>Ga0123355_10006297_pt1 | contig 17551 bp, 15 predicted proteins | sample TergutEmb28metaG_3_FD_89872 | JGI IMG/M metagenome (GOLD analysis project Ga0123355, IMG submission 89872) | Embiratermes neotenicus P1 segment gut microbial communities from Petit-Saut dam, French Guiana - Emb289 P1 | ecosystem: Host-associated > Arthropoda: Insects > Digestive system > Gut ...
CCCGACATTGCAATGGAGATAACTTTGGAAGATGAGTTGCCCTCGGCAATATGCGACCCGCAATATTCCGTAGACGGAGGCAGCTCTTGGCACAAGTGGATACAGGATTGGATTTATCTGCCCAGCATGGGTGCCGGCGACAGCACAACGGTTCTTATCAAAGGCACGGTCAAAAAATGCACCTGCAAGCCAATAAAGAACACCGCTTGTGTACGCAGCAGCACAAAAGACCCAGTTTGGAGGAACAATAGCTCTACGGTGGTAACGCCGATAGACAGCCCCCCCCTGTCCGCCCAAGCCAATCTCATCGTTTCCCTTTGACGCATTCTGCCCGCCGCAAAAACCCGAATTTATAGCGAGGGGCATGGATAAGTAGCCTTGCATTGATATCGGCACAAATAAATGGTGGTGGCAAGTATAATATATGAGCGAATCGGTACATTTTCATAGTAGTTATGAATCTTATTTTTAACTGCACTTCTAAAGATATTATGAGAATGCCATTCACTCGGAAGCAGGATGCCATTCATCCGCCTCCCATGAATGCCAGTCATGTGGTGGTTAGAATGCCATTCACCTGATGGCAAAGTTTGAAAATGAAAATTTGACAGTTGTCAGCAACGAGAATATATGATTTAATAATAGCTATAGAAATAGGGTTTGCGTAGGTTTTTGGGGGAGCGTTTCCAACCACCTCGGCAGCGCGCTTGAATGGCATTCAAGAGGTCAGCGGTTCGATCCCGCTATGCTCCATAAACATTAAATCCTGTAGCAAATTTGCTACAGGGTTTTATTTTATGTAATAATATTAAAGTGCAGAGGGATAATATGGAGAATGAGACTAAAAGCACAAACAACCATGAAACAAACGGCGACGTAATCCTGCGAGCACTGACGGATGAACAAATCTATCTGGCAGAGAGACGCAAAGAAATGGAAGCCGTCAGCGATAAAGAGATTACTAAAAGAATCTTTCATATAGCTTGGCCGGCAACCGTCGAAGCTCTATTGCAGTCCACCATTCGCATCGTCACATCAGCATTGCTGGGGCATATGCCCGGTGCTGCCTTAGCAATTTCGGCTTCCGGTTTGGCAGATCGGCTTATTAGACTGTCATGGGGGCTGTTTGCGGCGGTGGGCACCGGCTCTACAGTAATGATTGCCCGTAGTATTGGCGCAGGCAATCAAGAAAATGCGAATAGTTTTGCAGCTCAAGCACTAACTCTCGGTGCCATTTTTATGCTTGCAATAACCTCAGTGCTACTCATTTTCCCATCTCAGCTCATGAATTTGCTATTTAACAGAGGGGGTGCTATGGATCCCGAGCTCATGACCACGGCTATTGCTTTCATGCGCATTACCGCTTGGAGCGTGCCCCTTATGGGTATCAATCAAATACTGGGTGCGATAATGCGTGGCGCTGGTAATACACGAGTCACTTTGTACACAAATACCATCGCAAACCTAGTAAACGCCGCTCTGGGGTACATATTGATTTTTGGCAACTTTGGAGCACCGACCATGGGTATCACGGGTGCTGCGCTTGCAACGGTAATTTCGCAGGGCGTAGGAGCAATTATAGCTATTGTCATCTTCTTTTTCATACAAAAAGACCTGAAAATCCAATTTGCCAAACTACGTTTGAAATTAGAGAGTGTTAAGCAAGTGTTTTCTATTGGTGTCCCGCATGCCTCAGAGATGCTACTTATGCAATTTGGGCAGATAGCTCTGGCGGGGCTTGTGGGTTCTATGGGAGTAGTGGCTTTAGCTGCCCACACCCAAGGCATTGTAGCAGAATCTATTTCTTTCTTACCAGCTATGGGATTTGGTATAGCCGCCACCACTTTGGTTGGGATGAGTGTGGGCGTGGGCTCAGTCACATTGGTCAAACGTTATGTCAAAGTCTTAGCAAAATGCAATATAGCCCTTACTGCCTTTACCGCCTCAATCCTTATATTTGCACCCAGACAAATTTTTGGCGTTTTAACAAATGACCCCGATGTTATTGCATTGGGCGCAATTTATCTTATGATTATGGGTTTTTGCCAATTTCCTCAACAGCTAACGGGCGTGTTTGCCGGAACCCTACGCGGCAGCGGGGACGCAAAGGCTACTCTTTTTAATAGCTTGATTGGTTTATGGGTTGTCCGCATACCTCTATCATTCCTGTTTGCCAATTTCTTTGGGTGGGGCATAATAGGCGTGTGGTCGGCTATGGCTATAGATTTGGTGGTGCGATTTATATTAACCATCATCCGATATCTGCGAGGTAAATGGCAACGCACTGCTTTGCAGATTGCAGGAGAAGAAGGGTGATTATGCGAAATTACAACAAATGTGTAGCCAATCACTTTTTCTTGTCGTAAAATGAAATCAATATAAATTTTGCGAGGAGGAAATGCAGATGTTGTTTATTAAAAATGGTAAGGTGTTTACAATGGAAGGCCCCCCAATTGATGGGGCAGACATTCTTGTAGCGGATGGCGTTATCACTGCAATTGGAAAGGGGCTGGATTGCCCGCCGGAAGCGCAAGTCATTGATGCTACAAACAAGTTTGTTTACCCCGGTCTTATAGATGCACACACGCATCTTGGGTTAAGCGGAACAGCCGTACGTTGGGAAGGTAATGATGTAAACGAAGTTACCGACCCTGTAACACCACACTTACGCTCCCTTGACGGAATAAATGCCTTTGACGAGAGTTTTGCAGATACCATAGAAGCAGGCGTTACATGCGTGGCTACATCTCCCGGTTCAGCTAATGTAATTGGCGGGCAGCTTACGGCAATAAAAACGGGTGGAAGTAATCGCGCTGACGACTTGGTTATTAAAGCACCACTTGCTATTAAATGTGCATTGGGCGAAAATCCTAAAAACGCATATGGTCAAAATAAAAAAGTTGCCCCCATGACACGGATGGCTACAGCCGCAATTTTGAGGGAAACCTTTATAAAGGCCAAAGAATACTTAAATAAAAAAGAGAATAATTCCAAAGACAAGCAACCCGATTTTGACATGAAATACGAAGCTCTCATTCCTGTTCTAAAAAAAGAAATACCTATACACATCCATGCTCACCAGGCAAATGACATTCATACGGCTATTCGCTTGCAAAAAGAGTTTGGTATGCTTATGGTAATAATTCATTGTACAGATGCTCATTTGGTAATTGATGATTTGGTAGAATCAGGTTTACCAACAATTATTGGCCCGACATTGGGCGCAAAGTCTAAGCCCGAAGTTAAGCATAAAACATTTGAAACAGCTAATGCGCTTGTTAAGGCGGGTATTTTAACATGCATCACAACCGACCATCCTGTAATTCCGCTTCAACACTTAAATGTTTGTGCGGCTTTATGCGTGCAAGCTGGTATGGACAGGGAAGAAGCCATGAAAGCTATCACAATCTATGCTGCAAGAGTAATGCGTCTCGACCACAAAGTTGGCTCTTTGGCAGTAGGTAAAGATGGTGATATTGTTATATGGGATGGCTGCCCGTTAGATACGACAAGTCATGCACTTTATACCATTATAGAAGGTAAAATTGTTTATCAAAAGTAGTATTTTTTATATAGCAGAATATCATTTTTTCTCATACCTGATTTTGCCATAATGCGTATCGTCCGGTCTCTTGTTTTTAATTGCATTTCATATTATTTGTTGTTTTTGTAAGTATTCCATGATTACACTACAAACGTAAAAAGCAGAGAAATATCAGGTGCTTCAAATTGGGTGCCAGGATATTTTCTGCTTTTTTATAATAGAAGGTGTTGCTCCGACGGGTAAAATTACATGATCTGATAACTAATTTATGCATGGAGCGTAGCAGAATATGTGGTTTTTGAAGGAAATATATGCTATAGTGAACAAATGTTTTGTACAGTGCGAGATATTATCTTGAACATGTAAAAACACCGTGGGGCAGAAAAATATAACGGCAAAGTCATAAAAGTCTTTGGCAGCTGTTGCGAATAGCATAAACATTATAAGAATGAAGTGTATAAAATTAACTGGAGGATTCTAATGAAAAAATTCATGACTTTACTTACCATTTTTGTACTCGCATTAATTCTTGTTGCCTGTGAAAGTGAGGACTTAGAAGAACACACTGACACCGTGCTGACCACAACACAAATGCAAGATGATCCAATGTCTTTTACTGGACAAATTTCAGTTGAGGGTGTTGTTGGAAATCAAGGTAGGTTTAATTTCTCTATCTCTGATGGCGAAGGAACATTTGAGCTTGCTGTTGATTATCGTGGGAATCAGAGTTTGCCGACCCTAGGAACGGTGATTGTCGTTACCGGGCAAATGAATTACAGAAGTTGTTGTGGGCCGCACATAGTTTCAACACGTTTTGAGGTGACTGAATAGTGAATACTATAAAGCTTGTGTTGAAAAATATTTTGCGACGCCGTGGTCGCTTTGTATTTACGCTTTTAGGAATTACTATTGGCATGGCGACTTTTGTTGTTCTGCTTTCTATGGGCGATAACCTACGTTCCGAGGTAACACAACAAGCCCATGCACTAGGGACAGATTTAGTAGTAATGTCACGAACAAACTGTCCATTTGTAATGATGTCTGTACTGACAGGCGACCAAATGCCGGAGGCAATTCCGCGAGAGGTTGTAAACCAAATAGCTGCTCTTGATGGCGTGACGGCGGCTGTTCCGTATTTAACAATCGGTGCATCTATTGACGAAACTTTAATTACCCTAACAGGAATTTTACCTAATGAAATGAAAGTGCATAGGGGATGGAGCGTGCAATCAGGCACATATTTTGCAGACGACTCTGAAAGTGTAGTAATAGGGACTAATGTGGCTACAAGATTTGACATCGGCGTGGGTGACGTGCTTACTTTCCGTGGCACACAATTTCCTGTTACCGCAGTTTTGTACAGCACTGCCAGTAATGATGATGCAACGGTTTTTATGCCGCTGAATGTAATTCAACGGATTTATGGTTTAGGTGATTATGTGTCATTTATTGCCGTAACTGTTGATGATGTGACCAAGGTCGAGCATTTTGCTGCCGCTATTGTGGATTTGGCAAATGTGACTGTTACAACAGACGAAGAATTATTAGGAGCCGTTTTACTCATACTAGGCTCTGTTGATGTAACGCTACGGCTTATTGCGGCGGTTGCATTAATTTCTGCTGCATTTGGCATCATCAATACAATGATGACTGCTATTCATGAACGTCGCCGTGAAATTGGGATTTTACGTGCCATGGGCAGTAAAAGCCGTAAAATCTTTAGTATTTTTATTATAGAATCCGGGCTTTATGGTTTGATCGGCGGCCTGTTGGGTGTCGTAATTGGCTTTGTTATTTCTCGATTTGCCGCACCACTTATACAGCAAAATCAATTTGCAGAGGTAATCGGCACTACAGAGACTACGGTCACCCTATCGGCAACTCTTATACTTACAGTACTGGGGCTTTCAATTCTAATTTCCGTATTTTCCGGGCTGTATCCTGCATGGAAAGCCTCAAAACTTACACCAATGGAGGCTATAAGAAATGTGTGATTGGATAATTCAAACTGAAAATTTAGAAAAAGTATATGTAACAGGAAAAAAAGTCAAAACCCATGCACTAAGAGGGGTTAGCATAAAAATACCAAAAGGTTCTATTAGTTGCATAGTAGGGCCTTCTGGGCATGGGAAAAGTACATTATTACAGTTAATAGGCGGCTTAGATAAGCCAACTAAAGGCCGAATATTGATAGAGAATACGGATATTTCAACGTTAAATGACAATAATTTATCTGAAATGCGTGGAGAGAAGATTGGTTTTGTGTTCCAGTCATTTAATCTCTTGGAGAACTTAACAACACTGGAAAATATTCAAGCGGCTATGATGTTTGCGCCTAAAGAAAAATCAACACGACAGATACAAACAAAGAAGCGTGAACTTGAACTTTTGGAAGTAGTAGGCTTATCGGACAAAGCTGATTCAAAACCCAACGAACTTTCCGGCGGGCAAGTACAGCGCGTTGCCATTGCTAGGGCATTGGCCAATGACCCGCCCATTCTTCTCATGGACGAGCCTACAGGTAATTTAGATTCAAAGTCCGAAAAAGAGGTTCTTGAACATATTTTTCAGGTTCATAAAGCGGGAAAAACAATTGTAATTGTTACTCATAATAATGAGCTTGCAAAATATGCCGAACTCTTGATTGAAATACGCGATGGATTGGTGCAGTGAATATTTTCTTGCTTTGTGGCTCGCAATAATATAAACTACTTGAAATAATTATACAAAGAATAACAAAATATGACAGGAGGAGTTAACATGCATCTAAAGTACAACAGCTATTACCGTTATCGCGCCATGGTTGAAGCACTTGAAGACCTTCATCGTACATACCACAACCTTACAAAACTCTATTCGATAGGTAAAAGTTACGAAGGTCGCGATATTTGGTGTGTCGAGCTTACAAACCAAGAGACCGGGGCTGCGTCAGAAAAGCCCGGGTTCTATCTGGACGGTAATACCCATGCTGGGGAAGTTACTGGCACAATGGCTTGCTTGTATACTATCGACTGGCTGCTTGCAAATTACGGTAAGCACCAGCAAGCCACACGGATTTTGGACACAAAAGTAATTTATGTACTGCCCCGCATTTGCCCGGATGGAGCTGAGCGTTATTTGACTACTCCTGATATGCTGCGTTCCAGCACTCATGAATGGAATTATCCCGGTCATGCCGACCCAAGCGGCCTAATACCCCAGGATATCGACGACAACGGCATGATACTTCAGATGCGCGTTAGGGATGACTTGGCAGGCGACTGGAAAGTATCCGAAGAAGATGCAAGACTGATGGTTCGCCGCAAGCCTCACGAATATGACGGCATCTATTATCGCCTTTACTCCGAAGGGCTAATTGAAAACTACGATGGCGTAACTTTTGACATGGCTCCGGTGCGCTGGGGCATTGACATGAATCGCAACTATCCTATTAATTGGAAGCCGCCTCATGTCCAGTATGGCGCAGGCGATATCCCACTTAGCGAACCGGAAAGTAAAGCCGTTACAGATTTCTTGTTAAGCAAAAAGAACCTTGCCGGGGCAATTTATCATCATACTTCCGGCGGAATTTTGCTTCGTCCAAACTGTGTCGAAGCCGATGCCAAGATGCCCCCTGCAGACCTTGCCATTTATAAAACCCTTGGTACTCTTGGGGAAGAAATTACCGGATACCCATGCCAGGATGTTTTTGGTGTATTTGCCGGTAATAAAGAGCAATGGGGTACTTTTATGGATTTGTCCTATGAATATCTGGGCCTTAGTTCTTTTGCAACGGAGCTATGGGATTTGTTGGGCCGTTCCGGCACAAAGGCAAAAGGTTTTGGTGCCTGGAGCAAAATGACCTATAAAGAGCAGGAAGAAATGCAATTAAAAGCCCTGCGCTGGAATGACGAAGAAATGAACGGCGAGTGTTTCTGTCCTTGGACAAGCTTTGATCATCCGCAGCTTGGGTTCGTGGAAATAGGGGGTTGGAATCCTAAAGAAGGCCGTCAAAACCCGCCAATTAAACTGCTTGAAGAAGAGTGCGCAAAAATTCATAATTTTACGCTTATGCATATAGAATCGCTGCCGCAGTTGGCAATTAGTGATGCCCGGTGCGAGAAAGTTGGCGATAATGTGTGGCGGGTTATTGCCGCTGTCGAAAACGCCGGCTTCCTGCCAACATCCGGTACGCATAAGGCAATTATAAATAAAATTACTGCACCCGTAAAAGCAGAAGTTTGCGGCTGCAACGTAAAAGTGCTGCAAGGCGAAAACGAACTTGAACTAGGCCATCTTATGGGGCGGGGTGCTTCCAGTGGGCCATATATTTCCGCAAGCCCTTCCGGACGACGTAAGAAAGCGGAGTGGCTAATTGAAGCGGAACCGGGTACAGAGGTATGTATTATTGCAAAAGGCGAGAGAGCCGGTACTGTACTTCAAATGTTGACCCTGGGATTATAAAAAATATTACACCCACGAAAGGAGTTTTTATATGAAAGTGCCTTACGAAGCCGCAAAGTACTACACATGGGCAGAGATTCAGGAATTAACAGCCGCATGGTGCAATGCGTTTCCGGAGCTGGTCAAGTCCTATCCTATAGGAAAAACCTACGAAGGCCGGGAGATTATTTGCTTGGAGATTACTTCTCCCAGTATCCCCGCTGACGAAAAGCCAGGTTATTATATCGATGCCAACTTTCATGCCGGGGAAGTTACCGGTTCGGCGGTTGCCCTTTACACCGTCAGTTGGTTTTTGGAAAACTACGGCAAAAATAACGAAGCCACAGATTTGTTAGATAGATTCGTTTGGTATGTGGTTCCTCGTGTATGCATCGACGGGTCAGAGATGTATTTCCACACTCCGTTTACCTTGCGTTCTTCCACTCGCATTTTCCCGCATGAAGAAGACCAGCCCGGCCTGCATGCAGAGGACGTAAACGGTGACGGCTTAATAACTATGATGCGCATAGAAGACCCTCATGGGGACTGGAAAGTGTCCGAATCTGACCCGCGCCTTATGATACGCCGCAAGCCCGACGATATGTCCGGCACATTTTATCGTGTATATCAGGAAGGGCGTATAGTAGACTTCGATGGAGTGGAAATTCCAATAGCCCGCCCACGTTGGGGCATTGATTCAAACCGTAATATGCCAGCTTCCTGGGATATCGATTCACGCCAGCCCGGTTCCGGCGATTATGCCCTTTCCGAACCAGAAACAAAAGCCGTGGCGGATTTTCTTATAAGTAAAAAAAATATTGCCGGAGCCATGAGTTATCATACTTTTGGCAATGTGCATTTGCGCCCCAGCTGTACCGTGCCCGACGCAAAAATGAACAAGCAAGACCTGGATGCTTATAAGCTGCTGGGTACTTTAGGTGCAGAAATTACAGACTATGGGCATTGCGGTGTGTTCGATGGCTTTACTATGGACCCTCAAAAGCCATTGCTTGGCGTTTATCTGGACTGGATATATCACCATCGTGGCATATTGGCATGGTCGACAGAACTGTGGAGCGCAATGGATGCAGCCGGTTGCAAAAAAGTGGATTATAGCAAGCCCCGCACGTCCAAAACAGATAAAGAACTAGAAGAGGATATGCTTAAACTTCTTGCATGGCATGATGAAGAAAAGCTTGACGGATTTGTGACTTGGGCAAAATTTAAACATCCTCAACTTGGTAAAGTAGAAATTGGCGGCTGGAAAAATAAATTCATGTTCCAAAACCCGCCTGCACGCTTTTTGCCGGAAATTTGCGAAAAAAATATGCGCTTCACTAATATGCAAGCCTTAGCAATGGCCCAGCTTAAAGTGCGTAAAGTAAAAGCAGAGAAAGTTGCAGATGGACTATATCGCATAAGCTGCGGCGTAGTAAATAGCGGTTATTTGAATACAGCGGGTACAGGTTTAGGGTCTACAATTGCAGTTACAAAGCCTGTTGAAGCAATATTAAGCGGTGAAGGTGTTACCATTGTAAAAGGCAAGGCAAAAGTAGAGTTGGGTCATATGCAGGGCCGCAGCGAGAAAAAAGCCGAATGGCTAATCCAGGCTGCCTCTTCTACCCAGGTGACGATAACTGCAAAAGGGGAACGTGCCGGAACGGATAGGTATACGTTGATATTAGAGTAAAACAAAAAAATTGGGGGCTTGTGAACAGCCCCTTTTTAGTTCATGCTTTTATTATGGCATAAACTCCTGCGCAGACGGCATATTTTGCCAATAATACCCACTGGCACGAAAAAACATCCTATCTACCGTTCCGTTAACACGATGTACGTCCATGATAAATACTTGCCCGACTTCAACCCGCATGGGAAAATTCGAAAAAGGCAACACATCGCCGGTTAATGGATGGTCATAAAAATAAGCGTAAGCGTTTTCCAACCGCCAAAATTCACGACCCATTACATTCCCGAATGCTGTATCATCAATGCCGAAATAAAATGCTTCGAACTCCATGTCGGCTACGGTGATTATATCCTTTCGTAAGGGTTCCATATAAGGAACGGCATAGCGTGTCAAGTCAAAAAGCTGTAGCGCATTACCGTAACGTTCGTATAATACCATCGCCAGTGTCGGCACTCCCTCTCGCCCCTCAAAATAACCAAGATGCGTATGCGCACCGCCATTGACAATCATTATATCTTGGTCGCCCAAGCGGTCAAAAGTGCGTATGAAGTTCTGCGGCATATACACCGACGAACGCAACGCATGATTTTGCGTTCGGTGAAAGTGTTGAAATTGCTGAATGTTCTCCCGGGTTAAGGCGTAGGCATCTGTGTCAGTTAAATTATTGTCGGTTAAGTAAGTAATCAGGTGCTGCCCTGTGGTGCTGCTGCCGTGACCAACGTCAATGCCGTGGAACACCGTTTCCGGAAACTCCTGTTTTATGGTGCGGTAAAAGTCAAGCTGATATGGATTGTACTTCGACGTGTTGCGCCAACCCTCGAAAAGAGTGTACAAAATCGTATCGTCCTCGGCTTGCATCCATATGTTTAACCAATAACCCTCAAAAAAAGGTGCTTCGATAAAAAAGTGGCGCATCCCGTATTCGTGGTAAAAATCGCCCCAAATCTCCAGCTTCCGCTCCAATATTGCCCCTACACCGTGGACTTCGCCGAACATGAATATACGCCCGGTGGACGGCGGAAGATATGTGTATGTCTCGGGTGGCTCTTCTGGGGTTACTTCCAGAGTTGCTTCCGCCGGTTCAATGGGTAAGCTGGGCGGTGTTTGTTCGGGTATCTCGGTTTTATAGCCATCTCCATTGTTTTCCGAACTTGTGCTACAAGCGACCAGTAATACGAATGTTAGCAAAATTACCGATAAATAAATTTTATTTTTCATACAACACAACCTAATACTATTTTTTTACATTATATCACAAATAGAGTCGCATCTGCGATTGAATTTTTAGAATTACTTTGATAAAATATCCATATAAAACAAGCGGGGTGACGGCATTATGAGACTAAACAGCAAAGAGATAATTAAACGAATGCGGTTAGAGATGAGAATAAACCAGGAAGAACTGGCCGAACGGATGTATATTAGCCCTCGTCAATTGTCTCGCATAGAAACAGGCGAAAAGCAGCTGGATATTTGGCAGTTTGTGTCGATATTAGAGACTTTAGGGCTTCCATCCGAGGACTATTGGCTGCTTTATTTAGAAACACAAGAGTATGAAGATTACCGCAGGTACAGGTTGCTAAAAAGATTGATACGGGAAGAACAACTCAACGAGCAATACATAGAATCAAAAAAAGTATTGGCTCAGCTTGAGGATAGTTTATTGGCCCAACAACCCTTTATTCGGCAATTTGTAGCTTATGTAAAAATAAAGGTAAGTGTAGAGTTGTCGCCTGAGCAGGCAATAAAGGAGCTGTATAAAGCACTAAGTATATCCAAACCCGACTTTGATGAAAACAAAGTGTCTGAGTACCGCTTAAACTACAACGAGATCTTCTTAATAAACAACCTTGCAAGCAGGTACGGCAAACTAAAAAATTATGAGCGAGCCATTGCCTTGTACAAAGGTATAATTGAAGGACGCAAAAAGATTCAAGCATCCGAAGATGATAAGGCTGCTTTATTTCCACCTATAATGTTTAGTTTATCAAACATGCTTGGTATGTTCGGCAAACACAAGGAATCTCTAAAATATTGCGAGCGTGCCCTCGAAGTTTGCAGGGAATATGACAATTTACGTTTAGTTCCTCGGATAATGCACAATATGGCAATTAACCAACAACTTTTAAATGAGGAAGAAAGAGTTTATAGACTTAACCTTGTAAGGGCTTACCATTGTGCGTACGCAATTGGGGATAACAGTACCGCTATAACAATAAAAAAAGATGCCGAAGAAAATTTCGGCATCACAGATTTAGATTTGTAAACATTACGGTTTTATAACTATAGGGGAATTGCTTATTCTAAGGTCTTGTGGCGGGTAGGGGTACCTATCGTTATGTGGTACTATTCCTGCGCTACTATAAGCTGTAGTTTCATAATATACGGTGTCCTCACCATGTTGGCTTGTGTTTACAAACACTAGCACCGAAAGGGCTATAAACAGACTAAGCACTAAATATTTTCTTTTGGTCATTGCAAGACCTCCTTTATAATTTGTAAAAAATTATGACAAGCAAAAACAAAACTGTACACGACAAAAGCCGTCTGAAAAAAGATTTTTTTTAGACGGCTTTTGTCGTGTTTGGTTTAAGTTGTGCGTGGTAACATCTATTTGCCAATAGGTGCTGTGCACCGAATAAAGGTGCTACTCATATCAAACCATAAAAATACAACTTTGTATTCACATCAAAAACTAGGAGGTTCACTATGAAGGCATCGAAATACAACCATTTTTTTCCTTATACAGAGGCTCAAAGTATTGCATACAATGGTCTCACAAACTCTCTTGCGTTAATTGATAACCACAAACTTCGATCATATATGGATTTCTATGATAACGGTACCCCTGTTGACGAAGAGTTTGCCAAGGAGCTAGCTGAAGGTAAGTTTTTGCTGGATGATTTTGTCCAAGAACTTGATGTTTTACGACATAAAATGCTTTGCGCAAGATACCGCACAGATAGTTTATCTATGACCATTGCCCCGACCAACGATTGTCAGTTTGCTTGTGTATATTGCTATGAAAAAGGTTCCATTTCACATAAGTATATGACAGAAGAAGTACAAGATAAACTTGTAGAACTTCTTGAAAGCCGTATAGGGTTGATATCAAACTTTTCTGTAGTTTGGTATGGCGGAGAACCATTGATGGCATTTGATGTTGTTGAAAGCCTTTCTGAAAAATTTGTCAAAATATGCGAGGAAAATGAAATAAAATATAGTGCATCTATGATCACCAACGGTCACATGCTTACCCGAGACATTTTAAGCCGTATGAGTAAGTTGCATATATACTCCATACAGGTAACAATTGATGGTTTGCCAGAAACACATAACCAAATGCGACCACTTATAAACGGAGACGGTACATTTGAAGTAATTATAAACAACTTAAAAAATGGATATGATCTTTTGCCACCTGTTTCATTACGTATAAATATTGACAAGGACAATGTATCAGCGGGTGAAGATATATATAAATTTTTGCAGGAAAATAATATGTTAGATAAAATAAGACCTTATTTCGGCAAGATAATGAGTGAAGCTGGTACGTATAGCAATTCTAGATGCCTGGGAGTCTGCGATTTTTCAGAACTTCATTACGATTTTGTTGCTAAAACTGCTGACAATGACCAGGGTCCAATATTATATCCGATGTTAAAATCTGCGGCTTGTGGTGCCGACTCTATAAGTAGCTATGTAATTGATGCAGAGGGCTGGATATATAAATGTTGGTGTGATATTGGAATTGATGAGTGTAAAGTAGGCAGCATTATCAATGATTTCAATCCGACAAATGGACGGTTTTATGAATATATGCTATTTGACCCAACCACCAGTGAGCCATGCAAAGATTGCAATGTTCTTCCTTTATGCATGGGAGGCTGTCCATATAAGCGTGTACTAGGAAGCGTCGATAATTGCTCTAACCACAAATATATACTGCGTAAATGTCTTACAAATGCAGTATCTTTCTTTCAAAACAAAAGAATAGCTAAACATAAAGAGTCCGCTGCAGTTCAGTAAGTTTCAATCGACTTACGACTTTATCCTAATTAAGCTTATAATACATGTAATTTGGATTAAAGAATATAGACGAAAGGAGAATCTCAATGGATTATTTATATCTTGGTTTGACAGACATTGAAAAAATTGAACCGTTATGCAATGAATTTGATTGTATAGAAGCAGCTTGCAATTGGCTCTCTTGTAATTCAGTAATTTGCGTTTGCCTGGGTCCTGTTCTTTGTCCGTCTCTTTTCTAGAAACTGCGATGTACATTAAGGTATGGTAAGCAGTAACTTTGTGTTATGCATAGAGATGGCTTTCTGAACCACACAAAATAGTTCTTGAAAGTCATCTCTATTTACCAAGAGCCAAATATTGTAGAATGTTGGTTAAATTAGTTTGCAATGGCACAAGCAATGCTTAACTGCGTATAAATATCATTAGGAGGATAACATGGATTATTTATATCTTGGGCAGATAGGAGCAGAACCGGGCTCTTCGTTATACGAAGGTAACAGTCATTGTGTTGATCAAGGATGTTCTGTTTTCATCAGCTGCACCCGATACTTCTGTGACTGTTTTGCCCCAGGTTCGTTTTGCGTTTGCTTAGGTCCTGTTTTTTGTCCGTCTCTTTTCTAAAACTGCGATGTACATTAAGGTATGGTAAGCAGTAACTTTGTGTTATGCATAGCGATGGCTTTCTGAGCCACACAAAACAATTCTTGAAAGTCATCTCTATTTGTTAAAAACCAAACATTGTAAACTGTTGGTGAATTAGTTTACAATGGCATAAGCAGTGCTTAACTGTGTATAAATATCATTAGGAGGATAACATGGATTATTTATATCTTGGGCAGATAGGAGCAGAATCTGGTTCTTCGTTATGCGAAGGTAACAGTCATTGTGTTGATCAAATATGTTATATTTTCAGCTGCACCCGACACTCCTGTGACTGTTTTATCCCTACTGGATTTGCTTGTTGTTTTGCCCCCGGTTCGTTTTTCTGTGGGTCACAATTCCGATAAATAGCCATTTATAGTTGGTATTGAAAGCGAGGCGATTTGAAGTGAAATATTACATTGCATTTTGTTTTTGTTTATTAGGAATGTTATTCCTTTCGGCGTGCAGCGGCGGAAGTAATAGTTATTACGAAAGCAGCACTCCCAACATTGCAGATGATAGCATAGAGGACGATGTGTTAAAAGTACGTACATTAAATTTTGCAACCCCACTAGCAAGCCCACGTTCTCTCCCCTCCAACGAGAGTCATATGCGAATAATAGAAACAGAAATGAAAACAAAAATGGCATACAAAGGCATTGACTTTCAGCTAAATCTTATTGATTCTTCTTTCGGTAACGATTTCAATAACATGCAACTTATGCTTAGTCCACTGCTTAAGTCAGGAGAAGTTGACATATTCGTAGTGGTCGGGCACCCCTTGGTTAGTTTTGCACGCAGCGGTTATTTAGCCGATATATATCAGCTTATTTATCAAGACCCCACTGTAGACTTAGATGACTTCCACATCGGTGCTTTAGAGTTGTTTGAGGTAGATGGCATACTAACAGCAATCCCGTCCTTATTCACCGTCCCTATGATTGGCATTAATGCATCTTTGCCCCTGTCAATCATCGAGCGTTTTTCTCAATTGTCAATGGTCACTGTATATGACATGCTGGAAATATTCAACGAATTGAACTACCAGTATAGTGGTTTTGAACATTTACATCCAATACATAACTTTAGGCCCGAACGGCTTGTTTTGTTTGAATTAAACAACCACATTGATTTGTCCACGAATACATTTAATTTTAACATACCTGGCTTCACCAGCTTTCTAACAAATTTTTGGTCTTTCATTGACCCTAATGCACGGATGGCAAACAGAATTTTCCACCCTTTTCATCCTCCTCATGTCCAGCAGGCTCTTTCTGAACTAGTTGTATTCTCCTTTCATAATGATGTTTTACTTCTTGCTCAGGCATTAATGGAAAAAGATGATCCATTCTTTGTATATCAGATACCTTTAGCCGTTGACAGCGGTGTTCTTTTAATGTACCCCGAATGGGATAGTTTCACTTTTCAAAATAAGACATACGCCATTGCGAACACTGAAAATGCAGACCTTGCATGGGAGTTTTTGAAACAAAAACTATATTTTCATGCTTATGGTACACAGCATAGTGCAAGCGGATGGAATACCCTTGAAACACCTATCCGACGAGACTGGTACGATGACCGAACAAGGGCAATTTTTAACGAATTTTTTGCCCCTGATCAGACATTGTTCCGAGCATACCCGCCGGCTTATACATTGCCATTTTCAGCCAGAGGCGATGCCGCTGCCGAACAAAAAGCCATTGACAACGCAATAATGCGTCATTTTACCTATATTAATATGCCAATGGCAATACCTCCGCTTATTCCCTACGGCTTATTTGAGGAATACTTAAACGATTTTCAACGTGGAATTATCTCTGCTGATACCGCTGCACAGCAGATCGCTAATAGTATATATCTATGGATGCAAGAACAATAAGTAGAATGGGATTAGGAGCAAACTGAAATGAAAAAGATATTCTCTTTTTGCAAACGCTATCTGCTAATATACAAATGGCGTTTGGTTTTTTATGTAAGTATTTGTGTTATGGCAAGTTCGGCAACGTTAATATCACCCTATATAATGGGAGATTTCCTTGACCAATTAATTGCCACACAAGATATCCGTTCTGTATTCAGATACTTTGTTTATTTTGTGGCCGTAAATCTAATCACACTGGTTTTAGGTTATACGAGCGGGCGGTTGTATGTGCAGCTGCAAATGCGCCTAGGGTATGCGCTTAACCGGGATTTTATTATTCGGCTTCAGCATGCACCGCTTGCTTATTCTACGCAGCAAGACACAGTTTATCTTAACCAGCGCATAAATAATGATGCAAACACTCTAATAATTTTCTGCATTAACATCATACAAAATGTTTTGGTCAATCTAATGTTAATAATTGTGCCTGCTATTATGCTGTTTAGTTTTAATCCCGGCCTTGCTGGTATTCTGCTTGGTGTGGCTGTGGTTTATTTTATGTTTTATGTATTGTACAAACGCATTTTGTACAATACAAATTTCGAGTTTAAAGAGTCACAATCCAAGTTTTTCGCTAAATTAAACGAACAATTGTTTAATATTCGCTTCATTAAATTGCACGGATTATTCGACCATTTCATAGAGCGGTTAAACAGCTGTTTTAACAATTTATTGAGCAGTGGGCTAAGGCATCAAAGAGCTGGTTATGTTTTTGGTGGGCTAGACCAATTTGTTATTATGGTTGCGCAAATGATTTTACTTTTGTTCGGTGGTATGGAAATAATAGCAGGACGGCTTACAATTGGACGCTTTGTAATAGTTTCCGCCTATTTTAATATGATGCTGGGTGCATTGCGATATTTCTTTAGCCTTGGACAAACCATACAAATAAACATGGTATCATATAGCCGGTTACATGAGCTTATGCAGGTAAATCCAGAACCCAATGGGGAGCAACTTTTAAACGATATAGAACATATCGAACTAAAAGATGTGTCCTTTGCATATGGCAAAGAGTCTGTGATTAACAAAATGAATTTGACCTTAAAAAAAGGTCATGTATATGCAATAATGGGACCAAATGGAGCAGGTAAGAGTACATTATTGGACATTATTCTGGGGTTACAGGCAGGTAATTTTACAGGTACAGTACTTTATAATGGAATTTCAACAGAAGTTAGCGTGAAAGAACAGTTTCGAACGCCGTCGTGAGCGCATACAAAGAAAACCGTAAAAAACGGTTGCAAAAAAAGAGTATCAGTTAAGCAGGAATTTGCGAACTATCAAGCAACCCTTCACG
>Ga0123355_10006298_pt1 | contig 17544 bp, 8 predicted proteins | sample TergutEmb28metaG_3_FD_89872 | JGI IMG/M metagenome (GOLD analysis project Ga0123355, IMG submission 89872) | Embiratermes neotenicus P1 segment gut microbial communities from Petit-Saut dam, French Guiana - Emb289 P1 | ecosystem: Host-associated > Arthropoda: Insects > Digestive system > Gut ...
AAAAAAAAAAAAAATTTTTAAAAAAAAAAAAAAAAAAAAAAAAATCAGTGAACATAAAATGCTTGTTTTGATTTTCTCTAGAAATTTTGTCTGAAAGCTTTATCGCTCTAACAAGTATTCAACGACATATTTTCACAAATTTACACAGGTCTTCATATAAAGTACCCGTTATTATTGTCTTATTTGAATGAAACTTGGAGTTTTCTCAAGACAGTTTCTAAAAACACTCAAGTATCACGTTTCATGAAAATCCGTCCAGTGGGAGCCGAGTTGTTCCATGTGGACATCAGACGGATATAACAAAGGTAGCAGTCGCTTTTCGAAATTTTATATCAAGTATCTAAAAAGGAAATATTGTGCCTGTACACACCATGAAGGCATACAGAGTTAGCGGAAGTACAGCCCCATTCATTCTTGACCTCAGCACTAGTGGAGATAAATGAACAGAAACACGCCCCGACCGCTTTACCCCCTAGATATAAACCCCTACGTTAGGCCCAAGGGCCCGTCTGGACGCTTTAATAGAAAAATGTCTAACCCATGCCGGTAATCGAACCAAGGTTCCACAGTCGTTGAGACTTCAGCCTAGTCACTTCACTCACTGAACTGACCCGGCTCCGTTTTGTCAATGTGTGCATTTCCCACGCTACAGGTGCATTTCATAAGCTCTTTAATTACATGGGCACACTATTCCCTGTATTTAATTAGGTGCCGAGCTATGAAGCCATATGGGAGAATGGAGGTACACTCCACACGTTCTTAACCTCGTCACTACATGAAGACTGGTAGTCAGCTCGAATCCCCAGTCGCTTTCCCCTTGGAAACATTCGGTTAGGGGGCTAGTGCGGCCCCAAAATTGGTTCATCGTTCTGGAGAAGAGAAAAATCTCTTGCCCCTGCCGGGATCCGACCCACAACTCTTTGGTGGTCCAGCGCATAACCCCGTCACTAATGCAATTGTTTTTATTTTGTAGTCTGCACTGACAAGGTTAAAAAGGAAACACCATACAGGAATATTATCTCTTCAAAACAGTCCCGGGTTCGATGGCGGCAGTCACCATTGATACAAAGGAAGTAACATAATGACACGTATCTCTGGTCACAAGGACAACGCAGGAGTACATTAAACTTTGGAAACGCTGAATAATCGACTTCAGACACTGAACAGCGTCAAGCATAATTGTCCCGAACCTGTTTCCGCCAACGCACGGAAGCGTACATTTTATGGACCATTTCTTGGAACAGTATGGTCTACGCAGTGTTTCTTCAGTTACTCCAGTCCTAGGACAACTGAAAGTCATAACTCTTAAGCCGCCACCAGCTGCATCTTCATTTCTTATAACTGCCTCAGTGTACATTATCCGAGTGACATTTCACATCTCTTAGCGAAACGCCAAGTTTCCATGGCAACTCCTAATGAAAAACATTACTGACTCCCGTTTCTAAGTTTTATGAATGAAAATCTCTCATCCCCCCCTCCCATGCTGTGTCTTCTTCCCCACACCCACTTGATTTTTATTAACTTTCCTCCCTCAACGGATGTTATCATTAATTCCACCTGCTCTAGGACAGTCCATAGGCCTTCTTGTGACAGTGAAACATGGAATTTTGGTGGCATTTAAAAATTTTAGAACATTATGGGATAAAGATTATAGGGATCATCGTGAGGGTTGCTAAGTAAAATAATACTTATAACAATACATTCCAAGTCTAGTAGCCTCAATCCACTGTCTTCTCCGTCTATCTACAGCTCGTCTTCCCTTTGAGTAGTACTTGCACAACGCTATTACTAATATAGTCATCCCCCATCGGATCCACTTGTGTTAGACACTGTTATCTTATTAATAGCCCCAATTTCTTTTGTCTGCACGGTGTAGACCAGCTGGTAAAAGAGACTACAAAGTGCGAAACGGTTCATGATAAACGTTAGGTCGATTAGGGGAGAGCAAGTACCCAGTATACCTTCTTGTCTTGCGGGATTCGAACCCACAATTGAGTGACCCCAGACAGGTACAATCGCAAGCTAAAGAAACGTGGTGGTGATAGCAAGTTAATCTACTTTTATTGAAGGTATCTTTTTGTAGCATGTTCTGTGGTGAGAACAGGCTATAATATTTAATACGACAGTATACGAGTAGCATTACCATAAACAAGTCCACGCAGCGTAGCCCTCATTGAGGAGCTAACACGCATAATCAAAAAGTTAATCGCCTTTTATACAATTCAAAACGCACATTACAGTGATCGCAACAATCCGGCACTAAGCCACATAATACCAGTCCACACCCTAATATTATTTTTAAAATATGTTTTAATATTATCCTCACGTCTATGCCTAGGTCCGCCAAGTGGTATTCTTCCTTCAAGCATCCCAACTAAAACTCCGTATAAATATCTCATCTCTAAGCTTTATATTGTTCATTCCGTGCACTCCTTACGAGTGTCATCTCTATTCTACTTGCCACAAGCGATGCCACAGCCACGCGCATCGTAAAAACGAGTACCAATGAATGCGAGCTGAGTATAAAATGGCTAAGGCTTATCTTGAATCAAATCGCTGGCAATTACTTTAATGATATACAGAAGCCACAAAACCTCAATTACGAGAGACGTTTAGAAATTTCTTTCATATACAAGGTGCAACTTAAACATTTCAATTCGAAAAGTGAGGGAAATACTTTTCCATCCAATGTCCCGATTTCCCAAACAGCGTGGCATTCTGGAAAGTTTCCAGATTTAGCCCGTTTGTCCTTCTGCTAACAGCAACATACAGATAAAGACGAGCGTGAGCACTGGTGGAATGACGCCGACAAGAAAATAACCTAAGTACACGGAGAGAAACCTGACCCAATGCTACTTTGTCCACCACAAATTCCACATGACCTGGCCAGACATCGAAGTGGGACCTTGAGTTGAGAAGCCGGCGACTAACCGCCTGAACCATAGCACTGACCTTTAATGATAAAAATTAATCTGATTCACATTTTAAGATTCAGCCCGTACCGCGTATTAAACACACTCCGTCTCAAATACAAAAACCAACCAATCAGTTAATTATCTATAGGAAAATAAGGTCTGTTTGTCTGAGACTAATACAAAACTCACAAATACACTGCGTGGGCGGAAGGTAGAATTTGTGAATGTTAAACTTGGGGAAAACGTACAGTAACAAATGGGTCTTACAGGGTTGAATAACCGCACTGGACTGTGTTTTCTATTTCGAGTTGCAGGAATGACGTCAAACCAAGCACTTATAGTATGTACATGTTTCAAATATAGGGATTTGTGGGTTCAACTAACAGATCGGTTGAATTTGATCCCGCTATTCGGCACACGAATTTTCTATTTTCTATATTAAAAATACGGTGGATACTGCAGTGTTCACGGCACCATCATAATATGCCACCGCTAAGCCAGGGATCAACACCAATGCACAACTGGACATCTAGCTTCACACAGTCACACAAATCGAGGTCTGTTCAACAGAATCCTAAAATCGTCTCCAGTGAGACTGGTCCAGGGTTGGTATTGGAAAGTACTTCCCAGGCTCAAGGATTCTAGAACAGTGCTAGAGTTCGAACCAAATTCCTGAGCAAAACATTCAATCCGACAACGACCTTACAGTTCTGAGTAATGGGTTAAAGGCCGTCAAACACAATTAAGTTTTATGTCATACTATTATGTAAGTTACAGCCGAATAACTGTACAAAACATTAGGCGCTTGATTATAAAATTAACATCCTTAATTCAAGTCTTCTGGGATGTGTACGCTCTATCGTTGGTGAATAGTTCCTGTCTGTTCGGAAGGATCGCAGTGCCTTCAACGTCAGCAGTCCAAGATTACTTCACCCTGAGAATGAAGCCAGTATGATCCTTCGAAACGTCGCGAACCACTCACCCAACGACACAGCGCCAGATTCCAGAAGAACTTAAACCTCAGCAACACAGCTGTGAGAACCTAAAATTTATATCCTCCACATTCATTTATAGGTCAGGCATTTTATATGTGCGGCCTTCCAAATAAAGAGAACTAAGGATTAAATGAAATTATAGTTGCAAATGGACATAACTTTTGTTAAGCATGAACGATACACACATTCCCAAGTTAATGTCGTGCTTAAGTAGCTTGCTGTGTTCCCGCCAAATTCCCGGTCATTTCTTTCACACTCCACCTCATAAGCGCCATAAAACGGCCCGGTAAAAATGTTTACTCAATGTTTGCCTTGATGACATTTAAATAAATTGCCCGTTATCAGTTTCTTTAAATCAGATAATAACTGTCTATACTCGACAACGAAATATGTTCGGACTAAACCGTCACAAGATCCAGTCTAGGAAACCACGCCCATCACAGGACTTAAATGGAGGTTGCGCGCGCATTCCGGCAACTTTCTGAACATCCTTCGTAGCTCCAGCAGTAATAGCCGCATGATGTCAGCATAAAGATTCAAAACCGGCATATCCCAATACATAGTAAGGAATCCTAGCCACTCTATAACGTGTTTAATTGTGGTGATCGTGAATGGTACATCGAAAGTGAGGGAGGAGGTGGAGGAGGAATAACTTCCAGTCAAACGAGCCAAGGTTCGAACCCTTTACCCCCTGACTAAACAATCACATACCTTGGTGGTGTTACTGGACGATCGAGACACGAAAAACAAACCTCCCTCAACTGCATTATATTATTGTTTAATTACACCGATCCCAGTGACCACGTGGTCTAAGGCCAGGGTCTGCGGCCGCTCGGTTTTGGGATTGCGGGTTCGAATCCCGCCAAGAGACATGAATGTCTGTCTCTTATGAGTGTTGTGTGTTGCCATGTAAAGGTCTCTGCGTCGGACCGATCACTCGTCCAGAGCAGTCCTACCGAGTGTTGTTGTCTGAGCGTGATCGTGAAGCCTCGATAAAAAGGAGGCCCTGGGCCACTAAGGGCTGTTAAGCCATGGCAAGAAAAACACATCGGAACGCAACATACGCGTCCTACTGACAGCTCTCCACCAAAGTACGAGTGTGCAGTAAAAATCAATGTATGTATAAATAACGTAGTACTAACACTTCTTACACTAATATCGAGAAATACAATTCACATGTTACTTTTCGTATCGTGTGGGAGCAGAGGGGAGAGAGTAAAATTTAGCCCAAGTTGTGAGAAGAAGAATACCACTCATGTACTTCTAAAATCTCCAGAAATATGGACGTAAAGAGAGAAATATTTGAAACCCTTACCCTGCTAACGTGGAGAATATGGTTGCGCCCTTAATAACGCCAGCAATTTTAACGTGTACTAATTTGGTAAGCTACGTTTGGCAACGCTGACAGCCCTCTCTTTTTGTTGTCTGCACAATGTCTCAACCCTGAATCAATCGTGCAAGGCGTCCTGTGTCATTTGTTCGTAAACACTTAGCTATTGAGACCCTAATCAGCTATGAATGCGTGTCATAAGTCTTGAAAGCCTACTGCGCAGTTGGTTGAGTCTTGAATTTAATCAATGGAATGGAATGTTTAGGTCATTAAACATTATGGTATTACTAACAGGAAGCTGAGTAATGGTTCTTAGGTGCAGGAAAGAAACATTTCCTCCAAGTACCTTCCACATGTTCGACTTCTGTCAGTTGAGATTTTGCTGTTCGACGCGTTAGTTGAGCTACAGTTTTCCTCAGAATGCAATGTGGTGAGGTGTCTTGTGCGAAACGGGCTCGTGTGTTGTCTCAGAATCAAATACGAGAAATCGTAACGGAGTCGAACAGCGACGAGGAGAAATGTTACGCATCTGACACGGGGGACGAAGAAGAGCCACGCCCACCTTCACGACAGTCTTCCATTTCACAGCCTCCAAGCCCAGATTTTTCCGTCAGCAGCTCTGAATATGAGGATGAAGTTGGTATTGTGGCAAGTCAACAGCCACAACCCTCTCAGTGGACACTGCCCCCTGAACCCCGAAGGCGTGTAGTGCACACCTTTATTGGGGCCCACAACGGGAAAAGCAGTGAAGGTGTAAACATAACGAAACCGCTCCATTTTGCGTTCTTCGCGAAAATGATTTTACTGGCTGTGGAAACGAATCGCTACTACCACCAGTTCTTAGACAATTCTGATGACGGACCTTTTCTCCAACGTGTGGTGACAAGCGGAAATGTTTGCGTAGAAGGACGGTAGAAGTATTTGGCCATAAACTGTACGTGTACAACTTCTTTTCCTCCCCTGACCTGTCTGACGACTTGACCCAGAAAAAAAATCCTGTTGTGGGAGAGTGAGGCTACGCAGAAAGGGCATGCCCAAGGATCTCAAACCCATTCACTCAGACTGCAACGTGGTTACATTCGAGTAAGGACCAGGGTTGACTTGACATCTGTGGCGTGGAGGGACAAGAGAGACGTGTGCCTCCTGACAAACATTCACGATCCACACAGAGAAGACAAGTATCGCAATGAACACGGGAATGCGATAAAGCCGGCAATTGTGGCGGATTATAACCGTCAAATGGGGCATGTTCATACTGCAGATAGGATGGCCAATAGCTACACAGCCAGCCGTCGAACATGAAGTGGACAAAAAGAAAGCCGTTTTTCCACCTGTTAGACCTGGCCATTGTCAAGAGTTACATCCTTTTATCTTCGTGTGGTAGGAAGAAAATCTCACACAGAGATCTTCAACTCACCCTTGTCAGACAGATGCTGGCACGGGCTGGGCATGAGCCACTACCATCCATGCCTGTAGGCAGACCAGCCCCAGCTTCCACTATCTTCGGAAGACTGGACACACATCACTGGCCTGGCCGCAGTCCCACGAAACGGCCATGTCGCGTGTGTTCAGCAAGGGGCCTGTCGCGAACTGTGATGTTCAAATGTGTCAAGTGTGACGTGGCGCTTTGTGTTGACCGAAATTATGTTGCGGATTACCACACAAAGAACAACTTATAAGATATATTTTCGTCCGCCCTCCGTACAAACAGTTGGAGCCTCGACCACAATTTAAGTAAAAGAAAATTGATATTTACAAGTTTTTTTAGAAACTCATCTTCTCCATCATGTAATAAGGATATTACAGCATTTGTAAGGCATACTGAATAATGTCTGTTTCCTTCCCCACAAAATGATTTTTGTTTCACAAACTTATACCGCGTAGTTCTCGAAATATTCAGGTTTTTCTAAAATCATGCGCAAAATTTAAATTCCCGCAGAATAATTCGGCGACCTGGGACTTACAGACGGGATTTAACTCGGCGTTTAAAGGGTTAAGGGCTAACTGCTGAGGAAGCAATGTACGAGTAAAATGTAATGTCCACAAAGATGCCAGAACTGAGGTACTTTGGAAAATTGTTATATAAAGTAAGATGAAAGTTTGAGAACTATATGAGGAAAACAGAACTGGAAACACGGATGGAGAGAGAGGGTAGTGTTATTGTAAATACTGTAAAGGGGAGTAATTGGAGTAAACACTCCTGGGTAATAGGTGTTGGTAAACAATCAATGCGGAATACGTCCTGCAACAAACCTGGTGTTAGCGGGTACAGCCCTCTGTATTTTGTACTGTATCAATGTGTTTGTGACTCAATACTATCGTGTCATATTACTCTTCTGAATTAAAGCAGCTGAAAATAATGGCAGCTACCACCCACAGAGCACAAGTACAGTAAATCAGAGTGAAGTCTACACTTAGACGAGACAAACACATATTGACCCACATTCATTAAGCACATATATAGAAGACCAAAGGCACTAAAATCAAAGGTGAGCAGAAGGTCTTTCAGTGACACGCAATGGCCAGAAAAAAATCGAAACGGGACTCACCAACACAGATCGAGGGGCGAGAAATTAGGTCGTAGTAAAGTCACTTGCAAACTGTCGTGCCGTCCTCTTCAGCCATTAACATTTCTTACAACAAAGTCGTTACAAACAAATAACAGCAACTTCAACAAAAAAACACAAAACAAATTTAACATTCACACCTGGACGTTCTTCTGTTCAATCGCTGTCTGCTGCAGCCTGCATCACAACTGTTTACCACAGCGCTCTACGTCGTGCAACGGATAAAGAGGGAACTAACAAGGCCGATCAATTGCGTACGGTAATACCTCTCGAATATTCACGAACATTCCACACGTATTGCAGCGTGGTGTTACTTCAATGAGTAACTGCGCACACACACAGATGCCTAATACACCATTCATTCAGCAGTTTCAGGGTATGCTACACTGATTCGTGCCTTATATGAAGGGGTTGGAAATAACACACCGACGTTTGGGTGGGTCGGGGGCAGACGAATAATAAAGATGATAACAGTCCAATAAAAAATGCTTTCATTCCTATGCCGGCCTTCCAGCTATTGGCCATTCCTTGTACTGGCTGCGCTAATCTGATGTACCTCCAATCAAGGAACTCGGACATCAAATCTGTAGCCTGTCACTGCACTACAGTGTCTACGACTTACATTTGATCTATAGTAAGTTGCACCCATCCAGTCCGCAGCTAGTCACTGCACTAACGGGGGAAAACGGGCATACTGTTCATAATCGATCTCCAGCTGCCCAGCCAGTAGCCACTCCAATGTGAAATATCACGACAGTATTTCAGTCGATACAAATACCATATTAAGAGACGGAAGTGGCTTAATGCTGGCAGTTTCTAATGAAGCCATCATCAGACCAAAGAGAAAGCTAACCAGATTGCATTACCGGAAATATTCGATTAAGGGCAATGCCTTATCGCTGAAGAAATGCAGGATCCCAAATTCTTTGACACTGTATAAATTCCTACATAAAATAGTGTGTTGCCACATTTTTCATAGTTTGCCAAAACTATTAAAATATTTTCCTTGGTCTTAAAATATATATATATATATGAGAGCACAAATTTTCCAAACATCTGGGTGCTACCTTCAAATTACTGGCGCCACAAGGGTGACAAGAAGCATGTTCAATACTCAGTTGCTACTGCACAAAATTTAGTTGCTACTGTGACCTGGTGCATGGGATTTGTGAACTCCTGTCTTAGAAATTGTAATGTAGGTTGTGTCAAAATCAAGCACAAAATTACTGTCATTTAAAAAAAAAAATTCACTCTGAACTTACACCTAATAACAGTTTTCTTCAACAAATTTCACATTTATATTTTTATATTTTATGGGACACAAAAAGAAACCTGAAACATAACTCAAATGAGAGATGCATTGCAAAATGCCTTCTCTGAGCGCATTCTTCTATCAACAGCTCTGAAAAGACAGCAACATGTGGGTGTGACAAAACACAGCTCAATTTAGAACAATAAAACACTACAGAGTAAAGTGTCAATACAGAGTAAGTTGCATTCTTGTATATCTGAAATTTCACTATTTAAAACAATGGAGGATGAAGAACGCCTCACTCTCCAAATGTTCAAGTCTCCTCAAACCGGCATTGTCAGTCTTGAAGGAACACAAGTATGGGCTCATGCCATCAAACACTTCAGACTGCCTCACCAAACATGGCAACAGCAGGTTCTGCACCTGTCTCATCACCGTCACAGTTTCACCACTTCCACTTTTCACTGACCAACAGTTTCTCTATTGTTATGGTGCCTGATGTCTCAGTTCTTTTATCCTCACCCACAAAATCCGAGAACTTAATCACTGAGTTTTAAATTTACTTCCTCCAGTTCTCCACTCCCACCCCCTTATCTTCTTCAGTCTTTATGACAGTATGCTCCAGCGATAGTTTGCAATTGATTCAGATGTCTCTTCACTTCCACTGCAAACAATTATGCCGTTATTCATGCAGCCCAACACCGAGTTTGTAAACACAAGCTTTACACTAAGGCTCAAAATGGCATACGGACCGAATCTTAATGTCTTAAATGTGGGCAAATGTAAGGCTGAGAAACTTTACACCAAGAAAAATTCAACAATGTTTATACTGGGTTTTGGCCAGGACCACACAATATGAAAATATAGGAAAACCTTAAATTCAGAGCCCTTACATTGGGATTCTGTTGTACTGTATACCCCTTGGAGGTTTACTGGCCACGCACTGCACTATAAAAACAACTCATTTAGTTCTTCATTATTATTGACTTCAAATGTGACCTCCAGCTCCCTTAGTACCAGGTTTAAAACTCCCTATTCTGGGAAAATAAAGGTTAATTAAGCATATATAATCAATATGAATGTAGATGGAAGTGAGCAGTCAGCTTCATATACAAAATAACTACCTCCATGGAGCAGAATCCTTCCTCAGACACTAGCAAGTCCGCAGCTAGTCAAGATATTCCCCACATTAGCACATTCACAAGTGCTTGCCACATGTCCCCATCCTGAGCCAGATCAATCCAGTCCATGTTCCCACATCCCACTTCTGGGAGATCTATTGTAATATTATTCTCCCATCTATGCTCAAGTCTTCCAAGTGGTCTCTTTCCACCAGGTTTCCCACCAAAACCCTGTTTGCACCTCTGCTGTCCAAGTACATACTGCATGCCCGGCTCACTGCGTTCTTCTTGATTTTATCGCCCAATTTATGTTTTGTGAGGAGTACAAATCATAAAACTCCTTGTGATGTACTTTTCTCCACTCCCCTGCTACCTTGTCCTTCTTAGGACCAAATATCTTCCACAGCATCCTATCCACAGACACCCTCAACCTATATTTCTCCCTCAATAAGACACACCAAGTTTCACACCCATACAAATAAACAGGCATAATTTCAGTTCTGTATATCTTGATATTTTTGGATAGCAAACTGGAAGACAAATGAACCTGCACCAAATGGTAGCAAGTATTCCCTGACTTCAACCTGCTCTTAATTTCTTTATTAAAGCATTTTGATTTGTTAGGACTCCAAACATTTTTAAAAAAACTGTTCCACATCTATGCAAAGCCTACAAACATACCTGCAATGTGATTACATTCACATGTTACCCTTTTTCTATTTCACCAGTTCACATGATGTTCAAGTATTCAATGAAGGTAACTGTCAACAACATATGAAGATACAGTTATGTATCTGAATGACTGCTTTATTTCGGTGAGTATACCAACCCATGTTGACAGAAATCTGGAACTTCTACTATAAGTTTCAGACATTGTAAAGAAGAAAAATAAATAAATAAACTGAGGCAGAGCTGCTAAAAGTGCAACTGAAATGATCTGACCATGTCAATGCACCATACAGCAGTACTGACAACATGCAGGTGACATACAGTAATAATGTATTCTTCTTTTGGGTGATGCCCAAGTGTCCGAATTTTATGTGCCAACATTTCAGAACACTCTGTTCCATCTTCATAGGTCGTATTCACACGATCTATGAAAACAGAACAGTCAGAGTGCTCCGAAACATTGGTACACAAAATTCAGATGCCAGGGCATCACTCAAAGAAAGAATACAATATTCACAACACGGCAAAAGTTTGAAATATAGATGGTAATAGGATACTGATGTGTCAAAAAATGAATATAAAGAAGAATGTACTAAAAGTTAAAATTAAGTACCAATGTCATTTTAATCCCCACTGTATTTAAGATATCCTAGCAAATATTATGTGATGAAAAATGCAACTGCACATGAGTAAATTATAAAATATTATTTGGGATGCACCAACATACTACTACTGATCACATTTTCAATGAATTTTTGGGCACATATTATTCTGATTGACTGGTTCAACCTGACAGAAAGACAATTCTTAAAACAAAGAGACCGAAAATACAACAAGAGTAATTAGTGGTGAGAACCTGGACAGACAGAAACAGCAACCACAGCTTCGTTTAGAATGATCTGAGTTACCGTTACACTTTTCACCACTATGCAGGAAAAAACTAAAGCTTTTCCATGACTTTCTGTCACAAAGAACAAGTATCTAGTTTTCACTATTTATTTCTTGCTACTAGTTTTGCAAGAAAATGCAATCTCAAGGCAATGACATCATTGACATAAACACTAAAAATTACTGTTACAAATGCAATGTTTACTTGATACCTCTGCCTTACTAATTATGAAACAACAAATACAGTAACCTTGTGAAGTTAAGAATTCAGGTCTTCTTAGGTGTGAAATTGTCTTGAGGTGAGTGATTCCCGATGTTTCGACATAACATGGTGCCTTTGTCTTCAAAAGCCAGGCATCCCAAGACCTGAATCCTGATGAACACCAACACATGAACCTCAAAACTCACCAACCAGAAGTACAGTCACATTTTTAGGCACTTATTTTTTAAATTCTTTATTGAATTATATATACACACATTTTAATCTGAATAAATAGTATGCCAACTGATTAACAAAGAATCTCTCTTTACCATCAGTGCATCTGAAACTAAACAATACCTTACACCTGAAGATAATTCAGGCTTCTCCCTGTCAATGTTATGACCAGCTTCAGTCCCTCTAGGATTTAATAAACCATGACATCAGTTCTCTGTACTATACAGAACATGTATTCTTCAAGTTCTCTGTAATGTGACATTATGTTACTGGAAAAGTAGTTTAGAACTGCAAAGGATCATGGTGCTTTCACCATGAGAGTCACACAGTCCAAAAAAAATGGATGTTTACTGACCCCTTGACCCTGAAGATGAAGGCATTACAGATCCTTTGAAAAAATGGAAACTATGTGCCTGCCCAGCAACAAGTCATATAACAGAAAAATTGAATCTTCAGCAACACCACTATGAGAACCTCAAATCTCAAACTATAAAGACTATTTTTAATGCTGTGTATGTTCATAAAGTGACCATCATATTTTAAAGATGATGAATTACAGGGTAATTCCCTTATTATGTTATGTAATTATAGTACTATACACGCTTTTTTTTTCACATTTATACTGTGCATCATGATATTATCAAATTTTATTATTCACCAACTAATGCACAAGTGATTGTCTTAAAAAACAATATTAAAATTTACATTAAAATAGCTCCGACATGTTTCGGTACAGTTACACCATCTTCAGGGAGCACATGATTTGTGCTTGCTAAAGCTACACTTGTTAAAATAGCCAATTATTGCACATCGGTGTGCGATTAATTCATTGGTGATGTTGCTGCATATATTAGTAGGTCTGTAATGAATAACAGTGTGTCAAGTACTGTAATAATAGGACTTTCCAAAACAAAATGAATCGTATCGAAATTGGCTGGACTTACCCTTGTTGGTGTGTGTATGTTGCACTGTTCAGAAGTAGAATGAGTCAGGGAAAGCATAGTTGGTTATGTGACATGTTGAGCCAGCTCATATAGAGGATTTATGTCACTTATCTTCTGTGCTTCGATCAGTATGTTACAGTGGTAAAAGGCTTGTATGTAGAGAGCTTCCCAACAGTTCATTTTTGTTCCCTTATTGCATGATTTCAATAATTCCAGGGTTTCTTCTGCAGTGCTGTATTCAGGTCTATTGTTTAGTATGTGTAATACACACACTGCAATCGGGTTATTAGTTCTTATGTATTGTGTGTGTGTTCTTTATGTCTTGTTACTATTGATTTGTTTTTAGTAACTCTAGTTTAGTGTTCTTGTAGCTAAATTAGAGTTACTAAAAACAAATGTAACAATATGGTTTAATAAAGTGTGTAAAATTCAACATCTGAAACCAAACTATATCAGCATCAAAATCAATGGCAAAAAGTCACAAGACACAAAGACCACAACAAATGTGATCAAATACAGGATAAATCATGAAATCGAGCTCCTTTACTGCAAAAACAGAATCTCAATCAACAATTATATCGTATACATCTACAATGTGCACACTAATGTAATGGTATGTGGCCGCATATCCAAAATTCAATCAATTCACGATTAGATGATATTATGGACACCCTATATCAGAAACTCAACAAAAAAAACTAGACGCACTAATAAGACATACACACGTCACCTATAACGACAAGAACACATGCACAATTCACTCATGACTTGTAAACTTAACCAACACAAAATTCACTGAAGAACAAATCAGTATGTTAACTCTAGGCTTCAACTATGCTGTAGAAAAAGACCCAAAATACTACATCAATGCCTTAATAACAGACACAGAAAACAATATTAGACATTTGGACACTAAGACACAAAACATGTTCCGGTATCTAGCAACCAGAAAAGTTAAACTAATCATAACAACTAATACACATAATACCCCACATAAAAGACATCAACACAATCTAAACCAAATAAAGAACATCCTACAATGAAATAACTTAACAATAGCAAAAGTATACAAAGGTAAGACTATGGTCATAATTGACAAAAACACACTAAAACAGAAAACTGATACCTTCATACAAGAAAATCATAAAACACGTCTGTACAAAGACCCTACAGATTCCTATCAGAAACAAATTCAACAAGCAATTAAAAAATGTGACATGCTGATAGACAAACATATAAACAAATACCTAGTAAACATAAAACCAACAGCACCCAAACTCAATGCACTAATAAAAATACATAAAGAGAATGAACCAATTAGACCGGTAATAAATAATAAACAAGTACCATCTTACAAAATTTATAAATACCTCAATAAAAGGTTAAATAACTTAACAAATTTACCATATACATATACCACCAAGAATTCATATGAAATAGGGCAGGAACTGAACAACATTCAAATTAATAAGCACAACAGAATGATTACCTTAGACATAAAAGATTTATATGTTAATTTACCAGTACAAAACATCCTTCACATCACTAAATTTTGGTTAAATAAACATAACAATGTTAATATGATAACAGAACAAAACTTATACCTTCTTAAAGTAATCATAAAGCAAAACTATTTTCAGTACAATAACCAATTTTTCCAACCATAAAAAGGTATTGCCAAGGGATCTCCCATTTCAAGCATCATAGCAGAGATTTACCTTCAATTTCTTGAAGAAATATATGTAAAACAATGACTGGAAAGCAAAGAAGAAATATACCACAAAAGATATGTAGATAACATTTTGATCATATTTGACCAAAACAAAACCGATGGAAAGACAATTATGAACCACATGAATAACATAGACAAGCATTTGGAATTCAAACTATCGGAAGAAGAAAACAATACCATAAACTACCTTGATCTTTCCATTCACAGAAACACCAACAGCAATGATACTAGAATCTATAGGAACACAAACTTGCAGCATTTAATTTTTACATAAACAGAAAGTTAACACTACCAATCACAAAACAAGCTAAACAACAAGAATGGAAGATCATACTTGCAATAGCCCAAAACAATGGATTTCCACTGCAAATCATTCACAACCTGAACAAGAAACTGATGGCCAAAAAACACAAACTCCCAACTACAACAACACAACAAACCAAAAAATGGGTAACATTCTCGTATCACAGTCCACTAATATGAAAGATAACTAATCTTTTCAAACACACTAAATTAAATATAGCCCTACATGCCACAAACACTATACATCAACAACGTACTGACAAAATAGTTACGACCAGCACAAATTCCAGTGGGATATACAAACTCAAGTGTAACATTTGCAACAATTCATATGCATGACAATCGGGCAGATCAATAGTAACAAGACATAAAGAACACACACACAATACAAAAGAACTAATAACCTGACTGCAGCGTGTGTATTACACATACTAAACAACAGACATGAATACAACACTGCAGAAGAAACCCTGGAATTATTGAAACCATGCAATAAGGGAACAAAAATTAATTGTTGTGAAGCTCTCTACATACAAGCCTTTTATCAATGTAACATACTGATCGAAGAGCAGAAGGTCAATGACATAAATCCTCTATATGAGCTGGCTCAACACGTCACATAACCAGCTACGCAATCCCTGACTTAGTCTACTTCCAAACAGCGCAACATACACACACCAAAAAGGGTAAGTCCAGCCAATTTCGATACAATTAATTTTGTCTGGAAAATTCTATTATTACAGTACCTGACACACTGTTATTCATTACAGACCTATTAATATATGCAGCCACATCACCAAAGAATTAATCACACACCGATGTACAATAATTGGCTATTTTAACAAGTGTAACTTTAGGAAGCACAAATAATGTGCTCCCTGAAGATGATGTGACTGCACCGAAACATGTCATAGCTAATCCTATGTTTATTGAACCGTGCATCATCTTGATAGTTGAGTAAAGAGAGACCAACTTAATTCCACTTGCTTTATTATTTCTTTACTTAATGCTCAACATGTTTCGGATGTATTAACATCCGAAACATGTTGAGCATTAAGTAAAGAAATAATAAAGGAAGTGACATCAAGTTGGTCTCTCTTTACTCAAATGTAAGAACTAGTTTAATGTAAATTTTAATATTGTTTTTTCAGACAATCACTTGTGCATTACTTGGTGAATTATAAACTTTGATATTATACATGTGTCCAACAGGGTTGATCCAGCATCATATTGATTTGAAAAAGAAAGTCTGACCTTTCCATTGGTACACATATTTCTTACATGGTAAAGCTGTCCCTATGCACACTATAAATGTACATGTGGAGAGTGGAGGTACCTCTCCACCCATTTGTAACCTCAGCACTAAGCAAAGGCGAATGGTAAGCTCCACTCTTAAAGCATTTTACCACAGGCAAAAGCCCTTGGTACCAGCTTTACAGGAACAGAGAAACTGGGTGGGAGGATGGTGAGCTACTGCCAGTCTGGGTGCTTTGGGGATGTCAAAAATCTCTTGCCCCTGATGGTAATTGAACACCCCATTTTCTCACGTCCAACCCAGCGCCCAGTCACCATACCAAATCATCTGTTCCCAGTTCCCTCACTTCCTACATGACATTCACTGAACATCCCTGGTTAACGGAAGAAAATATGTCTCTACTGCCAGACTAAGGTCAGCCAATACACATGACAATAATTTTAGCAGTTATGAAGTCATAAATAATACTGCAACATCACCATCACCAGAGGCACTGACGTATACAGAAAATTCATCACAGCTTTTCCAGTTGAAACTATTTGATTTGTTACAGATTATAACACAGTCTAAGTATTTAAATATTCAGTCTGCAATCACTAGCACAATCAGTGATATGTAACTTCCACTGTCTCGCTACTCCACTCCATATAATTCACTCTGCACACACAATTTGCTTATAACAAAATACTGTTACAAATGACTTCACAACACTCACAACACTCACAACACTCACAACACATACACTCCTACATTCAAATGATTTCTGTGCTATTTTTGTAGGTCTCAAAATGTTTCCAAATTAGATGTGAATGTAACGAAAGTCCAGTGCTATTGACATTTTACATGAAGTAATAACTGCCTACCTGCAATAAAATACATTCACCCACGTGCAACTGGTGCCAATATTCGCAGAATTCTGACAATTCCACCATTATTTCTTATAAGACAATACAGTAAGTAAATCAGTTGGGGGGGGGGGGGGGGGGGGAAAAAAATTAATTATTTGTGGTGTTGTGTCCCCACAAAAAAAATTTCTTTTTTAAAATATGCTGTCTATAAAGGTTATATAATTGGTATAAAGAAAGGCAGTAGGAACCACTCTGGAATAGGTACCAAGTGAGACAAAATGTCTTGCTC
>Ga0123355_10006299_pt1 | contig 17543 bp, 19 predicted proteins | sample TergutEmb28metaG_3_FD_89872 | JGI IMG/M metagenome (GOLD analysis project Ga0123355, IMG submission 89872) | Embiratermes neotenicus P1 segment gut microbial communities from Petit-Saut dam, French Guiana - Emb289 P1 | ecosystem: Host-associated > Arthropoda: Insects > Digestive system > Gut ...
AGAGTTTTGGGCAATAAACACAAAATAGCCAAAAATGCCATTGCACGTGCAATGGCAGTAATGCAACACCGATAACCTTATTTCGCTTGAGGGAATTGTAACCTATGTTTGACGCTGGTACAAGAAATAAATTACGGCGGCGCAAAAAAAACTTGACATAGCCGCATATTTGATGTAGAATGTCTGGTAGTTGATTTTTATATATTCGACAGGAGGTGAAATTTTGGCAAATGTAAAATCTTCAAAAAAGCGCATTAAAGTAACAATGAGACAAACTCTGCGCAACAGAATCATTAAATCCCGCACAAAAACCGCTATGCGGAAGGTTGTTGCGGCCTGCACACAAAACGACGCACAAGGGGCAAAAACAGCCCTCATCTACGCCGTAAAAACCATAGACAAAGCTACCTCCAAGGGCGTATATCATAAAAACAATGCAGCCCGTAAAAAATCCAAACTAACCAAAATGGTTAACAAAATCCCGGCATAATATTACGGCCCGTCTTTATTCCGACGGGCCTGTAAAAGGTATCTGCGCAAACACAAGAGGCATGGTTAACGCCGTGACCTCTTTTATTTGTATTTTTTTACATGCATTTTCCACCGCTCCTATGTCCAAATTATAAACATATGCTATTTGACTCGGACTGTATATATGCGGCGAACCAATTTCCACTTCCCTGCCATACATTTGACAAATGCTACTGCTGCCACGAGCCATAATGGCCAAAAAAGTGTCTTTGTCGATATCATTTCGGCCGATTTCCGCCAAAATCGACAAAACCTCTCTTTCGTCCACGTCCAACACACATGCCACATCAGCCGCACACAATGGATATTCTGCCGCCCTTAAAAAAACATCAATTTCGCCAATGGCCGGCCATATATGCCGCTTGTATTCCTCTAAAAATGTATATGTAAAAAGCCTTCGCTCCACGTTTTTCCTCCCCATAGCAATATTATTTACATAATATAATATCACATCCGCCCCGCAATTTCATATGCAATTTATGCCAATATCAAATGCAGAAAACACCAGCATAATACACCCCCATACGTCACATTATATTAGCAGGGGAGGTGATAAATATGTCTAGAAATTCAACGTCTGTACCAGAAGCTAGAGCTGCTCTCGACCAATTTAAATACGAAGTAGCCAGCGAAATCGGCGTTCCATTGAAAAAGGGCTATAACGGCGACCTTACTTCAGCACAAAACGGCTCTGTTGGCGGTTATATGGTGAAGAAAATGATCGAAGCCCAAGAACGTCAAATGGCAGGTAAAACGCCACAATAACTGAAATTTGAAATTGAATAAACACACATGACGTCCAGGAAGAGTAGAATTATTCTTTCTGGGCGTCGCTTTTTGTGCCTATATTAAAAGCGAAAACTATTCTATCAATTCTTTTTGGTTTTATAATATTCACGCACCTTCCCGGTGCGCCCCGACTTTATCCAGAAAAAATGCCTCCAAATCCCCATAAGATTCTAATATTGTATCCATACTATCCATGCCCAAAAGCCTGCCGCTGTGCATAACAGCGGCTTTGGTGGCACATTGCTGTATTTCGTTGGCCAAATGGGAAGATATTAGTACCGCGGAGCCGCTCTCTGACGCGGCTTTTATCACCTGGCGCACATACATCATGCCTTCAATATCCAGGCCGTTTGCGGGTTCGTCCAAAATAAGCAGCCGCGGGTTACTGATAAGCGCCGCGGCAAGGCCGACACGCTGGCGCATACCAAGACTGAAAGAACGCACCTTGTCTTTTTTGTATTTGTCCATATCAACCATGCGCAAAACCTGCTCTACGCGCTGGCTGTCAATATTTTTATAGAATCTTGCTGCCAGCTGCAGGTTTTGCTCTGCCGTCATATAGTCATACAAGGCCGGTGCCTCTATAAGGCAGCCGATGTGGCCCAATGCCTCTTCGTGGTTGTTCATTACATCCGCTCCACACACGTGTATCGTACCTCTTTGGGGATGTACCAGACCCATAATGGCCTTCATGGTGGTGGTTTTGCCGGAGCCGTTAGGCCCCAACAGACCCAGCACTTCACCGGGAGCAAGGGTGAAGGAAATATCCTCCACCCCGCGGCCGTTTTTATACAGTTTTGTTAAATTTTTGAGCTCTAACACCAAATTATGTGACATTTTTATTCTTCTACCTCATCATCTATAGATCTTGCGGCGGCATACTCGATAAAGTGCTTGAGGTCAAAATCCCGCAGCTCGAAATCCCAATTGGCCGCAAAATCAATGAAATCTTCGATGTCAAAATCAGTTACAGACCCCCAATAATAATCCGATCCAAAAAGCACTCTAAAGTCTGTGCCATCAAACCACCGAAACGCAAGGGTGCTTGGGTCAACCGTGCCATCATTATATTGAAAATAGCCAAAGCTCATGTGGTTGCCGTCACCATTGCGCCAAACATCTGATCCAATTGGCGCATATACTTCATCAAGTACACGCATACCCATGTCGCCGGGCCATGTGGTGGTTACACTATCGACATTAATGCTGCCATCAACATTGCGGGTAAAATGCACTGTCATGCCATCTCTTCTACCAAAACGCTGCTGCATAAAGTCCGGCGTAAGCAACTCTACAGCACCAGGGATGGGGCTTTCTGGTTTGCTTGTGCCAATGTCGGTAAAATCAAGCTCTAGTACAAACTCAAGGATGTTTATTTCGTCGAACACATTAACAATACTCATATTAACATCCACACCCACATGTAGCAGGTTGCCGTTTGCGTCGATATCAGCGTCACCATGTATGCGGTTAAATGTAATGCTTCGGATGGGGACATCCATTGAGCTGCGGTAGTCTTCTCTTGTGCCGAAGTTGCCGCCGCGCCATGCTTGGCTTTCTTCAATTATCACATCAAGACCAATGCGGACAATCTCTGGCAGTTGGCTGTGGGTAATTGTGCCGGTAACACTGCGTACACCACCGCTTGTGCTCATGGTTATATTGTTTTTAAGGTCGCCAACAACAAGGTCCAAAAGAAGCTCCATAAAACGAAAACTGGCGGAGTTGCGATCCTGCGGAGACACCAACCCAAAGGGGTTAGAGCTGCTTGTGTGTGCCCAGCTGCTTACCCACGCGCTGTACCACTTGGTGCCGTCGAAATCGGTAAAGATATCGCTGGTTATTCTTATGTTTTCGGAGATATAGGTAAATCTGCCGGTGGGCTCACCATATTGGTCAAAGGAATATTCAATGCTGCCAGTTTCGCTGATAGTCATATGCAGTCTTTCGGTTGTGTATGTCTCGCCATTGACAACCAGCGCCATGCGGCCCTCTATTGTAACATTATTGTAGGTCATGGCGTTAAATATGGCGTCTTTTAAAATTTCGTATGGCGAGCCGTTAACCGCCGCAAACACCAAAGAGCCGGTAAGCATCATGGCCGCGACAACAAGACATATTACGCGGGTTTTTATGTTTTTTCGCATGATTTTATTCATCCTTTCCGGGAACCTTTGTCCCTACATCAATAGTACAGCACGGGGCTGTAAAAGTCAAGTGTCAACAGTGCATAACCTGTTTCGCGTAATTTTTCTCTCACTTTGCGCCTTTCGCCGTTTCACGAAAACCACGCGAAACGGCTGTCGCGCAAAATTTGCTTCGCATCTTGCACCCTGTGGGTGCGGCGCATAAATTACACTTGGAAAAAATTGGCTCAACAAAGACTATGCACTGTTGACAGGGTCACTCCTGTGACAATATGCTGCGTTCCAGCCTTTTGCTGAAATACTGATATACAAACGAAATTGTCACCAGCACCACACCCAGGACGAAGTACGAAAGTATGCGGAAACCCAGGGTAAGGGTAAACAGGTCGATGACAAAGAATTTTGCAACAGCCAGCAAGGAAAGAACCAGACCAAACTGACGCAGCAGGGCATAGCGTTTTACAAAGCCCAGAATTGTCCAAAGCAGTGCTGTAAAGGCGTAGATGATGCTTATCCAGAAGCTGGCGAAGCTAAGGTTGTAATGGTTGATAAGGTTGACGGTAGAAATGACAATGATATAAGCAGAGACAGCCAGGGGCAGGTATTGCACCCCTATGGTACGCTCCAATACAGCGCGGCGGGTTAGGTTAAACACCGCATAGGCCGATATGACAGAATCGGCTAACAGAATAAATGTGGCCAGAAGAATAATACCTGTTTCCTGTTGCGCCATGGGGCCCGCAACGGGGCTAAAAGCCACATTTATAACAAATATACCAGCGACACCAAGCACACCAAGGCATACGGATATAAGCTTCATGCCGCCATCCAACAATGGCTTTATTTTAGGCAATATCAGGCCCAGGGCTATAGTGGCAATGCCCATAAGTGGTAACATCAGGTAGCCTATATCCAACTGCGAATATGGGAAGGCGTTGTGAAGCACAACATCCAGCCTTGTGATAAGATATATAACAAAAAACCATAGATTTACTGCCGCAGCATACTTAAATGCCTTTTGAAACATGCCATGGTGGGTTTTTGTGTGCATAAACGCTGCCATGATGACAAAGCCGGCACAGGTTATGGCGAGGTATTTTATGGTGAAAAAGCCATCAAACCCAGACCACGCGCCGATGGATGCGTCGTAAAGCAAAAACCAGGCCAGGCATATTGCGCCGATAACCCCGCCGGATATTTTAAAGCCGCGCTTGTCGCGCAAAATGCCGTAAATAGCCAGACCAACGCCCTGCACCAGCCATCCCAGAGTAAGCCACACGACGTCCAGCTGGAAAGGCACAAACAAAACAGCAAAGGTGATGCCGCTTATGAAGAAAAGAGCGGGCACGGCCTTTGCACCGGCGAATTTGCGGGATACAAGAAAACCCATGCCCAGATAAAACAGAGCAAAAAGGGCGGATGTCAAGCCAAAATAGTCATGCCAGCCGGAAAAGCCAATATTAACAAATATAATAATACTGCCGAAAAAGCCGTTGACAGCCAACAGCACAATATCCGATGCCTTAAAGCGGGATTTTGTGCGGTATGTGCCTAATATAGGTATCACTGTATACGTAAGCATGGCGACGGTGATATAGGTAATTTCGATAATACGTTCGTGCAGCGGGTGTATGCTCCAAATAAATGTTGAAAGATATATCATGCCGATGATATTAAGGGACATGCCCACAAAGGTAGCCACTATCCATTTTTTCTTAAAAGCCACCAACAGAGCCAGAGTGTTAAGTAACGTAAAATAGCCCATAACACCAAAAAGCAGGGCGCGTTCCGGGCCTATTGAAAATATAGGCAAATATCCGCCTACAAGGGCAATGGCCAGCAGGATTTGGGAGTTATACCGGGTGGACAACAAAAACGCCACGGCGGTTATGGCAACACATACAGCCAAGGCGGCGTACATTCCCGCCATTTCTTGACCAAAGACCTCCATACCAAAATAACTGACGGCCAGGGCGGCGTATAAAATGCCAACACCACCGGCAGTTATGCCCAGCGAGAATATATTGGGCTTTTTGCGGTTCATCACCTCGCCGGCTACCAAAAAGACAATGCCCAAGGCAAAAAGACCCGCGGCCCGCCCAATGTCCGGCATTCTTACATATGCAAACTGACCTGCGGCAATAACGCCGATGATGATAAGAATTATGCCGATAGTGTTAAGGACATTTAGGCCAACAATGCGCTCAAAATTATTTTTCTTGGCCAAGGCACTAATTTGCTCGTTGGTTAATTCCTCGGCTTTTAGTTTTTCAAACTCTTCTTTTTCGCTTCCTCTAAGGGCCAAATTGTGGGCCAGCTCCATACGGGCTTCGGCAATTTTCTCGGCAGATTTCGCTTGCAAATCTGCAATTTTTTCGTAAATATCATTTTGGATATCCACGCGGTTATGTTCCAAAACGGTTTTCATATGATAAAGCCTGGAATTTATGTTGTTTTCCAGAACGGCAAGGCGGCTTTGTGCGCCCTCGGCTTCGTTTTTAAAAAGTATCTCTTGCTTTCTTTGGCTACGCTTCAAGATATCAAGCTTTTCGTTGTAAAATTGCTCGTATAGCGTATTTTTAAGATTGGCATTGTCGGCGGCCAGAGCCTCTTCTTTGGCGCGCAATGCATCATATTTAGCGTCAAGTTGTGCCAGCTTCTCCCTTAGCATGTCGTTTTCGCGAAAGATATCCCGGCTTTCTAAAACTTTTAATTGCCCCTCAAGGGTGGCAAGCATTTTTCGCTGATCAGACAGCATGTCTTTTAATCTATTATCCATAAATCAGCCTCCATGCTACGCACTTCTTATGCGCCTTGAGCGCATCACCCAATATGTCACAGCAATACCAATGGAGGCGGCACCAATGGAAGCGGCCGCAGTTAGCGCGCCGCGTTTAACCCTTTGTTTGCGCGCCGCTATGTCCGCCGCTATGTCCGCTGTCTCTTCTTCTTCCAAAAAGGATTCGTCAATTTCGCCAATGCACATCAATAGTCTTTTTGCCTTAATCGAGTTGTCTGTGTTCATATTGTTATGCCCTCCTTTTCCAAATGTGCGCCAAGCTTCTTGCGTGTTCTAAAAAGAACAGACTTCACTTTGCTTTCGCTTACCTCAAAACGCTCGCTTATGGCACGTATGCTTTCGCCGTGGAAATATCTCAGCACAAAGGCTACACGGGCTGTTTTGTCCAAAGTATTTAAAAAGGTGTTTATTGCCTCTGTTACAAGGGATGCTTCGTATTCCTCTTCTGGGCTGCTTTGGGACGCTATGCACTCTTCAAGCTCGCTTAGCAGCAGGTTTGTTTCGCCGCCGCCGCGTTTTGCGGCACTTTTGGCCTCCCATTTGTTTATGGAAAGGTTGCGGGTTATTTTAACCAAAAAAGCACCAAGCATTGCGGGTCTGTTGGGTGGTATGGCTTCCCAGGCTTTTAACAATGTGTCGTTAACGCATTCGTCTGCGTCTTCGTTGCTGTGCAGTATGTTTTTAGATACCCTAAAAAGCCGTTTGCCATATTTGCGCCGGGTTTCGTCTATTGCCGTCTCCTGGCGTCCAAAAAACATGTCCAAAATCATGCAATCTTCCATAAATTAAACCACCTGCCTTTTAATAATGTAGACAGAAAAAATCGTAAATTGGTTGCGCTTTAGGTAAACTTATTTTTTTAAAAATTCGGCGCAACCAAGTGCAAATTTTCCCTGTCTATATGTGTAAGCCATACAAAACCAGGAGGATTTTTTATGTTTAGAATAATTTCTGACGGCGGCTGTGATTTTAGCAAAGCCGAGGTTGCACGGCACGATATAGACATTGTACCATTTTTTGTTAGCTTTGACCAGGTAAATTATTTAAAAGAAGGGGTGGACATAAGCAAAGACGGATTTTTTAAGAGACTGGCCACAGAGAAGGGTCTTTTTCCTAAAACATCCCAGCCCAGCCCCCAGGATTATATCGATACATTTACCCCGCATCTTGCCGCCGGCAAAGACATAATTTGTCTTACAATATCATCCAAACTAAGCGGATCTTGTAACAGTGCGTCTCTTGCAATTGATATCCTTGGCGAAGAATATCCTGACAGAAAGGTAGTGCTGATAGATTCTTTAAACGCAAGCATAGGCCAAGGGCTTATTTTGCGAGAGATGATTAAAATGCGGGATGCCGGGCGCACATTGCAAGAAACAGTGAAACTTACAGAAAAAATCCTAAAAACCACAAGGATTTATGTAACATTAGACAATCTGGAATATCTAAAAAAAGGTGGCAGAGTAGGCCCCACAACGGCTTTTGTGGGCGGTATTTTGGGGTTAAACCCAATATTGCAGGTAGAAGAAGGCCAGGTTGTGCAGCTGGACAATGTGCGAGGCCGAAAAAACGCTCTGCGGATGATTGAAGAAGCCATGGTGGAAACACTAAAGGACGAGATTGAAAACATAAGCATAATTATCGGCCATACCCACAGCCTGCCAGAGGCCACCGCCTTTAAGGCGAGCGCAGAAGCGGCACTTGGCACCACAATAGCCCTTCCCGCGACAGAAATCGGCGTTACCATAGGTTCTCACGTAGGGCCGGGGGCACTGGCCTTTGCATATTGCAGAAAATACGAAGCCATATAAAAAAGGAGATGCAATGTTATGAACACATGGTATATTGTGGCACAAATTTTAGGCATTATCACCATCGGCTTTGAATTCGCGTCCTATCAAATTAAAGACAAAACCAAGTACTTTCTTGTCACCGGTATAGGCAGCTTTTTTTGGATGGCAATGTTTGTCGCCATCGGTCTCGCCACGGGAATGAGCACCCAAATATCCCTTATTGTTGCCTCATCTTACAGCACCGTGCGCAACCTGGTGTTTTTCAGGATTTTTTCCAAAAACACACCCCAAAGTAAGGAGGCCGGGCTTATTTTTCTACTGGCTATGATAGTCGTCGCCCTTATTGCGGGTACACTGGCTGTCGTTAATGCCCCGGTAGAAGTTAGATGGCTCCATATACTCGGCATGATAACGGCTTTGGCTTTTGTAATAGGTCAATACTTGCCTGGCGTGCATTATGTGCGCATAACCGTGGTGTTTTACGCCTTTGTTGTGCTACTTACCCAAACACCACTAAACATCTTGTATGGCGATTTCCGCTGGAACATAATGGGCATGCTGATAGAATCCGCTAAAATTATCTCTGTTATCATATTTTATATGCGCTTTGCATCTCAGCCGAAAAAGCCTCAGCTGCAATTTGCCAAGCCATAAACATAGCCGGGAGGAAGAAGATGTTTGATTATAAATTTGATATACAGCTTTTGATTGACGGCAAGAAGCTTTTGGAGGATAAAATAAACGAATACATTACCAATAACGTTGATGGTGATAGCCTGCTTGTCGTTGGCGATGAGGAGTTGATAAAAATCCACTTTCATACAAATACTCCGTGGAAAGTTTTTGAATATTGCTCTTCACTAGGCGATATACACGACATTGTTATAGAAAATATGGAGCGACAGGCTAAAGGGCTTGATGGTTGATTTGTTCCCATATACAATGCTGTTATATGTAAGCACACCCCTTGATTTTTGAGCGCGTAGCTGTTAAAATATGCTTCAAGGGGGTGCGGCTACATATGAACATACAAATATACGGCAAGACCAAGTGCTTTGACACCAAAAAAGCTCAGCGATACTTTAAAGAGCGCGGAATAAAGTTTCAATTCATCGAAATTAATAAATTTGGTCTGAGTAAAGGCGAATATCAAAGCGTAAAAGCCGCCATGGGCGGCATGGATGCCCTAATTGACGAAAAATCTAAAGAATACGAAAGTCAGCACATCAAGCACCTGGCCAGACAGGATGATGTTGAAGAGCGTCTGCTGGAAAACCCTGGCATGTTTAAAACTCCCATAGTACGCAACAGCAAGAAAGCCACCGTGGGATATCAGCCCGATGTGTGGGCTGGGTGGGAGTAAAATTTATGAGAAAGAGTAAAGTTGCTTCCTTGTTTATCATAATAATAGTAACAACCGCCATAGCCGCCGTTTGGGGGCTTTTGGCTTTGTTGTCGAATTATACGGATGGTGCTTTTTATGCGTTGGTTTCGGAAATCGATCACTACTACATCGCCGAAGAACCACACCAACCCGATGCTGTTGTCGATGACGATCCCATCCACGATGTATATGAATACGAGGAGTATGTGCCCATGTTTGTTCCTGTTTTTACCTACGAGCCTCTGCCGCGACACATCATTGACCTTATAACGGGCGTGACTTTCCATGATAACACGCCTTTTTCTCATGATTTTCTATCGTACCTTACCATCACCCATGTAGATTTTGATGGCGAGAATAGGATAGGTCATATGATTGTGGCGGCAGAAATAGCCACGGAGGTGCTGGATATTTTTAAGGAGATTTATGAAGGCGGCTTTCCTATCCACAGCATCCGGCTGATTGACTATTTTGATGCCGATGACTATTTATCTCTGGCGGCCAACAACAGTAGCGCGTTTAATTTTAGGTATATAGCCGGAACAAACAGAATTTCCCGCCATGGTTTTGGTATGGCTATCGACATAAACCCCATACAAAATCCGTATGTGCGCGGCGATAACATAAAGCCGGCGGCGGGCGCGGAATATCTGGACCGGGACAATGTGCGCCCTGGGATGATTGTGCGGGGCAATGTGGTGTACCGGGCCTTTACCGATCGAGGCTGGACATGGGGCGGCAATTGGACGCTGCCAAGGGATTATCATCATTTTGAGAGACGTGCTGATAATTAGGGCTACATTCAACCATTTACGTATTTTTTTGCCAGCTCCACCCTGGCTGTCTTTTTTGGGTCTACAACCTGGCAAATGCGCACATCTGCCGCCAACGAGCATAACATAACGGCGTCCTCGGCAACAAAGCCCTCAAAATCCACCAAATAACTTATCATATTAGCCACAGCCATATCTACGGCCACATCCAGACTTTCGTCCGATGCCAGGGTCATAATATGGCTGTCGTTCCATATCATCGGCAAAGGAAATTGCTTATTTTTGATGATGTCTACAGTAACCGTGACGCTGCCGGATACCTCCAGCCCACTGACACCAATTTCTCCATCGGCCATTACGGCGTGGATGTCTCCTATGGCAAGCAGTGCGCCGGGAACATTAACCGGCAGCAATATTGTTGCGTCCTCTTTAACCTCTTTGCAGTCCATATTTCCCCCGTGCAAATCAGGCACGCCGCATGGTATTTCCCCGTCACGGGGTGCCACGCCAATCACGCCAACCATTTTATTTAACGGCAGATGTATGTCATCGGAAAAATGCGCGAAGCCATCAACAATTGAGACTATTTTAGCCGCACTGCCCTGCAAAACAGACCCCATAACACCCATGCCCTTGCCGCACATAACAATGCCGCTTTCTGCCACCTCTATTTTGTTAATTTTAACAGACAGCACATCGCCGGGTTCGGCCCCACTTATGTATAAAGGGCCGGTGGCAGGATTGATGCGGCTCCAGTCAAGATTGGCAAAGCTTTCATCGGCAGACCTAACCTGTCCATGCAAAGCATCCCAGGTTTCGAACCGTACCTGTGTGCCGGGCTCCACCTGCAAAACCGGGGTGTTTTTGGCACTCATGGCATAAATGCACGTGTCTTTGGATATTGTTTTCATTAATTATCCCTTCTTTCCCAAAATATATCAAGTATATTTTTTTAAGACCATCGGACAAGACAAGTCGGACAAAAAGAATAGAGCTTGCTGACAGCCCCTGACTAAAGGAAGCTTTTCAAACAAGCTCTATCTGCGCCACCAGAACCGAAAGGTCTTAGTGGAATTACGGAGAAAGGGGGATTTGAACCCCCGCGCCGGTCACCCGACCTACATCCTTAGCAGGGACGCCTCTTCAGCCACTTGAGTACTTCTCCATACGGCTTACTCAACATATTGTAAATTATAAATAGATATTTGTCAATAGTAAATTTAATTGAGCTAAGGCAGTTTTTGTGCAAGCACCAAACATAGCCTGTGACAGGCATCTTGTGTTGTAGGGTGACGAGATAGGCTGCCGGAATTTATTTCTCTCTAAAACATTGCCCTTTTTGTCATAATGTGAGATAATGAACGGAAAACTTTCTTGGAGGCGAGGACAATAAGAATAACGGGCGCACTTATTAATGCGGTGGCTATTTTGGCCGGCGGCGGCGTTGGGTTGTTGCTGAAGGGCCGCATATCTGATAGATTTTCCCAAAGCTTGATGAAGGTTTTGGGGTTGTGTATTTGCATTATAGGCATATCCAGCGCACTGTCCGGCGACATTATGCTTTTGGTTATATCTTTGGCCCTGGGTGCTTTTCTCGGGGAATTGCTACGTATAGATGGCAATCTTAACACCCTGGGGCTGTGGGTGCAAAGCAAATTAAAGCAAGACCAGGAATCATCCACATTTGCCCAGGGTTTTGTAACCACCACTTTGTTGTTTTGCGTGGGTGCCATGGCCATCGTAGGGTCTATTGACAGCGGCCTTAGGGACGACCAAAGTGTCATCATAACAAAATCTATCATAGACGCCGTGGCCGCCATGATGTTTGCGTCATCACTTGGTGTGGGGGTGCTGTTTTCGGCTTTTGCTGTTTTGATATATCAAGGAACCATAGAATTTTTTGCAGGGTTTTTTCAGGATGTGTTTACTGACGTGCTGATAGCCCAAATTTCTGCCACAGGGGGCATAATGATTTTGGGTCTAGGTACAAACATGGCCTTGGATGGCAAAATAAAGGTGGCCAACCTGTTGCCAGGATTTTTGTTTGCCGGAGCGTATTACTATCTGTTTTTGCGTTGAAGCCATCGAGCTGTTTGCGCATATATATGTCACACCCATTTGCAAGGGGGCAAAAAAATGAGAAAATTATTGGCATTAATACTGGCATTGGCATGCTTGACGATGATGTTTGCCCTTGTAGCTTGTGGTAGCAATAATCAAGAAGAAGGCAACGACGACAATGAACAGAAAAACCATGCACCTCACATCTCACCACAATACACCCTGCAAGACCTACTAGACATAGCATATGAGCGCAGACTTGACATAGCACAACAGCGGCCTGGCCATGAACGGCTATTAGAGCTAACCAAAGGCCGCGAGACTGAGAGCGTAGACCTAGAGCTGCTATCCACAAGCCATGCGGACGGTCTGCCTATTACCTCAGAGCAAGCGATAGAGGATGTTTTGTTGCTTTTTGATGTGCTGCGCCAAATATACGGCCCTTACATATACTTTGGCGGGGATGAGGTATTTGCGCCCATTTTTGATGGTATTATGGCAGAGCTTTCTGTTCTCGAAAGCGTATCCCAGTTTACGCTACGCAGACTTATTTTTGATTCTCTAGACCCTGTTATCAATGACAATCACTTCCGCTTTGGTGACATGGATTTCTTTGGAGCAAGCGCCACTTTCTTCACATCAGACACTGCTTTTGATAAATACGAAGATAGTTTTCGTCATAGACAAAGTGGTTTGCTCGTTACGGAAATAGAAGGCCATGACAAGCATCAAGTGCTTCGTTTATCTATGAATGAACGCGGAAACATATTTTATTCGCCGGTTGTTTATAGCCTGGAGTCTTTTTCCGGGACTAGGTACACCATCAACATAATCTATGAAGACGGTAGCAGAGATGAGCTGACCTTAGACCGCCTTAATCCCAACCGCAGAACTTTTAGGGAACCGTGTTTGGAGTATGTTGATGGTGTGCCGGTGGTTAGTGTGATGTCCTTCGGGTTTTTAACGGCTACGGGCTTTGGAATTGACATTCCTTCCGCGGAAGCCTTTCTCTCGCTTGCTGAAAAATTGCACGATGAGCCGGCTGTTATCATAGATGCGCGCGGCAATATTGGAGGCTTTGAAACCTTTGTTATTAATTGGCTGTACAGATTGATTGGACAAGACGTTCCCACAAATTTTGTTGAATTGCTTAGAATAACCTATGAAAATCTTTATCAAGCGTATGCACAATTTGACAACTTCGATGAATTTATGGAGTTTGTATCGGCAGAGGGATTTGTAGAGCCCACAGAATTTGTACCTTTCGGTGATGATCACGTCAAGCTTTCCGACAACCTGCCGCATGAAATAGTGAATAACGACCAGTTCATCATCTTGCTTGCCGATACATTCACTATGTCAGCCGGCGAAATTTTCGCGAACTATATGTTCAGCATGGAAAACACACTGGTCATAGGGCAAAATACATCCGGAGCACTTATAAATCGCGGGTACGCACCTATGTTCTTGCCATATTCCGGCATTCTCTTTGCACCCGGCCGAAGTCTCTTTGTTCATTGCCAAGGTCATTTCACTGAAGGCGTTGGCTTTGCGCCGGACATTTGGGTGCATGGAGATGCTTTGGTGGCGGCTTTGACTTTGGTATTGTAGGTTGATAATTAAGTGTCAACAAAATACTGTATGGCAAAAAGATTCATGGCTAGTGTGGCTGTTGGCAGCTTTGCAAAAAAATTACGGCAGGGCGTCTGTTGTTTGCCGCGCCAAGAAATTGATTCGCAGGGTTTACGAACAGGTCTATTGTCAAATACAGTGGAAAGTGCTAGAATAAGAGGCACGGATAAGACAATAGATAATGCCGCAATGGCAGGGGGCTTCATTGTGGCCTCTGGAATTATGATACCTTGTGAGGTGTTTTTTATTATGAAGAGATTGGCTTTTTTGCTTACGATACTTTTGGCTTTTTTGCTTACAGGATGTTTTGCATTGCCCGTAGAGGCACCCATGTTGCCGCCGCCGGCCTTTGCCCAGCCTGTGGAGCATGAATTTTATACTGTGCCGGTAATGCGCGGCAATATTGAATTGGAGGCAAATCCCTTTGCGGTATATAGGCCCGCCAGAACGGAAAGGCATCGTTTTGTGCCGGATGATATTCCTGTGCTGGGCATTTTTGTTTCGGTTGGGGATGAGGTTTTACAAGGAGATATTATTGCGGAGCTGGACTTGGCGGAAGTACGGCAAGAGCTTGAAGATTTAAGCCGCAGTCATGCCAGGCTTAATTTTGAACTGGATTTGCTAAGGGAGAGACATAACCTGGCCATTAGATTGGCGCGGGAATCTGGGCGCGCGGTGAATGACGCGTCCTTTGTGGCATCCCGAAACAGCTTGCATGCCGACCTTGAGCTTTTGGAGCAGCTGTTGGGCCATGTTGAACAGCTTAACGAGCAGCGATATCTACGCGCAATAATAGACGGCACGGTAATTGGTGCGGCAACCTTTGTGGAAGGTTTGCATTCCAGCACGGTAATGGATGTTGTCACTGTTTCCAACCAGGCTTTTATGTCGTTTAGCGTACGTGGCGAAATGGCCCAATTAATGAACCCCGGCGACCAATTTGAAATGACCCTGGGGAACGAGATATTTACGGTGGAAGTTGTAGATCCCTATGTTTTTGGCTTTTCGGCGGCGTACGAGACGGAAGAAGAGCGCGACCCGGAGGCTTTTTTGGCTTTTGTTGGCGCTCTTACTCCCCAGGCGCATAATATTCCCACACAAGGCAGAGTGCGCATACCTCTTGAAGAAGTGTATGACGTTTTATACATACCTGTTTCTTTTTTGCGCCGATATGATGAGCGCGATTTTGTTTATGTATATATAGATGGGTTGCGCACCGTCAGGGATGTTGTGGCAGGATTGGAGGCCGACGGAGTTATTGAGATAATAAGCGGCCTGGAGGAAGGGGAGCTGATTATACAATGAAGTTAAAAAGGTCAATGATTTATATTTTGTCCTTGGCGGCTACGGTTGTACTTTTTGCTTCCTGCGGCCAGGATGAGCCTATAAGCGCGCCGCCATTGTATGAGGCTGCGATAGGGCAAATAGACAGCACCCCGGTTACGCGGGGTGTGGTGGAGTCTTTGAACATACTACCCGGCATAACCAGCGGGGTGACTGATGCAGTGCGCTTGGAAGCTAACGGCGGCGGACAAATAGGAACCATATATGCATGGCCCGGGGACAGTGTTGTGGAAGGCCAGGTGATTGCTCGCCTTGATACGACGCTTTTAGACGGGTGGATTGAGAGGTTTGAAGAATCCATATACCGGTCTGCTGCTTCCCATCGTCTGCGCATGAGAGAAATGGCCCTGGAAATTGAAATTGCGGAATTGTCTCTTCTTGATGCTCCCGAAGATACGGGGCTGCGCGAGAGGGTTGCATGGCTGAGACTGGACCGCGACCACGCGCAAAGACGACATAATATGGACATGGCAGAGACGGAAGCCACCCTGGCAGGTTTGCTTGCAGAGCGTGATGAAATGGAAATTAGGGCTACCTTTGACGGAGTGGTTGTATACACAAAGTACCTTGGCACATGGGTAAATACCCACGACCCAATTATGTATATAACCCGTCCAGGTGGGGTTTTTGTTGAATTTACCGGAACAGCAGCAGAACATGGGGCCACAATGCGGGCCATGGTATGGGGAAATTATGAGCGGGTACATGGAGTTATAGGCGCAAGGACATACGACCTTGAATTTATCCCTCTTACCTTGGAGGAGCAGTTGTATTACAGCAACCGTGGACTTCCTATGCCCCTACGTTTTGAAATTATTAACGGGCCCGATGATATGCTACCGGGACAGCCTGTTTTTATACGCCTGTATACGGTCTTTGTTGATGATGCCTTGCGCATACCCATCAATGCCCTGTTTTCTGGCGGACACAATGATACATTTGTATACCGGGTAGAAGAAGGACAGCAGGTGCCGACAGATGTAATTGTAGGTGCAACCACAGAAACCTATGCGGAAATTTTGTATGGTTTAAGGGAAGGGGATGAAGTTTTTGTCAGACCGTAGACCCAGGTTTATCATATCTTTGGCCATTTTTGGATTGTTTCTTTTAAGTGCTTGCGGCAGAGGAGAGCAGCAGACCTTTGCCCTTGCGGATGCGGAAGATTACGGGATTATTATATCCTATGAAGCGGTTGTGGAATGGGAGCTGCAAGTGGCCGAAGCAATACGGCAAGACATAACCGGCGAAGAAAATTTTGTCGCACAGCTTGTTTTTCCTATAACAGAGCATCTGCATCTGCAAAACACCCGTGGCGAATTAACCCTGCTTGCAGAAGAAGGGCAGCGCGTTATGGAGGGTGATGTGCTGGCACGTCTTGTCTTTGACGCTGATGCCCGTGCGGAAATGAATTATCTGACCGCCAGACGAAATCTGGAGCAAATTGAGGAGAATTTTACCCAAGAGCACAACGAACGCCTATCCCAAATATCAGATGCACGGGCAAGAATTGCGGGACTGGAAGGAAATGCACGGCGGCGAGCTTTGCTTGAATTAGAACTGCTTGAAGTAGGCTTGGAGCGTTTTTTGCTTGTGGGCCGGACCAATCGCGACACGGCCAGGGATGAAGTGGCCGCAATAGAGCACGCCCTTACCACAGAGGAGATTATTGCCCCATTTGACGGGATGATTTCTTTTGTAACCAGCCACCCAAACAATCTGGATCGCAATCCACGCATAATCTCTATCGTAAATGACGATGTGTTCTTTTTCAGACTTAGCCATTCGCATAATTTTAATATAATGGGCCGCGGCGATATAGTAACCCTTAGCGTCGATGGTTTTGAGTTTGACACACAAGTTGTAACGGACTCTTGGGCAGGCGGCGAGCGTAGTTCTTTCACATATTGGCTGGCACCGATGAGTAGCAATGACATATATGAAGCCGCATTATCGGCGGGTGCAGAAAACCCAATGTTAACTCTGTTAAACGCAAGAACAACAGCACGTGTGGATACTATCCGTGCTGTGGACACCATAGTTTTGCCGCGCAGAGCTTTTAGAAATGACGGCCGCGGTGACTTTGTATATGTGTACAACGATGGCAGGACAAGCAAGCGTTATATTAATGCTGGCTTACGTACCACTAATTATGGGCAGGTTATATCCGGCCTCGAACCCGGCACACAGGTGGTGATTTCTCCATGATAGGATTCTTATTTAGAAAGATATGGAAAACAAAATGGTTAATGCTTTGTCTTATACTGGGTAACATCATTCTTATTGGTGTTG
>Ga0123355_10006300_pt1 | contig 17542 bp, 10 predicted proteins | sample TergutEmb28metaG_3_FD_89872 | JGI IMG/M metagenome (GOLD analysis project Ga0123355, IMG submission 89872) | Embiratermes neotenicus P1 segment gut microbial communities from Petit-Saut dam, French Guiana - Emb289 P1 | ecosystem: Host-associated > Arthropoda: Insects > Digestive system > Gut ...
ACAACAACAACAACAACAACAACAACAACAACAACAACAACAACAACAACCACAACCATGAAAGTTCATAACATAAGTGTAAAAGCATTGAGACATAAATGACAACATATGAGTGGCAGTCAACAAGAAGACAAAGTTGTCTGTGTACTCACAGGTAGGTTTTGTCCTGAAGGTGTTTATAGTTGGAGCTGACCATTTATCTTCTAATGCTAATGCAGACCTCAAGTAGACACGAACATCATACAATGTGTTGGCATACTTCAGGTCATCCAAAGTATAGATGTATACATCATTGTGACTACCATACAGTAAACTTGTATTTGCAACCTGGCAACAAAATTCATTGTAAATTATGTAAATATTGATGTGGTTCAATTCGTTGGTTGGAATATTGAAGTTAAAAGAAAAAAGAGTTCAAAACAAACAATTCCAGGAGGATTAAACTGTTCTATAACCTTCAGTGCAGTTAACTGCAACTGCTTGTCATCTGACAAATTTTTCAACAGCATAAGTATATCACATCTCAAACCTATAGAACTATCACCATAAGGATGATATACAAAGAATGCACACACGTTCCAAATCTTCATCTCAGAGAAGCCGGGGAATGAAATTAACATCATTCCTATAAACGAGTTCACTGCTATCAATCTGCTATGATGTTTTTCATCCCTTGTTGAAGGTCACTTGTTTACTTGTTTGTGTATCCGTAACAGTTACTGGTGCAGCCCACATGTGTATTAGCCACAGTACATTCTATTTGTTTCATATGTGTAACAAAACAAAACCCTGTCAAAGTTTCCACATTCGGTCAGTGGCATGTGGACATGTTGCCATGTTGCTCAGTTCACTGCACCATGTTTACAGTAGATTGCAGAGTTATTCTCACAACTGTCAAACCCATATTATTATTTTTCACTGGTATACTCAGTTATGATTTAGCAACATCATCCCCTCAAACTTTCATTTTACATACTAACTCATAATTCCTTTACACACTTTGTGCCTTATCACCATAAAGGGATGTATGTCAAACACACGTTGCACTGTAATTTGGATATTTATGTTGTCCAGTGAAAATGTTTCCATAACAAGCAGGTTTCCATGCTATTACAAACTCACATTATAATAGATCTTGACCATACTGGTGTGTGGTTGCTATCAGCCCATTTTTTTCCACATACCTAGTATTTAAAAAACTTTAAATGACTCCTATTTTATGGTCAACGAGTGTACCTAGGCAGATGCTACAAACCATACACTCAGTGCAAAGGAATCAAGATGTGCCTACATGAAACTTCCCCATTCTCCAACTTGCTCAGACTTCCTGAGAGGCTAAAAATACAAACGGAAAAGACACACAATCTACAATGTTATAAATACTCTTGGCTTGTTCTTACACACTGCACCCACAGAACTACCAATATGTAAGGTGTCATTAATACAAAATGTTCCGCTTTTGTTACAGAAATTCTATGAGCACCCCTAAAACTAAACAAAGCAAAATGAAATGGTGACTTGTATTTCTTCTGCAAGTTAATTCTGCAAAGATTGTGCAATTTGGTAAGACTCTGTACCTGGTAATTACAAATTTTGTTGAAAAATTAGTCACTGCTGGGAGCAGATTATGGATTGCCTAACATAACTGTACTCATACCATACCATGTCCTACATGACTAACAATGCTCTTCTTTTTTAAAACAGCTGTAACAAATAATTTGACCACATGAGGTATGTTTATGAAAGTGCTAATGAGAAAGTACTAAATGATTATCTATAATTAAAATGTTAAACACACGTCAGAAATTTACACATAAGTTATACCAGTCATTTATTTTCATAAACTTAAATCTATATACCCACCAGCCACTTGTCTCTCGCATCATACACTGATTGATATTCAACTTTTGGTACAAGGCCAGGGGGGAAGATCTGCATAGGAAAAGGAACTGACCAATTCAAGATGGCAGAATTGACTGTGGTATTAACGATGGTGAATTCCGGAGGAGGTTCCGGTATCACTGGAAAAAAAGAAGACAATATATTTCAGATGACAAAGGCATCCTATCACAGACCAAGAGTCACTGCACAACTAGCTATGCTGTTATTTCTGTTCCACAACATACAAGCTGCTTAAAATAGTCACTCATTCACAATCTGCAACTTACTCAAACTGAACTACTATTGCAATTATTACAGTAATTTCAATTGAAAAATCTGAGTTCATTTTAAAATATCAGACTCACAGTTGAATACAGGTAAGTACACTGCAAATCTAACTGGCCATAAATGTACATGGCAGTATAACAGCTCCAGCCAGACTGGCCCTTAACACTACAGTCAAGTGCTGTATGGTATTAACCCTTCGCAACCCAACTTATTTTTGTGAATCACAATAGTCTGATCCAAATACATTTTTAAGAATATCTCTATTCTTGAGAATTCACACAGCAGGCATAAAATTGCAGGAACTTTGGTGAGATCAAGGAAAACTTTGCAAAATAATATGCAGAGTTTAGCATGACAATGGATGTGGTACAACTGGGCAAGATAAAGTGTAACTCAGTAATGTACCTAAGAGGATTTAGGCACTAATTTGTACAATATATAAACGATGCAGACTGTACCATATATATGAAACCCACAAACATAATTTTCATTTTTATTCTGTGCAATAGTCTAATGATTGGATACTGACCAACAGTGCAATAAGTTGGTCAATATCCAACCACAAACATAAATTCATTTGACAGTGAATGATGTCAACAAATATAAGATAATGAGCTTTTCACACCAGAGAACATGTAGACTGCATTCTTTTGGGTTATGACATCGTGTAGTGCAGAATGTGGTTACCATGTTACCATCATTTCTGAAAAAACCTGATGTTTCCATCTACAAGGTAAAAGTGAGCCAAGTCGGAACGTAGGCTGATCACATATGGCGGGTAGTGTATGAGGTCAAACAACAAAGTTATTGCACCCACTCTACAAGAACAGATACACATGAAATAAGAAGAAAACTCTGCTGATGGTCTTCTTGTGGGTTCGTGCGGTGTGTAGTAGGTAAGTGTTCCGATGTTCCAGAGGAATGTACTGTCTCCATCTTTGGGGTCACTTATATTTAGAAGAAAACTGTTTTATTTTCCTTTAACATATTCTCTTGACTGAAAACACTTTCTGCTTTACAATGTTTATTCCAGCAACTGTACAACAGTTTGATACAAAAATGTACCATCATATAGCAAGCCTCCTACATGTTTCGGCCTTTTTTTGGCCATCATCAGGGTGGTATTCAACATAGGAAAACACAACACTAATTACATCATGGATGTGTGAATGTAGTGTTAAAAAACATGTTAAAATTGTATAAAATGTAATTTGCCCTATAGTTTTTAGGTATAGGGCAAATTACATGTAAGTATATCAAAAAATTTATAATCTGAATGCCAACAAACATCTGTCTCAGAATGTCATCTTCATTTTCAGGGATTGGTCCCTGTGTCTTCTATGGTTGTTTGTGGCCCAATGGATGGGTGAGCAGTATGATCTGATCTGTCCATCATACATTGATATGCAACAGCAAATACATTCTGACGTTGCCTCGTTTAATTACATGGTAACACAGAAATAAATTAAGATGGTTTAATATTTGTGATTACACATAACACCATAATTAGTCCCAAAGCCACTACCTTCTCAATAGTCTACACAATGAATCATGTCATTTTTAATTTGTGCTAAGGAATTAAAAATACAGAAGTGAGGTGGCCTCCAATTTCCCACACATCTATGCTTAAAAAATAAATGATACTTACCCTTGCATCCCAGGAATACTTTATTCCTGGGTAAGTTGCCGTTCATCCTTCATCCCTTCTATAACACACACAACACACCTTGCCTACAAATACGGATTATTCTGGTGTACATTTTCAATGCATATATTAGCTTCAGAATTATTCCGGCCAGTTCTTCCTCACCAGTAATACTTTTGATTTTCCAAAAATACAAGTGATATCCTGTCATGGATATATATGAGCAAAAGAATGTTCCCTTCATGAAATGAGTCCACACAGGAGTGATTAGAGGTGACTTAAACAATGTGACAATTGACCAATAACTTACCGTGAGAGTAATGATGAAACTCTATTTGTTTGGTCCAATTACCAAACTTATTACTGGCAGTAAGTGTAAAGTAGTAGTATTCATAGGGCTGCCTGTAGTGAGGATTAGTTTTGATGTCCCAGAAGCAGGAGACGTATGTGTCATTGTCCATAATTTTGGGACAATTGTAGTGCATTCTGGAGAAAGAGAGAGAGAGAGACAAGTGATTTAATGAATGACTCATAAAGTATAAAGTATTTCTCACCTTGGCAGGGAGTCAAAGAAAAGTTTTAAACTTAAAATCTGTATCAAAGATTTCACACTGGCAGTTGATAAAACACTAATTTCATGATATAAGGTATCAATTAGAATAATACAGTGTAACTCCAAAATAAAGAACGCAGATTTCCCGATGAGTAAAGAAACATTAAACTTCTCAATAATGATGCTACCTAATGCAGCTAGTTAATATAAAATTTTCATTCTTCCACTTCACTCACAGTCTGATTCAGCAAGGTTATGAAACATACTGGTTTCCAGTACCACCTTACCTGCCTCCAGCTCTACCAGGCAGGCGAAAGTAAAGATCATATGTGGTCTTCAAAAAACTTTGAGGTTTCTTCCATGAACATGTTAAATTCTGCCAATTCCTTGAGATGCAAGAAATATTCTGAACTTCTTCTGGTTTACCTACAACAGCAGGTCAACATATTTCAGGTACTCACTGAACTTTGACAAACTGAAACCGCACTCCTTGCATTCCTACTGTATAATTAATTTTCTGCATGCCTCAATGCAATGGAAATTGTTGTATTAAATTTAGAAATGCCCCTTTCAAGGTTATAAAACTTACATCCATACAAAGATACATATGCAAGTAATGTTTCAATAAGCTGAAAATGCAAATCCCCAAAGTACAACTTCTTGTTTGAACCACTATGAAATTTGTTTACATTAGTACAGCCCCTACAGAAACAGCAATTCAAAAATCACATACTGCACTTCAAACGCTGCATTATAGCACTACACACTCGTAGCTTGTATCTGTGTAATATATATTACTTACTGTCAACAATAACTTTGTTCAGACAGACAGCCATGTAATCATTATCAGGTGCGTTCTTCAGTTTACAATAGTACATACTGGAGGATATTGGCGGTTTCTCTATGTTTACTTCAATTGTAGTAGAATTAACCACTCTTACAAATTCCTTTCGTACTTCACTATTGTTGTGAAAAAATACCAAGTCACTTGAATTTTTATGTGCAGCTGCTGGATGGCTGTTGTTCAATATGCATGTGATATTCAAACTATCTCCATACTTCACTTCAATGTCTCCTTGAGGAATGGTCACTAAAAAATAAAAGAGAATTAATGTTCTTCCAGAATTACAACCACTTACACATCCAGGCCTTGTTTTATGCCTTTTTGCTTTAATGCCCCTTGTCAATTTTTGCCACTTCTGAATTTTCACTCTCTTTTCAGTGTAATGCCCCTTTTGGGTTGGTTGTGTTCTGTAACACTAAGCCTTTAATCCTGAAGGGAACAACATTTCTGATTTATGCGCACTTTTTCAGGAACATAACTAGGGTGACAAACAAGGGCTGGGTGTAATTCATTTTGTATACCACAGTTTGCTCAACATACACCTGTTTTAAAAGTAAAGTTATATATATTCTCTCCTCAGCACCTAAAAATGACAATATATAAGAAGTACCATACACTGTTAAGTTACAATGTCAACAAGACAATGACAAACAAGAGATGATTTTTCCCATTGGCATAACCAACATGATAAAACCTGAACTGGAATGCCAAGAACTCTTTGCATGATATACAATAGTTCAAAATGAGCAGTCCTCCATATAGCAACTACATGTTTCGGCCCTTTTCATTGGCCATCTTCAGGTTGATAAATGAGAAACATTGGTAAGCAGCTACACTCGACTTGTGTGGGTTGTATACAGGGGGGAGGTCAGGGGTGGAGTGGGTATGAGATCTCACATGTGCTGTGTAGGAAGGGTGGTGTGAGTACATGGGTTCTGCTATATTTTATTCTAGGTTAATATACGGTATTATCTTATGTTAGTAGAGGTTATAAAGTATATATACAGTGTGCATCTTACATAAATGTATTATCTATAGTTGTAGTAGATACCTTGATCTAAGTCTATACACAATAATGGTTACTTCACTGAGTGAACACTCAGCATGAATCAGAATCTGCGACTCACATACAATGCGACTCTATTCAGTGATACGCGCATGTATAAAGTGTATATGTCACAACAGCATACAAGATAGTGCACGAAATGAGCCGTATAACCCCACCTGCACCGGCATCTATGCACCCAGTTTTTTCGATAATCCAAGGAGACAACCAAGCCAACACCATTAATCAACACACTGCACAACACAACGACCATCCGACCCTCCAAAACTGTAAGTATACCACATAATATCAGCCATTTTACACACGGTCTCTATGATAATGATACTGTGAACACAACCACTAAACAGATCACCCTATATCTTCCACAGGTAAATCCACACTATACGAACACGCGCTGTATAACCAGCTAACACATACTACACAATAAAGCTGGGCTTCTAAGGATCGTCATATTCTGCCGTCCTCGAAATTCACCACCATTCTTAGATAATTTCAACCAGAACACGCACGACTCAATGAAAAATCTGAACTTACACATCAACATTACCTTAATTTAATTTAATTTAATTTTGCTTGTACAAGCAGGCGGCAGTTCCATACTGCTATTTGCTAATTCACGTTCCTTACGTAACTCACTTTTATCCCATCCTATAATAATTTTCACATCAGACACTGAACTGACAATTATGGAAACCAAAACTTGAAGTATTATAATAGTAAATATATTAACGAAGTGGTAAATCAAGGAACCACCACAACTATAAGTAACCATTATTGTGTATAGACTTAGAGCAAGGTACCTACTACAACTATAGATAATACATTTATATAAGATGCACACTGTATATATACTTTATAACCTCTACTAACATAAGGTAATGCCGTATATTAACCTAGAATAAAATACAGCACAACTCATGTACCCACACCACCCTTCCAACACAACACATGCGAGATCTCATACCCACTCCACCCCTGACCTCCCCACTGTATACAACCCACACAAGTCGAGCGTAGCTGCTTACCAATGTTTCTCATTTATCAACCTGAAGATGGCCAATGAAAAGGGCCGAAACATGTAGTTGTTCTTTACGCAATAAATTATACATATCTATACCACCATATAGCTGTGTTAGACAGGTATACAAACTCCAATCTAGTTTATTATAAACACAACGGGGATGACGAACCTTATGTTTAGTACTACTAAATGTTTTTAATATATTGTACTGACATACATTCCAGTTAGATTCTACTATCTGTCCTGTTGGTAAACCTGGAGTTCTACACCTCCCCTCTTAGTATACCTGGTGTTTTACAACCTCTCCTGTTAGCACATACATTACAATTCTGGAGTGCAAGAAATAGATTTCTGCACACCACATTTAGGGAAGGGCGTAATTTTATTTTTTTTTACACAGTCTCCAAACGTGAAAAACATTTACCAACCTGAGAGCTGATATACCCACAATGATGTTGCTGCAGATTCAAGTCTTAAGAGATGTTTTGCCATGCTGACTGGTAAACCGTTATCTACATGCAAAGCAGATGCACTATACACCAAGTCTATAAGTGTACAATGTAATACTCACCTCCAGGAGTATTCAAACCAACACCACATGAGTTTTCATTGCCCAAAGTGCCGTGCAGCAAAAGAAGCAAATTAAGAAGGACTGCACCTTCTATACAATGAACACGTCCAGACCTCGACCAAACTTGCGTACACAAGCCAAGCAGAATGCTCCAGCATACCTGCATTTTGCAGTGTGCTTAGTGGGACTGCATAACTGCAACATAACAGAATCAAAAATCAGTATCACTTTATCCAGAGCTTGTGGGGAGAATGAATGGCTAAGTTATTCCTTCTTGAAAAGGGAAATTCTGGTGCTAACATTAAAAATGTATGTACCTATTCCTCCCAAGTGCCCATACACATTCATATTTAATGTTTGCTGTGCAAGAGAAATTTTACCTGTTGTAACGCCAATAATTATTTATCAATGGGAAACACAATTCCCTTTTCTGCCACGTACCCCAACACTTTGACCATACAATCTCGGGGGTGGGGTGGGGGTGGGGGAACACTTGGTGTAGGAACAGGGAAGTGTTGAATACAATCGCCCTCAACCTTCACGGTATAATACGAGGTATATCTAATTCCACAAACACCGGGGATTTTAAATGACAACTTTCGGCGCGAGTCTCACAAACCCTACGGTCCTCCTACCTCAGTCACGTGATTGCAGTCACCATGTATCAGAGGCGAAGTGTCCACACGTCGGCACACCCACTTGCCGCTGCTGTATTGGGTAGACGGCACAGATCATCTAGCATCTCGGCGTCTCCTGGCAGCACGCTACTCGTATTCTGGCTACCGATGTGTTATTTTGAGCACGAAGGGCCCGCAAGAATATTGCCCCCCCCCCCAAATCACTCCGATTACAAAAACACACAGATCTACGCGCACACGACTCCGCTTACTCTCCCCAGTTGTGACATGAGATTAGGCTAGCTAACTGTAGGTATGCGTGAAGCCGGAGACTTTGTGGAATCAGTCGAACCATACTCGCATCTTCAGTCAGGGATGCGTAACATATGTCTGACGGCAGCACGACACGAAAGAAGGCGTTTCTTTTTCTGTGTAGCTCAGTATTTTGCAACAGGCCTGCGGCAAGTGGCCGCTTACAACAAGTCAATTACCCAGTGTGAAACCAATAACACCCGCTTTTCTGCGTACAACGCAGGCACATGTGAAAGTAGTTACCGTTTGGGATCCGAGGTCCTCACAGCCTTGATGTCGAAGATTCAAGTCGTTTATGCTGTTGCATAATGTAGACTGGTAAACAGTTACCGACATTTCGAAGGCCCGCAGCGCCTTCATCTTCAGGGCGAAGCAGTGATAAAGGGTACGCTTCTCGGCCTGCGTATTTACTCTCGTCACACGCCAGGAGACAAGAGTTTTATAGTCACCGTTTCCTTCTAATTTAAATAATATTACAAATGTAAGCCGAATTATACAGCAAGTTGCTGGATCTGGTTATGCGACGCATGGTCAGGGTTTCATTCCAGGTAGGAATGAGGGTTTTCTCCTCCGCTACCACGCGCTGACGACTCTGGTACAACCACCTTTCGAAGTTCAGAATTTGGGGGGTTATACGTACGTACCTCCAATCTCCTCGTATGCCTTCACGATGCGTTCTCAATTAAGTAGACCTACCATTACTGCTCTATACCTTACATGTATTTATAATCGAAACAACAAACCAAAATTCTATGTAGGCCACGTACACAGTACGTTAAAGGCCACATATTTTCCAGGGGTTTCTCTTCATTATAGTTTACGTTGCTCTCCGGTCTAAATTTCCCGGACTGCATAATATTTAAAATGTGTATGTGGCTTCAGTTTAATAGAGGTTCCGTCTTAGACAATTTCAATGTATTCGTTGTAGCTGTACCTTTGCCGAACATACTTTTATCCGTGACTTTACTGTGTGATGTCCGCAGCACCATGGGTATCAAGATGGAGGCATTACGCTGAACCGCAAAAACACTGGCAGATTATAGCCGAATACTCGGCAACACACTTGGGAAGACAGTAATACTCAGTGCCTCCAATTTAGTGAAATGGAATCCAGTTCGACACAAGTCATCACCGTCATTTTAAACGGCGGAGTTTTCTGGGTCACTTCGAAAGATTCCAGCCAGACGCCAGATTATACAATACCTTGCATTTCATCTGCATTTAAGCACAGAAATTATTAGAATGCACAATGCGATCGTATATTTCTTTTCAGAAAACTTCAAAGACTTAAACCCTCTACTGGAACTACCTTCCAATAACCTTCTATTCAAGAAAGAACGGTACGTAATTTATGCTCTAACAAGCACCCAGCCAAGGAATATGGCAGAAGTGGTGGTACAGGTACCCGCTTTCTTTATCCCTGCAGATTTAGAATGAGAAAAGGAGATTCCAGACATCTGTCTATCCCGTACGAATGCGAGCAATGTGTCCAAACGACAAACATAAAAAGTGCAAAGCAAAAAATGACGCTATGCCTGCCAGTTTTATTAATGTGTGCTGTCTAAATTTTAGTAACATAAAGATATAAACTTAAAAGTAATTTTGACATCCTGAATCCACGACCCGTTACGTTTTGGTACGGACGCTGCAAGCGCGACAGACAATTCTAGTGTAACTGGAACTAAGTAACTGCATCTTCAGTTCCGAATAAGAATCAATCGCCATCGAATAAACGGATTATGTTTAGCCTGCCTATCTTTACACTTCAGGTCTTTAAGAAGAGCACGATGAAGTAGAACCAAAGAATGACAACTGTAAAGCATCTCCTTCGACACGGTAATCAGTAACTTGCATAATCAGTGCCATTCACCCCACCACTAACTGCTAGCGTAATCAGCTTTGAACAAGGCAGGAATTTACACTTTGATCCAACAAATAAAGCAGGAATAGTAGATTTTGGCATCCAACTTAAAACACCAGCAGTTCAATAACCTGGTCAGAACTGTAGCACGTCAGTCAAGCAGCGGTTTATCGTACGCATGGTTTTATTTCCCCAGGGCCTGACAGCGCATTTCAAACCCTTGGGATTAAAGTGGTAGTGCCTTCGTTTCACATTCACGCACGAGTTTCAGGCACGCAAACCTCAAATTAACAATGCAGGAGGTTCCTATTAATTTATTTAAATTACGTATTCGGAGGATGCAGTCATGCGAAATCTAGCCACTTCTTGATTTTACGCCCAAAGGTTACAATGCCTTGCGAATCTACGGTATGAGGTGAGTGTCAGGTATAATGCGGTAGTGGTCAATTCTACAACGAACTTCGGAACGGTTATAATCAAAGGTACTGCTGAAGAAAAAGCGACAGAGTTTAAGAAAACGCTCGGCAGCCCGTAGGCCTACGCTTTTATAATCCTGCACACGCTGAGTTTTCTTATCAGTTTCTGTGTGTCTGTTTACTGCCACAGACATCAACAACTCACAAACTGAAGGACAGCCAGCAATTACAGCTGAGATAATTTTTTACCACGGCTATCATAAATCAATAACACACCACGCAAAAATGCGTGTTTAAAAACAGGAAACATATACCATTTGCAGCATGAACAAGACGGACAATGTAAGTATAACGTAACATAGAGGCAGGTTCGTGTGGACAAGCAATAAGTATTATGTATTATGAGTCTGTGTTTGTAGCCTTAGTTATCCAGCATGCAGCGCGCATGCGCCGTCTTATATTGTCATCTGCCGCCTGTCCGACTCTGCGATATTTTCCCACATTGTCTCGTAAACAGCAAGAATTTCGGGGGAAAAAAGTTATTGAACACAAAATCTGTGGGTTGATTTTCTCTACAACGTTTGTCTGAAACATTTCTCATTCTAAGAAGAACTGAGCGAGACGTGTTAAAAAAATGAATACCGCTCTTCATGTAAAGTGCCCGTTATTGTTGTCAGCTTTGCATAAAACTTGTATTTTCTTGACACATTTTCGAAAAATATTCAAGTATCAGATTTCATGAAAATCCGCCCATTAGAGCTCAGCTTTTCCACGCGGACAGACGCACAGACAAGACGAAGCTTGTAGTCGCTTTTCACAAATGAGCGAATTACACCTACAAACAAAACGAAGCGGATAATGTAGCTACCTTACATTATACACAAAACTTACGCCCGTACCTCGACCCTAGGCTTCAAATGGTCAGTACCCCAAGACTGTGAACCACTGCAGGGGAATGTAAGACAGGTCTCAGTTTTCACGGGTCCATCCAAGTAAATAGCAAGCATGATAATTAATGCCGTATATTAGCAGAGAGCGTAACCGTAGGTCAGCCGGGATGTACTGAACAGTGAACTACAATGGCAATTAATGCGGCCCAAATGTTATGCTCAATTTTTTTTTTTAAATCTTGCGTCACTAAACTTACGACTGGCAAATACTAATTCATACTTAATTGCTTATAATTTCTCAGTACAGCTTATATGACATAATACGACAGACATTTTTAAGCCACCTAGTATCGTCACAATCAACTCTGAACTTGACCTCCAACGTACCCACCTCTCAGCAAAGAAACTCACACCCCTGACAGGAGAAAAGCGAAAAAAAGTAGAGGTATCCTCCTCTTGCAGAACCAACAAAGACAATGAGTAGCAAAAAAGCAGATTTGTAAAACCTTTTAAATTTCTAGAGTTTCTGCTGGAAATTTACGACCACTGCACACACAGTAATAGTAAAACAGCTGTCACTAACTTTGCAACACACTACTTCCGTGTACACCAATTAAACAATACAACCAACAAGGCACACTATACAAAAGTTTATTTATTGAAGCACTGCAACATGTTTTTGCCTAACTGCCAACAATCTTCAATCAAATGCGCGATAATCTTCAGCCTTGAAACAAATTAATATCAACAGGATTGTGATCCTCAACTAAATTACGTAAGAAGCGATGCTTTCACGGCTGTAAACATTCACATCGCGCAACGCTTGGTTACGCCACCGCACTCGGGAAGTCTTGTGTTCAAATGCCGGTCAGAAGACGGACTATTCTAAGATTTTAGTGGTTTTTCTAGGTCTCACGTAGAAAATGCCAGGACACGACCTAGAACTAGGCCACCACAGCTTCTTTCACGTCCTTTCCTATTTATTATCATCATCATCATCATCATTGTATCATTCACAACAAGACCTACAGCACGGTACGAGCTACTGGCAGTGTCGTTAAACAGGTTATAAGTGAATGAACAAACAAATTACACGTTACCCCAAGGACAAAACACTACACGAATAATAGTTTCAAAAAGCACAGAAGGAGACCTGCCACTTAAAAAGAAAAAGGTCGTCGAAAAATTCGTGGAATACCCGTAGCCTCTGAGAACTATAAAATTCCACGAGGACGTTTTCTCCTCACTAAACGTCATGTATTCGGTGCGTGGGGCACCTGAAGATAATGGAAACGCCAAGCGAAGATGTCTCGGAAGCCAATCTAATGATGTGACGTAAATAATCTTCATTCTGTCGCCATATTGACACTTAAGAGACTAAGCCTAACCTGAATTACAGCTGAAGAATCAGATCGTACCGCTAAGTGAACACACAATGTCTCGGTTATAAAAACCCGTAAGTTAATGCTGCATAGCGAAGGATCGCTGTTGTCAGCGACTATTTACAACACTGACTTAGCCTCATTCTCAGAACCGTACAAAATATATAAAAACACTCTGTGGGCAGAACGTATTGGTTCCCAACGTTCAAACTTATGGTAAAAGTGATTACAATATTGAGATCTTACTTATACATATTACGACATGTAAACTATCATATTACGTGTGATAATTGATATACACTGTGACCACATGTTTCGGCTAGTAAATAGCAATTATCAGGCCAATTCCGGTCACGTTTTGTCGTAAATCTAAGCACAACGGATTAAAATTAATTCATCTAGCAGTCTGTTTTACGATGGGTTCATAGCCTCTTCGACAGCGAGCTTTCCACAGAGTGTGGAGCATCTATTGCTTCCTAATTTCCAGTATCGTCTACTTTCCTTATGTCATCCAGTAGCTGCTTACTTCTTCCTCGTCAACCCCACACTTTTATCCTTCCCTTTATCTTTCCTTCAATAACCTGTTTTATAAGGCAGTTCGTACCCAATAAGAGACCAACCCAGTTAGCCTTCCTTCTTTTTATTGTATGTAGGATATTCCTCTCCTCCTCCACCCGATGGTATACTTCATTTCTCACACGATCGGTCCAGCTGATCTCCATCCTTTTACACCACGTTGCAAAACTTCCAGGTTTTTCTAATCTACGTTCCGAAGTGTCCAAGTTTTGGCACCACACAAAGCTATGCTCCAAATGTAGCACTTTGTTAGTTTCTTCCTTAAACAGTGCCATTCGTTCGAGACCATCTTCGCCCAACAGCTGGAGTAGGCTACAACTCCAAGTACATCACCATCTCCTGTAGCCTTCCTATCCCTCATCTCCTTAACAGTTTTTTCCACTTAATTTTGCAAAAACAAGGGCCTTCTGAGGTCTGCATTTGATTCCTCTTCAAGTACGACCTCCAAGTTCTATGGTCGACTAGGTCGACCGTAGAGCTCTTAAATACATTTCTCCCGCATTCTCAGTACTTGTTTCTGATCTACAATTATATTCATTGACAGTCTTTGATGCCAATGTTTTAAATTCCACGGTTTTCCTTCCAACTTCGTCCCTTCGTCTTCATGTACAGCAAATCATAACGTCCAGTTCTCCGAAGTTCCTTCTTGATATTCCTTCCTGGCCTTGTCTGTGGCTCTTTTCAGTTCGTTCCTCAGTCTTCTGTAGTTCTTCCTTCTTCACTACTGTCATTATTCCACTTCCTTCGTTCATCCATGTTACAGATCATTTCCTGTATAATCCATGACTTTCTTGCTTCCCTGTCGACCTTCCAACCAAATCTTTCACAATATATAGCACATATTTCTTGATATTGTTCCGCTGCACGTACACATTTCCACTTTCACATTCGATTGCACCGAGTTTTTCTTCTAGACTATCTTACATCTTCTGTCATTCAGCATGTAAATTCTCCAAATACCATCTTGGTTTTACCTTTTGGAATCGTCAGTCTGCTCCAGGCAGTGTCTGCACACCCTTCATACTGTCTCTGAATTGATGTTTCACAAGTATACAGTCCAGACGATGTCGACTTCGACCTCCTGGTACCTTCCAAATATACAGTCTTCTACAATTTTTTTTTAAACCGCGTGTTGGTGATAACTCTGTTCACACTGATGGAGGAACGTAGGCTGAGAGTGTTTGAGAATAGGGTGCTGAGAAGAATATTTGGGGCTATGAGGGACGAGATACCAGGTGGGGGTGGGGGGAGAAAACTACATAATGAGGCGCTTAATGATCTGTACTCCTCACCAAATACTATTTGGGTGACGAAATTAAGAAGAATAAGATGGGTGGGGCATGTAGCACGCATGGGACAGAGGAGAGGTGCATACAAGGTTTTGGTAGGGAAACCTAAGGGAAAGAGACCGCTTGTAAGACCCAGCGCAGATGCGAGGATAATATTAAGATGGATCTTCGTAACTCTTGTAAACGGGGTAATGAACCTTCGGGTTCCATAAAATGCGGGGAATCTCTCGTCTGGCTGAGAATCGGTTAGCTTCTCAAGAAGGACTCTGCCCCAAGGAATGAGTGAGTGAGTGAGTAAGTAAGTAAGTAAGTTGGTGACAAGTCCATTTCTTTCACGTAAGTCAATGATCATTTGACCTCTCTGATTTCTCCTTCCCAGTCCATGCGATCCAACAATGTTTCGATATGGTTTATAAATTATAATTTTTTTGCGAATCAATATATCACATTTATAACTTCGTCAAATTTTATACTCGCATGATTCACCGAGGTATTTGCTGACTAGTACTGTTACAAAAAATTATTAATGTTAAGTAAATATAACACGTAAATGCGCAAGCAAGTATAATATCTGATGTTACAAAAGTCAATACGGCTACATCACAGTGTATTTTGTGAGTGTTCTGTCCAGTATAGAACCAGCAGCTTGTATTATCTAATGAAGTTCGGGATTCTTATTCCGCCTGGTAAGTAGTGACTGGATTCGGTTAATCCTATTGCCTGTGTTTGCGTCGCGTGCTGGTAAATACGATTTCAATTTTGTAACAATTACCTGCAGGATTTCCATATTGTTACTATTTATACCTACTAACACAGCGGAATGCCGGTCCCAGTGGCCGCGCGGTCTAAGGCGTAGGTCTGCGGCCGCTCGCCTGCTGAGATCGCGGGTTCGAATCACACCGAGGGCATGGATGTTTGTCTGTTGTGGGTGTTGTGTGTTGTCAGGTAGAGGTGTCTGCGACGAACTGATCACTCGTCCAGAGGAGTCCTACCGACTGTGATGCGTCGTTGTGTGTGATCTAGAAACCTCAAGAATGAGGAGGCCATGGCCCGCGTTGGGTCGCAACGCCACCGGGAGGAGGAAGGGCGGGAAATGCGCCCAGAAAATACAGGATGATTCATGAGGAAAGGTCAATGTTTTGGGAGGTCACTGTGTGACACCAGGTCATATGAACATGTATCAAATTCTGAATGGTTACCGAGACACAGCTGTTTTAATCTCCAGGTCTAACTCCATTAGATTTTTGTTTTTGGGGTTGGATAAAGTGCGACGTTTACAAAAGACGCGTGGATACACGAGACGAATTGTTCGCCCGCATTCTGTATGCTGCTGGTCGCATAAAGAAACGTGAAGACCAACTCAGACGAACAACACGCGATCTTCGCACACAAACTGCTAAAGGAACTGAAGCTGACGGTGGGATTTTCAAACATTTATTGTACAGTGTAACACGCGCCATTTGTGTGTAACGAATTTGTAAATTCAACCTTAAATTAAAATTTAAATACAATTAACAGTAAGTCCTTTATCTTACTTTATTACCATTCGCAATGCTTACGTATTTGTACGTACATTCAAACAGCCCTGTCTCAGAAACCATTCAGAATTAGACACATGTTCGCACGAACTGTGTCTCACAATGACCAATACTATCACCTCCCAGGGGGCCATCTGGAACTTTAGCAGTCACAGGGCTCCCATAAATTGATACGAGGCACAAAGGGTCCGACAATTAAGGCCTAGGTGCAACGGGACCGTGAGATCTTGGAACCCAATCGCAATCAATCAATCACCTCCCAAAATATTTGCCTTTCCTCCTCAATCAATATATACACAGACACTTGCTGTACGAACAGTAACCGCTGAGCTTTCAACGGTTAATCCAGACAGACAAGCAACACGCTAGGTGGGGGACCCACTTTACCATTGACAGCTTGTCTCAGAGATGGAGGCATCTGGTTCCTCAGAAACACACGTAAATTTCTATCAGTCTACACGGCACCAAGTCCTCGACGACAGTGACCTTTGTTGCGGCAGAACGTTACAGGATGGCATATATGCCCTTTACGCCAAGAAGTTAAAGGACAGTGAGAAGTGCCATTACAATATGCTACGTAAGAGTTCAACCTTTTAGTGACCGCCGTTTGCGGTTAGAAAACACAAACAGAGAGTCATTATACGGGGTGTCCCAGGAGGAATGTGCGAAACTTCGGGAGAGTGTTCCTTATGTTAAACTATACCGATATAACCCAAAACACCTATGTCCAAAGTAGAACGGTTACGGAGATAATGGCCAGAGAAAAGTGTGGGCGTCATAGGTGTCGACATA
>Ga0123355_10006301_pt1 | contig 17541 bp, 14 predicted proteins | sample TergutEmb28metaG_3_FD_89872 | JGI IMG/M metagenome (GOLD analysis project Ga0123355, IMG submission 89872) | Embiratermes neotenicus P1 segment gut microbial communities from Petit-Saut dam, French Guiana - Emb289 P1 | ecosystem: Host-associated > Arthropoda: Insects > Digestive system > Gut ...
AAGCCCTTGGTCACGGCGACCACCTTGATCCCGCCACGGCCACCGGCTGCCGCCCCGATCCGCTCGCGGACCCTGTCGAGCCGCTCCTCGATCACGTCCACCGACGGCCCCGGCTCGGGGCCGGCCCGCCCTCCGGTCGAGGGGGCGTCCGTCGGCACGCCCGGCCTCACCGCCATATCACCGTGGCCTGCCTTCCCGTCTCCTGTCGGGCGCGCCATGACCAGAAGCGTTGCGAGCACCCGGTGCAGACGTCGATCACCTCGACCAGTGGGACACGGGCATCCCCGAGGGCCGCGGCCACCGCCGCCGGCACGTCGAGGGCCGGTCGCCCCTGCCGGTCGACGGCCTCGACATCGGGGCCGAAACGCTCGGCCAGGCGTGCGAGGTCCGCGGCGCCGAACTCGTAGCAGCAGGGATGGATGCACGGGCCGAGGGTGGCCGTCACCTCGGTGGCGCCGAGGTCGGCCATGCCCCCCACCGTCGCCTCGAGCACGCCGGCGGCCAGCCCGCGCCACCCGGCGTGCGCGACGCCGATGATCCCTTCCCGACTGGAGAACGCCACCGGCGCACAGTCGGCGGTGAGGATGGCGAGCGCCACGCCGGGAGCCGCCGTGACCATGGCGTCGGCCTCCTCATCCTCACCATGCCCGGGAGCTTCGACGTGCACCACCCTCGAGCCGTGGACCTGGCGGAGCACCGTCCACGGATGGTCAACGAGGGCCCGGCGGCGCTCGTCGACGCCCGGCGCACGTCGGCCGAGGTCGCCGGCATCCCGGTCCGTGAACAGCACCTGCGCGCCGGACGCGAGCGTCCGGCGAAATCCGGGGACGCCCGTCGTCCCGTCGATCGGCGATGCCCCGCCAGCCACGCCTACTTCAAGAAGTCGGGGACGTCGAAATCGTCGTCATCCCCGATCCCCAGGTCGTCGGCCTCGTCGTGCGAGGCCATCTTCTTCTCCGCCGCCAGGAGACCGAGCCCGGCACCGCTCGAAGACGCGAACGGCGACCTCGCGTCCTCCTCGGCCCGCTCGAAGCCCGCCGCAATCACCGTGACCCGCACCTCGTCACCCATCGAGTCGTCGATGACCTGACCGAAGATGATGTTCGCGTCGGGGTGCGCCACGCCGTGGATGATCTCGGCCGCCTCGTTGACCTCGAACAGCCCGAGGTCGTTGCCGCCGGCGATGTTGAGCAGGATCCCCCGGGCCCCCTCGATGGACGCCTCGAGGAGGGGCGAGGTGATGGCGAGCTTGGCAGCCGTGAGCGCCCGGCCATCGCCAGAGGCCTGGCCTATACCCATGATCGCGGTGCCGGCATTGCTCATGATCATCTTGACGTCGGCGAAGTCGGTGTTGATGAGCCCCGGTGTGGTGATCAGGTCCGTGATCCCCTGCACGCCCTGGAGCAGGACCTCGTCGGCCATCTTGAACGCGTTGACCATGGACGTCTTGTCGTTCGACACCGACAGGAGCCGGTCGTTCGGGATAACGATGAGGGTGTCCACCTCCTCCTTGAGGCGCTGGATCCCTTCCTCGGCCTGAACCGAGCGTCGACGGCCCTCGAAGGAGAAGGGTCGGGTGACGACCCCGATCGTGAGCGCCCCGAGCGACTTCGCGACCTCCGCCACCACGGGGGCCCCACCGGTGCCCGTGCCGCCCCCCTTTCCGGCGGTGATGAACACCATGTCGGCGCCTTTCAGCACCTCTTCGATCTCGTCTTTGTGCTCCTGCGCGGCCTCCCGCCCCACGGCCGGATCACTGCCGGCCCCGAGACCCCGGGTCAGCTGGCGACCGATGTCCAGCTTCACGTCAGCGTCGCTCATCAACAGCGCCTGCGCGTCGGTGTTGATGGCGATGAACTCGACACCTTTCAATCCGGCGTCGATCATTCGGTTCACGGCATTCACGCCCCCGCCGCCGATCCCGACGACTTTTATAACGGCGATGTAGTTCTGGGCGGCACCGGCCATGAGAATCCTCCCGGCCACGGGTCTGGGTACGGCTGTCAAACCGCCCCGGAAGTATGGGGTCTAGATACTGCGGCCATCCGGTCTCGACCGGTAGGCCGATAAAACAATTGGAATGCAGAACGGGCGAAACCGATATGGAGAACCCGGAATGCTTTTGCGAGACTGATGAAAATCGATGAAGAGATGAAGAATTGATGAGGCGCTGCGTTAGAAGGACTCCCGTGAAGACTGCTGGCCGTCACAACCCTGCCAGATTGCTGGCTCCGCGTCGGGGATCCCCCCAACCCCCACCAGGCGCCGATCGGCTCGGCAGACGCACACGCCACGGATGGACCGCCGTCTCCGAGCCCCTGGGGTTGCTCCTAACCATCAACCTCGAGCTTATGTCTGATACGTCTATGTCTGATACGTATCAACCTCCCGCAGTGGTCGAGACGCTAGCCGTCGGCTGAGACCGGGTCAAGGCCGGACGATCGGGTACCCGCAGGTCGATGATGTGCACGCCGGCCAGCGAAACGTCCGAGAGAACCGTCTCGAGCGAGGTCACCTTTTGCGCCAACTCGCTGGCATCCCCGAACAGGACCATGACCGATCCTAGGCTCAACTGCAGCCCGTTCGCAGTGATGGTGATGGTCGAGACTCGGCGAACCAGGGCAGCGGGGAGGGCGGCCGCCGTCGCAAGCTCGAGGGCCGCAACCTGACCTCCGGACTCGGCGGAGCCGAGCATCGAGGTTCCCGCGGCTCCCGGAGCCGGCAGTCCCTCGAGTCGCGGCAACACCGGGAGACCGGAACCTGAAGCGGAGCGTGAAGGTGCCGGCGAGGACCCGGTGGGCAGGACCGCGAGGACCCGGCCGGTCGCATCGAGCACGGCGAACCCGGAGGCCGCCTGTCCGGAGACCCGGTCGACCTCGGCCACCGCATGGCGCTCGGTCACGGCGATGCGGATGGTTCCGGGCCAGTCCCGCTCCACCCGCGCGGTGGCCACCCAGGGCAGAGCCTCGACGAGCCGGGCCTCGGCTCCGGCGGACACATCGACCATGAGTCGCTCCCGGTTCAGGCCGGCCTGAGCCAGTATCTGAGCCGCGGTCAACCCGGAGCCGGCCGGGACAACCCCGAGACTGACCCGCACGTGCCGGACCTTGAGGAGTGGCGTGTGGAGGACGCCGAAAGCGGCCGCGAGCAGCACCACGACGGCGAGCGTCGCCACGAACAGGCGGAGCCTGCGCCGTCCCTCCTCACGCCGGGCGTCGATCCACCGCTGGCGGAGGCGAGGATCGATCCTCGGCGCCGGAATGGGGGTCGGCGCCGGGACGGGAGTCGTATCGATCGTCGTCACTATTGAACCTCCCAGCGAGCTTGAGGCCCGGGGGACCCGAACCCAACCATGCGCACCTCGGTGTGCAACTCGACGCCGAAACGGTCCGCCACCCGCTCGGCCACCTCGGCGATCAGCGCCGCCACGTCGTCGGACGAACCGCCCGGATCGGCCTGGATGAAGTTGGCGTGCTTGGGCGAGACGACCGCGGTGCCGTGCCGGAAGCCCTTCATCCCGGCCTGCTCGATCAACCACCCGGCGGACCCTTCGGGAGCGGGACCACCGGGGTTCGTGAACACCGATCCGGCGTTCTGGCCACCCGGCTGGTGTTCGCGGCGCCAGTGGACGATCTCGCGGATCTGAGCCGTGCTCTGCTCCACGTCCCCCGGCGCCAGGTCGAACGTCGCCTCGAGGACGACGTCGGTTGGGGCCAGGGCCGAGTGGCGGTACCCGAGCTCGAGGTCGGCGAGGGACCACGCCCGGACCAGCGGCGCCCCGTCAGCATGATCCAGGTCGGCGACGCCCGCCCGGCAGAGGTGCTGCGAGGTGTCGGACCCGTGCCCGCCGGCGTTCATGCGCACGGCACCGCCCACCGAGCCTGGGACGCCCACCGCCCACTCGAGGCCGGTGAGGCCTGCGTCGGCGCTGCGACGGGCCAGGGTCGGCATGGGCACGGCGGCCGCCGCCCTCACCGAGGTGCCCTCCACCGTCACGTCTCCGTAGGCATGGGGATCCAGGATCACGGCGATGCCGGCGAACCCGGCGTCGGACACGAGGAGGTTGGACCCGCGACCGATCACCAGCACCGGGAGCGCGGAGGCCCGCCGGGCCCGGGCGACGGCTTCGAGGTCATCTTCGTCGAGCACCCGTACGGCGACGGCGGCGGGGCCACCCACCCGGTAGGTGGTGAGCGGGCCGATCGGCTCGTCGGGCAGAGCCCGATCCCCCAGCGCCTCCATGGCGAGGCGCAAGGCCGCCGGATCCACGGTTCCCGGCCCCATCAGGCGACACCCAGGAGCTGGTCGGGGAGGGTGGTGAGGTCGCCGGCGCCGAGGGTGAGGCACAGGTCGCCGGGCCGCAACTCCGCACGGAGGGCCTCGATGAGCTCGGACCGTTCCGGCACGTACCGCACGTCCAGGTCCGCATGGGCCTCGGTGACGGCGCGGGCGACCAGATGGCCGCCGACCCCTGGGCGGGGGGCCTCTCCGCTCGGGTAGACGTCGGTGATCATCACCACGTCGGCGCCGGAAAAGGAGTCGGCGAAGTCCCGCCACAGGGCGGCGGTGCGGGAGTAGCGGTGCGGTTGGAACGCCACGACCACCCGCTCCCACCCCCCGGCCCTCGCGGTTTCCACGCTCGTGCGCACCTCGCTCGGCAGGTGGGCATAGTCGTCGACGAAGCTCACGCCGTCACGCTCGCCGCGCCGCTCGAACCGGCGGCCCACGCCACCGAAGCGCTCGAGTGCCCCGATCGCCACGTCGGGATCGACGCCGATCGCCAGGGCGAGCCCGAGGGCGGCGGTCGCGTTGAGCGCGTTGTGCAGACCCGGCACCGCCAATCTGACGGCCTCCGCAGACGAGGGCCGGTCAGACAAGGATCCGTCGGAGGAGAGTCCGCGGACCGTGAAGCCGACGCCTCCCCGGTCGCTCCGTGCGTCTTTCACACAGAGCGCGGCGCTCGCCGTGTGTCCGTAGGTCGTGAGCCGCTCCGGCCCGACCTTCGCGGCCAGGGCCGCGCCGGCGGGACCGTCGATACAGACCACGCGTGGTCCGGGGGCGGCGCAGGCAAAGGTCTCGAAGGCCGCCTCGAGGTGCGCGACGTCGCCGTAGAAGTCGAGGTGGTCCGCTTCGATGCTGGTCACGATCGCCCCCTCCGCCGGTAGGCGGAGGAAGGTGCCGTCGCTCTCGTCGGCTTCGACCACCAGCCATTCGCCGCTGTCCCAGCGGGCGCCGGGCCCGAGGCCGACGATGTCGCCGCCGACGATGAAGGACGGGTGCAGCCCGGCGGCCACCAGGACCTCGACCAGCATCGACGAGGTGGTGGTCTTGCCGTGGGTGCCGGCAACCGCAAGGGTCCGCCGGGTGGCGCAGATGGCGGCGAGCATGTCGGCGCGGCTCAGCACCGGCACGCCCGACGAGCGTGCGGCGGCGAGCTCGGGATCGTCCGCCGGCACCGCCGTCGAGGCGGTGACGGCACCGATGCGGGGGATACCCCCGGCTTCCAGCCGCTCGGGACGATGGCCGGCCCAGACCTCGATGCCCTGTCCGGCGAGACGGCGGAGTGCCGGCGAGTCGCGGGCGTCGCTGCCGGAGACCTTATGGCCCATGGCGGCGAGGACCGTGGCGATCGCGCTCATGCCGGATCCACCGGCCCCCACCACGTGAAACCGGCCGGCCACCGACAGGTCGCCGGGCCAGCCCCCGGTCGCCTCCCCCGGCGTGGTCACCCGGCGGCCCCCGGCCCGGGGCGTGCGAAGCGCTCCGCAAGGGCGGCCACCTCGGCCGCCGCCCGAGGGCGGGCGAGGGCGTGGGCGGCGTCGCCCATCGCCGACAGGCGGGGCTCGTCGCCGAGCAGGCGGTCCAGCTCGAGCGCCAGGCGGTCGGCGTCGAGGTCGGCGTCGGGGACCACCACGGCGGCTCCCGCCTCGGCCAGGCGCGCCGCGTTGGCGGTCTGGTGGTCGCCGGGGGCACCGGGGAGCGGGATCAGGATCGAAGGCACGCCGGCGGCGGTCAGCTCTGCGACCGTGCTGGCACCTGCCCGGTGCACCGCGACGTCGGCCGCCGAGTAGCACAGGTCCATCCGGTCCTCGAAGCGGATCCGTTGGTAGACGGGCCCGGCGTCGCTGCGGGGATCCGGGAGGTCCTCCCAGTCCCGGGCGCCGAGGATGTGGCGGACGGCCACGTCGGCGCGGCCCGTCCAGGTTCCCACCAGGCCGATGGTCGCCGTGTTGAGGCGCCTGGCGCCGAGGGACCCGCCGGCCACCAGCACGACACGTGCCTCCTCGGGGAGCCCGAGGGCCGCCCGGGCGCTGCTCCGGGCGACCGGTCCGCGGTCGACGGCGACCATCTCGGTGCGGACCGGGTTGCCGGTGAGGATCGCCCGCGGCAGCGGGGTGCCGGGGAACGACACGGCGGCGGCCCGTGCCACCCGGGCGGCGAGCCGGTTGGCCAGCCCCGGCACCGCGTTCTGCTCGGCGACGACCACGGGGATCCGCAACAGCCAGGCCGCAAAGACACACGGGGCGCTGGCGAACCCGCCCACCGACACGACGACTCGCGGTCGCCGTCGGGCGAGGAACACCACGGCCTGCACGAACGCGACTGCCAGGCCGGCGATTGCCCCGATGTTGTCGACACTGACCCGCCGCACGATGCCGCGACCGGGCAGGAGCGTGACCCCGAACCCGGCGGCCGGCACCAGGTCGCGCTCCATGCCCCGCCGCGCCCCCACGAAATGAATGGTCTCCGCCGGATGACCGGCCTCCACCATCGCCTGCCCGATGGCGACCGCCGGGATCACGTGGCCCCCCGTGCCCCCTCCCGAAATCACGGCGAAGGGACGGGCGGCCTCGAACGGCCCGGGTCCGCTGCGCTTGCCGCTCCGCCCTTCGCCCGGCGCCGCGCCCGATCCGGTGGTGGGACAGGTGGCCAAGGTCATGCGCGCCTCGCCACCGCGGCGAGGACCCCGGTCCCGAAGAGGGCGAAGATCAGCGACGAGCCTCCGAACGAGACGAACGGCAGCGGCACCCCGGTCACGGGCAGCAGCCCGACCACGGCGCCGATGTTGATCACGGCCTGGCCACAGAGCCAGGCAACGATCCCCGCCGCCAGCAGCGCAAGGTAGCGGTCACGGCAGCGACAGGCGATCTTGATCCCGACCCACGCCAGCACCACGAACAGCCCGGCGACCGCCATGCTGCCGAGGAGCCCGGTCTCCTCACCGATCACGGCGAAGATGAAGTCGGTCTGTGCGTTGGGCAGGAACCCCCAACTGGCGATGCTCGAGCCGATCCCGTGGCCGAGGAGCCCGCCGTCGCTCAGGCCGGCCAGACCCTGCACGGCCTGGTAGCCGGACCCCTGGGCGTTGGCCTCCGGGTGGACGAACGAGGTCAGACGGCGCAAGCGATACGGGCTCGCCACCGCCAGGAGACCGCCCGCCGCCACGGCGAAGGCGACCATCTTGAGGATCGGCTTGGTGGGCATGCCGGCCGTCAGCAGGATGGCGAAGCCGATGAACACCAGGACGAGGGTGGTCCCCATGTCCGGCTGCTTCATCACCAGCACCACGAGCAGGGCGAGGATCGCGAGGACGGGGCCCATCTGGTACCGCCAGGTCCGGCGATCGGCGCGCCGGTCGATCACGTCGGCGGCGAAGAACACCAGCGCCAGCTTGGCCACCTCGGAGGGCTGGATCTCGATCGAACCCCGACCGAGCCAGCGCGACGCCCCGGAGGCCGCCACCCCGACGTGGGGGATCAGGACGGCGAAGAGCATCGCGATCGAGACCCACATGCCGAGACGGGCGAAGCGGCGCCAGGTGGCGGGGTCCACCTTCACGCCGATGAAGAACGCGGCCGATCCGAGCACCAGCCAGATCACCTGGTGCTCGAAGTAGTACCAGGGGGTCCCGTAGGTCTGCAGGCTGAGCACCGAGGAAGCCGAGAGCACCATCACGAGCCCGATGAGGCTCAAGACGCCGACGACCGAGCAGAGCGCGTAGAACAGGGCCTGGCTCTGCCGGGCCCGGCTGTCTGCCGCCCGGGCCCCGCCCCGCTCTTCGGCCGCGACGGCGGGAGCCTGCGCCCCGGTGCGCCCCCCGGGTGCCGGGCTCGCCTGATCCCCATGCGGTCCACGGTCGCGGAGCGGTCTCGGGTCGGCGGGGCGCAGCCGCGGTTCGATGATCGTCATCGGGATCCCTTCTGGACGTCGTTGGGGGGGTCGGGGGTCTCGTTCTGGCCGATCTCCGGGCGCGCCCGCACCAGGGACGCGAAGTGGTCGCCGCGCTCGCCATACGACCGGTACCAGTCGAAGCTGGCGGCGCCCGGGGAGAGGACGACCGCGTCGCCCGGGCGCGCCGCGCCGGCGGCCGACTCGACCGCCTCGGGCATCGAGGCGGCACGCACCACCGGCGCACGGCCCTCGAAGGCGGCCTCCACCTCTCCGGCGGACTCCCCGATGGCGATCACGGCGCGCACCGGCGGCACGGTGTTCCCGAGCGCGTCGAGATCGAGTCCCTTGTTGCGCCCGCCGGCGATCAACACGACGGAGCCGAATCCCGCCACCGCGGCGAGGACCGACGCCGGGGTCGTGGCCTTCGAGTCGTCGTACCAAGCCACCCCGGCGCCCTCGCCGACCAACTGCACCCGGTGGGCGAGGGGCGCCGTGGCCCGGAGTGCCTCGGCGATCCCGTCCCAGCCGGCCCCGGCAGCCCGGGCGACGGCGGCCGCAGCGAGCGAGTTCGTGAGGTCGTGCGGCAGGGCACGGGGAAGCTCCGCCACGTCCAGAAAGGCTCCCACCTCGTCGGAGCAGAGCCGGTCGCCCTCCACGTGGTAGGCGGCCGCCGGGTCGTCGAGGGCGAAGCCGATCCGGCGCACGCCCGGCGCCAGCGTGGCGGCCGACGCAGCGACGACGGGATCACCGAGTGCGTAGACCGCCGTGTCCCCCGCCTGCTGCCTCGCCCAGACACGGGCCTTGGCCGCGGCATAGTGGCCAAGGCCCGGGTGCCAGTCGAGGTGATCCTCGGTCAGGTTCAACCAGCAGCTCACCCGGGGGTGGAAGCGGTCGGTGAACTGCAGCTGGAACGAGGAGACCTCTGCCACCACCACGGAGGCGCCCTCCCCGACCGCCTCGATCAGGGGCCGGCCGATGTTCCCGCCGGCGATGGAGTCCACCCCCGAGGCGCAGAGCATGGCGGTCACGAGCGTGGTGACGGTGGTCTTGCCGTTGGTCCCGGTGATCGCCACCAACCTCGGAGCCCCGCCGCTGTGCCCTTCGAGACCCCGGTGCCCTTCGAGACCCCGGTGCCCTTCGAGACCCCGGTGCGGATCGAGCCTCGAGCAGGCGAGCTCGATCTCGGAGAGCACCGGGCGACCGGCCCGGGCAGCCAGGTCGAACACGGGGTGCTCGACGGGGACGCCCGGGCTCGGCACGACCACGTCGGCCGAGGCGACGAGCTCGGCCAGACGATCGGGAGAGGGCCGTCCCACGAACTCGACCCCGAGCTCGCCGGCGGCGGCCTCCGACGCCGGATTGGGGCGGTCCTCCACGACGACCGCCTCCGCCCCCTGGGCGCGCGCCCAGGCGGCCACCGCCTTGCCGGTGACCCCGAAGCCCACCACCAGGTAGCGGCCGGCGCCGGTCAAGGGACACCCGGCCGGCCGAGAAAGTCGGCGTAGAAGATGCCGAGCCCGCCGGTGGTGAAGATGCCGGCCAGGATCCAGAAGCGGATGATGACAGTGGTCTCCGGCCAGCCGAGCAGCTCGAAGTGATGGTGGATCGGGGCCATCCTGAAGATCCGGCGCTGCGTCAGGCGGTAGCTGGCGATCTGGAGAATGACCGAGAGGGTCTCGATGACGAACAGGCCGCCGATGATCGGGAGCAACAGGTCGATGTTCAACAAGAGCGCGATGACCGCGACGGCCGCTCCTATGCCGAGGGAACCGGTATCCCCCATGAATATCCGTGCCGGGGCCGCGTTCCACCATAAGAACCCGGCGCAGGCCCCGAGCATCGCAGCGGCCATGACCGCCTCGTCGACCGAAGCCGGATTGCGGTAGATCACGTTGTGGCGGAACTGGTAAAAGCCGATGACCATGAACGCCGAGAACGTGAACGCCGACGAACCGGCGGCCAGACCGTCGAGGCCGTCGGTCAGGTTGACGGCGTTGGTCGACCCGATGATGATCACCACCGCCAGGATCACCCATCCGACCTTGCCGAGCTGCAGCCCAAAGGAGCTGTAGCGGGTGAAGGACAGGTGCGTGTCGACCTTCAGCGGGCCAACACAGATCAGCGCGAAGGCCAAGGCGACGACGAGCTGGAGGGCCATCTTCGCTCTTTTGTTCAACCCCAGGCTTCTCTGACGCGTGTTCTTGATGAAGTCATCGAGAAAGCCCACCACGGTGGCGCCCCCAATTGCAAGCATTCCGACGATGCCTCTGGTGGTGAACGTCGCCGAGATGTGGGCGAAGAGATACCCCGCAAAGCCGGCGATGATGATCGCCACGCCGCCCATCGTCGGCGTCCCCGCTTTGGAGAAATGACCCTTGGGGCCGTCTTCACGTATCTGCTGGCCGATCCCCCAGGTCCGCAACCAGGTGATCAGGATCGGAGTACCGAAGATCGACACCAGGAGCGCCATCCCGCTTGCGGCGAGCAGCGCGGTCACCGATCACCCCCGGCACCGGTCCTGGCACGCCCTCGTGAGGCCGAGATGCGTGCGAGCGCGGCGCGGGCCTCTTCGACGTCGTCGAAGGGCTCCACCCGGCTCCCGAAGTCCTGTCCCGTCTCGTGGCCCTTGCCGGCGATCACCACCATGTCCCCATCTTTGGCGAGTGACAGGGCCATCGTGATTGCGGCGCGGCGATCCGGCTCCCTGGTCAGCGGCCTCCCGTCGGCAGCGCCGGCGGCCACGTCGTCGATGATCGCCATCGGGTCCTCGGTGCGCGGGTTGTCCGAGGTGAGGATGGCCAGGTCGGCCAGGCGGGACGCGGCCTCGCCCATGGCCGGGCGCTTGCCGTGGTCCCGGTCTCCCCCCGCTCCGAAGACGACGATCAGGCGACCGGACGTGATCTCCCGGGCGGCCGAGAGCGCTTTGGCAAGGCCGTCAGGGGTGTGGGCGTAGTCGACCAGGACGGTGAAGTCCGCTCCGGCGTCGACCGCCTCGAACCGACCGCGCACCGAAGTGAGCGCACCCAGGCCCTCGGCGACGGTCAGCGGCGGGATCCCGAGCGCCCGGGAGGCGGTGGCGGCGGCGAGGGCGTTGGCGACGTTGAAGCGGCCCGGCAGGGCGAGGCTGACCGTGGCGCCTTCCCACCGGAACCGGCTGCCGCTGCTGGAGAGGGTGAGGCCGGAGGCATCGTCGAGGGAGTAGGTCTCGGTCGGGAGGCGCCCGCCGATCCGGGACAGCAGGCGGCGCCCGTAGGGATCGTCGGCGTTGACTACCGCCACGTCGACGAACCCGGGCTCGAAGAGTCGGGCCTTGGCCTCGAAATAGGCGTCCATCGTGACGTGGTAGTCGAGATGGTCCTGCGTCAGGTTGGTGAACACGCCGGCTGCGAAGTGCACCCCGTCGACCCGTCTCTGGTCGAGCGCGTGGGAGGACACCTCGATGGCCACCGCGTCCGTCCGGTTGCGGACGAGCTCCGCCAGCCGCGCCTGCAGGTCCGGCGCTTCGGGTGTGGTGCGCACGCCCGTGAGCGTGCCGAGGGTGCCGGCCGTCCAGCCGTGGGCGGCGAAGATCGCCGCCAGCAGGCTGACCGTCGTCGTCTTGCCGTTCGTCCCCGTCACGCCCACGACCCGAAGCGCCCGGGAGGGGTGGGCAAAGGAGGCATCGCAGAGAGGCCCGAGTGCGGCGCGCACGTCGGTGACGAGGACCTGGGGAACGTCGATGTCGAGGGGCCGCCGCACCACCAGGGCCACCGCCCCGGCGGAGACCGCGGCGTTGGCGAAGTCGTGCCCGTCGCTCGTCAGGCCGACCACGCAGGCAAAGAGCGTGCCGGGCCGGACCTCGCGTGAGTCCATGGCCACCGAGTCGACCTCGACGTCGGCGTCGTGAAGCACCTCCGCCAACAGGCCCCGGCCCCCGAGGTCCGCCTCGCGCAGGAGGTCATGGAGCCGCATCGTTAGCCCCCGGTGCGCGGGCTGGCGGCCCCCCGCGCCACGGAGACGGGCGCGTTCAAGCCGGGCAGGGGTGCGCCGCGCACCTCGCCGGCTCCGGTGGCATCGGCGGTGCTGATGATCGGGACGCCGGGAGCCGGGGGCTGCGGCTTCTGCGGCGGGATCTTCAGCTCCTGGAGGGCGTCGCGGGCAACGGTGGCAAACGTCGGCGCCGAGGCCGACGCCCCGTAGTCGACGGTGTCATCGATCATCACGAGGGCGGTGATGGCCGGCTTCTCGGAGGGTACGAACCCGGCGAAGCTGGCCACGTAGTGGCCCGCGATGTATCCGCCCTTGCTGTTGGGGACCTCCGCCGTTCCGGTCTTGCCGGCGACGGTATAGGGGTTGAGGTTGGCCGCGGTCCCGGTACCGACCGCCACCACCTGGTTGAGCATCGTCGTCATCTCAGCAGCCACTTTGGTCGAGACGATGCGGTGGCGGCGAGACGGCGGCGTCGGGTGGTCCAGGCCGTCTGCGTCGATGACGCCGTCGACCAGCTTGGGGGCCACGTACACCCCCCCGTTGGCGATGGTGTTGTAGGCGGCGAGCATCTGGATCGCCGTGACCCCGATGCCCTGGCCGAACGCCACGGTGGGCAGTGAGGTCCCCGACCAGTAGGTGGGGAGCAGTCCGGCGGACTCGCCGGGGAAGCCGATGTCGGTGCGGGAGCCCTCACCGTACGCATGGATGTACTTCAACAGGTCCTTGTGGCCGAGCCGCTGGGCGATCTGGATGGTCCCGATGTTGGAGGAGTTGGCCAGGATGGAGGTCACCGACCATCGCTGCGTCCCGTGCAGCTCGGCGTCGTGGAACGGCGTGCCGGCGACGTAGTACGTGTCCGGGATGGTGAAGACGTCGGCGGGCTTGATGACCCCCTGCTGCAGGGCGGCGGAGATCGTGATCAGCTTGTTGACCGACCCGGGCTCGTAGGTCTGCGTGAAGGCGCTGGCCGACGGGGCCTCCACCGGCTGCACCTGCGGCTTGATCTTCGTGGAGGCGGCCGACGCCGAGGCCGTCGTCGCCTTCGGTGAGGGGATGTTCACGGGCACGGCGGGCGTCGTGGCGGTGCCCGGCCCGGGCATCGTCAGGTTGGCATCTGCCAGGATCTCACCGGTTTTCGAGTCCATGAGCAGCACGATCCCGCTCTTCGCGCCGGCGGCCACGATAGCCCGCGCCAGGGCCTGCTCGGCGTCGTACTGGAGCGGCTCGTCGATGGAGAGGACCAGGTCGTTCCCGGGCACAGGCGCCCGGTACTCCTGCACGCCACCGGGGATCGGCCTCCCTTCGGGGTCGGTCTCCTCCACCAGCTTCCCGGCATGACCGGTCAGCAGGCTGTTGTACCGGTACTCGAGCCCGCCGAGCCCGGTGTCGTCGGTCCCGACCGTGCCGATCAGCGGCGACGCCAACTGACCGGCGGGGTAGATCCGCTTCGGCTCCTCGACGGTGGCGATCCCGGGCAGGTCGAGCTTCTTGACCCGGGCGGCCTCGGCGGTCGGCACGGTCCGGGCAAGGTAGACGAATCCGTTGTTCTCCGAAAGCTCGGACCGGAGCGTGGTCACCGGCACGCCGATGACCGGCGAAAGCGCCCGGGCATCGGAGTCGACGTTCGTGGCACCCACCATGTGAGGGTCGGCGTAGATCGTGGGCAGCATGACGGACATCGCCATCTCGTCGCCGTTACGGTCGAGGATCCCGCCCCGTTCGCCGGGAAGGGCCACCGTCGAGGTCCACTCGGACTTGCCGACGGCCAGGTACTGCTTGGCGTCGACGCCCTGGATCAGGGTCAGCTTCACCACGATGGCGCCGAAGGCGAGCACGATCGCCGTGAGAAGCCCGAAGGCCCGCGTGCGACCCCGCCTGCCGAGGCCGAAGCGCCGCGCCCTGGCGGGCCGGACGGGGCGTGGTTCGTAACGCAGGTCGGCGCCCGGTTTCCGCGGTGCCGGCCCTCCGGATTCGGGAGCCGGGTCTCGGCGCATGCGCGGGTCGCCCTCGAACCACGAGTCGGCGTCGATTTCCACGTCACGGTCGAACCACGGGTCGCGGTCCCAACGGGGGGGATACCCCGCGCCGGCGCCCGGGCGCTGCGTGCCTGAACCCCTCTGCTTGCCTGAGCTTCTCTGCGGCGTGCGCCTCACGGGCTGCCCGCCAGGTCCGCCTTGATCGCCGGCCAGTTGGCGTCACCCTGGGGGGCGGGAACGACTCCCCCTCCCGGCTCCGGGCCGCCGTGCAGCCTCGGTGCGCCGGTACTGACCGACCCGGACCTCGGGGAGAGATAGCTCACCGAGTTCGGCTGGCGCATGCCCAACTTGCCCTCGGCGGTGGAGATGATCTGCTGTGGCGAGGAGAGCTGTGCGACCTGAAGCCGGAGCTGCTGGTACTGGGCCTGCTCCTGCGCCACCCGGGTGTTCAGGTCGTCGAGGCGGAACTGCCGTTGGGCCATCACGACGTGGAGGTAGACGAGGCCGAACGCCACGGCGAGCACCACGCTGCTGGCGGCGAGGAACAAGAACCGGGCGCTCGGCCGCCCCCGACGCTTCGGCTCGACCACCCGGAGGTGCCCAGTACCTCCGGGGGTCGAGCGCTCGTCCCCCCAGCGCTCCCCGGCCGGGACGGCCTGGGCGGCTTGAGGGGCGATTGCCGGCTCGGATGGAGCGGAGTGGGAGGCCGGAATGGGCTCGGTCATGGGGTCCTCCGCTCGTCCGAGGTGATCTGGTCTTCGTCTGTTGTCCGGGTGTCGGCGGCGAGCCGCTCGGCCGCCCGCAGCCGGGCGCTCTCGGATCGTGGGTTGGCGGCCACCTCTGCAGGCCCCGGCTGACGGGCACGCCGGCCCAGCAGTCGGACCAGCGGCACCGCGCCACACACGCAGGGCAGGCCGGGCGGGCAGGTGCAGCCGCCCGTCTCGGCGACCCGCAGGCGGTCCTTCACGATGCGGTCCTCGCCCGAGTGGTACGCGAGCACCACGATCCGCCCGCCCGGCGAGAGCCTGGCGATGGCCTCGTCCAGCGCCCCGGGGAGGATGTCCAGTTCGGCGTTGACGGCGATCCGAAGCGCCTGGAAGACCCGACGGGCGGGATGCCCTCCGTGGCGGCGGGCCGCGGCCGGGATGGCGTCGCGCACGACGGAAGCCAGTTGGGCGGTGGTGAGCACCGGCCGGTCGGCGACCAGGGCGCGGACGATGCGGCGAGCGAAGCGCCCCTCCCCGTTCTCCGTCAGGAGGCGGACGAGGTCGCGCTCGGCCATGGTGTTGACGAGCTCCGCTGCCGTCGGGCCGGAATCGGGGTCCATCCGCATGTCGAGGGGCGCGTCCCCCCAGTAGCTGAAGCCGCGTTCGGTCCGGTCGAGCTGCGGAGAGCTCACCCCGAGGTCGAACAGGGCCCCGGACAACGACGGCGAGCCGAGCCCGTCGAGCACCTCGGCGAGGGCGTCGAAGCGGGCCCGTACCACCAAGGCGCGGTCACCGAAGCGTGCCAGACGCGCGGTCGCCGCGGTCACGGCGTCGGGATCCCGATCCAGCCCGACGATCCGCAGTCCCGGGGCGGCGTCGAGGAGGGCGGCCGCGTGCCCGCCACCACCGACCGTGGCGTCGAGGACCACCCCGGGCGGGACGGGGGCGAGGAGGTCGACCACCTCGGTCGCCATGACCGGGAAGTGTGCAAATGGGACCTGGCTCATCAGCGGCCCCTCGACCGGCCTGCCGTCGGGATTTCTCCCCGATCGGACCGAGCGGAAGCGGGCGGAGAAGGGGACTTCCACCCTGCCGGTCGAGAGGCTGCAGAGGAGCCGGGTACCCCCGGGTCCGCACTCGGGACAAAGGTCATCGTGATTCAGGCGCACCGGGCGAAGGGGGGCTTGCGAGAGCCTCGGCGCGCCACCGGTCATCCTTCCACCGGTGCCCCGCCTGAAGGCGTCGGTGGGTGGGTGCGCCGGCCCGGATCGGCGAGCAGCTCCTGATAGGGGTCGATCTGCTCCTCCCACCGCTCGGGGTTCCACAGCTCGATGCGATCCATGCTCCCGGTGACCAGCACTGGTGAGTCGAGCTCCAGTCCGGCGTACTCGCGCAGCCGGGCGGGGATCATGACCCGCCCCTGCGCGTCGATCTTCTCCTCCGAGGACGTCGCCGACCACATCCGGGCGAAGTTCCGATCCTCGGTGCTCAGGTCCTGCCGGCGCCGAATCTCCTCGAACTGCAGGTCGAACTCGTCGGGGGTCCACAGCGCGAGGCAGCGCCCATCGTGGGCGGTGACGAACACGGTCGCGTCGAAGTCCGCTCGAAAGCGGGCCGGAAGGATCACCCGCCCCTTCGAATCCAGGGAGTGGTCGTACCTCCCGAAGAACCTCGACGCCACTGGCCAACTCCGCTCCCGTGGAGTTCGAGGGCCCCTCCCCTTCCCTCCACCAGACTCCAAATTACTCCCTATGCCCCCACATCGTCAACGTTATCGCTCATCACGCCCCACTTTTGGGTGTCGAGGCGGCACGGCCGGCGGGCGAGGCCGGTGCCGACGGGCGAGTCGGGTGCCCGGCGTGCGGCCACAGCGGCCCCGGCCAGGAGGCGCGCCGGTGACGACTTCCGAACGAACGACGCAGCCGGTGAGACGTTTTGCCCACCTCTTGCTCACCCGAACGCACCCACGAGGAGCGCCCCGGTTCAGCCCGCCCGCTGCACCTCGGTTACCAACGCATCCCTGAGGTCCGCCGCAAGCCCGACGCCGACCCCGGCGGCCGCCTCGCCGAGGTCCGCCTCGGCCTCGGGGCGGAGACCGGGCGCCAGCGCGAACAGGTCCAGGAGCGCCGCAGGTCGCCAGCGAAGGAGCGCGGCCGTCTGGAACAACACGCCGCGACGGGTGCGGCGCTGCGAGACCCCGACGACTTTGCGCCCGTTGACCGTCACCTCCCCCGGCCCGAGTCCGGCGAAGCAGATCATCGGTGACCACCGGGTCGAGAGCATCGGCCCTTGCCACGCTTGGGGTTCTCCGCCGGTCACGGCCGCCAGGGCGCCCGCCCAGGCCTCGCCGAGCCACCAGCCGCCGCGGCTCACGTCACTCGTCCAGAGTGGATCGCCGACCGGAATGAGCACGTCGACCCAGAGCACCTCTCCCGGGCCCACGAGGACGGCGCCACCCCCGCTCCGCCGGCGGACAACCTCCACGCCGGCGGCGGCCGCCGCCTGCGTGTCGACCTGGCTGTCCGGTTGCGAGCTCCCGAGCACCAGGGCAGCCCGATCGGCCTCGACCACACGGATGGTGCGCCCCATCGGCTCGGCCTCTGGCCCGGGCCCCGGGCCGCTCACGAGGTCGGCGGCTTCGGCATGGACCGCCCCGGCCGGCCCTCGCACCCGCTCCACCCGCCAGTCGCGCCGATGGCCCGCCGCAGCGGCCGGCG
>Ga0123355_10006302_pt1 | contig 17540 bp, 10 predicted proteins | sample TergutEmb28metaG_3_FD_89872 | JGI IMG/M metagenome (GOLD analysis project Ga0123355, IMG submission 89872) | Embiratermes neotenicus P1 segment gut microbial communities from Petit-Saut dam, French Guiana - Emb289 P1 | ecosystem: Host-associated > Arthropoda: Insects > Digestive system > Gut ...
AAAAAAATTGTTGTGCATCAAGTTTGTTAACTACAGATAAAAATATACTGAGATGCACGGTCAACAAAAAGAAAAAAAAAAAAAAAATCTTAGTAATTCTGATGGAATGCTAAATCGAAAGAAACAAAAGCCAGTGTTGCATTTGAGGAAGAAAAATTATTATTCTTAAAAAGATTCTATTAGAAATGTTAATGTAATTAATGGATTAATGTATAATAAATTTCAAACTTTGTTATTTACAATTTTCTCCAATCGAAACTAGACTATGTTTTGTAGTTGCTTTGTGGGTAAAAATTTTGAAAATACGCGCTTACGTATATTGAATTTAAAATCTAAGGGTTCTCTTATTTTAAAATAAAGTAAAGTTAAATAAAGGAAAGAAAAGTAAAATAAAATAAAGTAAATAATGGCATACTCCGTCAGCTTTCTCTCGACGTGGACATTAGAGGCTGCTGAGAATAGAATAGAAATGAGAAGACTGTCTTAGTGAAGAATTTAAGTTAAGCCAGATATACAGTATGAACCGACTTATGAAACTGTACGATGTGTGTACAGTACATAGTATAAATATTCTAACCGATGTTCTACATTAGAATTAAGCGAAAACACTTTCTCAGTCTACAATCAGTCACTGCCCCAGACTCACACAGTTGAAGCATTTCAAGATGTGCTCCTTTAGCTTAAGTAAAAAATTAATTTGCATCTCCTAACTTTGAATATTTTCTGTGAAATTCTGTGACACCAGAGACATGTTAGTTTCATATCGGCTATAAAATGATTATGAGAGGCTGTTTTTCACGGTTTCAGATTTTTCCCTTCTTTTTAAAACTCTGACTGTTAATTGATATTCCATTATTCCAATGTCGAGATTTTGCCGCTGTTAATACATGTATATAACGTGATGGTGTAATGTACCTATCGAAGTGAAAGTATTTATATGCTTAATAACACCCGACTGTAATTTCGTTGCCCATTGACATGTACGTGGCTGTGATTTTGACGTAGGGTTTGCCCTCCCTATGAAGCGTCCGCTTTGTACTGGTTTGCTTTTCTGCTGCTTTCTGTTTGGAGTGCTTAGCCTACTTGGAACTGAACCAGACATCGAAACATTTGCGCCAAATGGACATATAAACAAAAGAAAGAAATTTCTGTGTTAATGAGACATGGGCTAATTATGTGTGTAAATTTATCGAGTACGTTATTTATACTCGTACGTTTGTGAATATACATGTGTTTATTACATTCTGAATTTCACACCGCACTGTACAATGTTAAAAAATACGTAGCATATAAAATTCATTTTGGGACGCCAAGAAACATTTCAGTGTTTCTTTTCCACGCAATATGTAGGCTAATGTTTCTCTGTTGCAGACGGTACAACTTTTATGATCATCATTTCCCATTCCAGAACTTGCATTGTTATAATTTACTGGCACTTAGTCGAGTACATACACTTATGAATTGGATCTGCTGTACTGTAGAAATGGAGCCATATTTTTCAAATATTTCCTTTTGCTATAAAAGCAGGACACATTCTGCAGCCATTGTTAGCACGTTCAATGTAACGCTGTGTTTAAATTACCTTTGTATACTCCACAGAACCGCCATTAAAGGCACCATAGCTGGCATCGAATAGTGAAAAACTTTCAGAAATATTTACCTGCTCTTTTAAAATTCCTGTTTTATCAGATATTCTTTTGAAGTCTAGGTTTCTCATAGTGGTGTGGATAAAAATTCAAGCTCTGAGACGTTAAAATGTATAGAAGGGCGCAGAGTTACCGATTTTTCCTAGAAGCTTGCTTCCTGAATCTTAAAGCTAAGACTTCATGAACCCAGAATATGGAGGTATCAGACATTTGTAAAACATCAGTTGTGACCAGTCTACTTGGCATCGTATCCCAAAAGACACGACTCCTTACATGTTAATTTCTTTTAACTTATACTTTGAGGGCGATAAACTTTCTTTAACATTTATCTCAGTAATTAACCAACTTGACGTATAAAAGTTTTGTTTTACAATAAGTTTATTTCATGCCTCTAGATGTTTCGAGCACATGTGCTCGAAACATGTAGAGGCATGAAATAAACTTATTGTAAAACAAAATTTTATAAGTCAAGTTGGTTAATTACTGAGATAAATATACTCAGATGCACGGTCAGCAGAATGTCAAAATTTCTTTAACATGTCTCGGTTAGATATGATATTTGAAGACACAATATCGACTACATAAATAAAATTAACAATTAATTTGTCATCATAAATTGTTTATTTGAGTTATAAAGCTCCTTAATTAAGGTGACACATTATCATCTTTTTATCTGTATAATTTGGCAATTTTAATGGCTTATGGACTTGATTAAACAGGACCAATAGATTACGACCTCCAAAAAGTCCAAATTTGCCCTGGGGCCCACCCAACCCCATATTCAGTGGATAAGGGTTTCTTCTGCGGGAATAAAACGGCCGGGAAGTGAAGTTGACCACACACTGAAGTAATGCTGAACGGGTACAGCTATACTTCCACACGCACTACGTGCATTCCTGGCACGAAGAATAAAAAAATGTACCTTTCCTTAAGGATCAATGAAGGTGGCAAGTTTTAGCTCGAACGTACAGGGTGCACAAAATATTTTATTAAATGGGATCATATACATGTATGTTGCATCTAGTGGCTTTGCCCAGGGGATATAAGTTAATGTTAGATTCATTGGTAAGAGTGCTATATTTAATTTCGGTTTATATGTACGCATGAGAAAACGTAGCACGTCTTTTGCCACTGACTTCCGCAACCTTCCTCCTCACCTGTTCACTCAGAACCTTTCGAGGTTTCCTCGGCGTTTTGTACCACGACAGTGTGTGGGCAGTTGGCTTGTCAGTACAGGCAACCTGAAAATTTATCTCAGATTTATCTTCGAGTAGTTGATGTTCCAGGAATAAGTAGGCTTTTTGCATGCTTTATTTCTACCTATCAGGTTTGTTCTTTGTTTCCTGAGCACTTCATGACTGGTATATCAAATTTCTTTTTTCTTTTGTGGCCAAATCCACTGAGCGCCACTTCTTTCCATGGTGCTTACGTGCAGCACGCCTTTCATTATGTCTATTATTACCCCATGACGTAATGCTATGTTATCAGAATCGAGTATTCGTTTGTTCTGGAACAGATATGACGCCATTTGGTTTGTCGTAAGGTTGACGACTTCTCACCAGAGATTTTGCCTCCATCATCAGGGCTTTTGTCTGGATTAACCCCGGATATGAACACAGCAAGCTTTACTACATCATCAATAAATTCACCAAACTACACAGTGTCGTATTTCAGAGAATCGAGTTTTCTGAGCATTGCTGGGAGAACCTGAGCTCTCGCAGTTCACCAAGATTGTGTTCCTTTTCTCTGTACCGTAACTTATTTATTTTGATAAATATTTAAGGCAATATGCTGCTCTTTTAAACTGGCTCAGCAGCGTCTAGTGGGCCACGGCCTTCTCATTATCGAGGCTCCATAATCACACTCAGACACAGGACACTCTGTAGGACTACTCTGGATGAGTGGTCAGGCCGACAAAGGACCTCTACCTGACAAAACACAACGATCACAAAACACAGTTCTCGATGCCTCCGGCGGGATTCGAACCAGAAGTCCCAGCAAGCTAGAGGGAGCAGAATCACAACTTATACAGCACGGCCACTGGTATCGGTGGCTGCCTCTTTATTTATGGAAAATAACGCTATTTTTCGTTGTCAATAAGGCTCAATATTCCCCAAGAACGGTCTGGATTGGTATGAAAAAGATAAAATCATTTATTTAACAGGGTGTCGAACTCCGGAACCTCCAGGGAGTAGGGATCCATCATATTAACTACACCATTCCGATCTCAGGTATTTTAGTACATATCAAAATTTTATGCCTACTTATTCTTCCTGCAAGACCTACGCACCAGTTCAATTCAAAAGTAAGATGGTTTCGGCCAGCTTGATGTTAAATATTTTTGCCTAATCCAATGATGAGCCGCAAGTTTCAAGTTTGGACATTCCGTTGTATTTCTATTTAATCACCACGTAAAAAAATTCGACACAACTAAGTGTGTATATATTTTATTGCTGCAATATTTTTCGACCCTAGCAGAACATCATCAGGCTAAAATACATTTTTTTATAAGAAATAAAAGAATACTTAGATTGCTATCAAAGTCTTTCATTTACCAACAGATGCACTTTGTATCAGCCTTATAAATCATTAAAATTTACATTAAAACTTATATTAAAACTGCTCCTACATGTTTCGTTCTACGACCATCATCAGGGAGCTTACACTTGAGCCTAGCTAAAGTTACATTTATGAAATGGTCATTAACAATACGTTGTTATGGAGTATGCAGTGGTGTGGCAGCGTGTTATATCAAGTCCATGGAAGTGTGTGTGCTGTGTGCTGTGTGCTGTGCACGGTGCAACAATAAAAATAAAAATGAACATAAACATAAATTGCAGTTTGGAGTTGTGGCCTCAGTTTTAGGTTTTTCATGTTGTATTAAAAATATGGGTTAAAATCAATAGTTAAAATGACTTTATAAATGAAAGTCAGTGTTGGTGATGATGAAGGCGATTCAGTCTGTTGTTTCCTTGTTTTGGGGGTTGAGCTTCAAGGTCATTTCCGGTGGGAAAGGATATTTTGTAATCGGGCTGTGCCGAGCTGTCGTGTTGTAGACAGTACCGTTGCTAATAAGGAGATTTCGTTTGTAAAAAGCAATTATATATCTTTTTTGTATTAAACACAAATATATTTTAGCCTTATGATGACCCTCATTTAGTCGAAACTATCTGCAGCAATAAAAGACACATACACTTAGTTGTGTCGACTGTTATTTACGTCACGATTAACCTCAAGTTTTTCGAACCCAAATAAAAATTATATTTAAAATTCTCTGGAAGAACAGCATGTGTTGAATGGAAGTGAACTGCTCAGAGACGAGATGTGTGTAGTTCCTGTTCATGTTCACGGCTTCTGTTACACAATTTAGGGAAATGGCCTTGCTTCCCAGGCCTTACTCTCCCTAATTCTATCTGCAAAAGCCTTTACGAGCTGTACTTCGTAGTAATTTGGAATGTGAATTGTTCATTAAAGACCTGCTGCAGCGAACTGCGTTACAAGTTGCACGCACCTCAGAGGAGCACCAGAGAATGTCCGTACCCCGCCTGTTCGTACGATGCAGGCTGAATTGCAGAGCGTACTTACTGGTTGGGCCGCTCTCTCATTATGAACAACACATTTCCCCTATTAGCCGCCATACTATAAGCAGTAAACGCAAAGTAATGGTAAAGTCGTCGCTGTGCTTAATTAAGCACCATACCATTACTAAATTTGGAGAGGGTTGATTTATGACTTCAGGCATCTTTACTCGCGACAGTAGATGGAAGTGGGCCGTCAATTTCATATCCATGCAGTATTACTGTCCCGAGAAAGGGCTCGTGGTAGCCGTTGAATGGAAGTCTCAGTTGACTGCGGGGTCGGTTTGGACGAGTTGGCGGGCAGAATGATCATTCTTCCTGCCTGGGTGATACGTCAGTCGCCCATCCAGCACCCTCGTCACTATAACGTGAAAGACAGCCCAGTGGATTAAATAAAAATTGTGTCTACTTTTATATTCCAATTTATTCCCCAAATTGCATTCCTGAAACACGTTGTGCTTCTATTACTATTTCCTGTCCGGCTACGCACTAACAGTCTGCGCACTGTTTGTGGTTTGTAGGACTCCTTGCAGACGAAAAACTGGATATGTTACTCCGTGGAAAAGAATCTTTATGAAGGGGGTCGGTTGAAGAAATTCCGGGGTCAACTGCGACAATAGATTTGGAGTCTCCTTCCTACACGCAATGTCAACCCACGTCTTGACACTAAATTATAAACGTTTCGCGTATGCTCAAAAGCGACAACCGCGTAAGAACTTATTGTGCGCGACAAAATCTTTTCACATTGTCAGTATATATAAATACTTGCTTACTTACTCCACGGAGCAGAGTCCTTCTTGAGAAGCTAGCCAGTTTTCAGCTAAGCAAGAAATTCCCCACATTTTATGGAACCCGAATGTTCATTACCGAATTCACAAGTGCCCGCCATCTTTGGACATAACCATTTTCTAAAAAAAAGTTACGTTGATTGGTCTGAAGAGTATGGAATATGGTAGAATTGTAGTGACAGAGTATACCGAAGATCTCAGAAAAGAACCTGTACTAATAACTCCGTATCCACCACAAATCCTAATGGACAGCCCTGGTACTGAACTTGGGTCACCCCATAATTTATCTGGTATTAGGCATGTTTAAATATGTTTGACGCAAATTCTCGCTTGCGCATGAAGGTGGGGCTGTTCGCCATGCAGCCACATTGATTGCGATAGGTCGCAACTGATCCGGCTGACTGATTGAATAGTTAGTAGTCGTTTGGTTAGCAAACATATTTTCCTCTAGCATGAAAACTAAAGGCCAATTACCTTCTTCACAAGTACTCTCCACTAGCTTAATTCAGAGCCAAACAAGGCCAGCGTACACCCACACAATACTACTTCTTTAAGGCTGACGAATATAATGTCATTAATATGTAAATGTTTACTCGTATCATTGTCGATCATTATTTAACGATTGCTAATTAACCAAACGCCGATCCCGGTGGTCATGCGGTCTAAGGCGTAGATCTGCGGCCGCTCGATTGCTGGGATTGCGGATTCGAATCCCGCGGAGGGCATGGGTGTTCGTCTGTTGTGTAAGTAGTGGCTTCTGCGACGTGCTCATCATTCCTTCAGAGGAGAACAACTGGGTTTGTGTGTGTGTGTTTGTGTGTCTAATTGTGCGTGTGTTTGTTTGTGTTTGTTTGTGTCTAATTGTGTGTGTGTTTGTGTGTAATTGTGTGTGTGTGTTTCCGTTTGTTTGTGTCTAATTGTGTGTGTGTTTGTGTTTGTGTCTAATTGTGTGTGTGTTTGTATCTAATTGTGTGTTTTTGTGTTAATGTCTAATTGTGTGTTTGTTTGTGTCTAATTGTGTGTGTGTTTGTTTGTGTCTAATTGTGTGTGTGTTTGTTTGTGTCTAATTGTGTGTGTGTTTGTGTATAATTGTGTGTGTTTGTGTCTAATTGTGTGTGAGTTTGTGTCTAATTGTGTGTGTTTGTTTGTGTCTAATTGTGTGTGTGTTTGTGTCTAATTGTGTGTGAATTTGTGTCTAATTGTGTGTGTGTTTGTTTGTGTGTGTTTGTGTCTAATTGTGTGTGTGTTTGTGTCTAATTGTGTGTGTTTGTTTATGTGTGTGTCTAATTGTGTGTGTTTGTGTCTAATTGTGTGTTTGTTTGTGTCTAATTGTATGTGTGTTTGTGTCTAATTGTGTGTGTTTGTGTCTAATTGTGTGTGTGTTTGTATGTAATTGTGTTTGTGTGTTTGTATCTAATTGTGTGTGTGTTTGTGTCTAATTGTGTGTGTGTTTGTGTCTAATTGTGTGTTTGCCTAATTGTGTGTGGGTTTGTGTCTAATTGTGTGTGTGTTTGTGTCTGTGTGTGTTTGTGTCTAATTGTGTGTTTGTGTTTGTGTCTAATTGTGTGTGGGTTTGTGTCTAATTGTGTGTGTGTTTGTGTCTAATTGTGTGTGTTTGTGTCTAATTGCGTGTGTGTTTGTGTCTACTTGTGCGTGCGTTTGTGTCTAATTATGTGTTTGTGTTTGTGTCTAATTGTGTGTGATCTAGAAACTTCAACAGTGAGAAGACAGGGGATCGTACTGGGCTGTTGCGCTTAAGAAAAAATTAACTAGACAGACTCTACTATATTTTAAAAGACTTAAGGGGCTTATAATTCGGGAGGCAGTATTGTACACTTTTCTAATTAAACTCGGAATGTTTATAGAACCAATCATGCTAATTAAAATTGAAAGTAACTTTAACAAAGTTTTGTGTAGGTAAATATTTGTTTGGCATCTTTTCAACATGACATAACGTAAGAAGATTTTTTGTACTTTGTTTGAATAAGGAACGATGACACGTAAGAAAAATGCGGCATTTAAGTTGATGCAGGAGTGGGATGGGATGGGTCTCATTTCCTTGGTACTGCGGACCCAGTAGGGCTCGTTGTATCAACGTGTGTTGCTAGATAGTTATGGAACACTGGTAGAACGAAAAACAGCAGGGAAACTCAGTCGCTCTGAAGACAACCCTACCTCAGTGGCAATTGGCCGATATCAGATCTCACGGGAAATATCTTAAGAGAGTAGTGGGGTCAACGAGGTTGTAATTGTGCGATTACTTGCCTGGAATATGACGTGACCTACAGCGTACTGTATGTATCATAGATCTTGGAAGGAAAAGTTAGTGGGAAATCAAATCTCCTCTCTTTGGCGCCCAAAATTTGTCACCCTCTTCAGAGACTCCCACCATTATTCAATATTTTAAGCCACTCAAATACAAACAGACACTCTTTTCTTACTGATACCATTTCTGCATTTGTGTGATGAGAATTTATGCGTACAAAATTTTTTCCTAAAGGAGTGATGCAAATCGGCCGGGGCGTTGATTTTTACTACTCACATGTACTTAGTGACAAGAAAAAAATAAACAGAACAATGCCTCGACTGCCATATGTTCCTTAATGAAGTGCAGAAGGCAGCTTGACCTTTACCTTTCGTTTCAGGCGCGTTCGTGTTATTGCGAAAAATGAATATTAGCTTCGTCATGTCTGTCCGTCCGCATGGGACAACTCGGCTACCACTGGACGGATTTTCATGAAACTTACATTTGACTATTTTCTGAATATATGTCAAGAAAATGCAGGTTTAATTAAAATCTGACAAGAATAACGGCTGCTTTACATGAAGGCCGATACACATTTGTAATAATACCTCGTTCAGTTCTTCTTAAAATGATAAATGACAAAAGATGTACAGAAAATCAAAACACACACATTGTATGTTCTGTAATTTTTTTTTCCGAAAATCATACCGTTTATGAGACAATGAAGAAAAAATATGTAGAGCCGGGCAGACCACAGATGACAATATGGCACATGCGCATTGCTAGCTGGACACCGAAGACTACAAACACACACTCAGAATACGTAACACTTATTGTTTTCTACGTCATTAATGGTCCCACCACGTAAACTCAGTGTTACGTCATACGTATTCTGCCTATATTCTTTGTCCTGTAATTCCAATTTTTTTTTGTTATTTCATCCTGAAATAAAACCTATAGTTGTTTGATTAAAATTGTATCAGCTTATTTATCCAAAATTAATTGAATTAATGCGATGTATTAATGAAACGCATTTTATCCCAATATGATAAAGGTGTCGGATAACAGCGTACAGATATAAGTGAGACATACAAGTTAATATGAATTGTTTAGACCTAGCTTCAATCTTTTTCATGATTGATGACGTACAGTTATTTTCCCAAATGCAATACAACAATTTCTCGCTCGTGATCGGTGGCTTGTCCCTACTTTTTACCTCGCACTGGTGTTTGTGTCCTATGGCCCTGGGGTCGACTCAGCCTCTAATAGAAATGAGCACCAGGAGTATTTCCTGGAGGTAAAAACGGCCGGTGCGTAAGGTTGAAAACCATACCACCATGGTGGGTCATTGTCACGTAATCTGGGAACCTTAACTTCCTGGAAACCTCTGGGCACCTCGGGCCAGTAAGGGGACTGATTTACCTTTACTGGTGCTTGTGTCAGCACAGGTCATTCATAAGGTACATATTTGTTTTAGAATTACAGAATTATTTCCCCTCTTCCACGCCCCAGATAATCCTGCCCACAGATGTTGGGAAATAAAACTGGTATCAAAGATTTTGAGGTTCCTACGGGGGTGACTGAATGTTACCACCTTATGGTACGTGACGTCACGCATTGTAGTAGAAATTTAGTGACGTTTCGGAGGATATTACTTTATTAATCCCTACCTGAAATTAAGTATATTTTCCCTAACCTTCGACAAATTTCCACTTCACTGCACGGCATCACATTCAAGAATATAGTAGTATTAACACCTGTAAAAATTTCATATCTTACTGAAGAAGAACACTAGTAATGTGTTAAAAACCACAGCGCGGCAACTATGATTATTTTACTTTCAAGTTATTCTTATTGTATATCATTTATAAGGATTTTTGTGTTCCGGTGTATGTGTGATGGAAGATAATCGACGTTTCAGAGGAACCTGCTGCCTTCTGTCTTAATAATTGAGACAAATATTATACGAAAAGTCGGTTCATTACACGGCGTTATAATTTCAGGTCGATTTTGGAGGGAGTAGGATTTTATGAAATGTCGGTGCTCTTATATAAGGGTGTATGGTGTCATCCCGGGCGACATAGTTACCACCCGAGGACTGTAACCAAAAGTCACTGATTTTAAAGTCATCACCTACCAGACAACATCTGTCGTAACTTAGATACTGTGGTCTACTTTTAGGCATTTTTCCAAATTTGACAGACTGAGGACCGTGTGTCATTATACGTATATTCTTATAATAAAACCAACGAAAAACACTAATTTCTCAAATTTATTTTTGGAATACGACTCTACATGTTTCGGACAGTATATCTATCCATCATCAGGATTCTAGCACTGTACACACAGCAATACAAACAGGTTATGCTGACTGCTTGCTTGCAAGCAGTCAGCATAACCTGTTTGTATTGCTGTGTGTACAGTGCTAGAATCCTGATGATGGACAGATATACTGTCCGAAACATGTAGAGTCGTATTCCAAAAATAAATTTGAGAAATTAGTGTTTTTCGTTGGTTTTGTTATAAGAGATTTTTTCCAACTATTATAAATTATAGATTATTATTATTATTATCATCATCATCATCATCATCATCTCCTTTATGCAGGGTATTTATACTTATATTCCTGAGACAACAATGCCCCTAGGGAATACAGTGTTGTAGCTATTCTGTTGTTACTATTCATGGTGCTTGTATCGTTAGTTTCAGTTTTGAATCTATTGTACTTTTACATTAGTATTTTCCGAAGCATGTGTGCAGTGCCCAATATGGCTGTTTTCTGTAGTTCCTTGACTTCATGTTTTCCTGGTATGTTGCTCACGTATTTTCTGAATCACTTTGAAATAGTCCCAGTCGTCCCTCTTATTACTGGAATCACCTTTGTTTTTACATTCCACATGCGCTGTATTTCTATTGTAAGATCTTTATATTTTAGAATCTTCTCGGCTTCTTTTTTAATCACATTTCTGTCTCCTGAGATTGCACCATCTATTAACATACATGTTCCCTTTTCATTATCACGGATTATAATGTCTGGTTTGTTGTTGGGGATAGTTCTGTCAGTTTGTACTTGTTGGTTCCACAATTTGGTTACCTTGCTTCCTTGACTTGTTTCTACTGAGTTTGGCACATGTTCTTACCAGTGTTTTTGTCCAATTGTACCCCTGTTTCCTTGTATATGTTGAAGTGTAGTTGTGCACTTATTATTATTATTATTATTATTATTATTATCGCACTACATGTGAAACAGCTGCATATTCTGTGTGCAGTGACACAGGTATATCTATTTTAAAATTATATCCATGAAGCGGACTTTATATTTGTAGCCCCTTTCAATTGTGTTAAGGTTTGAAATATTTCGCCAGTTTCTCTTTCAGCCTCTGTAAGCAGTGATATAGGTATGTTTAGTGAGAGAATTAGACCACTGAAACATATTTCACTGCAGTAGCTTGTTTAGTTTGAGTTGCGGTTTTAATTATTAAGCTAACCTCTGTTTTAATTTAAGCCACATGTGAAATTTTTGTCGATTGTTTTGTTGTGTTGTTGGTAAGTTGTTGTGTTAATTGTGCTGTAATTATTTTGTGCTAGTATTGTGATTGGTCAGTGTGCTGTTAAGCTAATACTTTAACAATGAGAATTGAATTGAATTATTGTACCTTTTTAATTTACATTTTCCTCGTCGATTCACGTTAAGTTAGCGTGTGACCTTATTTATTTGGCTCAATGAGTGTCTAAAGGTGCATGTTCGTGCCTGCACATCGCTCATGAAGCAGTAATTCGTCATAACCCGCCGATGTATAGTTTTATTGGAGACAGAATACACTTGACCATTCATTAACAGACCAACGTTTAAGCATGTTACGTTTTTACGAAAATATAAGAAGAAGCAATTTTTTCTGTGGGCACAACATTTTGACAGAATGTATTGTAATACTAATTTTTACGTCAGCACGACTGTTTTTATTACACAAGGTAATATGTAGGCTACATGTTTCGAGTAATAAATAGTCATCTTCAGGCCTATTCTTTACAGGTTAAGTCACAGGATGCTGTGCTCAATGTGTGCACAGAATCCTGTGACTTAACCTGTAAAGAATAGGCCTAAAGATGACTATTTATTAGTCGAAACATGTAGCCTACATATTGCCTTGTGTAATAAAAACAGTCGTGCTGACTTACAAATTAGTTATTACCACGTACAATACGTATTCAAGCAATTCTTGATGTCTTCATTCAAATTTTGACAGTAGTTGTATTTGTGACCTAACTGTCCAATAATGAGAGAGTCTCAGTCTAACGAATAGTGTGGGTTTCGACAAATTGCTATTTGACAGTACTGCCACGTTCTTACATAGCCCATTAGAACTGTCGCATGCCTAACAATACATATAGGACAGTTAAGCAAAAGTTGATGTGCCCTTAACTTGTCTTTGGATTATTTCACGAGGTCTTTCTCAGTCTGTTCTTTTCTTGCTGAATTATACCCGCTTCTTGTTATCAAAGTAATAAAAATCAACTAGCATGAAAACGCAAATGTTTTTAGAAACGTTAGTATCGGAATACATTAATTTCAACGCTATTACCAGTATATCCGAATCCTGGCTGAATTTATTTTTGGTACATTACGCATCATTACCCTTCTCTTAAATGTGCATTAATGTACTGTACAGGAAAATGTTCGTTATTTCTACTACAGGCACAAATAAAAATCATTTTTCTTATTCAAGAGGAATTATAATGAAACTTAGAACCGAAAACTGACCAAGATTAATGACTTAACTCTCTTCATTATTAACTCGAAGAGTTCAACTAATGAAAGAGGAATCAATAGAGCTGTTCACATGTAAGCAAAGAAAAGAATCGAGTTGCTTGATGTTGGTGTGCTGGATAACGCGAGTGGGAAAGAAGGACTTGTGGAAGCCAAGAAAGGAGGAGTGAATTCTCCGCAGTAAAGCACTCTCGTGCCTTGGAATATTGTTCACGGGAAATTGCATTCCAGTGATCCCAAGTTGTGGACTTGACGTGTGGAAGAAATGACTTGTACTGGCGATAATAGGACAGTGAAGGAGCCGTGCCGGTCTGAAGATAGAGGCAGCAGCCGTAAGTAGAATGGAGTTAATTTCACTCATAAACCAACACGTGCCTTTTTCTTTCTTATATGCGCGCTCACGACGTCACGCCTGTGCCTTCAAAGTTCTCACGTAATAAGGAATATTCAGTATGTCAATCGCAGTAAGTTTAATGGTGCTAGCCACGAACTACCCTCTATGCTTAAGTCAAAGCCAGTGTTCTATTCACCGCACGTTGTGGCGGTACGTCAAAATACTGTACAATAAGAAGGTACGGGATTCGAATCCCAGGTGGCGCAAGGTATTTTACTCTTCTCCAAAATGTCTAGACGGGCTCTGGGGCCCGCTCAGCCTCCTGCCTAATATGTACTGGGGACTTGTCCGTGGGTAGAGCGGTCGATTCATGAAGTTAACCACTCACAAAATCTAGGGCCCAAGATAAAAAACGAGTGTAGCTATACCTCTATTCTCCTGCATGTCTTCATTCCAGCGACAGGGAACAATTTACTTCTTATCTTTTTGTAGGAAAGTCCTTTTAACAGACTTTCATGCACACTGACTAAGGGTGGCGCTATATTGGGTTTTGACTGTATTTTTTTTCTAGATTATTAAGTACTGCGTCGATGGTTCAAAATACGTGGACTTAAATGGTCCTTATCCTCCTTCTGTATGTTTTCTTCCTCTTGTCGTTTCTTCCTGTTTCTGTAATTCCTCTCCATCATCATCATCATCGTCGTCGTCGTCTTTGCTCATTTATCTTTTCCTCCTTCTAATTCTCATCTTTTTCTAGTGTCCTGAGAGACACAATTTTGCTTTTGGTGTGTGAAACCGATAGAAGGCTTACTTGATATTAAGTCTGGTCACGTGCAAATTATCTTTTAATGAAATAGACCAAAATATACGAGGAAAGTTCTAGAGTTAATATTATTTCACACCGACACAGCAGCTTAAGAGAAACTATTTTTCTTGTGGTTCTTAAGAGATTGGAAATAAAGTTTTTTGTAATAAAAATCTTTATTGTTAGCTTCATTAACAGGGTAATTAATTCATGACGAAGTGTTGAATAGTATCCTTCAGTTCACTAATTCCTTCTGCAATTTAAGATAATTTCAACGATTCTGTGAACAAATTCTGTGTCATTATTATCACTTTCAAATAAGTGTAAAGTGTAACAATTCAGTAACTGATTCATTAAAAGGACACAGAGAATTTATACCGCAGTAGACTACAGTATGTGTTATTTCAATATAAAATTATAAGGTTCTGGCATTTGTTGTGAAACGCGTATCCCAGAACACAGCAATTTTGTTACATTTAAATAGAAGATATTTACTTGTACCGTCTTATTATTAAACAAAGTAAGATATTTTGGTGTTGCAAAATCACGAGAGAAAATAGAGAGAAAAGCAGGTCAATGGGGTTTTAAGTGCATGGAACTGGGGAGCCTGTTTGAATATATTAGGTTGGAAATTGTGGGAATAGTATGGGTGAATGTGGAACTCTATCGTTTGTATACTTCATAACATAACTGTTATATTAAGAGCAAATTAAACAGTTTTTGTGGAGCGAGACGCGTAGCATGAGTGGGACATGCAAAATACATACAGAATTTTGGCCGGCAATAAAGAAGGGATTTTGGGAACCAAGGGGTACATGCAAAGATTATATTTAAACGGATGTTAAAATCATATTGTGTGACGCTGTGGATTCCATTCTTCTGGCTCAGAATTTATACCAGTCCTCGGCTCTTGTCAAAATATTAAACAATATGCAGGTTTTATAAAGGCGGAAAGTTTCTTCAGTATCGAAACAAAAATTACAGTCTTATGTGTTGTTATTGAAAGGTGGTAATAATTTCTGTGGAGTGGATGACAGAGAACACGCTGAAAGAGATTTGCTGAAAAGTCAGTGATAACTGGCCATCTAAATGAAGCTGCATTTATTACAAAATCCCACATGAACCCCATGTGTTTCGACAAGGCTTCAACTTCTTCAATGAAGTATAAAAAATGCGAAATATTTTGACAGTCTTCAATGCGATGTGCCTCATGATTGAAAACGTGGGAGTTTCTCCGTTCATGCCAAGAAGGATAGAGGGCAGTGGAGGAGTGTCTTCATTCATTCATTCTTCCACTGAACTAAATAGTGAGTGGCCAATCTCCCGTCTTAGCTGCTTTTTCCGTAGGACCAGTGAACAGGGAATTAGGCGCGAACAAGAGACAGGCTGTACAATTTGGAGAACCGAGAAATTTCTTCTGCCAGAAATCGAACCGTGATTTCACAATTGTGCACCCCGTCACCTGATCACTATGCTAACTAAGCTGTTCCGTTGGCTGTCCATACGTGTTATGGTATGTGTTATAGTTCTGAAGTAATCACAGTAAATGTTGTCACGTGTTACTAAAGACAGTTTGCTTTTGCGTAGCTGATTTGTGCAAAGATGCGAAAATAAATTTTCCTTACGATGGCAAATTAAGGAAAAATTACTGTGCAGTGTTACTTCTTTATGATTGTTGGCGTGTGCTTTGTTACGCCCTGATAGCTGTCTCTGCGTGTGGTAAAGTTCTTCGTTGTTACCACTTAAACAACTGTGCAGCGGTAAAGATGTAGGATATTGTTTCATGCGTTTTCTAATAATGCTGTCAATTTCTGGCGCGTTCGCAAAATTGCAGATATTAGCTTCGTCATGTCTGTCTGTCCAGCTATCCGTCCACATGCAACAACTGAACTCTCACTGGATGCATTTTTATGAAATCTTATATTTGAGTATTTTTCGAAAATATGTGGAAAAAATTCGAGAGGTGTGCACAGGATTCTAGTGGGGAAACCTGAGGGAAAGAGGCCATTGGGGAGACCTAGACGTAGATGGGAGGATATTATTAAGATGGATCCTCGGGAAGTGGGAGGAGGTGGAGACTGGATGGAGTTGGCTCAGGATAGGGACAGATTGCGGGCACTTGTGAATACGGTAATGAACCTTCGGTTTCCATAAAGTGCGGGGAATTTCTTGACTAGCTGCAGAACCAGTTAGCTTCTCAAGAAGTACTCTGGCCCATGGAGTAAGTAAGTAAGTAAGTAAGTAAGTAAGTATGTGGAGAAAATTCAGTTTTCATTAAAATCTGACAAGAATAACGCGGACTTTACCTGAAGTCCAATATACATTTCTGATCATATCTCGCTCATTTCTTTTGAAAATGAGAAATGTTTCAGTTAAATCTGTAGAGAAGATCGCAACACACATTTTATGATCAATAACTCTTTACGAAAATGATACCATTTATGAGAAAATATAGAAAAATTCTGAACAACCGACGAGGCTACAAGTGACGACGTGACATTGCACATGCGCTTTACATGCTGGATAACTGAGACTACACACACAAACTCAGAATATGTAAAACTTATTGCGTCTCCACGAAAACAATATTTGCACGAACGCCTCCCATGTTACGTTATACGTACATTGTCTGCGTTGTTAATAGGGTGTACTGTATGTGGTGGGTGGGTGAGCGTTGGTGGAATGATGCTGACAAGAAAAGAAAGGGGAGGGCTGCGAGGAAATCCCGTGTCATTGAACTTTATTCACCACAATCGCCACACGATTTGGTCTGGGAGTGAACTCGGACCTCCTTGCTGAGGGGCCGGCGACTAAGCGCCTAAGAGATGGCACAGCCGATGTATGTGAGTAATTACAGATGTATTACGTGTACATTAAAGCTGAATACATGGACCGCCATTAGGTTACACCGAAGCTTTAAACCAATCCATTTTTCTGCCTTCCACACCGTCCGACATCTTGCTGCTAGTGTTACACAAATATTCAGCACCAGGCAGTTGTGTGTCGCGATAATTCAGACCTTTATTTGGTACACAAATTTGAATGGAAGCATCACGATGTGCTTGTAACATAATATGATATTAAATAGTGTACGTCAGCACAATCACTTTATTACTCAAGGTAATTATAAGGCTATATGTTTCGACTATAGATTAGCCATCCTCAGGCCTATTTTGTCAATTGTGTCACACTTTGGGATCCCATCGTGTTTACATCCATGGAATACATATGTATTCCATGGATGTAAACACTATGGGATCCCAAAGTGTGCATAGCATCTTGTGACACAATTGACAAAATAGGCCTGAGGATGACTAATCTATAGTCGAAACATGTAGCCTTATAATTACATTGAGTAATAAAGTGATTGTGCTGA
>Ga0123355_10006303_pt1 | contig 17537 bp, 11 predicted proteins | sample TergutEmb28metaG_3_FD_89872 | JGI IMG/M metagenome (GOLD analysis project Ga0123355, IMG submission 89872) | Embiratermes neotenicus P1 segment gut microbial communities from Petit-Saut dam, French Guiana - Emb289 P1 | ecosystem: Host-associated > Arthropoda: Insects > Digestive system > Gut ...
GGCCGAAGAAGCGCATCAAGCATATCTTGCATGGCGTGCAGAAGTAGCAGCAGCTCACCAAGCATATCTTGCATGGCGCGAATGGTTATGTACCACTGGCCAATGCGGCGGATGCTACCTATGTGATTAATATGATTTTGTAATTATAGTCACATAAACTGAAAACCATCCACTGTAACGCAGTAATTTGACGCAATACGAGGAAGCGACGCCGCCGCGTACCCAAAGGTACGCTAGGAGTTGTTGATTGCAAGCAATCAACTTGCTGACGAAGTAGTGCGGAAAAATTACAAGTTACAGTGGACGGTTTTAGTTTATGTGACTATATCATCGCACTTATCGTCATTGACTGAAAATTAAATAATGGCTGTTCTCGCCAAGCATTTTACATGATATTTGATCATGAAAACATTTGGCAAGGCAGCCATTTTTCTGTTGCTCATCAGGTTTGCGTCAAATCTATGTAGTGCAATTGACTATATATTGCACAAACATCATTAAAATGTTATCATACCCGGAAATACACGAACACAAGAGAGGAGCCACCCAAATGGCACAACAAAATCGCCGTTCCTGTAAATTTGCAGGAAGCAAAAACTCTTGGACGCGCATTATGGCGTTTGTACTTACCTTTACCATCATGCTCACAAGCATACCAATTAATTTGGTGTTTGCTTATGATGACGCTGATGATATCGGCAACCGGTACCAATCAAGTGAACTTGGCCCCCAAACCCCAAGTGAATCTTTTGGTGCAAGCATCGAATCCAGAAGCTCGCGTTTGGGAGCTTTGCAGCCAATTAGGTTTGAAGAGCAGAACAGAGGCCTTATGGGCTTCAGCGGAAACTACGCCTTGCCGGACGACGACATCCCCGTAACGGTTGTTGTAGTTTTTCAAAGCCAGCCCGCATCTACCCAGGTAGCCGCCGCTTACGAAAGAGGCGTTTCTCTTAGCGCGAGCATAGCGTATAATATTGCCGAAGGGGATCATGCCCTGTTTAGACAGGAACTTGATGCTCTTTTTTCGTTGGGCGGCATTATGCCTTTTGGGGCGGCGTATAACATTGGCTGGGAATATCGTAACGCGTTAAATGGCGTTACTGTTACACTTCCCGCCAATATGGTGGCAGAACTTGCAAACTTTGCAAGTGTTCGCGCCGTGTATCCAAACTTTACGGTAACATTGCCGCCGGTACAGCCGGAAACTATTGTACAGTCCCTTTCCGACCGCAACCCTATAGGTATGGCACCCGGCCGTGCGTCATTGCAGGCAGACGCGCTTCATGCCGAAGGCTACAGAGGCGAAGGTCTTGTTGTCGCAGTTATTGACACGGGTATAGATTACAACCATCCCGCGTTTGCCGGGGCATTCCTATCCCTTGAGGAAATGCAACAGCGCAACCCTAATGTAACCGCCGCCGACACAATAAACGGCACATTCTACGGGCGTAATTTTATTTTGTGGGGCCCGGGCGCAATGCCAACCAACGACCCGATGGAATCGCCACCGGGCATGGGCGGCCCAAATATGCCGGGCGCAATGCACGGCACCCATGTAGCCGGTACAATTGTTGGCCGTGACACAGGTGGGGATGTTTCCATTTTGGGTGTCGCGCCGGAAGCAAGAATGTTTGCATACCGCGTACTTGGTCCAGATGGCTCGGGTACCATTGCGGATATTATCGCCAGTGTCGAAAAAACCGCATACGACAGGCCGGACGTTGTTAACATGTCCCTCGGTGGGATATCAAACCTATCCACAGACGTAATGGCAGTTGCCGTAAACAATATTATGCTTGCCAACCCGGAAATGGTTTTTGTAATAGCCGCAGGCAACGCAGGCCCAGGCTACTACACAGTGGGTACCCCAACCACATCCGGTATTGCGCTATCTGTTGGTAATACAATAGACGGCTATGTTGGGCTTATGATGGAAAGTTACGACTTTTCTGCTCCGGCATTTTTTACAAACGCACTTGATTTCGGAAATAGCATGTGGGTTTATGATTCCACGACAGGCAGGTTTTTTAACAGATTTGAAAATTTGCAAGAACAAGACGGAAATTATCGTGTTTTTATAATGCCACTTACACAATTCAGCTACAACCCTGCCGACAATATCGGTTCCGGTCAGCCACAAGACTTTGCGGCACTGGCAGCAAGATATTCCCCGGAAGAACTTGCGGGCGCGTTTGTTTTGGTAAGGCGTGGCAGTTATTTTTCTGTAGTTGCCGAACAGGCCTATGCCCTTGGGCTTGGCGGTATCATCAGCGTTAGCGGCCCAATGCAAGATGCGGGGCAAGGCGGTGCAAATATACCTGGCGCATACATCCCGTACATGATGCTTTATCATGCAGATGGCTTGCGTCTTAGGAATCTTATTTTGGAACAAGAAGGGCCATATGCCCTAATAAGTTTTACTGGCAATGTGGGCACAGCCATGTCTATGAGTCCGGATTCATCTCGTGGGCCTGTTAGGGATAACCTTGAAGTTAACCCCCATCTTGTTGCAAATGGCTCTAGCGTACTTTCTGCCGCGCCTTGGTGGACTGTAGAGAACGCTGCGGGTGATTACTATGGTGCTTATGTAGCTATATCTGGTACATCCATGGCGGCACCACATATCGCGGGTGCGGCGGCGTTAATGATACAATACAGCCGCCAAAACAACATTGGCACAGGCGTTGGCTACAACGGCGCACGCCAGTGGAGCCACCAGGAAATAATGGTGCGCATGATGAACACTGCATGGCAGTTTAACGAAAACGGCTACGGCGTATTTGACAAAGGTGCGGGTCACCCAAATATTTGGGCAGCAGTTAATACCGATGTTGCCGTGTATATTGAATTTGACAGGGTAGTAAGTTCCGCAGGGCAGGCAAGTACACTAACAGGCGCATTTAACTTTGGCGGTATGAACCAAGCCCACGAAGACGCACAGCCCCTTAACAGCACAATTAACGCAACAGTAGCAAACTATAGCAATGCAACCCGTACATTTACCCTTGTGTACAATTTTATAGACACCGGTCGCCGTTCTCAAGACCCTACCGGGAATGTTACGCTAACACTAAGTGACAGCATAATTAGCGTACCCGCAGGCGGCACAGCCAGCATTTGGGCAAACATGACAATGTTTGAAGATGCCGATAACGGCCACTACGAAGGTTTTATCTACCTGTATGAAGGCAGTGTTAGGCTTGCTTCCATGCCTTTTGCTGGCGTGGTTACGCATAACATGCCGTCTATGACAAACATGTTCCTTTCGCGTTCGGTTATTTCTACCGGGCCGTCAGCAACTGGCCTGGACGCAAGATATCTGACGCTAAACTTTGAGCCACACAATGCCTTTGGCATGAATATTTGGGTTTTGCACGATGTCGAGGGAATTAACCAATATAACTGGAGAAGCCCGGAATTTATTGATGCCCGCGTAGGTTTTGTAGGCGGCGGCGGTTTTGGTCACGAAGATTTGTTTATGACAGGTCTTGGCACATTGCATCGTTCCTTTGTCTTCGACGGCACTTTTTGGGAACTACCTGACCATCACGAAGTGCCGTTGCCGTACTATTCATATCCGCAACGCCGGCTTACAAACGAGGGGCATTACCTGCTTTTGGCGGAAGTTGTAAGGGTATATGGCGGCTCACTCGTCCATGACTTCGACGTAATTTTTCCATTCGAAGTAAACAACACGCCCCCGGTAATAAGTGGTTTAAGAATTGGTGACGAATTGTACCATACCGTTACATTCGACGGCATGGGTGGCATGGTAATACCTGTCTCGGTGCAGCCAACCATTCCAGCAGACCCTGAAGAAGACGAACTTGTTATACGTGGCAATGTTTTTGACTATTGGACGCTTGATGCAATGCAAAGAGATATTACCTTTGGCATTTGGCAACAAGGCGCGCCGTACGGTCCGGAAACCAGCATGGTAAATAATGTTGGTCTATGGGCAGTAATAGGCGAAAACGAACCCGAAAATAGACCTACACGCATACAAATTGCCGAAAATGGCGACTTCGAGCTACCAATAGACACTGCAGAAATAGAGTTACCGGTAAATGTATCACTTTGGGCAATGAACGGTGTCGCACCACATCCTGCATTTGGCGCGTATCCTGGCACAGACATTTACGAGACATATTCCACATATCACTTTAGTCCCGAACTTGCCACAGAGCCTTTCCCTGAATATTTGCTTGATCATGTATATCTGTCTAGCATAGCTGGTTTTGGCTTCTATGACCTATTAAGGGACCATGTATGGCATGGTATTAACATTACGCAAATGTCGCTAACCCTAGCCGAAGACGACCTGATGGTACACGTAGGCGAAATAGTAGGTGCGCAAACCTATGCAATAGTAGGCGAAACAATGGAGCTTACTGGTACCGTTTTACCACTTGAAGCCGCATTCACAGACATTACATGGGAAATAACCTATGGCGGCCACCGTGCAAGTATTGACGGCAACACCATTACCGGTATCGAGCAAGGCATAATTAGAGTACTTGCCACAGTACCAAACGGCCTGATTACAGCAGATTTCACTCAAGAATTCACCATGGCTGTATTAAACGGCAGGGTTGACATCACGCATTATTTCACAGACTTTGCCTTTGCCGTTTGGGTAAGAAACTACCACCACTTGCCATCCGACGCGTCAATTTACAACTTCCATGTATCAACCATATGGCATATTTTGGCACCTGGCTGGGGCATTACAAGCCTTGACGGCTTAGAGCATTTTATGGGGCTGCAGTATTTGGAGGTACCGTTTAACCAGCTAGAAGGCGGACTTGATATGTCCGGTTTTGATTATTTACTGGGAATAGACGTTAGGGGCAGTAATCTGACATCTATAAACCTTACACAAAACCCACTGCTTCATATTGCGTATATCTATGATAATTTATTTGACACGGTTGACCTTAGCCAAAACCCACGCCTAATGAGGGCGGCTGTAGGCAACTTCTTCCAACTGATTAGCGGCAGGCGGCAGCTTAGCGAGCTTATCCTTGGCTACCACCCATATATGACGCATTTGGATGTGTCGTTTTCCCGTATTACCGAGCTGGATTTGTCAGGTACACCAAGCCTTGAATTCCTTGACGCGTTTTCTAACCGGCTTACCACTTTGGATATCCGCGACACAAGAATGCGCTATCTTGATGTGGAGTCTAACTTCCTTACCGGCCCAGACGATGTATTGGGCTGGCGCGACCATAACCTGCATCTGTTCGAAGGTTACTTTGACTTTATCGGCCCTGAATGGGACTGGGATATAGGCGTTTTCTTTTTTGGCGTGCAGGCTGCGCCTGTACCACCTGAGTTTCTAGTTGACCCACAGCCGGATAACGGGTTTATAGGCGTACCTTTTATGTACATGCATTGGATACACTCGTACCATCTTGTAACATGGAGCGTTGTAGAAGGCGTAGGTACCGGGTTGCCGCCTGGTATTTATCTTGGTTCTCCTGGTGGAGGGCAGAATATGGTCTTCTATTTTGTTGGTACACCAACAATGGGCGGCGTTTTTGACTTTAGAATACGCGCCACCAATGACTTTGGTTATACTGAGTTTGACATTGAACTTATAATCTGGCCTGCACCGCTGTTTACGCCGGAAATAAGCTGGATGTACGAAGGCTCTACGGTTATTACCTGGGATATTCTTCAGCCAAACCATACGCTGGGCTTCAGGGTTTATAGATATGACCACTTTACCCAGCAGTACGAGCCGATTGTAGAATTGTTATGGGGCGAAGATTATTACGACGTTTTCTTTGATATAGTTGACGACGAGCCTAACTTCTTTGGTGTTCGGGCATTGCCGTTTTATCCGCTTGACGAATCGCTGACAAGTAATATTCTTACTTTTGGCGACACAGATATGGAACCGCCACCGCCGTTTGACCGTCTAAGGCTTCCTTCGCCTGTGCTCCGCCATTTATATTATACGCAAGATGGTGACCACCAAGTTGACGTAAGTGGCGAAATATGGTGGGAAACCATACCAAATGCTGTGGAATATCTACTAACGGTATCCCATAGCAATCACGGGTACGATATGGTTTGGGACTTCATTATTCCAACGGGAGGCAACCCGATTGTTGTTGATATATATGATTTGGATGGCCTGCCTTACCACGAAGCCTTTAGCATTGTGGTTACTGCAATAGCAAACCCGGCAACCCACATGAACTCACTGCCAAGCAACTGGCTGACTTACGAAATAATTGAAAAAACTCCGGAGCCGGGCACCGCAGTTGTGCATTTGTATCCTGCGGAAATTACAGTTCCGCCTGGGTCAGGGGTAGTGCTTTCTGCCTATGTAGAAGGTATGACATCACCTATCTTTCATCATTACAAGTGGGCTATTGTTGGGGCTACCTCTTCGGAATCGGGTAACACTGCTTGGGATAACTGCTACGTTGTGATAGTTTGCCGCTACGAGCAAGCTAACAGGTTTTATGTGCATCTCTATTTTGATGACTACAGCCCGCCGGGTGTAGCAATTATTAATATAGACCCAAATGCGCCGCCGCAATTTGAAATTGTTGTTACTGCGGAAACTACTCTTGCTTTGCCGGGCGATGTAGTACCATTTAGTGTTGATATAGTAGGTGTTCCAAGTTTTCCTCTTGAGCACATAAGTTTTGGTGTAATCGGGGGCACCCATACATTCTATTTCTCTGTAGACCATAGCGAATGGTTGCTCTATATTAGCCCATACGAAGAAGCGGATTATTTAATACTTCGGGGATATGGTGCCCGCCGCTATGGCGATATGGTTGAGGATGGACGCGAAATATTTGGTAGCATCGACGTTTCTGGCCAAACAATAATATATATTAACCACGATATAGAGCGGCTTGATGCCCCCGTCCCTATTTTTAACGAAGCACTTAATACCATAGAATGGCCAAGTATACCAAATGCCGTGGAGTATCACGTATATCAATTTGCCCCTGGCGGGTGGCCTGCAATGGTAGTTCCACAGGATAGCGGCATTATATCTGCCGACCTTGATGAACTTTGGCTTGACGTAGGTTATAACTATATTTGGATACGTGCCATTGGCGACAGGATAAACTATATAGACTCCTTTGCTAGCGAACCTGTAGCGGTTTATATAGAGGCAGGTGAAATAACAATTTCCATTTCGCCGGAGTATGCAACAGTTGCGGCAGGCGGTTCGTTGGACGTTTTTGCAAATGTTACAGGCATGTTCTTCCCAATGGTTTTTTGGGAAACAATTGGTGCAGAGCATGGGGAAACTGCTGTACACCTATACGACTTCTTTTTGACCACCGAAGGCACTTTGCATGTACACCAAAACGAAACCGCAAGCGAAATTATTCTGCGTGCATCCGTTTTCGACTGGGAAAATGATGTTGAAATATACGATACCGCGGTAATAACAATACTGCCACCGCTTACTATGCCAATTTATCCATATGAGCCTGGCTATTATTACGAGGAAAGCGAAATACCAGTTGAACTTTGCGAGTTGAACTTTATGGTTGCTAACCAAGCATTTGCCGCCGCCGCGCTTGTATTTACCAGAGTATTTGAGCATCAAAGCATATTCGCTGACCAATTCCAGCCTACAACAAATGTTAGCACATTGGCCGCCGCCACATTGCAAATTCAGGTGCCGGATGGCGAAGTTGTTGGTAATAGAATGCCTACCGCACAACGTCAAGGCTACACTTTTATCGGTTGGAATACTGCTGCCGATGGAAGCGGCACTCCATTTGTTGGCAACACAGTAATAACAGGTGACATAACCGTATTTGCCCAATGGCAACCCGATGGTGATGAACCCGGGTCACAACCACCGCCACAGCCTCCACAACCACCGGTAACCGTACGTCCGTCGCTACCACGGCCGCCTGCAGTGCGTGATCCACAACCACCTACAGACGACATCGAATACCCTGCTGCTGACGATGAAGAAACCCTTCCAACACGTTTAGCTCCACCGCCGCCGCCACCGCCAAACAGGCTAGTATTTACTGCCGACAATATCAACTATGTACTAAACAACCAAACTCGCGTAGGCGTGGCTACACCATTTATAGATACCGCCACAGACCGCATGATGGTTCCGCTGTACACACTTGCCAACGCCTTGGACATTGTTGCAGAATGGGATGCAGGCACTGCTTCCGCAATACTACACCTGCCTACCGGCACAATGATAGTGCCAATGGATACGCCACTGCCCGATGGCATGGGTATGCCAACAATTGTAAACAACCGTGCATTTGTGCCACTAAGGTTTGTTATGTATGCATTTAACGCCGGAGTAGTATGGGATGGTGCGAATCGCGCCGGCATTATTACTTGGTAATAACAATAGCAAAAAAGAATCCAGGTGGTGCTCACAGTCACCATCTGGATTCTTTTTATACTAACCGCACAAAAAGCACGAAAAAAGACCATGAAGAACTAGGATGTAAGCTGTAAAAGGTGGAAATAACGCAGAAAATGCTTATACTCCACGGGTTTGTACTATTATTTTACAAGACTCTCTTCGAGTTTGTTAGGTATTCTGCCTCAACCCTTGTAAGGCTATAATACACTTTAAAAACCAAAGCCAGGTATCACATCATTCATCTGCGTGGAAAGGCTAAACAACTCTCCTGTTTCCTCATTAAAAGCTACTGTTGCAATGCGCCCGGTGCCATCTGCTACGTTAAAGGTTAATATGTGGGACGTTATGATGAGATTTCCGCTTTCGTCTAAATCTAAACCGGCAACACCAAAAGAAATAAATTCCGCATTATCCACTAATGATGTAGTGAAATGACGCTGTGCAATCTCCTTGGCTATCTGCGCTTGTTCGTCAAGTCGTTCGGGCATTTGTTGATTCTCTCGCAGATTAAATATTGCGTCAAAGATGGTATCGCCTGCACCGCCAACATTCCTACCGTAGTCGCCTCTTAAAACTTGCTCGTTAAGAGCCGCTTGTACTACATCAGACCTATAAGTGATTTCGACTCTCATTATATCAATGCGCTCCCCTGTGACAGCATCAACAAGGAAACTGTATAAGAATTGGCTGTTCATGAGTGCCTCTCTTGACTCTGCAACATGTCCAAACCAGTATGCCCTGGTATGAGAAGGCCAAACCTGATACCACATATCAACATATGTGCCATCTATACTTTCGCCGAACATATCCCAAATATACATTGCACCAAATAGAGAGGCTCTTTCGGCACTTAATGCATTCGGGCTTGGATTGTTTTCTTGAGACTCTACTACGGTTAGCGTAGGTTCCTGAAAGCCATACAAGACGCTGCTGGCTGTAACTGGTGCAAAAATCTCCTCTGCTGTTGCCGTTGCTTCAATAGTAATGGGATACTCTGACGTTAGAGGCATACTTTCGCCGCCGTTTGTTGCCCCTGCAAATGCTTGAGTGTTAATGCCTATAAATGCTGCACTCATTATTCCGATTGACAATACGGAAACTGCCACTACTTTCATAATTTCTTTGCTTCTTGTTTTAATCATTTTCATTCTCCTTTAGAGTTATAATTTTTGGGGGCAGTTGTTTATGGTGGCGCCGGCTGCACACCTTAATGAACTGCCTTACGAGTATGATAATAACTCTCTGTTATCTCTAAACTATCTCCAGTATGTCACGGATTTGTAAATTCGACTTTTATACTCGTTCCGACTCCTTCTGTAGATTCGATATTCATTTTCGCACCGTGTACAGCAGCAATCTGCTTGCATAGGGTAAGCCCAAGTCCTGCACCATCTTGATTGCGGCTTCTTGCCTTATCTACCCGGTAAAAAGGCTCAGCAACCCGCGCAAGACTCTCTTTTGGAATACCGCAACCGTTATCTGTTACAGATAAAACAATTTTGCCATTTAGCCTCACTGCTTCCAAAATTATTTCACCGCTGTCTATCGCACATGCTTTCATGGCATTAAAACATAGGTTTAGTAACAAGCTTTTGAGCAAGTCCTCTTGCCCCTGCAAGACATCAACATCCGATTTGAAAGTTAGCTGCACCCCATGTTCGGCCATGTGTACGCTAAGAGTCTGTGCAATATTTGCAAAGAGTGCTTTTACATCAATATGACATGTGGCAGGGGTGTAATCACGCAAAGTGGCGAGCTGAAGCAGGGAATTTGCTATCTTAATCATGTGGTTAGTCCGTTCCATGATGATTTCGGTCAATTCGATAATTTCATCTTCATCTAACAATGCTCTCTGCATATGTTCAGCATTTCCATATATTGAAGTTAACGGCGTTCGGATTTCATGTGCGAAATTGTCTATAAACTGCTGTTTCTTTATTGCCTCTTCCTCCAACATGACTATAAGCCGCTGCTGCTTTGCGGCCTCTTCTTTCAATATCAAGATTTGATTTTCGATTTTTTCTGCCATTCGGTTAAAATCCCGCGCTACTTGGGAAAGTTCATTGTTCCCTTTTACATAAATTCTTTCGCCATAATGACCATCCGCTATTTTTATAGAAGTGTGAGCGACAACATTCAGCGGCTTAAAAAGTTGTGACAAAACAATGTAAAATGCGAAGGCCGCAATCACAGAGAACCCGATTGCCAACATAAGAAAAATGCGTTGGATATTCTGCATGACTGTCACGCTCTCTGTGATACATTGGCGAAAGTTAAGCGTAAAAGAATGAAAAGCTCCGGGCAATGTTCCTGTGATATAAATAAAATAGCCGTGTTCACTTTGTACAAATATAATCTCATCGCTTATGGGCGTATCCTGAGCTGATATGGTCAAATGGATACCATGCTCACGATAGTAATGGGAGTATCCACGTACCAGCATTTCGACAGATTCAACAAGCTCGTCATGTTGAAACCCCATTTGACCGTACAAAACCGCAACGTCCCGTGCAAGAGTTGATGATATCCTCCCAAAGTCACGCTCGCCTTGCTTTCTAAGCATACCCATTTGGTTGTTGTTCATGTAAACCGAAACAAAACCAAGACTACCGAAAAGAATTATGATAAAAAGCAAGTAGGTCGTAAGAAATGTTTTCAGTTTCACTTCTTCACCTCCAGCCGATAGCCCAACTTATGAATTGTTTTTATTCGTTCTTCCCAGCCGAGTTTACGCCTAAGTTTTTGGATATGGTTGTCTACCGTGCGGGTTTCGCCAAAATAGTCAAATCCCCATGCCAGTTCAAGCAACTTATCTCTGGATAATGCGATATTTTGGTTTTTGATAAGCACTTCCAATAGTTCAAATTCCCGAGGGGGCAGGTAAATTTCTTTACCATGTACTGTCACTGTCCTGTCAGTCAGATTGACAACCGTATCATCCAAACTAAACATAGATATGTTTTTTTTCGTCCGCCGTAATACGACATCAATTCGAGCAAGCAGTTCAAGCATTTCGAAGGGCTTGACGATGTAATCATCCGCGCCCAGTTTTAACCCATTAAGTTTATGGTCCAAACCATCCTTTGCTGTGATGAAAATAACAGGCTCATAATCAACTTTTTTAATGACTTCAAAGCCATCCATGCCCGGAAGCATAATATCCAATAAAATAAGGTCGAAAGAATTTTCCTCGACCATTTTAATCGCCTCATTGCCGCTGTAGGCTTGAAGATAAGTATATCCTACAAGTTTTAGGTTGCGGGCTATTAGTTTGTTTATTTCTAAATCGTCCTCGACGATAAGTATGTGCGCCATGTGAAACCACCTCCACTAACGTATTATAACGCCTATTTGTCACGAAACTGTCACGGTGGTGAAAGTATATCCTTGCCATATACTTATCGTAATAAAATTAGGGGCTGTAGCAGAAATTGTTACAACCCCTATAAATATAAATTTTACGCACGTACCACATTTGTTGTGGTACATAAGTGCGCTCTTTAATTTTTTAGTTAGTGAAATACATCCACCGCACCTTGAATAATATCGGTTACTTGAAAGAGTATTTCATCTGGTAAAATATCACCTGTCTGGCTATACCCTCTGCTTTGCAAGTCAACCGCACGAAGATGTTCGCATAAGATATAGCCTGTCGTTTTTGTGCCTTTAAGAAGTATGTCCATTGGTTTTTTTCGGTTTGTGTTGGTTATGGGGCAAATCCATATGAGATTACTTGCTTTTCCAAAATCTGCATTGCTCACAACAAGCGCAGGGCGGTATCCAGACTGTTCATGACCTTTTACCGGGTCAAAGTCGGTTAGAATAATCTCGCCTTGCTTTGGTTTAATCATATTGTACAACCTCCGCGCCAACGGAAGGACTATCAAGCCATTCGCTATCTTCTATGGTTATTTCGGCAGGTGTGCCGTCCCATTCTCCTTTGTCAAGTTTTTCAGACAGAATTTCAGCGAGTGGTTTGCGCTTGCGCATTTCCGTGACGGGCGTGACAAGCAAAACTCCATTTTTCATTTCCATTTTTACATTTGATTTGTGTTTAATGTTAAATAGTTCTGTAAATTCTCTTGGCAGTCTAACGCCAAGACTTGAGCCCCACTTATTCACACTGGTTTCCCTTGCTTGCATCATATTGGACACTCCTTGCATAGAATATTTGTATATACATATATTCTACGTCAGTTCAACGAAATATGCAACTTTATTAATGAAACTTCATCATGGCCAAATTCATCTCTTTTTAGATGAGCGTTATGTCCACCCTTCACAGCATAGCTTATAGGATGTGTTCGATAATTCCATTGCACCACCTTTTGGGTACATAAGGCTTTACGCTCCTATCCTAGCACAATTTTTACTCGAAAATTCGTCACAAGCGAATTACCGAACACACCCTAATTATGTGGAGAGAACAGCTATAGTAGCGGTTTGTAGCCCTTAGTGAACTTTAGCAATGGGGTGTATTTGATGTTTATGAGGGCGGTTTTGGGGCGATATTGGTCCCATGACCGCAGAAAGGACAAGCTTGCGAACAAACGTAAGCATTTTTTATCATGGCTTTTTTGCCTGCAATAATATATCCTTGAAGCAGAACGGAGGTTATACCACATGGATTGGATTCCCAGCTTGCAAAGAGCCATCACCTATATGGAAAATAATTTGACACAGGATATAGCCGTGAACGATGTCGCAGACAAAGTATACGCTTCCGGCGCAAATTTCCAACGGGTGTTTCACTTAGCGACCAACATGACCATTGGCGATTACATGCGCAACAGGCGATTGAGCTTGGCGGGGCAGGAACTTCTTCACCCCAAAACCAAAATTGCGGATGTAGCAAAAAAATACCGGTATGACACGCAGGAAAGTTTTTCGCGGGCATTCACGCGATTCCATGGCATTAACCCATCCGATACGCGAAAGCATATGAACGAACTCAAATATTTTCACCCGCTCAATATTCATGTAACCATTCAAGGAGGATTTAACATGGCAAACAGCTTGGAAATTTTGGTGTCGGCACAACACGCCGCATTGGAATCGGATACGATTGCAGATTTGTTTGCAGGGGTAGCACCTACTCGCAAATCCAATAAAATTACGAAACTACGCCGGATTCATAATTCGGAAAATTATTTTCTTTGCTCTGCCATTCACTCCGTTGGGGTGTCGCTGGGCGTTACGCTGAATAACGAGTACCACGACTTCAAATATTACGCCAACTTCACGGGCGATAATTTTACCTATCTGTACGCTGCCGACAAGGGTAACCCCGACAATTTACCCACCGACAGCGGTTTGACCAACTATTTCTTCATGCCCCATGTGGTGAAAAAGGCGTTCGCCGCCTTTGGGTATGACTGTATCTACATTTCCAACAGCCAAATTAAAAAGGACTTCCGCGCCGTGATGAACGCCATCAAAGCATCCGTTGACAAGAATATTCCCGTGCTGGCGTGGGGCATGGGCAATGTCGACCTTTACGACACGGTGTACAACCCCTTGCCCGAAGGTTGTTTAATTGGCGGTTATGACGAAAACGACGCGCTGTACGTCAATCTTTATCCCGGCGAGGAACGGATGCCGCCCGGTTCGATGGATGAATACGGCTATTCTACAATTATTAACGGCTTGGACACGACCAACGGCCTTTTCTTTGTGGGTGCGAAATTGGAAAACGTGGATATGCGAAAGTTATATATGGACGCAATCCAATCCATTCCCACTTTCCTTACTTTACCTGTCTTTGAAAGTTATTTAAGCGGCAAATATGCCTTTGGCAAAGCGGCCTTTGATGTATGGGCAGATACATTGGAAACCGATGATTACTTTGCGGGTAAAACCGATGCGGAGCTTGTGGACATTCGCTGGAATTTGCATACATCGCCCTATTGCAGTGTTTGTACAACAACGGCTTATCATTTCATGCAAAACGCGGTTGAAAAATATCCCGACATGAAAATAGCCGTGGAATTACTGCCGCTGTATAAACAAATGAACGACTGCAAAGATGCCATTTGGGAAATGCAAGGCGGCTTTGAACCCTCGGACGATAACCTCCGCAGTTCCGCCTTTAGGCAAGAAATTGCCGCAATTATACGGAAGATGGGTGGGGTGTGTACGGATATACTTAATGCGTTTGGTGAAAGTGTGTTAATCCCATAACGGACAAATCATCGTATTCCAAGACATGGCATTTTCCACCAAACAACGCTATAATACAATGTGAAAGGGGATGCACCATGAACTGGATTAAAAATCTATCCAGCAAGAGTTTATAAACGTTGTACGCATTAATAAAGAAAAAGCAAAGGGTGAACAACAAATGTCAAAGTGTTATGTCAGCGAATGGGCATTGTTTCGGAAAGCGGAAGTGATTGAATTGCCCGATGATTTTGAAATACATCCGAACTATTTGAAAGTCTTTAATAGAGAGCAAATTATTTCTGCCATTAAAAATATCCGTCAGATATTCTTGGATGTCTATCAAGACATTGCTGACTATCCCGAACACTTTAGAATGCCCATGGTGGAAATCCGTGAAGATGAACTGACTAAAACAGGTGCGCCGCCTGCAAAAGCTCTATCTTCAAAATGGGCACCCTATAGGTTTTTTGATGTGCTGATTAATATTTTGATTTGTGGCGATATCAAAGGCAACATGCTGATAGTAGAAAACCCTGAAACAATAAAAGAAGCAAATAAAACTTATAAAATGGTAAAAGCGGTTGACCACAAGATGCAAAACATAGACGCAATTTATTCGCAATTTGACCGCTACGGCCTTTATTTGGACGGGCTTAAAAATTACAAATTTACAAAAGAAACTGGACGAATTACCCTTAGCTATCCTGATAATTCTGACTTGCTTATCGTGTTAAAATGGATGGCGGATAAAGCGCACAAATTTGAACGCAGGTGGGATTTTATGTTGTGTCAATACCGCTTGTTGCAAGACGGAATGGATTCGCTTAATTATGGGCTGGGGGTAGATTATATCGCCGACAGGCTGCATACAAAAGAAGAACAAGATTGTGTATACAAATTAGACGAGGCGTTGCGCGAACTCGGGTATAAAACACATCTCTCGAGTGCAGGATGGACAACCAAAACAGGATACGACTTCCTCTTTTATTATGAGAACAAACATGATAAAGGAAATAATGACAAAAGCAACTTTAGAGTCAGTGCCGAACAAAAATTGTATCTGCGTATTCGCGTAAAAAACATACAAAATGGTGCGGAGCATATCAAACAATGCTCTGATGAAATACGAAAAATCTTTATTCCCGGAGACCATGGATGTGCCAACCGCATACATTGCGAAGAAAAATTCCGAAAAGGTAAAGGCATTAGTTTCGGTGGCGGACAAGCATACATGATTGATGGCGCGAAATACTGGAAATGTGGATGCCATGGGGGTAAATTCATAATTATACAGCCGCAAAGTGAAGATATTGCTGACTACATTAAATTAGCTGAATTATGTAATTAGCATAATAATTATTCACGGAGGGATCAACATGCCACATATCTTAATGGAAAATGAATCCGGTGTTAAATTAATGTGTGAAAATTTTGAATACCGTACGTTAGGAAAAGTACGCTTTATCGGCATTGACGCATGGCGCACAGGAGAAGAATGGGATATTCTTTGGGCGCGCAGAGAAGAATTTATGCCAGCACTAGAAGTGCTAATGTCTGAATACGCAACAGAAATAACAGCGGATTGCTCGATGATGCACCACAACGGGAACGAAGTTGATACAGAAAACCACTATTTAGCAGGACGCTTTTTCAAAGCGGGAACGCCTGTGCCAGAGGGATATGATTATTATGATGTACCAACGAAGCGAGCCGCTTATGCAATCTATACAACAAGCAAATATGATGGAGATATTGGGTTAGCATATAATTTTACCCGCGACCAAATATTGAATGAGGGTATAAAAATTCCATACCCCCATACTTATTGGCACGCTACAGTCTATACAGACGGTCGTCCGGAAAATTGGCACGCGGCGATTCCGACCGAAAAAGCCTATCGTTTCGGTTATATGTTTTCGGTCGGTGAATAATTTCCCCTTATATTCTTTTAGAAGTACAAACCTGTGAGGGTGTGTAATAATTTTAACCGGTATGCGAACGAAATTTATGTTATAGTCACATAAACTAAAAACCGTCCAATGTAGCTTGTAATTTTTCCGCGTCGCTTCCTCGTATTGCGTCAAATTACTTCGTTACATTGGACGGTTTTAAGCTTATATGACTATAAATGACATACAGGGAGGTTAGGTATGCAAACAAATGATAAAATATCATTCGGTAATTTTGGTTGGCGTGTTCTTGATATTCAAAACAACAGAATATTAATAATAACAGAGAACATAATCGAAACGCGTTCTTACCATGACCGCTATGTTGATATAACATGGGCTGATTGTGCACTGAGAAAATACCTGAACGACGAATTTTATGGCAGCTTTTCCACATATGAAAAATCACGAATTATGCCGGTTATTAACACTAATTTGGATAACCAATGGTATGGTACAAATGGCGGTTGTGACACGCAGGACAGCATATTTTTGTTAAGCCTTGAAGAAGCCGTATGCAAATATTTTGGTGACAGCAGTACAAAATTGCACAAGCGAAATGAAAGACACAAGTATTGGTTTCAAAGCAAGGACGAAAACAACAGTAAACGAGTGGCAGCTTCTATTGGTCCTGCGAATTGCTATAAACGTCCTTACAATTCTTACTGGCTTAGGTCGCCCGGACGTATTAGTAAAAAAGCAGCCTACATCAAAGGTACTGGTTGTGTAGGTATCCAAGGTAATAATGTCTTAAAAAACAACATAAGTGAAGCCGATTATTTTGGTGGCGTTCGCCCTGCTTTATGGTTGCGTACGGAATAAACGCTATCTACAGCGAACAAAAATAATTTTTCCCTTATATCAAATCCGCTTGTGCGGACAAGCCTGTGAAGGTGTGCTACAATTTTATTAGGGTGTGTTCGATAATTCCATTGCACCGCCTTTTCGGTAAAAATTGCACTATGCGTCGTCGCATAAAGCCTTATGTACCTTTGGGTACATGCGGCTTTCCGCTTCTAGCCTAGCACAATTTTTAC
>Ga0123355_10006306_pt1 | contig 17532 bp, 10 predicted proteins | sample TergutEmb28metaG_3_FD_89872 | JGI IMG/M metagenome (GOLD analysis project Ga0123355, IMG submission 89872) | Embiratermes neotenicus P1 segment gut microbial communities from Petit-Saut dam, French Guiana - Emb289 P1 | ecosystem: Host-associated > Arthropoda: Insects > Digestive system > Gut ...
AAAACGTGGTCAGCCAAGGTTGGGTTCTGTGACAGTCCCTGTGCGTTATGACCATGAGTGATGGTCTGTGACAAGAGGTCTTGATCACCGGCGTAAGCTCCACCTGCGAGGTCGAAAGTCACTGTGTGAGCCGGCACCCATTGGGCTATAAACGTTCTGCTCTCGGTTACATTGGTTAAGTTAACAGTAGGATACCAGCCCATGAAAACGTGGTCAGCCCAAGTTGGGTTCTGTGACAGTCCCTGCGCATTATGACCATGAGTGATGGTCTGTGATAAGAGGTCTTGATCACCGGCATAAGCTCCACCTGCGAGGTCGAAAGTCACAGTGTGAGCAGGCAGCCATTGCGCCACGAACGTTCTGCTCTCGGTTATGTTGGTTAAGTTAACAGTAGGATACCAGCCCATGAAAACGTGGTCAGCCAAGGTCGGGTTCTGTGACAGTCCCTGCGCGTTATGACCATGAGTGATGGTCTGTGATAAGAGGTCTTGATCACCGGCATAAACGCCGCCGGCTAGGTTGAAAGTTACTGTGTGAGTTGGTAGCCACTGGGCTGTTACAGTTACAGGCCCGTTTACTGTAATAGCAGTGCCCGCGTTTAATATCTGATTATTCTGAGGCGTATTACCTTCTACGAGCCAGCCAGCAAACACATGATTAGCCGGTTGCGTAAAGGCATTTGCGCGTAGTGTATGGTTTGTACCGGAATTAACAAGAACCGGGTTAGGAGCCGTCATTGTGCCTGTGCCTGCGCCGGGATAGTAGGTTACCGGGTGCTGCAGAGGGCCGAATCTGGCAATAACTGTCACGTGACCCATGTCTATAATCGTGTCTCCGATAAATGGAACATAGTCGTCCAAATCTTCGTCAAAGTACACCCAACCCTGGAAGATGTAATAGCTCGGAGAGCTTACAGGTGGCGTTGGATTTGGTGGCATACCGCCCGGAGATGTAGCAACTGTTCCATCTTCTTGCACAACGCGCTCGGCAACTGTGTTGCCTCCGGAAACAAATGTAACATCGGCTTGCCATCTGGCATACAGCCTTATGTTTCTGTCGATGCTTGGCCCGGTTGCTGTGTGTATGATACCGGGAACTGGCGCGTTAAGATCAGTTGGCGTGCTGTTCCACATTAAAGTCGTGTTAAGAGCCCAGTTCGAACGCTCGGGATGGGGCAGCATTTGTGCCGCCGGAATAAAGCCCCCGATAACATTAGGGTAAACGTCACCCGTTAAATTAATAGGAAACGTCCGCTCTGATTCGCCTGCAAATGCCCCTTCTGTAAATATTCCGCCATTGGCGTCCATAGTCACACTTGCATCCCACATTGCAAAAAGCGCCATGGGGTCATAAATTGGAATATTTCGATCTATTACTGTACCATAAATGTTTACCCAATATCGGAAAGTTCTGCCTTGCCACTCCGGTGCAGGTGGAAAATTATCTCCAAGCGGCTGACCTTCGATGAAATCCCTAGCGCGATTTTCAGGCTGTATAGTGTAATTTGGGGTTACACCTTCCGGAGCTATACCCGGTAGGAATACTACGCCGTCAGACCATATTGCGAAAACAGTTACAGGCTCGTTTAGAACGACGGTTGATGCGGTAAACCAATCTCCGGACCCGTCTGCAGCCGTGTTCCACCCAACAAAAGTTTGAGTAGTATGTTCAAAGTTAGGCGGGAACGGAACGCTTGCATTAGGCCCCGGAAAAATCAATGGCTGAATTGAGCCTGAATTTCCAATAGCCCATGGAGGGGCATTTATAAATTCATGATGTGTGTTGAAAGACCCTCTGTCTATAACGTTAAAAGGATTTGTATTGCCTATTGCGGCAGCATACGAAGCAGTAGGCAGAGGTGTCATATCACCTGGAGTGTGGTTTCTTATGAATGTTACTTGCTGGGACCACATAGCATAAACATCAAAGTATCCTTCATTTGGCCCGGGAACAGGCATTGGCCCGGGGATAATAAACCTGAATCTTTCGCCTAGGCCATCAGGCTGCAAGTTCCATCCCAGGAAAAGAGCGCCGGGCGAATTGTGAGCAACACTAAACTGATCATTACCGGCCCAGAATTGGCTTTGAAATGCTGACGATGTGCCTATGACATTGTTGCCTGCAAAATTGTCATGCATAGATGTAAAAGTTCTTCCGGCAGGGATACGTCGAGTTGAGTCCGGGAAATATGGCATAAGAGGGGCATTTACACCACCATTAGGATTAAACCTTACCGTGGTATATTCAGACCAAACAGCCTCAACAGTTATATTTTCGGTAACATGAGTAACATGATTAAACGAAGAATGAGGAGTCGCTACAGTCTGCCATCCCAAGAACATAAGTCCATCTGAATGGATAGGAAGGGGTGGCATAGTCACACCATCGGTAGCCTGAATAGTTCCAAACGGAGGTGGGCCTCCAGCTAAGGTAATGACGCGATCAATAGAAGCCTCGCCACCCGGGAACGAGCCTTCGGGGGCACCGGGAAGGAATGTTACCGTAGCACCCTCTCCTGGCAGCCAAAGCGCCCAAACTGTCATGCTCTCGGTTATCTGCTGATTAGGGTCAAACCAAGAAGCCCCGGGTGGAAGAGTATCTTGGGCAGGCGCTAATTCAGGCGCATTGCTATCTGTTACAACCCAGCCTTGAAAGTGGTGCCCTGGTCTTTGCGGGTCAGGCGTTGGCATTCCTTCAGGATGAGTTGCGACAGTTCCGCCTGTTATAATGGAAAAATCACGATGCACAGAGCCGGGTGCAGGGATGATGCCTGTGCCTGGGAAAGTTCCAACATTTCCATTAAAGCTAACCCTATATACCCAATGTGCAAAAACCATCATATCAGAGGTTACTACTGTATTCGCATGGCCGGCGGCAATCACAGCGCCCGGTGGGGCGAAGCGTGTCCCTTGTCCGCCTTGCTCTGTCCACCAGCCTTCCAGTGTCATATTTAGACGTTCAGTAAGCGGTGCAGACTGTCTCCATGCAAAAGGACTAACTGTAGTGTTAATATTATGTGGGTCAACGGATGAAGCAGCGATGCTGTATCCGTCCACTGCATGACGTATTGATGTGTGCGTTGCGGGAATAATTCCTCCGTCAGGATCAAAAGTAACTTCGTGGATTGGTCGTGCTTGCCATTGCGCAATAGCGATAAGGTTCCTGGTGATAATAGTGTCACCATTAATTGGATTACCCAAATCATCTAGCCACTCAATAAAGGTATGCCCGGACCACCCAGGATCGGTTGGCCACACAACGCCCAGTGCGGAATTGACAGATGTGTTTATAGGAACAATACGGGTTGCATAATCCGTTAGACTATTGGGGTCTCCTGCTACATTTAGGGGCGCACCGCCACCGTTAAAGGTTACTGAGAAGCCCCATTGTGCATAAAGACTTAAAGTTTCGCTAGGTGCTATAAAATCGCTAACAACAGTTTCAGATGTAAATATGGTGCCATCAGCCATAGCCCAATGCCGAAATGCGAAGCCGGGCCACGATGCCCCGGGCAACTCTCCAAATGTATTATCTGGATTTGTCACTGGCTGAGGGCCAAGCCATGCTGAGTCAATAATACCGCCTTCAGGGTTAAATATCACCCAGAATTCCGAAAATGGCACAATTGCTCCATAAAGTGACTCACTGAACACAGGCTTATCTAACTCAGTTTCATTAGAAGGAGTTCCTTCATTAGGGTATTCGTTATCGTACATATCCTTATCTTCGTCATACTCTTCAGCAGGCCCTGTGTATCCGTTTGGTATATAAAGCTCGTTGAATGAGGCATCCTCAGCAATGACTACGGTAGCCATTAAAAGTGAAAAAATAAGTGAAAGAGCTACAGGCCGCTTTAGATACTTTAGTGCTTTGCGAAATACATTTTTGTGCGTACTGCTCATGAATAACAATCCTCCTTTTAATGTGGAATAAATATATTATAAAAGCAACAAGCACTCTTGGAGCTAATAGACAATGCGTGCTTGTGTATGCTTAAAAAAATAACAGGTATAAATAGAACTTTGTTCAGTATTAGGATTGAAACCAAATCGACTCAGATATAATCAAGTATTTATGATAGATGATAGTAATCATCATTTTTTTAACATTTGCCATGCCCCTCAATATTGATGATTACTATCAATCTATCTTCAGCTTAAAGTATACAAATAATTCCAATAAAATCCATAAGATTATCGCAAAATGCATTTTAGGTTGTTTTAAAAACAATACAATGTCGCAATGTGCATGAATTGCATCACAATGAACCTATTGATTTTAATATGATGTGTTATACTCGCTATAATCTTATAGCGTCGTATTTACGGTGCTGTCAATTATGGGCTAAAAGTAAATATATATGATGTTAGTATCATATGTGTGTGATCCTTTGTTTTAGGGCAGGTGAAGAAATTTATATCTTTGCCTGATATTAGTTTGGGGATAAATTAGCCATGCATTTTGTACTTGTTTTGCAACCTATTCAGCGTGTTTGGTGATATCACTTACGCTTATAATGCCGTTTTTCTCTTATAGAGTGATGATATTCCAACATATGTACATAAGTGTATATGGTTTTAAAATCGCGTCAAATAAATTGTGATGCGAATAATGCATTTTGCGACAATTTCATTGTTTTTTAGACTTATTACGATATATTATTATGTTATTGATATATAGAATAGTGTTTAATATGGTTAGCTACTGCCTAGGAAGCGGCTACTTAGAGTACTGTATTGCCTAAATTTGATCATTGATTAAAATCGAAAAGAAAAAACTGAAAGTAGGAATAAGTATGTCTGTTAACGAGTTAGTAGGAGAAAAGATAAAACTTTTGCGTGAAACTTTTAACTTGTCACAATCTAAGCTTGGTGCAAAAATCGGAGTATCTAAGGGCACAGTTCTACGTTGGGAACATGGGCGATGTAGACCATCCGAAATTTATTTAAATCAAATTGCTCAAACGTTTGGCTTTCATGTAGATTGGCTTCTAAATAATAATGAGGTTGAGCTATCTAACCCTGTCATTAAGGGCAACTTTTCATTTCCTTTTGAGGGCGATACATCAAATACCGAAGATATTGTTGCCTCAAAAGATTTTGACGTGTCGTTGACTACTACTACTGTAGGTGAAAGAATAAAAATATTGAGAGAAAGAAAAAGGCTGACACAAGAAGATTTTGCTAAAGATCTTGGCGTACGATGTCGCACGATACGAAGCTGGGAACGGGGTAAGACCAGAGTAAGAATGATTTCACTTAAGAAAATTTCCGAACTGTTTGATGTGTCAATAGATTGGCTAAAAAACGGCATTGAATCAGAAATAGATACCCCTGAATGGTTACGTGGCGATTTTGATTCGTATGAGATTGAATCACTGCCAAATTCTGAAGTAAATGCGCTGACATATTGGATAAAACATGGTAATGATATTAAAGAAGATACTTTTACAAGGGCTCACAGTAAATTTGATGAGGCTGTAATCGCATCATCCTCATCAAATGACATTACCCAAAACATAAATGATAAGGCTATGGCGGAATATAACTCTGATAAAGAGCACCTTGTTGCGCTTTTTTCAAGACTATCAGTGTACCGTCAGGGGAAGTTACTAGGTTATCTTGATGCATTGTGTAGAGAAGAATTGTTAAGCGATAAAAGTTAAATAGCATACAATAAAAGATATTAAGATTTCAAAGCAAAAGCGCAGTGTTAGAAATCCAAATATCAAAAGCATGAATGTACTGCGACTAAATCCAAGCATATCAAATGCCGAAAAAATGCCTTTTTAAGGGCAGCAGTGCAGTGCATATAAACGACTGGTTGTTCTTGTGTTTTTAGGCGCGGGCTTGTATCAGCCCCTTATAGGGGCAGAGCAAACCACCGGCTCAGCCGGTGGTCATAATTTGTGCTTTAATCAAAGATAAGATATATAGCCGTTACATAATGAAACCCTAAGATTAAGAAGCTTGCCTTTTTCCGCAAAGCTTTGTTAATATACCCTAGCAGATTGTTTTTGAATAGATGTCGTTGGCACCTACATGGATTACGAGCGTATGGAATTCTTTTTAGATTGTCTTCACAGTTAATACGGAGCATATTACATTACGCCTCATCTCCATCTCCGATAACCAATTTCTGTATAAAATTACCATCTTTTATGCTAGTCAGTAGAATTGTGTTTGGGTGAGAATCAGCAATTCTTGATAAATTATCAAGGCCTAGTCCACGACCTTTGCCTTTTGTTGAAAAGCCCGACTGTTTAAGTTGATGAATAGGTGGTATTTCTGGTCTACAAGTATTTTGCACGACAAAGTTGACGGAAGTTCCTATATTGAAACAGCCGACTAAAAGCTTCCCTTCACCTAACACTTCTAATTCCTCAATAGCATTGTCCATAATAATGCCAATCATTCGAATCAACGAAATAGAATCCATAGGGATGTAATCAATTTCTTCATCTGCTTCAAATACGGTGTCAATGCCCAGATTCTGCGCGAGCATCAATTTTGCTACCAGTATGCCTTTGATCTCTTTAATCTTGATTTTACTTAGCTCCTCTAAGGCGAAATTGCTTTTTGTAATGACGTCGGAGGCCGTCTTGATTTTTGTTAAATAATAATGCTTTAACCCGGGCAAGTCATCATCTTCAAGAAAGCTATCAAATGAAAGAAGGATATTTTGGTAATCGTGTTTAAACTTTCGCATGGCGGTCTGCTGTTGTTCTATTTGTTGTATATAGTAGTGAAAGTTTTTCTGTTCGGCTTCTTTAAGCTGCAAGTCTAGCTTTGTTTTGAGAGATCTTGTGTAGAAGTAGAAACTGACAAGCATAGCAACTATAAAACCAAAAAGAAAAAATGTATTCCAGTTTAGAAGATGGACTACATATCCTTGAATGCGCCACGAAGATATTGCAAGTTGCATAAGAAGTAAACAGAACATTGAAATATTAGCTAAGATAAATTGCAGTTGGTCACTATTATTTATTGTTGCACGCAATTTTCTAGATAATTTCACAAGTATAACAAAAGAAGGTATAAAAATGATATAGAACCCTAAAACGTAAAGAACAGCCACTATAAGCCCTTCAAAGTGTGTTTGAACATAGGGTCGAATAACTATAGCAGAGAAAAAAATAGCAGAAGACTCCCATGAAATTTCAAATATCATTATTGCAAGCATTAATAAAAACACAAGAGTGCAGGTTTTTTTGATTGGATAAGATTTTACTTTCCAAAAATACATAAATAGAAGAATAAATAGAACGATATCTTCAATTAAGCGAGTATCAAGCGCCCCACTCGCAATAAGAACTCTGTTAATGCTAACAGCGATAGCGGTAATTAAGCTGGCTATTACAAGATAGATACTCTCATAAAGTTTAATCTTGTAATCCTGTGTCAATATTTTGCCTGCAATGAAAAAGGCCAATATTGAGGTTGATACGAAGAAAAGAGAGATTGGTGAAAAAGGCATAATGCCCCTCCTTCTATAATAAAATAATTTGTTTATATCTATTCGGCAAATATATTTTGAGATATTATAACATAGAACGTCTTTATAATGCAAAAGGGATAATTTGGTGTCGCACTTTACTTTACAATATGGCATTAAACTTGAGAACCATTCCAAGAAACCGCAGGGTTTATGTGCGAATGCAAGGAAGTGACGAAAGGCGCGCTAAGATAAGCTGACGCGGCTCTCGTGCAAAAGACAAGTTTTATGTTTATATAGTTATGTAATGACAAGCCATTGCTTAAGGCTCACTGGACAGGAGCAGATTCAATTGTATCTGTACAACAAAACTAAAGCACTTTCGAAGAAAAACTTCGAAAGTGCTTTAGTTTTGTTGCATGGAGGGGACATTGGAACGGCCACGAGATCATTGACATCACAGAATCTCAAACTTCAAAGTTTGTAGACTATAAACATCACTATGCACCCAATTACATTCCAATTTCCAGGCTCATACATGTACAAGTACAAACATGAGCATGATTACGAACATGAGTATAACTACGACGTAATTATTAGTATAGAGTGGTTATTAATATAAATCTATAGCTTTGTCATAAAGTGCATTAGTTGCGTCACAACGCATTCATAATCTTTGAAATCTATGCTAAAACTAACACAAATACGTACTGAGGAAAAGCGATGCTTTCGCTAGAATCTATTTGAGAGCTTTAAAAAGACTATGTGTTTTGTTAGACTCGGACAGTAAAATTTTCCCTAATATGCTAATTGGACTCTCTCCCCTTTGAAGTGATACGACGATATTATGTATGGGAAATATCAGCTATAAAACGAAAATTTCCTATACAGTCACATCAATTAGCTATTTCGGTGCCTTCCAGTGGGTAAGAATGGCGTAATCCGTATGATTTAGATTAAATAGATAATACTATTGAGTAATTATTTGAATTGAGCAGCTATAGAAATAACTTGAAAAATTTACAAGAGTTATTATATAATCTGCAAGGGTTTATAAAAATAAAAATATTTTGAAAATCATCTACATTTTTTAGATAAAATACTATTTAATTTATAATAGCATCTTAAATTTGGTAGTAGGAGAGTTGGAATGTTGCACATACTGATTTGTGAGAATGATACAAAGCAGCGGGATCGTATAGAAACAACCGTCAGAAATCATATTACTACAAAAGGCGGTGATATAGAACTGGTTTTGTCTACGGGTCGCCCAACAGAGGTTTTAGACTACTTAGGCAAGCATCCAAGCTCAAAAAGGCTCTATTTCTTAGATATAGACTTGCAACATAAGATAAATGGCATTAATTTAGCTGCAAGAATCCGGGAAATAGATGCTTCAGCAAAAATCGTGTTTATAACGACTCATACTGAACTATCTTATTTAGTCTTCGTCCATAAGATTGAGGCTATGGATTATATCATAAAAGATGCTCCGGAAGACATTGAGAAAAGGATCATAGAGTGTATTTCGTTAGCATATAAGCGATGTCTTGATGAAGGGCCTTCAACTCAGGAACGCGAATACTTTACAGTGAAAGCCGGCGGACAAGTTTGGAATTTTCTGTTTGATGAGATTATGTTTTTTGAAACTCATCTTACAATGAAACACAAAATCATTTTACACGCGAAGGACGGTCAGGTAGAATTTCGTGCTCCCATCAGCAGTGTTGTGAAAATTAATTCAGATTTTTTCCGTTGCCATAAATCCTTTGTTGTTAATATAAAGAATATCAAACAGATTGATAAAATAAGATGTGAGATCAGGATGATAAACGGTGAAGCGGTACCGATTACTGCAAAGAAAATGACAGAGTTATCGAAAGCTATGGAGAACTTATCATTTTTATATGGCTAAAGGATATGGGCACCGGCTGTCGGTGCCCATATTTAAGGTGGAAGCAGGTAGCATGGGCTCAATAAAGACGACAGCACAATATAAGCCATAGATGCTTTAATCTGATAGACTCACTAAATATTGTTTTTTATATCTTAAAAGTTTTATCAATATTAGGACCAGAGCAATAGCTAACACAAAAGTAGCTATTGCTATGTTCAAGGGTGGAAACGGTGTGGTTATAGGATTTAGATCGCCTATAGCTTGCTGCAAAGTAATATATGCAAGCTCAAGTTCTTCTATTGTGGAGCTTGGATCAGCTATTATTGTTTGTACAGCACTAATAACAACTTGAAAATTAATCCAAGGTTCAGTGTTATTTCTACCTTGTAAGCTGGATACTCTATCAATATTATTTAATATCGCAAATATTATCGCGTCTCTGTTGCTGGCTTCTCCAAACATAACTTCCCAGCGATTTGCTACATTATTCACATCTAACACTGCAAATCTATATGTAATTATATCACCAACTCCAAATCCGGAAGGAATGTAGTCAAATTCGATGATTATTTCTGTAATGAGTTCATTGCTGGAAAGCTCCGGAGATAAAAATGTAAACGGTCTATCTGAAGGAATGTTGCTGACTATAGTTCCGCGTGAACCGATATTAGTCCTATATCTTATGTTATAGAAAAGACCATCGCCATTAGTAAACGCCGGTATGTTGCCGTACAAGAATTGTAGTCCCAAAGATGAGATGTTAACTATTTGATAATTTCTAATATTGTCATTTATAGGATTGTCAAAGCTGTGTAAAATAAATTCTATTATGCCCCATTTAGTATTATCTATGTATTCACCGTACTTGCCATCAGCATCTTCTCCATATACAAACATTTCATTACATTCATTACTTTCGATGAGGTTACTTTCATTATCTATCCAAGAATCTAAGTCATCTTCTACCTGTATAGGTGGAATTATTTGCCAACTCGCACGAAGCGGCGTTATAGCGCTTATTGTATTTGCGTCAAAATCCCAAGAGTTTATGAGTGATATATTGCTATAGCAATTCAAAACTGCGTAGCCAGTTCGGTTTGGATTTATAGGCATTGCAGCCCAGGTGCTGTGCTCAACTATCTGTGAACCTATATGAGTGCTGCCAGTTGAGCTGAAGTAAACTGTGTAATAATCCGTGCTGTTTGTATAAGGATCAACCCTTATCATATCAGCGATGGGCGCACTTGAAGTAGAGCCGCTGGAAACTGTAAGCGTAGGCCTTGAGGCAGCTACCGCTGATAAGGATAGTGACATTATAAATAATACAACAAACAATGACAATGTAAATTCTAATCTTGTTCGCATAATAACCTCTCAATTCAGATCATAATATACAATCAATATGACTATATACAACAAACTTCAACAAAATATATTATAGAAGCAATTAAAAGAATTTACAAGAATTATTATATAATTTGTCAAATTTATAAAAAATATTTTCAAAACTATCTACATTTTTGTAAATAAATATTATATAATGTATATAGCAACAATAAAATAAAGCTGCAAATTAAATAAATATAAAAAATAAAATTTGTAATTATTAATCGAAAAGGTCTATGCTTTTTAAAATTTTCGTTATTTCAATATGCATGGGGCTTAAGTAAGTGCGCAGTGGAAAGTAGTCTGTTTAAGGTATGCTGTTCGGCCACAAATGGGAAATAGACTGTAAAATAATGTATGTGAGGTATCATGAAAAATAAAGACATTGCAATGCTGGTGGAGAAAGTTCAAAAGGATAAAGAAAATTACTTTGAAGAACTGTATAAGGAGATTTGGAAGACAGTTTATTATTACTGCTATAAAAGTCTTGGTAATGAACAGGATGCGAAAGATGCGATGCAAACTGTTTTTTTGCAGGTATACAACAAGTTTGACACACTATATCATCCAAATGCATTCAATAATTTTTTATGCACTATAATGAGATATACTTGCTCAAACTTTCATAGAGCGAAATTCCAAAAAGAAACAGAAGATCTCGAAAATTATGAAGCATTTTTGCAGGAGGATAACGCTGACTTTCTGCCGGATGAAGCATATGAGAAAGAAGAGATACGAATAAAAATAGCAGAAATAATAGGAACTCTGCCGGCAAAGCAACGTGAAGCGATACTCCTTTTCTATTTTGAGGAGAGGTCAATCAAGGAAATAGCAGAGATTACAGAAAGCAAGTTTGATGCGGTGAATAATCGCTTGGTTACAGCGCGTAAGACCTTGCGAGAACGGGCCGAGGCTCTTATCAAAAAAGGGGGGTTAAATCGCATAATGAGCATCGCGCCAGTTCATATTATTACACGAATACTCCAAGATGAAGCCGTACGAATTGCTACACCCGAAATTGGTGAAGATGCATGGAAAAGTATTGCCATTGAACTCGATTTGCGGACAAGCATAGGCAGTGAGGAATTGAATGTCGAGGGGACGGAAGCACAGGTTGCAAGCACCGTAAAGGCAGTAACGGCTATAAACACAGCAATATACGCAACAATAACTGCGGGTTTAGCTGTATGCGTATTTTTTGCTTACTATGTATATGATAATTTTATTGATACTACGCCTGATACAGCTTATTACGGGTATGCATATGAGGATATTATTGATATTGAAATACTTATTCCAGAGATAAGAAATAGAGAAGAGTTTATAACTTTTGCGGCAGCCTATGGCTTTGCATTTTTGGGTGGCTCGTGGACAAGCAATGACGGGTACAAGATGCTGTACTATCTTGAGCAGGCTTGGAGGAGCCCAGAACGGCTTATCTACCTTGGATACACTGAGAGCTTGCGAGGCGAGTTTCGCCTTGTGTATGAGATAGTGGAAGATGGAAGGGTACGCATGGAATCTGATGAAGTTTTTAACTGGTTTTTGCTGCGATAAGTAGCCACTCTGATGGAAAAGAAAAACCGCTAAACGTGCAGTAGTCTAACGGGGGACTGGCCTCTAAAATCTCTATAGCAATTCTTTTAGCATTTTCTGTCGTAATGCCGATAATTTTAGGCGATTTTAGAGGGGACAATATTCATTTTATATTTATATTAATTAGGGTGATAAAACAGAAAAAAGTCCGTAAATACGGACTTTTTTTGTAAGCGCGAAACGAGATTCGAACTCGCGACCCTCGCCTTGGCAAGGCGATGCTCTACCACTGAGCTATTCACGCATTTCAGACAATTGATATCTTACACTAAAACCGCTGTGTATGTCAATAGTTTTTTCAAACAAAAAAAAGTGAGTGTGAAATGCAAGGAATAAGCCATTTTTTTCGATATATGATTAGCTATTTTTCAAGTCTGTTGACTCCAATCGTCATTTCATGATAAAATCAAAGTAAGATTTTGACGAAGACAATTTTACTTGCCTGAGTGGAGGTTATTTTAGCAGATGAATCGTGAAGAAAGCGGCTTACGCCAAGATGTGCTTATATATAACAATGGAAAATATGAGCAGGAAGTGATTCCGGCGGAGAAATGGATGCGTTTGATTTATGAAAGCCCTGTGGGCGGTGCACCGCTTAAGTTTCTTGTTAAACGTAAATTTTTGAGCCGTATTTATGGCGCATATTGTCGCACAAATCATTCGGCAAGAATGATTCCCGGTTTTATTGAAAACTATAATATTGATATGAATGACTATGTTGGCACATATAAGAATTTTGCGGAGTTTTTTATAAGAGAAAGAGCTGATGTGAGCTTCCCGCAGGAGCAAGATGTTTTGGGCTCTCCTTGTGAGGGGGTAGCTTCAGTTTATCCAGATATTGACCCACAAAAATTAATAGCAGCGAAAGGGACGCATTTTTCGCTTGGCGAATTATTCAATGATGAAGCCTTGGCAAAAAGCTATCAAGGCGGTACAATGATAAAAATACGAATAGCACCTGCTAATTATCATAGGCTGCATTTTTTTGATGAGGGCGTTGTTACAGGTTCAAAGCATATCAATGGAAGTTTGTACTCAGTGAGTCCTGTGGCGCTTAATCGTATTGCAAGACTGTATTGTCTTAATAAACGTGCACTAGTGTCGTTTTCGTCAAAAAACTTTGGCGATGTGGCACTGGTAGAAGTGGGCGCTACCTTTGTAGGCAGTATTGTTAATTTATTTGAGCATGGCGTTCCGGTGGAGCGTGGACAGCAGGCTGGATACTTTTTGCCCGGTGGGTCACTTATACTAATGTTTTTCAAAAAAGGCGAGTTTATGCCGGCTGAATTTTTAGTAGAGCAAACCGCCGCAGGTTATGAGACAAAGATTGGCCTTGGGGAAGTTTTGGGTCGGTCGGTAAAGGCACAAGCATAATCTTTGCCTGGAAGGGTTAAAAAACCCACGGGCCATCTGGAGGCGTATCGTATATTTATGAAAAAATATTTCCCGATACTTAAATATATTAATATACCAAACTCTATTACTACACTAGGGCTTACTTTTGGCGTGGCGGCATGTTATTTTCTGGTTGAAGGCAGCCTGCGAAACGCGCTTATTTGCTTAGCTTTGGCGATGATCATGGATGTTTTTGACGGCTTTTTTGCCGGGAAGCTAAATCGTCAGACGAGCTTTGGACAGTCACTGGATTCGCTTGTGGACTTCTTTGTTTGCTGTGTGATACCTGTGCTGATGGTATTTACTTTTACGGAAAGAAGTTTAGTCTTAATTGTTCTGGCGGTTTTTTATTCTATATGCGGGTTGTGGCGCTTGTCTCATTACAATGTTGTTGCACAGTCGGCTGAAAAAAGCACATTTTTTACAGGCCTGCCGGTTCCCGGAGCGTGTGTTCTCAGCAGTATGACAATGTGGCTTGTGGTATATCACTATATTCCGACTTGGACTCTTGCGCTAGTACTGTTACTTGTGAGCCTATTAATGGTTTCTTTCATAAAGTTCACAAAATACGGCGTTGCTCAAAAGGTATTCTGGGTGCTGGGTGGAATTTTCCTTGGGATAATTGCATTGTCGTGATGATGAAACCCATTTGTGAATAATTATGCAAATATATTGCATAATTAAAACTTGTGTGTTATAATCCTCCTTATGAATGATAGTTTTTGGCTATCAGCAGAACCGGGAGGGGAACACTTTGAAAAAAGACCTTATACAATTATTGGATCTAACACAAGAGGAAATTGTACAGATATTGGATTTGGCTGACAAAATGAAGTCCGAGCATAAACAAGGCATTCCACACAAGGTGTTGTCCGGGAAAAGCTTGGCGATGATTTTTCAAAAGTCATCGACGCGTACGCGTGTTTCATTTGAAGTAGGGATGTATCAATTAGGCGGGCAGGCACTGTTTTTGAGTGGAAGTGAGCTGCAGATTGGCAGAGGTGAGCCTATTGAGGACACTGCGCGAGTACTATCGCGGTATGTGGATGGGATTATGATTCGTACATCTTCGCACACAGAGGTTGAAGATTTGGCGAAATGGAGCAGTATACCTGTTATTAATGGACTCACGGACTTTGCGCATCCATGTCAGGCTTTGGCAGACTTCATGACGATTCGTGAGTATATGGGTGGCTTGAAAGATGTGCATCTTGCGTACATAGGCGACGGGAATAATATGTGTCATTCCCTTATTGTCGGCGGGTTGAAATGTGGAATGAAGGTGAGCGTAGCTGTGCCTGTGGGGCATGAGCCGGACTCAAAGATTTTGGACTTTGCTAAAGCATATCCACAGAACTTCATGTTAACCCATAGCACACAGGAAGCCGCCGCGAATGCAAATGTACTATATACTGACGTATGGGCCAGTATGGGGCAGGAAGCTGAGGTGGAAGCTCGCATGAAAGCTTTCAACGGCTTCTGTATAAATGATGAGTTGCTAAACTATGCGGACTCTAAAGCTATCGTGTTACACTGCTTGCCTGCTAAACGAGGCCAAGAAATAAGCGCCGAGGCATTTGAAACGCATGCAGGCTCCATTTTTGATGAGGCTGAAAATCGCTTGCACGCTCAAAAGGCTGTAATGGCGCTGCTTATGGGGTAAAATAAAGAGAAGAAATTGAAAAGCCAAATTGAGTGAATTCTTAATTTGGCTTTTGTGATTTCTGTGTTTTGTGATATACTGACTATATAGTCGAGCCGCTCTAAAACCGTCCACTAAAACTTGTGTTTTTCCACAATATATCATCATCTCCGTCAGCACTTTCGCCTACGGCGAAAGCCGCCCTCTGGGCGTCCGGCTTTCCTGCCGGTGCACCCTAATTTGCCTTTGGGCAAGCGTCTCAGAATTTTTGCCTGCGGCAAAAGCGGCGCAAGCGCCTCCGACATCTTTCGGTTCATGTTGTCACCTCTTCATCTTGCAGAAAAAATCCGGCGTTTTACTTGGACACTTTTAAAGCGGCTCGACTATAACCATAAATCCGAATAAAGGGGTGTATAATTATGAACGAAGCTCTCAATGTTATTGCGAATAGGTATTCTTGCCGTGCTTATGATGGTATTTTACCTGATAAGGAGAAGTTGGAGGCAATCGCTTTGGCTGCGGTACAATCGCCAAGCGGGATGAACCGACAACCATGGAAGATTGTCGTTGTTACAGACAAGGCGTTTATTGATGATATGGATGCCGAAGGGATGCATATACTCGCCGGTCATGAGGATAAAGCAATATATGAGCGGATGATGGCACGTGGAGGTAAGTTGTTTTATGATGCGCCATGTATGTTTTTTATATTGAAACAGCCTGGTATGGACCTAGACTGTGGCATTGTTAGTGAGAATATAGCGCTGGCCGCTGCCGCTCTGGGGTTGGGTAACTGCATTTGTGGCATGGCCAGGATTTCGCTGTCTGGCGAGAAGGGCGATGTATTCAAACAAAAAATCGGGATAGCCGATGGATGGGAATTTGGCATGTCTGTTTTGGTGGGTTATGCGAAGGAAGTAGGCACACCACATACGCCGGATATGTCGAAAATATGCTTTGTTGACGATAAGATATAGGAAGGGAAAAGCTTGATGATAACTTCAAATGTGGCTTTTTATCCATGCTCATCTATTGAGGAGACTGAAGCTTTTTATAAAGAGGTAATAGGACTTGAGCTAGTATTCGCGAAAGGAAAGTCACGCATGTTTTCGACGGTCAAGGGACATTTTGGTTTTGTCGAGTATCCTGATAAAAAGCCTGCGACAGGGAGGCTTTGTTTGTCACTCAACTGTGTGAGCGAGGCGGGCGTTGATGTGGAATACAATAGAATAGTATCACTGGGGGCGAAACCACAAGATAAGCCAAAAGCGCATGAAACATATCCGGTATACTCATTTTTTATTGAAGACCCGAATGGATACTTGGTTGAGTTTCAGAAGATTAATGGCGTTGAGCTGTAGTCGATGGTAGTTTGCTTAGCGGCGGGATGCTTTCTCAGAGCGAACCGCTGCTTTTTTGTATGGATTAGCTACGATGTATGAGGGGTCGCCTTGATTGTCTCATATGTGTAGGTTTATTGATTATATATTGCAGATTTGATGTTTGCGGATGACCGGGGCGGTCGTCCCTACAAGAGCATAGACACTGATGGTTTTTGGAAAGAGGGGCAGGCCTTAACGCTTGATCTACAAACAATTAAGAGGCTGGGGCATCGATCTCACAAATAAAGATTTCTTGATATCTCAGAGCAATAACGGTATAATGTGCACATAACAAGAAACTCTGAGCGTAGTGAAGAGTTTCATCTTAAATTGTGCAATGAGACTTTTCCGAAGGAAAAGTCGAGTTAAGCTAACGCATATGGAATGCACATAACAAGAAACTCTGAACGTAGTGAAGAGTTTCATCTTAAATTGTGCAACTCGACTTTTCCGAAGGAAAAGTCGAGTTAAGCTAGCGCATATGGAATGCACATAACAAGAAACTCTGAGCGTAGTGAAGAGTTTCATCTTAGATTGTGCAATATGTACCGGCAAGGCTGGACGGCAGCAAAGCTGCCTGCTCGCCCAGGCATCCAGGAAGGCCGGACGCCTAAAAGGCGGCTTTTCGCGAAGCGAAAAGTACTGAGAGACTTTTCCGAAGGAAAAGTCGCAGACTGTAGACAAACCAATTTGCATGGCAGGGAAGGGTTCGGGAAACCGCAGGTTTCCTGAATTAAATTCGCAAGCCAGGCTTTGCCTGGCTGAGGGAAATTCGCTGACCGCAAGGGATTGCGTAGCAA
>Ga0123355_10006307_pt1 | contig 17532 bp, 18 predicted proteins | sample TergutEmb28metaG_3_FD_89872 | JGI IMG/M metagenome (GOLD analysis project Ga0123355, IMG submission 89872) | Embiratermes neotenicus P1 segment gut microbial communities from Petit-Saut dam, French Guiana - Emb289 P1 | ecosystem: Host-associated > Arthropoda: Insects > Digestive system > Gut ...
ACGCTTGAAGTATTCCAGGTTCCCAGGCCCCCTATATTCCAAGTTGTCGCGTATCGACCTGCACCAGCAAACATGGTTTGCATAGTTGTTACTCTTGAAGTGTCAAGATTAGTTAAGTCGATATCAAATACGGGGGTATCTCTCCCAGCTTCTCTAAACATATTAAACATACTTGTTACATTTGAAGTATCAAGGAGATTTATATTTAAACTATTTAAATGATGGGTATTGGCAAATAATGATATTGAATTTGGATTGGCAATTACTCCTCCAGTTGCTCCAATATATAAATTATATAGTTGGTTTCCTCCCGGGGTAGTTCCAGCTAGAGTTCTCCATGCTATAACACTATTGTTTTGTTCTGATGATACATCCCAGTAGTCTATCGCATTTGATGGAGGTACTACTGTATTTGTGAATGTTATTCCTTCTATTTCATCTCTTCGAACTGGTCCAAATAAGAAATATAATGGACTAGCTAGTTCTTGGATTAACATTCCTCTTTGGTCTAGTCTTGCTACTCCAACTATTGTTATTCTTACCGATAGATTTTGCCCTCTTAAGCTCTCATCAGTCCAGATTGGCGAGTTGTAATCTTCTCCATCTAACCACATTCTAAAACTATAGCTTGCTGATTGACCAATACTACTAAATGAGCCTTCGGCTAGAAGATAGCTTCTTGATATTCCCGTCATTCCGGATGGATTAGCTACCGGTATTAAATTATTTATGTTAGTTGGATTAAGTCTTGCTGAACCATCTAATGCTACTTTCACTTGATTATCAGGCACATTATTAGGTCCTACTACTATTGAAGCAATTACCATAAACTCTGTAAAAGTATTACATTCATTAGTCACCGTAAAGTTAAAGGGATTAGTATTTAATCCTTGAGCATCGGTTAATGGAAAAGCAGCTCCTATATTTATTGAATCATTATGTTCAATTAAGGTTAAACTTACACAATCTAAAGTACTAATTACATTTGGATTAGCCTGCTCAGATTGAATTCTAAAGAAGGCAAAACTAGCCATTGTTCCCATTAATAGTATTAATATTACAATAAACACACTTGTATAAATAAGATATTTATTTAAGATATTTTTCACTTATAATCACCTACTATCTATATTTTAGCATGCATTGACTTCTTTATTCAATTGAAATCTTATTTTTATTTTAAAAAAATGTCTTGGGGTAGACAGTTTTTTTAATCTTTTATTTTAGCAAAAGTAATCATAATAAAGGCACAGATAATTGCTGCCACAATCCCAACACTTACTGCACTAAGCATGTTTCCAATTAAGCCTAAAAAACCTCGACTAAGAAATCCTTGATAAGCACTATTAACCATTACATTACCAAAAGAAATGATTGGTAAGTTTGCGCCAGCTCCAACAAAATAAACAATTCGGTCATAAATATTAAAAGCTCCTAAAACTGCACCTAATGCAACAAACCCACTAAGTAAGTGTCCTGGCGTTAATTTTGTATTATCTAAAATTATTTGACCTATTAAACAGACTAATCCACAAAACAAAAACGAATAAACTAAAGTCATCCTATCACCTCCAATGTTACTGCATGAGTAACAGCTGGTAAAGGATTTTTTTGAAAAACTAATAATGGACTATATAAAGCTCCTGTTGCTAAATATAAAATCTTTTTATATTTTTTATTAGCTAATATTTTATTAAAAAAGATTAATGGTAAAACTGCTGGTCCACTTGCACCTGAATATTCTAAGTTTTTATATAATAAACAACCTGCATCTAAATGATTATCAATTTGTAGTTTGTGATATTTAGTTAGTAGTTTTTTAAAAATAGTTGTACCTACCTTACCTAAATCACCGGTTAAAATTAAATCATAATCATTTAGATTAGTATTCGTAGATTTTAAGTGTCTAAGTAGCGTATCTACAGCACTAGGCGCCATTACAGCCCCTACATTATGAACATCTTTAACAGCTGAGTCAACTACGGCTCCGATGGTTCCATTAATAACCTTAATTTTAGAAGGTTTGTTGCTTAATTTCATACCAATAGCTACAGTGGCTGTAAAAGTACTACGAATTGGTTTCGGTGCTCCGTATTCAACCGGGAATCTTAATTGTTTTTCGGCAACTAAATTATGTGAACTAGTTATAAAGATTCCATCTTTAATAGCTTTACTACTAATCATGTTTGCTATCATAATTATCCCTTGGGATGAAGTGGCACAAGCCGAGTATATTCCCATATAAGGCACTCCTTGATCTGCTAAATTCATATTAGTTGTTCCTAATTGATTTGATAACTCACCACCAATAACAATTCCTGGTTTATTATTTTTAATTAGCTGATTCAAGACTGTTCTTTGCATTTTAATTTCAGCTTTTTCAATTGTACTCTCTCCATAATAATAATCATTTAAAAAGACATTAGCATTTTTTAGATCACATTCTTTTTCTAAAGGACCAACTAAGGTAAAGTAATCATTAATATAAACATCTTTAAATTTAAGCATATAGTATCACCCGAATAATTGTCATTATAAATGCTGCTAAAATACCATAGATAATTACACAGCCAGATAGTTTAAAAAAATTGGAACCTAAACCAAAGATTGGACCGTCTGATTTATAATCCATTGCAGCACTTGTAATTGCATGAGCAAAGCCAGTAATCGGAACTAAAACACCAGCCTTAAATTTACCAGCAATCTTATCAAAAAATCCTAAAGCGGTAAATAAACTAGCTATGAAAATAAAAATTACTAAAACCCAGTTTACTGCTTCTCTTACTGGAACTTGATATTGATTAATAATAAATAGTTTTAAAGCTTCTCCAAAGAAACCTAGTGCTCCACCGACTAAAAAAGCATTTATTGAATTGCTCAATCTACGTTCTTTTGGAGTTACTTCATTAACTAATTCTAAGTACTCTTCTTTTTTCAAAAGTATCACCTAGCTTTATTATGGCCTCCTTTATGCAGCAATATACTCTTTCATTTTTTTCATACTGCTTTTTTCTAATCTTGATACTTTTACTTGATTAATTCCTAAAATATTAGCGGTTTCGCTTTGAGTTAAATCTTGAAAGTATCGGTAATCAATTATGGATTGCTCTAAAGGTTCTAAAATTTCCATTGAATCATTTACTAATATTTGATCAAAAGTATTTTCTTCAGTGCCAATCATATCAACTATTTTTGCTTCATTATTTAATGATTCATATTCATAATCTAGACTAATCATCTGACCAGTTAATAAAATAACATCACTTGCTAGAGATTCTTCAATTTCTAAATATAAACAAATGTCAGTCAAGGTCGGTATTTTATTAAGTTTTTGGGTTAAGAAGGACCGTGCTGATTCAATTAATTTAAATAGTTTAAGATATTCTTTATTAAGTTTAATATCTCTACTCTTACCGGCTAATTCGTACATTTCACCAAAAATATATTTATAAGCAAAACTCATAAAGTTAGTATTGGCATCTGTTCGATAATTACGGTTCGCTTTAATCAAGCCAATACATCCAGCTTGAAATAAATCTGATAATTCTACATTATAAAATTTCTTAGCAATTTTATAAATTAATAATTCATACTGCTCAATAATATTTTCTTCTTTTTCCATGATTTTAAATCTGCATTTTTGTAAGTGCTACTAGTTCATTTTCAAAGATGTTAAATTCATCTTTAAAATATTTTTGTGCATGACATAAGCCTCCTTCTCCTAAGTTACTCCTAGCAGCATCTACCCCTTTTTTTAATGAAGCTTTTCCATAATCATCAATTAAGGAAACTGCTTCTAAGTTATACACTAAATATTTAATACCATGATCATTAATTACGGGAATTAAATAATCATTTAAACTCCTGTAAGTATATCTAGTTAAAGGGCCTTTTAGCCTTACAAACAAGATACCTTTACGAAACTCCATATTAATTTTTAACATTTATCACACCCTCTCCTTTAATATAGGTCAATATATATCTTAGTGGTATCATTTCGACAAAACGCACCTTTATTTCTTGTCTTGCTTTACATATAGATTTAATCTTGAAATATAATTATTTCATTTTTAATTATGTACTGTTACATTAATATATATTACCGATAGCCTACTTAAATCTGATTTTTACTTTTGTGGTTTTTTCCAAATAATCTAGTCTAGGCTGGTTAATAGCACATCCTTTTAACAAGTACTCTTTCAAAATACTATTAGCCCAAATTCGGAACTCTGTACCACGTTTTGATTTAACACGATAACCTACTGAAATTATCACATCTAGGTTATAATATTTCGTACTCACCTCTTGGATTTTTCCTTTTATTGCTCCATGTTGAGTGGTATGCCGGAAATTCCGGCATACCATATTTTCTACCAACTCACCTTCTTCAAAAATATTAATAATTTTTTGCAAACAATTCTGCTATTTGTTTTTGCGATAACCCAACCGTCTCATCTTGCATATTCACTTCTAATCTTATATTTTCTTCTTCAAAAATTATGATTTCATTTCTCATTAAGTATTAGTCCTTTCACTAATATATATTGTAAATAAAATCATACTTTCCTTTAGAAATAGAACGATTGTTGATAACTTGCATTTTTTTGAGATTTTAAATATTTGCATAAAAAAAGAGATTATAATTAATCTCCTTTGGTTAACATTTCGATTTTTAATTCTTTTAATAGTTCCATTGAACCATCTTTTAAAGATGGAGCAATCATTTTAAGAGTTTCTTCATCCTCTATTTCATGAAAGGAAGAGCCATCAAGTTTGACAAACATTGCTGATATTTTTTCATCTTGGTTATTTACTAGATAGAAATATTTTTCATTATTATATTCGGTTGTCGATAATACTAAGAACCTTCTATCATCTCCAAGCGTAATAATATCTTTTACTCTTATATCATTTACATTCATATAGATATACCCATTCCTTTTTTTTGTTCATCTTTTTCAATAACTTCTAATTGACCGGTTGTTTCTGATAACTTTACTTCGTAAGTTCCGTTAGATACTCCTCTTATAAATTCATGTATCATAATCATTTCTCTTACTTCTTCATTTCCGGTAGCTACTAATTTGTGTAACAAATCTAATTCTTCTTCCACGGTAATATTATAAAAGAATCTTATCCTCTCAAGATTTTCTAATTCACCTTTTCGAACGCTTTTTTCAGTTAATCTTTCAAGGAATATCATTAATCCCCCTAGGCCACCCATAAAACCAGCTACTTGCAATCCACCAAGTATATTCCCCTGATATACAGCATTAATTGCTGCTATTAAACCAACACCTGCTACAACTAAGCCGAAGATTGAAGCAACTTTACTGCTATCGTGATTAACTCCTTGTTCTCCCCATAAATACTCCTGTCTTTGAATGTCTTTAATAGCATGAATCTTCATGTTTTCTGGTAATACTATTTGAGGCTCTTTTCCAAAATAATAGCTATCGTCTATTGCTACTTCTCTTACTTTTGCTAAATCAGTAGGTGCTATTGTTCCTTCTCCAGACTCCATTTGCTCAATAGCATATCTTGCAGCTCTTTTTTTGGCTTCTTTATCAACATCATTACCTTCTAAATATTTCATATCATAAGGATCATTATATGCACTACTTAAATATATATCATTTGTAGCTCTTTTTTGAATGTTATTTAAAATTATTTGGCCGTTTGCATCTTTTTCGGGACCAAATATTGATTGTTTATCCATAACTTACTCTCCTCTTCTGTTTTCATTATAATATGTTTGTTTTGTATTGTCACTTTTTAGTCTTTATCTATTTACACCTAATTGTCTTAATAATTTTCAAACTATTATGCTTTAAACTTGACATGACCTGTGATTTATAATAAAATGAATTTACGCAAAAAACTAATGACTATCATTTGTATAAAATTTTTTAATTAAGGGATTTAGGAGAAGTAGGATTATTTTTACAAAACTTTCTAAGCCCTAATTTTTTATGTTTAAGGAGTAAAAATGGAAGAAAAAGAACTAACGTTAGAAAAAGAATATCTTGCTAAAGTTAACTTATTAATCAGAGACAAGCTTTCTGAAATGGGCAGTAAAATGTTTGCTAACCAAGAAAAGATTAAAGAATTCCAAGAATATATGTGGAACTCTAAAGCAGATTTAGATCCACAAGAAATGGCTAGTGTAATGGTTGCGACTGACCTAGAGTGGTTTTTCTTAGATCAAAAAAGAAAGTATTTTAATAAACTCTATCGCACTCAAGATAAACCATATTTTGGTCGTATTGATTTTTTTGAAGAACTTGATAATACTTTACACGAAATATATATTGGAATTACTCATTTACAAGACGATGATGATAGACATTACATTCACGACTGGCGCAGCCCAATATGTAGCTTGTTTTATGATTATGAATTAGGACTTTGTGAATATATTGCTCCTGAGGGTTATATTAAAGGTGAACTTAGAAAAAAAAGGCAATACCAAATTAAAAATACTGAGCTTATTCATGTTTTTGACAATGACATGAATATTAATGATGAACTTTTACAACAGGTCCTTGCTACTGATTCTAATGATAAAATGAAGAACATTGTTAATACCATTCAAAAGGAACAAAATAGCATTATTAGAGATGTTACTAAAAAAGTACTAATTGTTCAGGGAATTGCTGGTTCAGGTAAAACATCAGTTGCTCTACACCGTATTGCATTCTTACTTTATAAGTTAGAAAAGTTATCTTCTAAACACGTTTTAGTCTTTTCACCTAACCAAATATTCACAGAATATATTTCAAATGTCTTACCTGAGCTTGGCGAAGAGAATACTATGCAAACGACTTTTAGAAGCTTTTTAAAATCACATATTAATGAGTATAAAGAAATTGAATCTTTTACTGGTTTTATTAGTAGATATTATCGTTATACTGAAAACAATCCCGAACTAGTTAAATATAAACAATCAGATATAATAGTTCATGAATTGAATAATTATTTAGAAGCATTTGTAAAGAACTTAAAATTTATTCATGATTTTAAAGAAGGACATTTTTATTATAGTGCTGATGAATTAAACCATTTATTTCATGGTAGGTATAATAAATTTACTGCTAAAGAAAGATTAGATGCAATGGCAACTAAATTTTCCGAAAATAATTATGGTGGTCGCGTTTTTAAAACTAAAACTTATCTAAAATTATTAAAGGCCAGTTTAAATAACCCACTTGATTATAAAAAGATTTATCAAGAATTCTATAATAGTGAGTTCTGTAGTTTCAATATTAAAACTTCTGATTTAGAAAAATTAAACGGAAAAATGATTTCTTATGAAGATGCTTCTTTGTTTGTTTATCTTAAAGGTATGTTAGAAGGTTTCGAAGTTAATACTAGCCTACGCGAAATTGTGATTGATGAAGCTCAAGATTATACCCTACTGCAATATTTAATTATTAATAAAATATTTAAGAAAGCTCATTTTACTATTTTAGGTGATATAAATCAAACAATTAATCCATATTATAAATATAACTCACTTCAAGATTTAAATAATATTTTTAAAGATTCTAGATATCTTGAACTAACTAAAACGTATCGTTCTAGTCCAGAAATTATTAACTATTCTAATCAAATTTTAAATTTAAACTTAGTTAGTGCTATTCGTCAAGATAACGACACCCCAATTATTTATCGTAAAGAAGATTTGAATCTAAAATATTTACTTCAAGAAGATATTAAATATTTAAAAAGCAAATATCAATCTCTTGCGATTATTACTAAGGATGATCTTGAGGCAGATCGATTATTTGAAATGCTCAAAGATACATCTGAAATTAACTTAGTTAATGAACTAACTGAAGGGTTTAATAAAGATTTAATTATTATTCCTGCTTATATGGCTAAGGGTTTAGAATTTGATTCAGTAATTATTTATAATAGACCTGGAACAAAGTATCAAGATAATGAAAAATACTTGTTATATGTTGCAATTACCAGAGCACAACACGAATTAATTGTTTACAACTAAAACTCTGCTATACTGGACAAAACAAGTAAAATATGCTATAATTAAATTACGTGAACAAACTTTATAATTTTATGTTTAAGGAGGAAAATACAACATGAAAAATAAGTCTATGGTGACATCTGTTTTTGCATTGGGTGGCCTAGGTGAAGTCGGAAAAAATATGTACATTGTTGAACATGATAATGAAATCATTATTATTGATGCAGGTGTAAAATTCCCCGAAATCGAACTTTTAGGTATCGACTATGTAATTCAAGATGTTACTTATTTAAAACAAAATGAAAAAAAGATTAAAGGTCTTTTTATTACTCATGGTCACGAAGACCATATTGGTGGAATATCATTTTTATTACAAACAGTTAATATTCCTACTATTTATGCCCCACAAATGGCATGTGATCTAATTAAAAATCGCTTAGAAGATCGTAATGTTAAATTTGCTAATATCGAGGTATATAATCGCGATAGTTTTATTGAATTCAGACACTTAAAAGTTGAATTTATTGAAATGACTCACTCAATTCCTGATAGTTATGTTATTATTGTTAGAACACCAAATGGAATTGTTATGTATTCAGGAGATTTTAAATTTGATTTAACACCAATTGGTCCAATGGCTGACATTCATAAATTAGCAGCTATCGGTACTGAAGGCGTTAGACTATTATTAAGTGATAGTACTAATGCTTTAGTTGAAGGATATTCGGCTAGTGAAAGTATTGTTGATGAAGCTTTAGGTGATATCTTTTTAAAGCATAATTCAAGAATTATTATTGCAACCTTTGCTTCAAATATTTATCGTTTAAAACATATTATTGAATCTTGTCGCAAGAATAACCGTAAGATTATTACTTTTGGTCGTAGTATGGAAGCAAATATTGAAGCCGCTCTTAAAAATGGCTTAATTTCTGATAAATCTTTATTTGTAACACCTAATGAAGCAAAAGATTTAAAGAAGAATGAAATATGTATTCTTTGTACAGGATCTCAAGGCGAACCATTAGCAGCTTTAACAAGAATTGCTAACGGATCACATAGACAAATACAATTGTTACCAGATGATATTGTTGTCTTTTCTTCAAGCCCAATTCCGGGAAACAAAGCTAGCATTAATCGAATAATTAATAAACTATATTTAAAAGGCGTTAAAGTTTATACTAATAAAATATTATCTGATATTCATACTTCAGGTCACGGAAATCAAGAAGAATTAAAATGGCTACTAAGAATTATTAAACCAGAGTTCTTCTTACCCGTTCACGGTGAGCATCGTATGCTTAAAGGCCATGGTGATTTAGCAATTGAATGTGATATTCCTAAAGAAAATATTTTTATCGGTCAAAATGGTGACGTTTTAGAACTTTCATCAGAAGGTATTAAAGCTGGACGTCGTGTTCCAGCAGGTGATATTTATGTTGATGGTTCAAGAATCGGTGATATTGGTTCAGTCGTAATTAAAGATAGACAATTAATGAGTAGAGATGGTATTTTAGTAACAATTTTAAACATTAACACAACTAGTAGAGAATTATTAATTAAACCAAACATTACTACTAGAGGATTTGTTCTAGTTAATGAAAATGCTGATTTAATTCATAAAATCGAAGCTAAAGTAACTGATATTGTTAACAAAACAATTAAGAATTCATATAATTATGTTGATTTAAAAAATCAAATTATTCTTGAATTAAATCCTTTCATTAATGAGCTAACTGGTCGAAGACCAATTATCTTACCTGTTATTATGGAAGTTAAAAATCAAGCACCAAAAAATGAGATTTAAATATCTCATTTTTTTATAACTTAATTTAAGATTGAGTTAACACGATCTCTAAGCTCTTGTAGTTCTGCTTCAAGTTCCCATATTTGTTCTTCTAATTGATTATTTTTTTCTTCACTCATCCATAACTTGTGTTGTAAGCGATCAATTTCTCGCTCTAATTCATGAGTTATTTGATTATGATATTCATGATTACGCCACTCTTCTTCTCTTAATTCGTTATATATTCTTTCATTTTCTTGCATCAACTCAATATTCTCGGCGCTAGCATAAATTCTAACATCTACTCTAAATAAATAGTTTGCCTCAAATAGAACTCTGTTTCTTAGCGATTCTAGTAAAATATTAAAATATTGCGGTAAAGGCCAACGATGATTATTAAAGAATTGGAAACCACCATTCAGCCGGTGCTGACTGATATGGACAAAATCTTCGTGATAATTAAATTCAATAATAATATTATCTATTTCATTATCTATGATATATTCTATATTATTTGTACTAAACCCAAAGAAGATATCATCGGTTACTTCAAATTCTATTCTTTCAACTATTCTTTCTAGTTCAGCATGTGGAGTTTCTCTAAATTCAAAGCGAGATACTTCAAAAACAAATATTCCTGAGGCAACACCAATTCCAGCAATTCCGATCAAAAAGCTAACTAGTAATCTTTTATATCCATGTTCTTTATTAAATAATACATTACCAATAAATTCTAGTAATATCGTATTTAAAATGATAGCACTAATAATTAAGATTAAAATACTAATTAAAACAATTCCTTGGGTTATTAAATAAATGCTTAACGCTAAACAAGCAAATAATAGAATCATTAAAGTCATAAATGGAAGTGATAAAACCACTAAAAATGCTTTAACAAAGAACATTAATATCAATCCTAAGTTTTTGAATATAGAATAATCTTTAGTTATAATAGATTCTTTTTTTATAAACTTATCTTCTATGACTTCTTCCTTTTGCAGTTTTTCTTTTAACTCTTCTTCATCATGATGTGTTTCTTTAACCGGTTTTTCTTTGATTTTTGCTTCATCAAATTTATCTAAAAAAACTATTTTAAAGAAAAGTAAGAAAAGTAAAATAAAGACCGTTGCATACACTAAAGCTATCACTAGATTAAATAGTGCTGAAATAAAACCAGCAAACCTCATACCAACATTTCCACTACCAGTGGCTGATACAATTAATTCGTAGAATAATCGACCTAACCATCTCCCAGGAATTGCTACTAAAGTTAATAGAAATGCAACAATTAACATTGTAATAATACACTTAAATATTGCTTTTGCATCCATGTTAATAAACATATTATATGTTTTGTTGGCAAATTCCGAAATATTATCAATAATATTATGAGAAGCTTTTTTAGTGCTTACATCAATTTCTTTGATTTCATCATTTGTTAATTCTTCTAGTGTACAATTAAATATCTTACATATAGCCAATAATTTATCCATTTCTGGATATGTCTGGCCACTTTCCCACTTCGATACGGATTGTCTGGTAATTTCTAATTTATCTGCTAGTTCTTCTTGTGAATATTTTTTTTCTTTTCTGAGCTTTTGTAATTTTTCATTAAAACTCATATTCCTCACCTCTGCTTAAATTTTATAATGTAACCCTGGTTGCACACTACCTATTTTCAGTTGTTTTTTGTAACTTCTCAGTTGCTTTTTAAAGTTTTTCCGGCATTTCAATCCAGTTACAAAGATAATAATCTACTTTTGGCCTTCCTAGCTCAATGGTTTTACGTTCACCATGATAATCACTTCCACCAGATATATATTTTTGATATTTTTTAGCAAGTCTAATTAAACTATCAGTTTCTTCTTCACTAAAAGCATTATGATAGCATTCAATTCCATCCAATTCTGAATATTCTTGGATTATTTTCTCAGTTTCTTTTAACGGATTTTTAAAAGCATAGATTAATGGGTGAGCTAAAAATGCTAACCCTCCAGCTTCTTGAATTTTTTTAATAACTTCTCTCATAGGAAGATAATCACTGACATCTCCTGCAAAGAAAACACTTTCTGGATTTTTTAATGCTAAACGATAAAAATTCTCAGATGTAAAATTTTTCTCTACTCCATGTTGTTTTAGAATAGCAATATTTTCTGGATATCTAAAGATTTCTTCTATGAAAACATTTGATGCGAAAAATTTTGATTCTTTAATCTTTAGATTATCATTAAATTTTAATTTAAGCTTTTTGCCAATTTCCATTAAATGTTCAAGATATCTTATTTGTTTATTAACATTTCTATTTTCTCTAATTGTTTTATTTAAGTCTCTTAATTGATATGGATCAATCCCATACCCAATTACTTCGACAGCTTGATTATTATAAAGTGTTTTGTATTCAGCACCAGTGATAATTTCACCTGAATAATAATCTTTTATATTAATCTTTTCCAATTCAAAATAAGCTTCTACACCATCATGATCAGTAATTGAAATTAATGATAGCTTTTTTTCTTCACATTTTTGCAATATTTCTACTACTTGGTCTGTCCCATCAGAATAATGAGTATGCATATGTAAGTCAATTAGCTTTTCTTCTTTACGTTCTAGGATTAATAATGATTCGATATGATATGTTTGAGGAAACATATCTAATAGATAAGTATCATTAACTTGATAGTAGTTTTTTAATTCATTGAGATCTCGTGCTAAAGTTAAAGGATTACATGACATATAAATAATTGTTTGAGGTTTGAGGTTAAGTAAATGTTTTAAAGTTTCTTTATTAATACCACTGCGTGGTGGATCAATAATAACTGCATCTATTTGTTCTTTTATATCTTTAATTTTTGTACTATCGCCAACCATATATTTATTATTTTGGTTATTTAATAGGTTATTTTTTTTTGCATTCTTAATTGCTGATCCAGATAATTCGATACCATACAGCTTTTCTTTCTGCAAAGCCATTCCTAAAGTTCCAACACCACAATATAAATCAATAACTTGATGATATTTATTGGTTTTTAAAAGTTGTAATACTTTCTTTAGTATTTCTAAATTAACTTGAAAGAAACTATCATAGTTTACTCGGTAATTGAAATCATCTACTCTTTGAACAAAATAGTCTTGACCATATAAAAGCTGATTATTAAGAACGATACCAATAATATTCATTTTTAATAATTTATTGATATTAATATTTGCTTTTTCTTTTGTTTTTATTTCAATTAATATTTCATCAAGGTAATTAGCTTTGATTATTATTTCACCTTGTGTAATATCAAAGAGGTTTTGATTTTCGATTATTTTATTGATTGAATTATTTGCCAACTCACAATTAATAATATGAGTAAAGTTATGAGACTCTTCTTGGTAATATCCCCATTTATTATCAATTATTTTTAAAGTTATTTTATTACGATAATTAAACTTTGATGATGACTCGATTAATCTAGGTATTACTTCGATACCTGCATTTCTTTTTAATATCTGAGTTAATGTTTCTTCCTTATAATTAAGTTGGTTTTCATATTTTAAATGAGATAATTGACAACCTCCACATTCAAGGTAGTATGGACATTTTACAACTGCTCTGGCTTTATTTTCCACAATAAAACTAACTATTTTTCCATTGGCATAGTTTTTCTTTTCATTAATAATTTTAAACTCAACTTCTTCACCTGGAATTGTATTAGAAATAAAAGTTATTTTTCCGTTATAAAAACCAATTCCTTTTCCTTGGTAATTAAGTGATTTTATCTTAGTTTTTATAGCCATAAAGTTTTTTCACTTCTTTAATTGAGAGAGCGCGATATTCACCACTTCTTAATTTATCTAACGTTAAAAAACCGTATTCAACTCTTGTTAAGGCATCAACTAGATAGCCTAGTTCTTTAAATAGTTTTTTTATAATATGGTTTCTACCTTCAATAATTGTTATTTCAACCATTGCGTAATCTTTAACCGTATCATTAGTTTTTAATTTTACTCTAGTTGGTGTACATTTAATACCTTCTACCATAATACCTTTTTCTAATTTTTTTAAGTCAGTAATTGCCATACATTTATTTAATTTAGCTATATATTTTTTAGGGACTTCATTACTTGGATGCATTAAAATATTTGTTAGCTCTCCATCATTAGTTAAAATCAAAATCCCTGTTGTATTATAATCTAGTCGGCCTACTGGGTAAATTCTCGCATTAGTATCAATTAAATCAACGACTGCTGTACGATCTTTTTCATCACTGACTGATGAAATTACTCTTCTTGGTTTATTTAATAAGAAGTAGACTTTTTCTTCTCTAGATATTTGTACTCCATCAACTAAAATATCATCATTAGGACTTACTTTAGTCCCTAATTCAGTTATTTTTTCACCATTAACAAAAACTTTTCCTTCTTTAATTAATTCTTCTGATTTTCTTCTTGATGCAAATCCTGCTGCTGCAATAACTTTTTGTAAACGTTCCATAAATAACTCACCACCTTTATTTTATCATATATCATATCAATAAGCATTATACAAAGCTTTAAAAAAAGTCTTAACTTTTAGTTAAAACTTTCTTCTAATTTTTGATCAATATTTCTGTTATTGTTAAATTTATTTTTTAATGGAAAATATAAGATGATTAATAATCCACCAATAATCATTGTTACTAATCCAATTGTTGTTGCTTCTTCTAAGATTACTCTCATAATTGTTTCGACTAACGGTTCAACATCAGAAAATTCTCTAGTTAATAAGGTCCCAAACATAAACATAATTGAACCAGCAACAAGTACCCCAGTACCAATCCACGCAAATGGTTTATATGGACTAAATAGTACTAGTGCTATCAAGCCCGCTAAAACTGCTACCAACCCAATCAAAATATTCTTAGTTCTTTGATCAAAGAATAAAGCAAACATTTCAGCATCTTCTGTTAATTGACCATCTGCAATAACTGTTTCTTGAATATCGGCATTTAATTCTTCGAGAATCTTATTCACTTCTTCAGTCCATAGTTCTCTTTCTTCATCGGTAAAGCCTTCAATGATTTCTGGTCTAACTAAAGCATTTATTTCTTCAGCCGTAAACTGTGGGATTGGACCGCCCATTAATAAATAATCAAATAATCCAACCATTAAGTCAATAAATAATTCATGCATTACATCTAAATCTAAAATATCTTCGACTTCTTCAAATAATATGAATTCATCCATCATATCCATGATTTCTTCTCTTAAAAAATCATCAACTAAATCGGTATTTTCTCTAAGAACTACACCAATATTTTCAGGTGACATTCCTCTATTTAAAGTCATAACAATTAATCCACTAGTTAGTACAATCGTTAATAATATGGTTAGAATTGTTGCACCAAGTACTTTTAAAGCATTCATCTACTTCACTTCTTCCTAATTAAAATATATCATAATTAAAAAAATAAATATACTAAAATAAATGAAGCGATTATAGCACATAAGTCTGCAAATAATCCGACTCCTAAAGCATAGCGATTCTTAGTAATACCAACACTACCAAAATAAAGTGCAATCACATAAAGAGTTGTGTCTGAACTACCTTGAATCGTACTAGCAAGTAGCCCCATTAAAGAATCTGGCCCATAAATATCAAAAATATTAGTCATAATTGCTAAAGTGCTAGTTCCAGAAATACTTCTAAGAACTGCCATTGGAATGATATCTGAAGTAATCTGAAAAGTTTGAAGATGTGGCTCTAAAAAAAGAAAAGCATCTTGAATAATATTACTTCTAATTAAAATGTTAATTGCAAAGATCATTGCAAAAAGATTCGGAGCAACTTTAAAAGAAGTTATTAAACCTTCTTTTGCTCCTTCCAAAAATTCATCATAAATATTAAGTTTTTTCTTAAAGCCATAGAAAATAATGAAAACTACTAAAAAAGGCAATATAATAAAACTAACGGTTCCCATTTTTTCTCCTTATAAAGTAATCTAGGGTTAAACCACTAATTCCAGCTGCTAGTGTTGCCAAAATAGTTAGAGGGACAATGGCTGTTGCATTAGTACTTCCATACGCTAATCTCAGAGCTAAAATTGCGGTTGGAACAATTGTAACACCACCTGTATTTAAAATTAAAAAGGTAATCATTGAAGTTGTCGCCCTTGATTTATCATGGTTTAACTCTTGTAGTTTACTCATAGCTTTCAAACCAGCCGGGGTAGCTGCGCTTCCCAATCCTGCCATATTAATAGCAACATTACTAGCGATATATCCTAATGCAGGATGATTTTTTGGTATTTGTGGAAACAATCTTGATAATAGTGGTGTCATTAATTTAGCAATTCTTTCGATTAAACCACTCTGTTCAGCAATTCTCATTAATCCCATCCAAATTACTAATAAAGGTAGCATATCTAAGACTAATTCTAATGCAGTACTACCGTTACTAATAATTTCATTATTGATTGATTCAATATTACCAGTTAAAAATGAATAGGCAATACCAATAATAATAAATGAACCCCAAATGATATTAACCATTAACTAAACCACTTTCTAATTCTTTGCCAAAAGCTTGGCCTAGTTTCTTGCTCTCTAAGATATATTTTTCCTCTAAAATACTCTTCATTTTCTAATCTAACAACTATCCAGCCAATGATGTTTGTTGCATTGTTATCAAGATACTCAATACTAATATCAATTTTTGCTTTTTCTTCTTTCGTTAAACTCATTTTAAAATCTTCTAGAATATATGAATTAGGATATCTAGTAGCAATACTACCACTTTTAACTAAGTGATGATTTTGGAGCTGATTAAAATATTTTACATATAAACTTCTATGATCACCAAAATCATTGCCTCCCTTAAATGTTACAACGGTTAAGTTAACATTATCTTTACTGGCTGTGGTTACTAAAGTTCTTCTTGCTAAAGTGGTAAAACCTGTTTTTCCACCATTGCAAAACTCATAACTATTTAATAGACGATTTTTATTATGCCATACATAAGTTTTCAGATTAGTTGTTACTGTTATTTCTGTAGTACCAGATATTCTACGATATATTTCATTTTGATGAGCATAACTAGATAGTAATGCCATATCAAATGCTGTTGATATATTACCTAAACCATCATTTTCTTCTAACCCATGACTATTAACAAAATTAGTGTTTTTCATACCAATATTTAAGGCTATTTCATTCATTAAATAAACGAACCCCTCCATCGATCCCCCTACTGCATAAGCTAAAGCTATTGCGGCATCATTTCCACTTCTTAGCATTAAGCCATATAAAAGATTTTCTATTGTAATTTTTTCTCCAACAGAGATATAAATTCCACTTCCATGACTTTTTAATACTTCTTCACCAATTGTAATCTCTTTATTAATATCAATATTATTAATAACAACTATTGCAGTCATTATTTTAGCTATTGAAGCAGTCAAGTGTTCACCATGAATATTACTCCCCTGTAATATTCGGTTGTTATCCATATCCATTATGATATAAGATGATGCACTAATTGCATCTACTTTTAATGGTAATAAGATTAAAACTAATAATAATATAAACTTCATCCACATCACTATTAAAATATATGATTAATTTACCTAAAAATACTTCTTTGGTATTTCAAACAAAAAAATAGATACTCTGACAAAGTATCTATTCCTAGTTTGATAGAATAACAATTAAAGTAATTTGTCAGTACAATAAAAGTTACTTATCTTTTGAAGTTTCTCTCTTCACAATAATTATCGACTTAAAGGTAGATAAGACTATTTAT
>Ga0123355_10006308_pt1 | contig 17530 bp, 14 predicted proteins | sample TergutEmb28metaG_3_FD_89872 | JGI IMG/M metagenome (GOLD analysis project Ga0123355, IMG submission 89872) | Embiratermes neotenicus P1 segment gut microbial communities from Petit-Saut dam, French Guiana - Emb289 P1 | ecosystem: Host-associated > Arthropoda: Insects > Digestive system > Gut ...
ATAGGTGTTTTGGGGTTTTTCGGTATAGTTTAACATAAGGAACACCCTCCCGAAGTCTGGTCCGTTCCTCCTGTTACACCCTGTATATATATACACACACACACACACACACACACACACACATATAAGATAGCTATCAAAATGTCGACTTTAAACTTCAAAATGTTGGGTATTATAACCTCTCAGACTTTCCCACAACATCTGTCCAGAACTGTTTGACTAAAAAACAGCATCCTCTGACACATACAACCTCTAACTAAGGAACTAGCTCAAACTTTTACAACTATATGCACTGTAGAGATATAGCAAAAAAAATCGCAGTGAGAATATGAAACACCAATATTAGCCTATTTAGCATGGTACTATTCTAATAAAGCTGTGTGCTTCCTACTGTGATGTTCATGCTTCCATGAGCTTTTCTTTACATGCATGCATCAACTGGAAGAGATATTACAACAGCCACTAAAATCCATTTCATAGCACACTGTGGTCAAGGTATTATATGATCCTCTAACACTGTCAGAAGAACCCAAGGGTCCACTGCTGAACACAGTTCTGAGAAAGTTCCATCCACTTTGCATCATCATAACTTATGTCCATAAGCTCCAACTTAAATGTTTTGGAAAATGGGAGTAAATATCTTATTGTGTGACCTTAATAGAAAAAATTCCCTTACTTTCTGAATTCCCCTCATATCTTCCAATATATATATATATACACACATACACACATATAAAAGAAACACATTTTGGCTAAGTGAATTCAAAATCAGTGTCATGGTAAGTCCAGGTACACCACTGCTATCTTAACCTTTTGTGTATGGCCTTTTAAATGCCAGATGCCTGCTGTGGCCTAAGCATTATTCAATTTAAATGCTCACTGTGGGATAACATTCTCCCTTTTGGACAAGAAATATGCACATTTAATGGGACTATGTTAATCTGTTAAAGGTTAATTCTTTCAAGTGTTGTATATATAGTTGCTTCAATGGTACATAAATTTTCTGCTGCTGTAGAGTTCAAATGTTCTATGGCAGCAATGATGATATTTGTATCAGTAATTAAAGGAATCCAGATTCAAATGTTTGACTTTGCAGCCATTCCTCAAAGTTTTCTTCATGAACATTTTCATACATCTCAAAATATTCACCAGATCAGTAATTTCAAAGTTGTATACCAATTCCTTGGAGAAACCCTGAAAATCATCATCCAAATAGGGAAGAATGTTCCTTCATGACACAACATGTGCTACTGGTTTCATTGATGGCAAGATCTGAGACATACTGAATATGGAATCGTCCAAAATGTTGTATCATGATCTTCCACAACTGTTCTAAGAATGTCAGCGTAGTGGTGTCAATTCACTGACATCATTTCTAAGACAGCCAACTTAGCAGTGTCATTTCACTGACAGCAGTTCTAAGAAGGCCAGCTTAGCAATGTCATTTCACTGATAACAGTTCTAAGAAGGCCAGCTTAGCAATGTCGTTTCACTGATAACAGTTCGAAGAAGGCTGGCTTAGCAATGTCATATGATGGCCAGCTTAGCAATGTCATTTCACTGATATAAGTTCTAAGAAGGCCAGCTTAGCAATGCCATTTCACTGACAGCAGTTCTAAGAAGGTAGGCTTAGCAATGGCCTTTCATAGATAGCAGTTCTAAGAAGGCTGGCTTAGCAATGTCATTTCACTGACAGCAATTCTAAGAAGGCCAGCTTAGCAATGTCACTTCACTGATAGCAGTTCTAAGAAAGCTGGCTTAGCAATGTTCTTTCACTGACAGCAGTTCTATGAAGGCCAGCTTAGCAATGTCATTTCACTGATAGCAGTTCTAAGAAGGTAGGCTTAGCAATGTCCTTTCACTGATAACAGTTCTAAGAAGGCTGGCTTAGCAATGTCATTTCACTGACAGCAATTCTAAGAAGGCCAGCTTAGCAATGTCATTTCACTGATAGTAGTTCTAAGAAAGCTCGCTTAGCAATGTTCTTTCACTGACAGCAGTTCTAAGAAAGTCAGCTTAGCAACGTCATTTCACTGATAGTAATTCTAAGAAGGCCGGTTTAGCAATGTCCTGTCACTGACAGCAGTTCTAAGAAGGTCAGCCTAGCAGTGTCATTTCACTGACACAATTACACTTTATTCATAGGTCGTATTATGGTTATGGCACTGGTGGGCAAGAAATTCACGTTGATAAGGTACATTCCACCTGCCCCCTTCACTACCAGAATGATCAACACATCAGTGTAATGACACTGGAATTCAACCTGCAGCATTATTCTGCCCTGTGTCCACAGCACTAGATCAACCTCATTTTCCCTCCCCAACACCTGTACTACTTTATGGAGACAAGAAAAGAAAGATGGCACAGTTCACGTATATCCACATTTGTAGAAATGTGCAACTGTGAAGAAACAATGAAAAATGACACACAGATGTACAGATCATGGGTTTATTATAGCTGTGTATGTAACAGACAATATTATTGCAGTGATGAGCTACACTGCCTGCCCTCTTCCAGCTGATGCTCAGCCTTTTAAACATGTGACACAGTCAGCACATTTGACAACAATTATATACATGACATCCCCTGCCCCCAATCCACTATTACCACCTCCCATTTTCCTACCTAAAACCTTGCACTGGTTCTGTGAGGCAATAACAAAACAAAAGCCAAGTTTACACATCTTCACCTTTGTGAAAATGGGTGTATATATAACAAATGAAAAGTCACATGTTAAGTGCACTAAAAACATGCAAACTTGATGATGAACTGTGACTAAAAAATGGGGAACAGAATGTACAGATGAGATACAACTTCATCCAAATTTTTGAAACAAACAATTTTGAAATCAGAAGTTCTGAGGGTAGTGAGTAAGCACACTGCAATCTTTCAGAATGTGATTCTGTGGAGTGTGGCAGACAGGTAGCAAACTTTCAGAGTAACCTACAGCCTGATGACTTCTACCCTGGAGATGTAAGCTGCAGGTTCCTTCAAAATATCAGTACTTATCTGCCAACCTACATGGCATCAAATTCCATGAGATCATCTTATTTATTTTTGTTTCCATTCTTTGGTGATGATACCGTGCTATGGTGGCTGCTTTGCCAACATTGGGGAAATTGGTTGTCTCATCTTCCAGCTAAAATGACTAAACCGGGATATGGAAGGAATATTTATAATTTTACACCATGAGGCAGTGGAGAAATCTGCACTCTAACTGGAATATTTGTGGCCCACATGGAAGCTAAACAGAACTTTTTGTTCCTCTTCAGGGTCAATTTTCTCAAATTTCTTATGAAACTAGGGTGTGAGACAGATGCATGAAACATTAAAAAGTAGAAGTCCAATATATTCTCTACTAGACACACATCCAGCAATCAGACTGGCTCAGGCAGCAGTTCAGTCATTTCTTCTTGAAGAAGGACGGCACCAGGTTCCTGGCATAATTGTTCTTCACAACACAATATCACTACCCAAGATTGCCTATATGACGCACTCTATATTCAATCCTGCTAGCCACAACAGTGACACCATCTGCACAAGATGAAGCTATACAGTGGAAATGAACCACATCAGAGGTGGAATATAGGATATAACTTTTGAAGTGATCATCATGTGATTAAAATATGCAGTGTGGAAGCCAGAAGCCTGTGATTAGTAGTGCAGAGTTATGAGTTACCTTTCCACTCCTGAGCCTCAAATGAGGCTTCAAGTTTGTTACTTAAGAAATCTATGTTACTTTGTAGCCCAGCCATTTCTTCCCTGAAAGACAGAAGGAAAGTGTTAATGCACCAAAAATGTCACACACAACATGTGGTCTGCAGTTGACTCTGTGCTGCCCAGTCCAAAACGATGACAGATGAACACCCTTCCCAATACAATTTGGCTCTATGGTTGCCATATCAGTGTATGGCTTTGAGGCGTACTGGTGTATGCATGGCAAAGTAAATTCTGTTCCAGTAATATACTTTCATCATACCCTGAAATCAGCATCAATCAAATATAAATTATCTAACAAAAGACTCCTAAACTGTGTTCTGCAACATGTAAGGGCATCTGTGTGATTCCACATATTTCACTACACCTAACGAAGTCTCCTTCCAAAAGCTGATATTCAGCTGGTCAAGAAATTCCCTATTCTTATGAAACCTGAACATTCATTATCATAAACGTCAAAATAAACTGTAAAAAGCAAGTATAATTGTCTCTTTGGGGGCATTAATGTATATGGGGAAGTAGAGATATAGCTCCAATCTCTCTTAACCTTGGCATTAGATGGAGTTGCCATCTCAAACTCAAGGGCACTGGTCTCAAGGACTAATGGCTCTGCTGTATGTATTTCTGTCGGCCTAACATCATTAACCCCATGTAAATTGAACAGCTGAGAGAAATGGTTCCTCCACCTAGCCAAAATACTGTGGGAGTCTTTCTTATCCTTTTTTCTATGTTAGTTCTAGGCTAATAACCCTTCATAAAGTCACTCATGCCTCTATACAAGTCTCTGATATTTGGTGCAGAACCTTTTGTCTTCCAGTTTGCCATCCAAAAATATAAAGATTTAGTTATACAGACCTGTAATTTTGCCTGTCATTTTGTATGGGTGTGAAACTTGGTTGCTCACAGTAAGGGAAGGCTGAGGGTGTTTCAGAATAGGGACCTGAGGAGAATATTTGGGCATAAGAGTAATGAGGTAAGAGGGGAGTGGAGAAAACTACATAATGAGGAGCTGAATGATCTGTATTCCTCACCAAATATTATTTGGGTGATCAAATGGAGAAGAACGAGATGGGTGGGACATGTAGCACATATGAGGAAGAGGAGAGATGCATACAGAGTTTAGGTGGGGAAACATGAGGGAAATGGACTACTTGGAAGACCCAGGCATAGATGGGAGTGTAATATCAAAATGCATCTTCAGGAAGTGGGATAGAAGGAATGGACTGGATTTGTCTAGCTTAGAACAGGGACAGGTGGCAGGCTCTTGTAAACGCAGCAATGAACCTTCTAGTTCCATAAAATGCAGGGAATTGCTTGACTAGCTGAGAACATGTTAGCTTCTCAAGGACTCTGCTGCATGGTGTAAGTAAATACATAAGTAAATAAGTAAATAGGGGAAAGTTGCCTAATATGGGGAGGTGCATTATTTCATACCAGGAGGTGCTGCACGCTCTGCTTAAGTATGTAAATGATCAAGCACATGAGGCTGTTCTTTGTAATTAAAGTATAAACGGTCAGTTGCTCAGGACTGTGGTATGCTGTGAAATTGTTGCTTATCACTAAACTGTGACTCATGAGCCATTGAAGGTAAGCTGTTTTTCTGAATTAGTTTGGTGCTCAGTTCTCTGTTAAGTGCAATCTTAAACCCTAGCTTTGTTTCACAGGTACAATTATATGTCCTGTTTTATTCACCCCTTTTCTCGAGCACCTGTTTGCACCTATTATGGCGAGGTTTGAAGAGCCTAATATGGGGCTCCCCATATTAGAAAATCAGTACTTTGTGAATTATTGCTTCTGGGTTATATAATATTACAGATGGCTCAAAGAAAAAAATGGGACCCCGAAAGAATGAAGGCAGCTATTGAGGCTATGAGGAACAAGGAAATGGGCAGCTACAACGCATCCAGAGTTTTCAACATACCACATACAACACTACAGCATTATGTTAAAGACCGGCAGAAAAGCTCAAGTGAAACAGTAAAAACAAAACTGGGTAGGAAGCAAGTTCTTCCTTATGAAGAAGAAAATGATCTGGCTGAGCACTGTCTTGTGATGGAAAGAAATTTTTTTGGCTTGACAATGGCAGACGTCATGCGTCTCGCTTACCAACTTGCTGTAAGAAATGGAATTAAAAACCAGTTTTGCAAGAGAAATGGAAAGGCTGGAAGGAAGTGGTTGAAAAATTTGCTATGTCATCATCCACAAATTTCAGTTAGAACCCCTGAAAGTCTTTCACTCTCAAGAGTGAGGGATTTCACTCCTGAATCAGTAGCTCAGTTTTTTTAAGTCTACGAATCCGCTGTGTACACCATTAAACATAATCCTGCAAGACTTTACAATTGCAATTAAACCGGCATCACTATTGTACAGCACAAACACACGAAAATATTAGGATTGAAAGGCAAGCGTCAGTTATCTTCTCTTCAATCTGCAGAACGGGGATCTATTGTGACAGTCGTCAACTGTATGAGTCCAACTGGACACTTCATTCCTCCGTTACTTGTATTTCCAAGAAAAAATATGAAACAAGAACTGATGAATGGCACACCACCTGGATCAATCCACGCATGCCATCCCTTGGGGTGGATACAGAACGAGATTTTTTTCCCAGTGGTTTCTTCATTTCATCAAACATACAAAGCCAACAAAAGAAGATACTGTTATCTTAGTACTGGACGGGCATTATTCACACACCAGGAACCTGGAGGTCATTACTTTTGCTTCAGAGAATCATGTTGACATCATCTGCCTCCCACCTCACAGCAGCCACAAAATGCAACCCTTGGATAAAGCTTTCACGGGGACCCTGAAAACATTCTACTGCCAAGAAATTGAAAAATGGCTCCGTTCACACCCAGGGCGAGCAGTCACCGTCTACTAAATTGGTGAACTATTTGGAAATGCATACAAGCGAACTGCAACAGGCAAAATAGCGGCTAATGGTTTCTGGGCGACAGGCCTCTTTCCTTGTGACAAGAACATCTTCAGACCATATGATTTCCCTCTATCCTCAGAGGACTAAGATGCTGCTCCTGTGAATCATCCTGCTTTGGTAAAGACCAGCGATCAGCCATCATTCAGTTCTGCTAATTTTTCGCCGTTCACTTCTGCTGAGGCTCTCCGATCATCAGATATCAGTGCTGTGCCAAGCCTGAACCTAAAGCCAAATCTTCGTGGTGGAACAGCAAAGAAAATAACGAGTTCACCTTACAAAGAATTTAGTGAGGCAACTCAGAAAAAGAAGATAAAACAGGCCACTAAATCCACAACCAGTCAGCCTGCATCAAATGCTCTTCTTGGTTCTTCAAAAAGATGGACGAGAAGGGTTTGCCAAGATTCAGCTCCGTCTGACACTCCATCAGATTCGGACACTGACCTAGCTGTTCCTTTCGCTGACGATTCAATGGAAGGAGATGGGAAACAAGATGCTGATTGTTTGTTCTGTACTTGTCGTTTCCCTGAAGACCACGATGGAGAAGACTAGATACGATGTGTGAAATGTTTCAGATGGGTGAACACACTTTATGCTGGTGTGGGGGAAGATTTTGTTTGTGAGCCTTGTCAGGGATAAACACTGTTTTGTTCTTATTTTGCATCCTTTGTATTTGTATTTTTTTGTATTTTGTAACTATTCCTTGTGCTTTATGTGAAAATTATTTACCTCCCCAAATTAGGTGCATTCACCTCCCCAAATTAGGAACACGTGTGCGCCTAATTTGGGGAGATGAAGATTTTACAGAAATGAATTTTACACCCGTTTTTCTTTTCATAATGTATTATATTTATGTAGTAACTGTCTCTTCATTAATCAAATTAAGTTTTACCTGTGTTTTGAAAAGTTTTACACCATATTCCTAAGTTTAATAGCTGTTTAAAAAAACCTCCCCAAATTAGGTGACTTTCCCCTAAGTAAGTAAGTAAGAAGTAAGTAAGCAAGTAAGTAAGTAAATAAGTAAGTAAGTATTTGATGGAGTTGAGTGATCAACATTGGCTAATTTACCCTGGGAGAAACAGTTCCTGGTACCAAATGAATAGGAGGTTTTGTCGAATCCAGAGCTGGCCTGCACACTTTCAAGGGGGGGAGAAAAAAAAATTGCCTTGTCATGAATTGAACCACAATTCCTTGGTACTACAGCCTGTATCCTAGTCAGTATACCAACCATGCTATCCCAGCTCAATATAATCTACACTAGTGAAAATTATGCACAGAAATGGCTCACAGAGTTCTCAGCAACTAAATCCTCACAGCTGAGTCCTTCTTGACAAGCCAGTTATTGCTCAGCTAGTTCAGTAATTTCCTGCATCTGTTTTGACAAGAGCCTCCAACTGGGTGCATATTCATATGGAACTGAAATGTTCATCACCATGTTCACAAAGGCTTCCAATGGGAACCTATATTCAGCCGGATTAATCCAGTCTATACCCACTCCCACAATTTCTTTAAGATCCACTTTAATATTACCCTCCCACAAAATACCTAGACCTTCCAAGTTGTCTCTTCCATTTGGGTTTTCTAATCCAGCCTCCTTATGCATTTTTCGTCTCTCCTGTGTGCTACATGCCCAGCATCACTTCAATTTCATCATCCTAATAATATCTGGTGAAGAGTATAAATTGGGAAGCTTCTTACAATGCAACTTCTTCCACCTTTCTGTTAGCTTCTCCCTCTTTGGTCAAAATATTCATCCCACTAGTCTGTTCTCAATCACAATTTCTTTAAGATTTGTGGTTGTCATGGTGGTGAAAATTCATTGTTGTCTTCCAGGTTGACTCCATGCTGCAGTCCAGTACATGGGTACCAAAGTTTTGGAGGTTAAAGCCCTAAATATGGCTGCAAATGTTCCTCCAAAATGCTAGTACCCACCTACTAGCTTACAACACATCATCACAATGTAGACAACTACGACAAGAGACATACCAAGTTTCATATAATTTATGAGAGTATGTTATCACAGCCATGAATTATAGACTGAAGAATTCGATAGACAGCAAATGTTGTTCTTCCCACAACTTATTCCATTCGTTTTTATTGTTTTGGGAAGTGTGTCTGTCTCACCATTCTTTGTACTAAACTGAACAAACACGATATTAAGTTCAAACAATGTGAGAAGCCCAAGCACAGAGCCACCTGCTGCCACAGACATTGCCAGTGCTGACCTGCTCAAGTGGTGCCTGTTCACTACTTGCTACAAGCAGGTGATGCTGTTGTTGCTGCTGCTTCTGTATCTCCCACAGCTGCCCAAGCTTATCCATCAACATCGCATTCTCCTCTCTTAAACAGGCCCTCTCACGCCTGCAAGCAATATTGACTCCATACAATCTACACTACTGCTGTTGCAAATAAAAGATGTCAAATTCCACATCCAGTGGTGTCTGTAACCAAAAAGGGATCTATGGAACCTGAATAAACTTGTGAACTAGGACAGACATGACAGCATGTGTCAGTTTATCATGCTGAGAGACACTAGTTACAAGGTTATGGTGCTCTGATGTGCTACACCTGAACCTCAATGTTCTAAGTGTTCCTGTGATTTGGAAAAATAGGTCTCTTACATAATTAACCCTCTTCAACACCAGACAGTGAAAACCGTACAAGTACTGAAGACAAACTGATATAAACTGTTTTAACTCTACCCACACTACAATGCATGTAAATGAGCCATTTGCCTTATTATTTAAATACTAGGTTATCACACATAAAATCATACATCAAATAAAACAATTATTATTTATATTAAACTGTTAAGAGAGCAACAGAAAGCCACAGTTCTGATAGTATACACTTCAGTACAGAGACAAATTTATCTGCCTACCACACGTACAGTAATAAATTATGTTTACTGGCATGCATATTTGTTCTTTCCACTAATCTCACTTCGCCACATTTTGTCTTATTCAGTAAATGCAGCTGCACATAAACCCTATTTCTGTGACAACTTCATTTCATTTCTCAGGTCTGATAAACAATATGGCTTATTATAATGGAAATTCAGATACACCATGGTGCAAGTAAAATGTGCCCTCTCTAAATAATGATATATTTACTTTTGATTGAAGTCTGGGGAAATGGTAATGTTCTACATTTGTGTCTGGGATGTGCCTGGGTGCCACCTATTTTAATTGGAGATTGGATGTTTTCCTCAACTCTCCACAAAATTCCCAGGAGAGTACATGTTGTAAGCAGCAACCCCAGAATCATTATCATCAGCCAATGACATCACCCAGTTTGATTATCACCCTCTGATCTATTTCCTCCCATACCAGATCCTCTCTTATTTATCACCACTTTCTTCTTCCTCTTGTCTCTATATCTAACTTAATTTGGTCTATCCTTGTCTCCGATTTCCCACACAGTAATTTATTCACAATACATATTCATTTTTTAAACTCTCAAATGAATTCTACTACCATCAATAAAATTTTAACACTCTTACTGTATTACAAATTCTTCTCCAGAAAATTTACCTTCAGTCAGGAAAGAATTTTTAAACAACCAGATACTGAAGACTCACAGCAAATGGTCATAACACACGACAATAATTCACTGACCTTACGAGTTTTGGGACACACCTTAATAGAAACATCTACTTTAACTTGTTCTGGGTTGCTCTGAGATGTTTTCTTGACTGCTCTGCATTGCTCAGCCCCTAGCATGAGATAAGGAACCACTCAGTACTTCAGCTGCTGTTAACTGAAGCAACTGAACAAATCACAGAGCACAATTATGTCCAGGTTCTTCAGTCTGGAGGTAAGACATGCAAACAGTTATGTTTGCTGCTAGCAGTAAACCTAAAAATTTCGAGGTCAAAGAAAAGGAGAACTCCAGCACGATCACAAATTGTGATATAGTACCCAACAGCACAATCACATATTGTGCCATAGTTGGTATCCTCCAGCATGATCACATATTGTGCCATAGTAACATGCAGCAAGATCACTGTGCCATAGTTAGTACCCTCCAGCATAATCACATTGTGCCATAGTTAGTACACTCCAGCATGATCACGCATTGTGCCATAGTTATTACCCTGCAGCACAATCACTTATTGTAACAATTAGGCGCATGCCAAGTAAGACATTGCTTAGTGTAACACATTGTGACAGGCCTCTAAATACACTTGAAATAACCAGAAAATTTATATATGATGATGGTTTTCCCACAGAAAACAATACATTCTTTAATTATAAAATACAGGTCAGAAGGCACTGGACTATCCAAGCAATAATGGGAAAATTACCTTCAGTAGTTGATAAGGTTTATTCTAATATGTAATGTCACCATGAAAGTTTAGATACTTCACTAATTCACAGTACAAAGTGAATAAGCTTCAGCAGTCTCACACACTACTGTCATATGTTGTCACACAACCTGATGTCTTAAATTTCAGATCTTAGCTTGTCAAGTTTTACACACTTAAAATTGTAAAAACGTAAAGTTGTCCCTGTCCATGCCATGAAGGCATATATGGGGAGTAAAGGTAAAGCTCCACTCAATCTTAACCCCGCTACTAGATGGAGGTGAGTGATCAACTTCATACTCTAGCTGTTTTTCCCATAACAAAGAACCTTGGTACCCACTGAATAAAAGGGTGGGTTGGTCCCAGAGCAAGTCTGATTGGTTTCAGTGGAGAGAAAATCTCTTTCTCCAGCTCACATTCAAATCCAGGACCATCCAGCCCATAGCTAGTTATTATACCAAGTATGGTACCCTGGCTCCTTCATTAATTAGTAATCATTTATAAATAATGAAAATCAAAGAATCAAATGACAGAATAAGTAATGTATCAAACAGTAAGTTACATCATAAAGTACAATCAAGCTTGCCCATTTTAAATATACAGTGTTACATATGGCAGAAGGAATCTGTTGCTAACAGTTCAATAGAACACTTTTGTTCACTCCGAGGGGAGAGGATGTCCCTGCTCTAATACCAAATATGACTCTGGGTACTGAACCACTGTAATCACTGATTAATCTTATAAAAACAAGACAGGATGTACTTCATTAACATAGACTTTAATGACCTAGCTGCCAACAATGTTATGCTTTCCTATCACAGTGTCACATGGTGAACACAACACACCAAACATCAATGGAATGAAGATGTATTAACAATGATGGAAACTCAGTTTGGCAGAAATTTTAATTCAGCACAGATGGCTTCAGAACTGGACTTCAAGGAACTATGATGCAGTTTTGCTACCCTCAGAGCTAGGATAGTGCAAAACAGATTTTACATATTTTGTACAATCATGAATGGGTCCAGGGCTGCCAACCCATTTGTCCTACCCTAGGAACAGCTCTGCTATTTGCAGACAATGACTCTCTGGGTGGACTTGAGATTCAGCATGTGATCCAAACCATGAAAGAGGTCTGGTGTACTTCCTGACTTGGGCAGCGACAGGGTAGGCAAGCAGAAAAATCCATGATACATTTGACAAGTCTCGAACCAGAGACCTTTTGCACAGAAGGTGAACATCTGCCCCTCTTCTAGAGTTGTCACATTTTTAAGAAACAGGGCAATTTTTATACAGAATCCAGAACAAGGCTTGGATGTAACAGGGAGAATAATTATCACTTTTTTCCTTTTCCCTCACTGCACATTCAACTATTTATAAAACCAACTTCTCGAAACACAAATACAGTTAATTATTCCAATTTAGTAGAATGTATCATGATTTTGCCAAAGTTTAGCTACTAGGTAATTACGAGATGGAAACCAAATTTAAAACCACAGATGCTGTACACTTCTGTCTACCCTGAGCCTGTCATAGGAAAAGGTCTAATATTGACAGAAAAACAAAAAGCCTGGTACAATAAGCACATGTCAAACAAAGGCCAGATGAGAGAGATAACAGCATGAACTCCACAGTCCCACTGACAGACGAAACTTCCTACACTCTGAACATTTGAAATGAAGAGACATCAGTGTGGTTTATTCTCTTCTCTTCATTGACTCTGTAGGAAAACAAATGCTCTTTCCCCTTTTCAGTCTATTTCTAAGTGTGATTAAAATTTTAGTGTCCTAAATTTGAAAAAAAGTTAAATATCATTACCATTAAGACAGCCAATTAAGTATGAAGCAGTGGGTTCAATACTCAGCTTCTGAACATATGATTTGAATGACCATTGTAAAGAAATAAAAACAGTATCTAAGACTTGTGTTAGAATTTTTGCATGAAAGTACCATGTCAAGTTAAGCTGGTGTGCCAATGTTTTGGAAGTCTCCATTTTCAGTGTGAAATTATGAACAATGCAGCTAGTCTACCATGAGGAAGTTAATAAATTTCTGTGTTTTATGGGACAAATTTGACAGTTTCACAGTCCAGCATTACAATTAAGAGTATGTTCACTTGTAGGCACTCAGTGGAGGATAAGTGACATGATTTTCTTGAAATTTTGTCAATCCAGCCTACCACAACATGGTAACACCAAATAAAAACTGAGAGAGAGAAAAAGGAAACAGAAAGCATGAAGGAAAGAAAAATTAACATGTCTCAACAAATCTTTGTGAAAGCCCCTAAACTGCAGCATTAACCCACAGAACTGCAATTAGTTTACTGTTTCAACAGACAGAACACCACCACCATTCTGAGTTCAGAAGCTGAGGAGTGCCCACCATTGCAGAACATACAGGGGCTGCTTACTTGTGTCTGGTGGAGGATTCCTCCAGCTTCTCTGTGAGTGAGTGACATTCGTCTTTCAGTTTTTCCATCACTTGGTTCTGGGACTGAATCATGCCTTCAAGTTCAGCAACAGTTTGAGCTGAAATGGGACCGTAATCATTGTTACAAAATTATTTAAATTTGCATGGGTCTCATTCTGTAGCTGTTGCACAGCAGCAAGTAACATTTTAGTAAAAAAGTTTGTTTGGCTTTTGTGCCAAAAAAAATGAGGCAATGAACATATAATGTAACAATGAGACGTATTCATGTAGCCATTGTTTCCATGGGAAAGCATTAAGTATTACATATTCTGAGTGTGTGTCTTAGATATCCAGCTTGCAATGTGCATGCAATGCATATTGTCATCAATGGCATGTCTGGCCCTACCATAATTTTCCACATTATCTCATAAATGGTACGATTTTTGGGTAAAAATTATTCAAATGTGTGTTTTGATTTTCTCTACAACTTTTGTCTGAAACATTTCTCATTATAAGAAGAATCCAGTGAGATATTACAAATGTGCATAGGTCTTCATGTATAGTAACTGTTATTCTTGTCAGATTTGAATGAAACTTGAATCTTCAACAGATTTTCAAAAAATATTCAAATGACAAATTTTATGACAATGTGTCCAGTGGAAGCTGAATCATTCCACACAGACAGATGGATGGACAGATGAATCAACAAGACGAAGCTAATAACGGCTGTTTGCAATTTTGCGAACACGCCTAAATTGTGGTAAAAACTTACTTGTGATGAGGAAATGAAAGTGGTGTAGTGTTGAAGTAGGCATTATATAATAACAAATAAAAATTAGGTAAAGAACAAAATGGATATCGACATGGGTGATCAGGTAACGGGAATTTCTCTCTCCAACCTTTTAGAAGAAAAGCAAAGAGAATGTAATGTTGAGCAACTCATGGGCTTTTTTTTTACTCAGAGAAAGCTTTAGACAAAGTTAAACCTTACTGGTCCAGTGATGAATTACACTCAATAGCACGTTCTGTTTTACAAGGTCCAGTGTTGAGCTCAAATCAACATATTATTTTACAAGGCTTTACACTATTTTCCCTAAGCTTCTGCCATCTAATGGTTGCTTTTGAACTCTGAAGATTAGCAATTTTCAGAAAAATTAATCTGGACCATACTATTGAAATTGACAGATGACACATGCAACCAAACCCCTGTCCATGTACGAACATGCTAGACCACAACAAAACACTTCTGCTACACCTCACTGACAATGGCTGCCAAACCATAACAGATACTGTCACAGTAGTAATTAGACAAAAAACATTATTGGTGCATGCAGGATTACACAAGTTATAAGATAAGACCATAGTAAAATTCAGAATTGCCTAGACACACATAAATATTAATGTCACGGCCTGTTGGTAACAAAAATGTTATGTACATTCTTGTTTTTAAGCTTTTGCCGTGTTCTAAATGTAATTTGTTCCTTTTTGGGTAATTCCCCGGCGTCTGAGTTCTAATTGCCGATGTTTCAGAACTCAATGTCGGTTCCATCTTCATAGGCAGGTGAATGAAGTATAAATACTTCATTCACCGACAGTGAGTTCCGAAATGTCGGCAATTAGAACTCAGACGCCGGGGAATTACCCAAAAAGGAACAAATTATATGTTACGTACAGTTTGCCATTAATGTTAAACAGGAATTCCTAAGAACAGAAATAACAACATTTGTGTCATGCTTCCAAGTTTGGCAACAGTTTCGAATGAAATGGAATAACTTGTTCAGTTGTAGGAAAAAATGCCCAACTTCAACAACAGCGCAATTAATTGTGTCCACCATGTCAAAGTTTCAATTTCTAATGTTTCTTTATTAGTTTTTTTAATAGCACTGTGTTAGATACTGATATCATGTGGCAGTGAAAGAGAAAAGCAGGCTATGAGCAAATGCTTATTTGGCTGGCATATGAACAGAAGTAGTTATCACACTTTTTAAGGCACTACTCTGACATACTCTAAGAAGACTTAAGAAAACCACAACAAATCTGTCAGGATAATCAGTTATCTGATTTTAGGTATAAACTTGTGCTTAGAAAGTACAGCAATTACTGCGTGCATGATGCATTGAAAATAACTTCATCTACATAAGACTGCTATATTTTACAAAACAAAAATTTTGAACTACACTATGAAGTAACACCAATATATTAACCAACTTTTGTGCACTACACTGTGTATACTAAATCACACACCAGTTTCAACTCCGATGTATTTTGGCTTCTAAATATGCCATCTTCAGGGATTTCAGTCTAACAGTAATTTATTTTCAAAACATCTAAATAGCAATTTTATAAGCAACACTAAGTGACTATAAGCAATTATTAAACATTTGTTATAAGACTATAGTTTAAAAACATAGATGTAAAACTTTAAAAACACTGTTTCCACCACAAAAAATGAGAATTCAATGAATAAAGATGTTTGAAAACTCTGCAGAATAACTGCTATAAATATTTAATAATGTTTCAGTAAGACAGACAGTATTACTTACAAAGGTTACTTAATGATGTGGAAGCTGGGATAGTATAGTTGGTATAGTGACTAGGGTATGGACTGGGTGATCAGAGGTTCGAATCCTGGCAGGGGGAGACTTTTTTTCTCCTGTAGTACATTCAAACTGGCTCTGAGGTCCACCAAGCCTCCCATTCCATGGGCACCAGGGTTCTTTCCTGGGGATTGAGCAGCCAGGGCATGAGTTGACCACTTGTGGGGACACCCACATTGCAGCTCTCTTTCCTCTGTCTGCACACCAATCCACATACCGACCAAGACAACAGCAGCTTAACCACCACAGCAAACCACTCTCTCACTCCCTCCTTCTCTGTCTACTTCCACGAACAAAGAAAATGGCCAAGACAAGCCAAGCCAAGCCAAAGTGTTAACTGGAGGGTGGAGACTTGCGCGAAGCACAAGTCGACGTCCCCCTGTCTGTTAGACATTCCTGCGTTTGATCACATCGCTGGACTCAGTAACAGACACTTAAACTCTAACAGGGGTTTATGCTTACGCTAATGATTTTGAAGTCAGGTTGAGGGCCTTGACTGATCTTGCCAAAGATTAGGGCCCAGATTGCCCTGGACTAAGTATGGGAGTGATGAACTTCAGTTGGTTGGCTGTCTGGGTTCCGAGCCCAGACTGGCTCTGTCACATTCTGGTGATATACGATGTTTATGAGGCACTTAGGTGAAGTCGCTGTGCCTGGTGGAGGGAAGTGCGGGCCGTGCCCTGACTTTGCATCGAATACCCTGGCATTTGCCTTACAACTGTGGAAAATCACGGTAAACCTCAGTCAGGGTAATGGCCCACAGCAAGCAGTACTACATCTAACGAGCCACGCCTATCAGCTCTGCTAACCAGCCAAAGGCAGAGCAGGCTGGACAGCAGGCGGCCGGAATAAAAGGAGCCCATTCTGACCAACAGAGGCATTGAATTGGTGAGTCGAGTCGATCATTCTAAAGAGTGGCAGTTTTGATTTGACTTGGAGAAAGGATCGTGATACCTGCCATCTGGAGGAGGGGCGATGTACGTGGCTGTACTGGCTTGGCCCGTTGACTCATCTCAGCCAAGTGGGTCGCTCAAGCCCACAGCCATGGATTCAGACCCGTCCAAATCCAGTGTCTCATCTGAGACAACCAACAGGCGCATGTCTAGCGACATGTCTGGGCCTCTGAGCGACAAGCCAGATGGCACCACTTCAAACGCCAAAGTGGCCAATGCCTGCCTACCAGCAGGAGTGTGTCCTAATAAGAAGCCTACTTTTATTTTAGGTTTTGGCGACGCCCGTTCCTTCTTGGCCTGGTTGCGGGCATCCTGCCCTGGCGGTCTGACGGCCCAAATAAAAAGCGAGAAATTGATGCATACCATCAACCGCCGACGTGTTCCGAGCCTCGGTCAGCGCACTGCGTGCCCTTAACGGGAAGGACGGCGTGAGTTTCCACACCTTCACTCTCCCGGAGAACCGCTGTGTACGGCTCCTGGTAAAGAATTTGGGTAGAGGTATGACTGAGAGCGTCGTCCGAGAGGAGCTCGAATCCCTGAAGATTCTAGTCCAGGGGGTCACGCAGCTGCGATCCGGACGTCGCGACCAGGACCCTGCCAACGACCGCCCTCCCACC
>Ga0123355_10006309_pt1 | contig 17529 bp, 11 predicted proteins | sample TergutEmb28metaG_3_FD_89872 | JGI IMG/M metagenome (GOLD analysis project Ga0123355, IMG submission 89872) | Embiratermes neotenicus P1 segment gut microbial communities from Petit-Saut dam, French Guiana - Emb289 P1 | ecosystem: Host-associated > Arthropoda: Insects > Digestive system > Gut ...
ATCGCGCGCACAGCGAATGTTCGAGCCCGTTGGGGGAGAGGTGTGCTGCTCTGCGATTCGAAACCAGGCAACAACTATGCATTTTGCCCTCAGTGACAAAGTCAAAAAGCTGCAAAGTCGCTTGCTCGAGTTCATGGATGAACATATTTATCCGAACGAGCAGCGTTTTTACGACGAGATCCAACGTAATCGCTGGTCGCCGACGCCTGTCATTGAGGAACTCAAGCCGAAAGCCCGCGCTGAAGGTCTTTGGAATCTTTTCCTCCCCGATCAAGAACATGGGGCGGGACTGACCAATCTCGAGTATGCGCCATTATGCGAGATCATGGGGCGAAGCATGATCGCTCCGGAAGTCTTCAATTGCTCCGCCCCCGACGCCGGCAACATGGAAGTGCTGGCGCAATATGGGACCGCGGAACAAAAACAACACTGGCTCAATCCGCTGCTCGCGGGAGAAATCCGGTCGTGCTACGCGATGACCGAACCGGCAGTGGCCTCGTCGGATGCAACGAATATTGAGGCGAGCATTGTCCGCGATGGCGGTGAATATCTCATCAATGGCCGGAAGTGGTGGGCTTCAGGCGCGGGCGATCCGCGCTGCCGGATTGCGATCTTCATGGGCAAGACCGATCGCTCCGCTCCTCGACATCAGCAGCAATCGATGATTTTGGTGCCGATGAACACCCCTGGAGTGAAAGTCGAGCGGTTGCTGACTGTTTTTGGCTACGACCACGCGCCGCATGGGCATGGTGAAGTCAGTTTCGAAAACGTACGGGTGCCGGTGTCGAATATATTGCTTGGCGAGGGGCGCGGCTTTGAAATAGCGCAAGGAAGACTGGGGCCGGGACGCATTCATCACTGTATGCGATGCATAGGCGTGGCCGAGCGCGGCCTGGAGACGATGTGCAAACGTGTACAAGGCCGCGTGGCGTTCGGCAAGCCGCTGGCCGAACAGGGAACGATCCGGGCCGATATTGCTCATTCCCGTATGGAGATCGATCAGGCGCGACTTCTTACTTTTCAGGCAGCGTACAAGATGGACACGGTTGGGAACAAAGCGGCACGCGCCGAGATCGCGATGATCAAGGTTGTGGCGCCGAATGTCGCGCTGCGCGTGTTGGACCGTGCCATCCAGGCGCATGGCGGCGCGGGGGTTTCCCAGGACACGTTTCTTGCTGCTGCCTGGGCGAATGTGCGCACGCTGCGTCTGGCGGACGGTCCGGATGAGGTCCACAGCGAGGCCGTTGCGAAGATGGAGCTTCGAAAGTGGAGTACGCCGGTCGAGGCGGGTGGGCCCCATTGATCAAGTGCATCCTGGCCTGACTCGCTCCTCCTTCGCGGACTGCTCGTGGGTCGTTCCAATCCTGTTCACCAGCTCAGGAGGTACCTTTGGTACCGCGGGTTTTTGAAACTCCAGACGCGTTAAGAGAGTGGGTCGGCCGCGAGATCGGGGTGACGGACTGGTTCACGATCACGCAGGAACATATTCTGCGATTCGCGGATGTCAGCGGCGACTGGCAGTGGATTCACCTGGATCCGGAGCGCGCACTCAGGGAGTCTCCCTTTCGGACAACCATTGCACATGGCTTCCTGACCTTATCGCTGCTGAGCCGCTTCGTACGGCAAGTCTACGAAATCCGGGGCGGAGTCAGCATGACACTCAATTATGGTTTGAATCGGGTGCGATTTCCCGCTCCCGTTCGAGCCGGGTCCAAAATACGCGGGCACGTCGTGCTGCAATCGGTAAACGATGTTTCGGGCGCGCTCGAAGCGGTGCTCGAGGTGACGATAGAAGCGGAAAATTCCCGCAAGCCCTGCTGCGTAGCCGAGTGGGTGCTTCATTACTACTCATGAGCCGCCCATTCGTGCTCAGCGGTGAGTGAGCAGTCCCCGAGCTGCGAGGTGCGAGGCGGCATTGAACGTAAACAGCCGAAGTTGTTCTTGCCGCAGGCGCAGAATTGTGTAAGAGGCGTTGTACAGGGCACCAGCGAGCCGCATCACATGCGCGTCGGAGATTTCGAGCGAAAATCCCGTCCACAGGGCAATCGGCGTTGCCGAGGTCACCACCAGAATGTTTTCCCGCTTTTCTCGATGGTCAAGCTTTGAGCGACAAGCGAGAACGCGGTCGCAAAACTGGCTCCACGTCTCGCCGGTGAAGGGAAACCGGCCGCCCATCCACGCCTCTACAATTTTCGTGTCGCATGGTAGCCATTTGCGATGAACTCGTGAACTGTGCACGCCGTCGCTGATGCGGACTTGCTCAAGTATTTCTTGGTATTCCCGGCGAAACTCGGGATCTTCAGCACATAAATGAGGAGCGAGTTCGCGGGTCAGACGCTCGAGGTCAAATTCGTTCCAGCCGGGATCGACCTCGATCGGGGGGAAAGGAATGCCCGCATCGGAATAAGCGGTCCGAATCTGCTCTGCAGTCTGATGCTGACGGGCCAGAGTTCCTGTCGAGGCTGAGGTAAAGCGCAGTCCCCCCTGCCCAACCAAATGATCCCCCAGTAATCGCGCCTGATGCCCGCCCAGGCCCGAGAGACAATCGTAAGCGTTGCGCGTGCCTGCCTGCCCGTGCCGCACTAAGTAGATTGTGCTCAACTCATTTGTCCCAGAGTTCTGGAGGCGAGTTCGATGAGCGCTTCTACACGGTTGCCGAAGTCCTGGAAGCGCCGGTCGCTGGTTTGTCCCTGCCTGAAGCGATAATAAATCTGCTGCAGGATGACCGCGAGCTTGAACATGCCGAACACTTCGTAATATCCAATGTGCGACAGGTCGCGGCCGGTTTTTTGAGCATACCGCTGAATGAATTGATCACGCGTGTGCCAACCGCTTTGCGAGGTGAGCGCCGGCACCGCCTCGGAGTTGAGGTGTGGCGCCCACGCCCAATAGCACAGCGCCAAGCCGACATCGGTGAGCGGATCACCCACGGTAGTCATCTCCCAATCGAGAACGGCCTCGACCCAGGGTTCGGATTCTGACCGGAGCATGACGTTGTCGAGCTTGTAGTCGTTGTGCACCAAAGTTGGCGCGGGCGAAAGCGGAATGCGATCAGCGAGCCAGAGGGTCACTTGCTCCATTTTCGCCATTCTGCTTTTGGGCATGTCCTCTGTGACGGCCCGATTCCAGCGGTCGGCCCAACCGCGCACCTGCCGCGCCACAAATCCTTCGGGTTTGCCCAGAGCAATCAAACCGGTTTTGAATACGTCGATCGAATGCAGGCGTGCGAAGCAATCGATGAACGCCTCGCTTATCAACTGCTGATAGTCCGGCAACGCTGCCAGCCGGGGAGGAACTTCATCGCGCAGGATGATTCCTCGGCGCCGTTCCATGATGAAGAAGACGGAACCCAAAACGGCTGTGTCTTCGCACAAAAGAAATGGAGCAGGGGCTTCGGGAAAATTCGGATGCACGGTCTCGAGCAGACGAAATTCTCGCGTCATGTCGTGAGCCTTGAGAGCCACCGGGCCGAGCGGTCCGCGCCGCAGCACGTACTCGCAGCCGTCCTGGTTGGTTCGCAGCATATAGGTGAGATTGGAGTGGCCGGCGGGAAACTGTTCAACCGTTATGCCCCCTTCGACGCCTTGGATTTTGCCGCGCAGGTAACCGGCGAGAGAACCGAGATTGAGTTCTTCGCCAGCACGTACGCGGGCAGTATCACAGGGCAAGTACGGTAACCTCCGGGCGAAGCAAAGGTTTTCCGGGCTCAGTGGGTGATTCTCACCTAGACCATCGCGGTCTCGCTGACTCGGAATTCCCGAAACGTTCTGCCTTCCTCGGCTAAACGACGCAACAGCGGTGCCGGTTCCCAGAGTTCACCATGCCGGGAATGAAAGTCGCGAATGCGCTCGTAAACATTCTTGAGCCCGATGGTATCGGCATACCACATGGGGCCACCGCGGTAGGACGGGAATCCATAGCCATTCACGTAGATGATGTCGATGTCGGCGGCGCGGAGAGCGATACCTTCTTCAAGAATGCGGGCGCCTTCGTTCACCAACGCGTAAATGCAGCGCTCCACAATTTCTTCGGCGCAAACGTCGCGCTGGGGGACTCCGGCCTCGATCGCCCAATTGCGAACCAGTTCGTTCACTTCGGGGTCGGGAATGGCACGCCGATTCTCGTCATAGCGATACCAGCCGGCTCCCGTCTTCTGGCCGTACCGTCCGAGCTCACAGAGACGATCACCGGCGATGGGCAGGCGCACGCCGGACTTTTCCAGATGGCGGTACTCTTTGCGGATGCGCCACCCCACATCGAGTCCGGCCAGATCGCCCGTGGCGAGCGGACCGAGCGCCATGCCGAACTCGTAAAGAGCTTGATCGACGGCCTGGGGACTGGCTCCTTCCTCCACCAGAAAAACGGCTTCACGTCCGTAATGATGGAACATGCGGTTGCCCACGAAACCGCGACAATTGCCAACCAGGACGCCGATTTTGCCGAGCTTCCTGGATAATTGCATGCAAGTCCGAATCACCTCCTTGCTGCTTCGGCTGCCGCGTACGATTTCCAGAAGACGCATGACATTGGCAGGGCTGAAGAAGTGAGTTCCGATCACAGCCTCCGGCCGCGACGTGGCTGAGGCGATCTCATCGATGTCGAGCGTCGAGGTGTTACTCGCCAGAATCGCACCCTTCCTCGAGACCCGATCCAGCTGCGCGAAGACTTCTTTTTTGAGCGCCATACCTTCGAACACGGCTTCGACAACCATGTCCGCTCTCGCGAAGTCATCATAGGCAAGCGTGGGTTGAATCAGCTGCAGACGTTCTTCGACAAAATGCCGGGTGAAGCGGCCTCGCTTGACGGAATTGTCATAATTCCTCCGAATGGTAGCCAGGCCGCGGTCGAGGGCTGACGGCTCGGCATCTTTGAGCAACACCGGGATTCCCGCATTTGCAAACACCATGGCGATTCCGCCACCCATCGTTCCGGCGCCGACCACGGCGACGGAATTGACAGGAATGGTCGGTGTTTCTTTCGGGATGTCGGGAATTTTCGCGACCTCGCGCTCAGCGAAAAAGATGTGGATGAGAGCTTTGGATTGATCCGAGAAAAGGCAATCGCGAAACAGTTTCTGTTCGACCTGGCATCCTTCCTGGAAAGGAAGTTTCGTGGCGGCTTCCACGGCGTCGATCGCTGCCAACGGGGCCATCATCCCGCGCTGCTTCGTGCGGGCCCTTTCGCGAGCGGCCGAAAAGTGCGGGGCACTTTGCTCGGCAGTACCCAGCTTTTCGTTGCGTTCGCGAGTTCTTGGAATTGGTTTTCCGGAAATCTCGCGTGCGAATTGAACAGCTCCCGCTAATAATTCGCCATCGATCAGGCGATCCACCAGACCGAGCTCGAGGGCTTCCTGAGCACTGATGGGATTGCCTTCGGCGCACATCTGAACTGCTTTGCCGATCCCGACGAGTCGTGGCAACCGTTGCGTACCGCCGGCTCCGGGAATAATGCCGAGCTTCACTTCCGGCTGGCCGAGTTGTGCAGTTGGAGTCGCGACCCGATAATGGGCCGCCATCGCCAGCTCGAGACCGCCTCCGAAGGCGGTGCCGTGAATTGCAGCAATCGTGGGTTTGCCGTCTTCGATCTCGAGCAGCGAAAGCAGGCTGGCAGGGCGCGGAGTTTTGCCGGTGGTGATTTTCGCGAATTCCTTTATGTCGGCACCCGCGATGAAGGTGCGCCCTGCGCCGATCAGCACAACCGCTTTGACCAAGTCGTCGTTTCGAACCTGCCCCAGCGCATTGGCGATCCCCTGGGCAACGACCGGACTGAGGGCGTTCACCGGTGGGTTATTGATCGTGATGATCGCGACTTCGTGATCTCGAGTTAGTTCAACTGGATCAGACATCTCCCTGCTCTCTTCGGATCTTCGGGTTGGGACGGCGGCTGACGATCCGTTTCCGGGATGCGTCGTCTCGCTGTGTACATCCAATCTGGCTTGATGGGTTTCGCGCAAGTTCTTCTTGAGAATTTTTCCGGTCGCGGTCTTGAGCAGGCTGGTAACGAACTCGATCGAGCGAGGACACTTGTAATGAGCGATTCGCGAGCGACAAAATTCGAGTAACTCGGCCTCGCCGAGCTCTGCCCCCGGTTTCGCGATGACCAGGGCCTTGGGCACTTCCCCCCATTTGTCGTCTGCGACGGCAATGACGGCCGCTTCATAAACAGCGGGATGGGCAAGAATGGCTTTCTCGACTTCAAGGGAAGAAATATTCTCCCCTCCGCTGACAATTATGTCCTTCATCCGGTCGACGATGAGAATGTTGCCGCTTTCATCGACGATGGCCACGTCGCTGGTGTGAAACCAGCCGTCGCGCATGGCATGCTCTGTTTCTGCGGGCTGGTCCCAGTAGCCCTGCATCACACCGTCGCTTCGGGCGACGATCTCACCCATGGTTTTTCCGTCGCGTGGAATGTCCTGTCCGTCGTGATCTAGGACTCGGAGCTCCACCCCGGGGATGGCATAGCCGGTCATCGCCTGCGCCACGTAGCGGCGGTCGCCACCGAGTCCGATTCCCGGTTTCATTTTCGCGGTCGAAAGAACGGGTGAAGTCTCGGTCAAGCCATAGCCGGCGAAGCATTCGCAGCCGAAAGCTTCTTCCATCTGCCGCACCAGCGTCGGGGAAGAGGCAGCGCCTCCGATGGAAATCCATTGCACACTGGTCAAGTCATAATTGTGGCGCTCGGGCGAATTCACCAGGGCCGTGGCCATGATGGGCACAAGACTCAGCGAGTCGACGCGTTCGCGCGCAATCAGGCGAAACACTTCCGCACACGTAAAACGAGGAAGCATGATTTGCCTGCCGCCCACCAGTGTCACGGAATGCGCGGTTCCCCATCCATTGGCGTGAAATAAGGGAATCGTGTGCAGCTGCACCGCGTCGGCTTTGGTGCGGAAGGTGATACAGACAGAAAGCGCGTGGAGATAGACATTCCTGTGAGTGAGCATCACTCCCTTGGGATGGGCGCTCGTGCCACTGGTGTAGAACAGTTCCGCCAGGGAGTTTTCGTCGAACTGCATGATGTCGGGCAGATAAGGAGTTGCCGCGGCCAGCATGTCTTCATAGTTTTGCGGGGAAAGCCATGGCACTGACGGGTCGGCGTCAAGCACAAAGAAGTTCTGGATCGCGGGAACGCTTTGTCGAAGCGACTCGACGACTGGAATAAATTCCTGCTGCAGAAAAAGTGCTTTTGCTCCAGAGTCGTTGAGGATGTGGGCCAATTCAGCCGGAGCGAGACGGACATTCAGCGGCAACAGAACAGCACCCGCAGCCGGGACGCCGTAATAGCCTTCGAGCAGACGGTGGCAATTCAGGCTGAGAAACGCAACCCGGTCTCCCGCACCTACTCCCGCAGCGCGCAAAGCGCCCGACAGACGGCTCGCGCGTTCGGCGAACTCGGCATAGGCGAAACGGTGCTCTCCGCAGACAACCGCGGTCTTGCGGGGGAATTGCTGCTCGGCATAGCGCAAAAAGCGGATCGGGGTCAGAGGAATATTCATGATGGGTCTTCACCAGGCGGTTTGGCCGCCATCGACGACGAGAACCTGTCCGGTCACGTAGTTGGATGCGTCGGAAGCGAGAAACACGGCTGCCCCTTTCAGGTCGTGTTCGTTGCCGAAACGTCGCGCCGGAATATGAGCGAGAAAGAGTTCCTGGTGGCGCTCGAGTATGCGATTGGACATATGCGTGGGAAACCAGCCGGGCGCGATCGCGTTGACTTGAATGTTGTGCATCGCCCACTTGCAAGCCAGATCTTTGGTGAAGCTGATGACTCCACCTTTGCTGGCGTGATAGCCAATCGCGGGGAGCTCGGGCGGAGCTCCTCCTAATCCGGCGACGGAGGCAATGTTGATGATTTTTCCCCGGCCCTGGCCAATCATGATTTTGCCCGCAGCCTGTGCACAGAGAAAGCTTCCGGTAAGGTTGGTCTCGATGACTTTGTTCCAATCCTCCAGCCGCATCTGTTCCGCTGGACTTCCCCAGGAGATTCCGGCGTTATTGATGAGAATGTCGATTCGTCCGAATTGCGCGACGGTTCGATCGACAAGTTCCTGAACGCTGTTCTGTTTTGTGACGTCGCAGGCCAGCGACAGGGTTTTGACTCCGAGTTCATCCAACTCTGCGGCTGCCTGTCGGCAGCGCTCGGCCCGGCGCGCACACAGGACCAGGTTCGCGCCCATTTCCGCGAGACCTTCGGCCATCTGACGGCCGAGTCCGATGGAACCCCCGGTGATGATCGCGACGCGGCCCGTAAGATCGAACAGTTGTTTGACACTCCGCACCGAATTCTGGGTCGTGCCCGCCTCCTTCAACATGAAGTCGCCTCCTCGGCAGAAAACGGATGTTCGTCGGCTGCAAGAGCATCTGGCGGCGGATGATCTTTGCGTGGGCCCGGAGCCTGGGCTTTGAGGAATTCCAGAATCGCCGGGTGCGCGATCTCGGGCCGATCGGTCAGGAAAATGTGGCTGGCGTGCGGAATGATGAAAAGCTTTGCCCCGGGGATGCGATCTGCGATCAGCTGTCCATTTCCCACCCGCACCAGACGGTCGTTCTGGCCATGGATGACAAGGGTAGGCACACGGATCGCCGGAAGACGAGTGTACCCTTCCCAGGCAACAATTCCCTGTAGCTGAGCGAGGTACGATTCCGGGCGCGCCGGCCATGGGCGCCGGATGGCAAGATCTTCCTCGATTCGGTCGCGTGGTGTTTCCACATCATAGATGAACGGCAGTGCTGCTTCCGCGGCCTGCTCAGCGCTCATGGCGGCGCGCGCTTTCAACATTTTGGCCGCCTCCGGTTCGCTGCGGACTGCAGTCGGACCACCGGCGGCAGTGCAGCCGAGAATCAGTGAGCGCACGCGCCTGGGATATTGCAGGGTGAACTCCTGAGCAATCATGCCGCCCATGGAGACCCCGAAGATGTGCGATTTCTCCACTTCGGCCGCATCGAGAACGGCGGCGGCGTCCGATGCCATGAGCGGAATCGCATAGGGTCCAGCGGGAGAATCGCTTCGACCGACACCGCGATTATCGAACACAATCGTCCGATAATGCTCCGCCAGCAGCGGACGCGTGCGCTGCCACATGTGCGCGGTGTAACCCAATCCCATGATGAGCAGCAGCGCATCGCCGCTCCCCAGCTCATCCCAGTAAATCCGCGCTCCTTCATTCGCAACGTATGGCATTAGGTCTCCAGAGAGACTTGGGGAGAACCCCGGCATTCGCCGGTTGATGATATCGCGGCAAGTCAGAAGCTGAAGCGCACGCCGAGCTGAATCTGCCGCATTGGCAAGGCGGACGTAAAAGCCAGTGGCGTGCTCGAAGTGGCTGCGCCTCCACCGGCAAGTACCGTGCCGGGACGAATGCCGTGGACATTGAAAGTCGTGAAGCCGGTCGTCAAGCCAAACAGAGGACCGACTTCATTGTTCACGCTGGCAAAATTTGTCCGATTCGCGATATTAAATCCCTCGGCTGTGAATTGCACGCTGGCCTTCTCACCGAATTTGTGCAGCCAGCTCAGGCGGGCATCGAAGTCGACGTAGTTCGGACCCAGTCCTGTGTTCCGGGGCGCTCCGATCGGTCGTTCATTGGTGGTGTGGTTGTTGCCGTTGACTTCGCCTCCAGCGAGCAAATTGAAAGGATGCCCGCTGTGATAACTGACGATCGGCGAGAACTGGAATCCGGAGAGAATTTTCTGCTTCCACGGACTGTCAATCACCGCGGCGGCGACGATTTTGTGGCGCTCGTCGAACGCGGACAGACTGCGATCAAGGTTAATGTTGGTGGGATCCTGCGGGCCGTAGTCACTGTTGAAGTCGGTCGATGTATCGATCGCCTTGCTGTAGGTGTAATTGCCCAATAAGGTGAAGTAACCACTCAAGCGTTTTTTGATCTCGAAAATTCCTCCTTCGTAGAGCGCGTAAGCCTGCGAGCTGTACTGGTTGTTCTGCACCACCAGCGGATTCACAAAGCATTTCGCCGCCGGGTTGTCGCAAGGCAGACCGCCGGGTTCGGTGCCTCCCAGTGGATCGGCTCCAGCCGCGGTCGTATTCCAGTTGCGGTAGGAGACGGTTTGACCGTTGGCCAGCGTCAAAGTAGTGAACGGGGCAGGCAACAGATTGGTGTCAATGGCGACCGGCAGACGTTGCGTGTGCGTGTAAATTCCGCTCACCGCAATCGAGAAACCTGGCGAGATAGCCCGCTCAATTCCAAACGATGCCTGCTGCGCGATCGGTGGCCGATAACCTGGCTGATTGATGAAGACCACTTGCAGTGGGCCGACCGGGCCGCTGTTTTTGACGTCGATGCCAAGCGGAGCGACGGCGGACGGGGTGATGCAGGCAGAATTCCCCGGAGCCGCAGTCGTGCACTGAATCAGTCCCTGCGCGAAAAGGGTCTGAAAAACCGTGGGCGCGCCGGCGAGGCCCAATGCGGGAATCCCGCCGATCGGATCAACATAAATCGAAATCTCCCGATTGCACGGGCTGGAGCCGCTGCCGGGAATGATCGGTACTCCGAACTGCGAAAAACCGCAGATCGCGGTCAGGTTCGCGACCTGGCCCGCGCTGGTAGAATTCCCGACTGCCGTTTTGTTGGCATTCAGAACGCCCAGGCTCAAATCAACCGCAGGGATCTGCTCATCCACGGGGCCGTAGAAAATGCCGTACCCGCCACGAATGACGGTCTTGCCATCCTTGAACGGATCCCACGCAAACGATACACGCGGCGCAAAATTCTTGTAATAGGTCGTGAGCGGGAGGTATTGCGAGTCGAGTTCATAGCGCAGGCCATAATTGAGGGTGAAGCTGGGTGTGATCCTCCAGGAATCCTGTCCGTAAATTCCGGTGAGCGGCCGCGTGTAATAAGGGTAGACCGGATTGCCGAACCCCTGCTGGTAGACCTGGGGAAGTCCGAAGGACGCTGATTGCAGGGAGGTGATGGTGGGAAGCAGGGGAGTGAGCAAGTTACCGGGAAGCGATCCGAAGACAAACCGTCCCGGGAAAAATGTGTGCGATTCGGTATGGTTGCCCCGAAGTATCACGTTGACACCTGCCTGGAGAGTGTGATGGCCGCGAATGACGGTAAGATTGTCGGCCAACTCCCAGCGGCGAAGAATGCTGATGTTGGGTAGAAAAATATTTGTTCCCAGATTGTTGATGTAGCCTGGAATTTGTAATCCCACTTGGCCCGGTTCGTTGGGAATAACTCGAAAGCTGTTGTAGTCCCACTGTACGCGCGCCTCGTTTTGTGAGGACGAACTGAACTGGTGATACCACGAGGCTTGAATATTGCTGTCGTAGTTGTGAATCGAACTGCCGGCCGAAAACGCAGTCAGGGATTGCACATCGGGAGATTCTTCGAGGTCATGTCCGTAGCGGTAGGTCAGCGAGAATTCGTTTTTGGCGTTGAAGCGGTGGTCCAGGCGTCCGGAGGCAAGATATTGACGTGAGTCGTAAGGAAAGACTCCGCCCTGACTTTCAAACTGGTTCAGCAAGAAGGCATTCACCGGGCTGGTCCCAGGATTGATCGTCAGCGCTCCGTTCAGAATCGCGCCGCATGCTGCCGCCGGAACATTGGTCGTGGGATTTGGAGCCGGTAACCCGAGTTGCGCGGCAACCGCGGCACCCACCGGACCGCTGAGGCAAGGAACCATGTTGCCGCCGGTCAAGCCTGCCAGAACCGCTCCCTGCCCGAGCGTAGGCCGGAAAACATTCGTGCTCGTCAGAATCGGGACCGCATTCTGCGCATCTTGCCGTAGACCCTCGAATGCGGCAAAAAGAAATGTTTTATCCTGCTGCACCGGGAAGCCGACGGTCCCGCCATACTGCTGCCGGCTCAAACTATTTTTGATCGGCGAGCCTTGAGAGTCCGGAGCGGCCGGATTGAAAGTTCCTCCCACGGGCAAAGCCTGGCTGAATGCGAAGGGATCGCGGGCATCCATCGCGTCATTGCGGAAAAATCCATAGAGCGTGCCGTGCACCTTGTTGGTACCGGACTTGGTGACGATATTGATCGAGCCACCGGTCGCAGCTCCGAGATCCGCGGCGTAGTTGCTGCGATTGATCTGGAATTCCTGCACGGCATCCTGACTGACGGTGAGGCGCACGCCTCCGGTATCGTTTCCGGTTTCACCGCCATCCACTGTGACGCTGTTGCCTCTGCCATTGCTGCCGTAGAACGAGAGCCCGCTTTGCGGTGTCTGCTTCACCCGGAAATCCTGATCATCGGCCAGCCGCGTGGAGTCCGAAACGCCGGGTGCGAGCAAGGTGAAAGTCAGGTAATCGCGGCGATCAATGGGTAAGTCGGCGATGAATTGTTGGTCAATTCTGTTAGCCTGGCTCCCTCGTTCGGTTTCGATGGTGGGTGGCTGAGCCACGACCTCGACTCGGGTCGAGACCGTCGAAGGGCTCATACGGAAGTCCGACACGACGGTCTGCCCGATCGCCACGCTAACGTTGTAGCGCACTTCGGTGGCAAACCCGGCGATCACCGCGCTTACTTCGTAGGTGGACGGCGATAGCCCAATCACCCGGAAGTGACCTGCGCTGTCGGTAACAACATCACGCTTGAGGCCGGTTTCGGTGTCCACGACGTTCACCGTCACTCTGGGCATGACGGCGCCGGAGGAATCCAGAACCGTTCCGGTGATGATTCCCGAGGAGCCCACTCCCTGCGCCTGGGCCAAACCGGCTGCAAACATCATGAACACAACCAGACAGATGCGTGGCTTCATCGGGATTCTCCTTACTTGTCACTTCAAACTGCATTGCCGGAATCTTTCGTGTCGGCAATGACCCAGACGCCAGCGGTCCCAGGCATCACAGCAGTCAGCCAGCGGGCGGTATGAGCAGGCCGAAAGACTGCGTCATCGGAGAACGTGATTACGATGAGTCCACGATTTGCTAATGAATCCGGCTCGATCAGCGCAAGCGCAGGGGATTTTGCGAGGCCTTGCCTTGCACGCGCTCGAATTGCGATAGCAAATATCACATAATAGTTACTAACGTCAAGCAGGAATGCTTCGGACTCGACGACCGAATCCGCAAGACGGGCGAGACCAGAGTTTCCTGTGCGCGAACGCGAGCTCTTCCTGCTATTGAGGGGTGAGGACGATCCGGGCGGTTGCCCGGCCATGGCGCAATTCATCGAATACCTGGTTCACCTGGGAAAGCCGCCGGGATTCCACCTGGCAACGGAGTTTCCCGGCAGCGGCAAGCGCCAGCACTTCCTGCATATCGCGCCGGGTTCCGACGGCGGAAGCCTGAACTTTGATTTCGCGGGCCGTCATCAGAATCGGGGGAAAACAAATATTTTCGGCCGGCAATCCCACCACGAGAAGAGTGCCCGTTGGCCGCAGACAATAGAAGGCCATGTCATAGGCTGCCTTTGCTCCCGACGTAACCAGACAAACGTGAACTCCACCTCTGCTCCGGAGTTCTTTGACGACGTTGGCGGAGGCCGCATTGAGCAGACGACTTGCGCCCATGGCGGCTGCAAGCGCAAGCTTGGCGTCGGAAACGTCGATGGCCGTGATTTCCGCACCCCAGATTTTTCCGAGCTGGACCGCGAGATGTCCGAGCCCGCCGATTCCAAACACTGCCAGCCGTTGACCGGCTAAAGGGCCCGCATGTTCGAGCGCACGATACACCGTCAGCCCGGCACAGAGAAGAGGCGCGGTTTCCACCGAGGAAAGGCCACCAGGAATTCTCACCACGTGCGCAGCCGGGGCTTTCACAAATTCGGCATATCCACCGTCGACAGTTACGCCGGTGATTTTCTGACGCAGACACAGATTCTCATGTCCGCTCGAGCAGAATTCGCATTCCCCGCAACTCCAGTGAATCCACGGAACTCCAACGTGGTCGCCGATTTGAAGATCGCGCACCTCGCTGCCGGTCTCCACAATGTGACCTGCGATTTCATGACCCAGTATGAGTGGCTGCTTGATGATTGCCGCCAGCTGCGCCCAATCGCCGTCCGCCACGTGAACATCGGAGTGGCAAGCCCCGCAGGCGTCGATTCGGATTAATACTTCGTCAACCGCGTGAACCGGTCGATCCACTTCCTCGATCTCGAGCGGTTGCTTCCGCTGCCGCAAGACGGCCGCTTTCATGCTGGAAGCCTCGGAAAAACCACGGCAAATGCCGGAGGTTGGGCTACGGTTTCACGCCGCGAAGAAAGAATTCCACCGCGCTATCCACACGCTCGGTGAGCTTATGCGGCCCGGTGAGGTCGACGGTCCACTGCCGGACCACGGTGTGATAGAGCGCTTCCATGAATTCGGCCAGGTGAACCACAGGAAAGTCGCGGGTAATCTCCCCGTGCTGCTGCCCTTGAGCCAGAATCTCGCGAAGCAGGCCGGCCACGATGCACTCGGCTCCGCGCACTTCGGGGGAACGCACCGCATCCATGGCTCCCGAGAGCACGACGGCTTGCCACAACGGACGGTCGCTTTCCGCCTCGCAGGCCAGAGAATGATAAAGCCGCCGCAAACGATCTGCGGTGGTGGCTTTGGTCGAGAGTTCAGACTTCAGGCGTCGGGCGATGCATTCGAAGCCACGCTGGCCAACATCACGCAGAACCGCGTCCTTGCTGGGAAAATAGCGGAAGAAAGTTGGCTGACTGATTTCGAGAATGTTTACAATGTCATCGACGCGAGTTTTCTCATAGCCCTGTTTTCGGAACAGGCGAATCGCCGTATCGATAATCTGTTGACGCAGGCGCGCTTTTTTGCGCTCGCGCAGCCCTGGTATCTCCTGGGCTGGCACGGGTGCGCTTCGCCTTGTCAACCTCTTGCCGGGATTCCGCGTCCTGCGGGCTGAAACGGCGGGAAGATGGGGCATGATGATCTCCTATTTCGAGCGCACTTGCCGAAACTGAACTGGCGCGCTCCCATAGTGAAATGATGTTAACAAAAGCGGAACAGGTCTCCTCTCGGGAATCCGGAAGATCGCGATCAGCTTTTTTCATGCGATCGGCAGTTGACGTTAGCTACTAACTTCTGATATAGGCTAACATAATTTTAAAATCCGTTTTCCGGCTTTGTCGAGCCTTCAGAAACCGGAATCGCGGACGTTCTCCGCAACAATTTCTATTGAGGAAAGAGATGGCACCTGCGGCAGCAACTCCCCTTCAAGCGCAGGGCGGCGCCTTCCTGCTTGAAGATCGCGCCCCGGAAGATGTTTTTACCTTCGAAGATCTGACCGACGAACACCGCGCCATTGCGCGAACCGTTGATCAGTTCTGGACGAATGAAGTGGAACCCAATCTGAATGCGATCCGCCAGCTAAAACCGGGTCTGGCGTTGAGCATATTGCGCAAATCGGCAGCACTGGGTCTGACGGCCATCGCTATTCCCGAAAGGTTCGGCGGGATGGAGATGGATTTGGCTTCTGTGATGATTGCGAGCGAGCATTTAGCCCGCGACGGGTCCTACGGTTCCTGGCATTCCGCACATACCGGGATTGGTACCCTGCCCGTGCTGTTGTTTGGAACCGAAGAGCAGAAGCAAAAATATCTTCCACGATTAGCCGAGGCGGACTTGCTGGCCGCGTATGCGCTTACGGAACCTTTGGCCGGCTCCGATGCTCTCGCCGTGCGAACACGGGCAGACCTGAGCGTGGACGGCAGGTATTACATCCTGAATGGACAGAAGATGTGGATCACCAACGGCGGAGCAGCAGACTTGTTCACGGTCTTTGCCAAAGTGGGAGGAGAAAAATTCACAGCATTCCTGGTCGAGCGCAGCTTTGGCGGCGTCAGTAGTGGTGCTGAAGAACACAAAATGGGAATGAAAGGCAGTTCGACCACGGCGGTCTATTTCGACAACGTCCGTGTTCCCGTCGAAAACGTGCTGGGCGAGGTAGGCCGCGGTCACATCATTGCCTTCAACATTCTCAACATGGGACGCCTGAAACTGGGAGCCGGCGCTTTGGGCGGTGCCAAAGACGTGATTGCCCTCTCCGTCAAGTACGCCAAACAACGGAAAGCATTCGGCACAACCATCGCGCACTTTGGAGCGATTCAGCACAAGCTGGCGGAGATGGCGATTCGGACCTTCGCAGTAGAGTCGATGGTCTGGCGCGTAGTCGGATTGATTGAACATCAGTTGTCGCCCTCGACCCCGGCACAGTCCACCGGAACGAGGGGCGAAATCAAGGCTCTGGAGGCATACGCGGCGGAATGCTCCATGATCAAGGTCTGCGCCTCAGAAATGCTGGACTATGTTGTAGACGAGGGAGTCCAGATCCACGGCGGCTACGGGTATCACCAGGATTATGCGGTTGAGCGGGCGTACCGCGACTCACGCATTAACCGAATTTTCGAAGGTACCAACGAAATTAATCGCCTGTTGATTACCGGCATGTTGCTGAAACGCGCCGCCCGTGACCAGTTACCGCTGACCTCTGCGATGCAGGCGGTTCTGAACGGCACTGGCGAACCGGCGGCCGTTTTGACAACGAGCGACGAAGAGTTGCGTCTGGTCAGGGGCGCCAAGAAGGTCGCCCTTCTCGGAATTGGCGTGGCGTATTCGAAATATCAGGAAGAACTCGGAAAGCAGCAGGAGATCCTCATGAATCTGTCGGACATTGTCATGGAGGCATTCGCGATGGAGTCGACGCTGCTGCGGTCGCGAAAACTGAAGGCATCGGGCAAGGGAGCCAATGCCGCCGACATGAGTGCTGTGTTTCTTCGCGAAGCCATGTCGCGCGTGGATATTTCGGCCCAAGCGATACTGGGGGCATGCTGCGCTGGAAAAGCGCTGCAGGAGAAGTTGGTGGCCCTGCGCCTGTTGACGGACTACGATCCGGTAAATGCAATTGAGCTGCGACGGGCCATTGCTGGTCGGCTGCTGGCAGCGGAATCCTATATCGTTTGACCTTTCGCGTTCGGCGGATCATCTCCACCGGGTGAGCCCGAATTGAACCGGGGTGCGGGGCCCGGTTGCAGTTTGAATCAAAGGGGCGCCAAAAAGAGACCTGCCGAACCCTGATTTATATGTCGCGCATCCAGGTCGTGGTTTATGCTTGACGTAACACATAACGCTCTGCGATTCCAACCGGCTCGAAGCTTTGAAGGCGACGCAAGGGTCAGTACAGCATTCGTATCAACGACCACTGGAGAGTCTGTTTTGAGTGGCCGGCAGGTGCGGCTGGTCCATCGAACGTTCAGATTGCTGATTACCATTAGGAAAGACCATCGTGGCCATAACTGCGATTCACCCAGGAGACCATCCAGCCGAAGAACTGAAAGAACTCGGCATGAGCGCTGCTGAACTTGCGCGGCAGCTCGATGTCGACTAATCGTGTAACCGGAATCCTGAACGGGAGGCGGGCTATCACAGGTGATACAGCGCTTCGACTCGCACATTTCTTCGGGACAACCGGTGAGTTTTGGCTCAATCTGCAAAGCCTCTATGAATTGCGGGTCGCGCAGAAGAAGGCGGGGAAGTCCATCGCCCGACTGCCGACGCTGAGACATGTCGAGCAAGTGCATGCGTAGGGCTGGTCCTTGTTTTTGACTCTCCGGTG
>Ga0123355_10006310_pt1 | contig 17529 bp, 22 predicted proteins | sample TergutEmb28metaG_3_FD_89872 | JGI IMG/M metagenome (GOLD analysis project Ga0123355, IMG submission 89872) | Embiratermes neotenicus P1 segment gut microbial communities from Petit-Saut dam, French Guiana - Emb289 P1 | ecosystem: Host-associated > Arthropoda: Insects > Digestive system > Gut ...
AAGCATCATATCATTGGTCTTTGTATGGTTTTATCCACCTTAGGATGGAGTAAAGTTTTAATTATATTGATTGTTTTTTCTTTGGACCAGTGTTGGCTTCCACATTATACAGTCTACGGTTCAGTACTACAAGGGCTCAAGCATTAGCAACCGATATTAACCTCTTATCCTTAGGTTTTTGCAGTGTGTGTTGAATGCGTACCAAATTAACACTAAAAGAAATGGACTTTTACTTACACCTTGAACATGCCAAGTACACAGAGAAGTTATAAGGATCCTTCATTTCCATATTTGTCGTCGATCCCAGTTTATAGTTCTTGAGCATCTAAAACAGGTAAACCAGTTGGTCTGGCTCAATTTCAAGCTATATCAAAGACCACATCTTACAGTGCTGTTTCTAAAATTAAATTTTTTTCCTTCGGTTTCTGTGACCTGTGTATAATCTGTAAATCTGGCTTTTGGAATATGGTCACTGGACATGACAGAGCAGTTTCTTTTCACTTTACAGTAGTTACCAACTTCAGAAGAAATGAAACTCAACAATTAAGATGAAAACAACATTTACTGAAATTCTAAACAGTCTTAGCATACAGTGTAGCCAAATCCCCCCAAACTTAAGTTACACCTCACATAATCACTGTAGACCTTTTAATTGTGAATGATATAAACAAGCAAATGGACTCGGGTTGAGTCCAACATGATTATAGTATTACCTGTTTCTAATACTGTTTGGACATATTTGAATTATGTCTATTTCATAGGACTGTTAAACTATTTCACATAGAGGTTAATCCTCTAAAGCTGGAGTAAGTAATGTAGGGGAATACATAGTGTTCCACTTAAAACCAGCCTGCTTGCATGGCGAGAGTGCCGACAGCAGGCCAGTTTTAAGCGAAACACCCCATACTTCCTGCAGAAATACAGACAGGTATACAACTTACAGAGAGCCAGACAAATTGAAAACCTTTTAATTCTTCACACTGCGCCTCTTTCATCCAAGGATGGACAATAGCTCATGGCACATTAGGCACACAGAAGATAAAAGTCTTTTGGGATGTCACTGGGAAAGTACATGTAGTTTCCATCACTCTGAAGGATATTAGTGCCTTCATCTTCATAACTGAGCAGTCTAGACGAATGGCTGTGTGGGCAACAGCTGGCTTCTCCTACTAACACATCTATTGGCTCACCACCTTCTTTGGCCATGTAATAAAATCATCAACCAAGCCTCTACAATACATACTACTTGTCCCATATCGCTACTCTCCTTGGACTGTGTGACAAGATGAAGGCCCTATAATCCTTAAAAAAATTGGGGAACTACTGGCCCAATGACACAGTATCACATCCCTGAAGACTTTCATCTTTACCAACACTACCAGTCACCTCAAATCCTATATATCAGGCAAGGTTAATTAATCTGGTCTTTAATTTCTGGTTTGCTGTACTATGATGGTCAGGAAAATATACAGTAATATTTAATTCTATGCATGACTTTTGCAAGTACAGTTCCAGATTCCATTTATCATCTCTGTGTGATGGATAAACTTACATGCCCTCTTGACATGTTTAGGTTAGTTTACAGACGTGTATGTCCTTCAGCACTTGTTTCTTTTGTATTAACCACAAGAAACTCACCAGCAATACAGTTAAATATCATGACAAACGCAGAGCTTTGCAAAATGTCACCAAATTTATTATTGCTAGCATACACAGACATTTCACAGAAAGTTTTTATATGTTTGATCTACAATATTTTATATAACTACCTACAATCATTCATTAGTTATGGCCAACACACACAAAGCAAAACAGAGATTACAGGCAATCACGTTGTTTCAGGTTCCGTGCAACAATTATCTTACACAACCTGCATGAAGTCCTATTACCACACCAAATTTCAAAACACCATCTGAACCTTTAAATTCTGGCATGTTATATTGTGGCACAGTTCTAAGTACCCACGATTCAAGTCTTCTGGGATGTTATGCCGATGTTACTGGGTAAAGAATTCTACTCACCCAAACCACACAGTGATCCCAGAAAACTTGAAAAGTTTTCAAAGCAGTCTGACAGTACGGAAAACATGCAACAAATCAAATTTCAAGAACTGACACTTTTTTCCTACATAGCAGAAGTTTAAATATTTGAATAAGGGCATTTAAAATGTGAAATAATAAAAAAGAGTACACATTTATTTTTGTGAAATTGCTGTCTCATTTATTTGTTCTACATTTGGGGGTTATTACTCTATCACTTCAATAAAACTTTGCAGAAAACATTCTCAACGCGTCCAAAAATGCTGTTCAATTACGAATCAAATAAACACAAATTATCTACAAAGGTACAGAATAAAGTATCAAAAAAGGGAATCACTTTTCAGTATTCATCACTTTGTAGAGGAGATTCTTCATTCTGCACATCACATTTTTTTCTCCCACAACCATCTTACCTTGGTCACAAAACGATCACAATGAAGCAAGTTTTTCACATTCAGAAACACTTCTATACACTAAGTGTACAGAGAAAAAACACCCATTTTCACAAACCCAGGTGTGCCATATTCTTGGTCTTCACCCAGCTGATTTAATGGCAATCACGAGGATTCGTTGGTTTCTTTTACCACAAGATTCATAAAAGAGAATGTAAAAAAATGCAAATAAAACAGGAGTTTGGACTGGCATTAGGCAAATGAATCTCTCTCAGACCGAGACAATTCACAGAAAAGAGGGGCGATTATCTGGTTTACAAGGACAAATTTATGTGAGAAATTCATATTTGTTTCCATTGTCACAATCCTTGCCAACAGGAACACAATCATCCCACACCCCACCCACCAAAAATGGGGAAGGGGGGGTGGGGGGGTGGCACTCTACCTCATAGCCATCACCAACTGCACAACAATTTCAAGTTTCAATGACACATATTCTTTTTCAATTCATCCTGAAATACAGGATCTAGATGATTTCAATATCACACTGCAAATGATATCTCCTACCAGTCACCTCAGCCTATGCTGCCCACTCAAAACACCATATCATCACAATCGTAGTGATCATCAGTCAGTGTCAATTCCCAACTCATCAGCTTCTCTATCATTCTCCTCAAACATCACCACTGAACCTTGTCAGTTTTTACCAAAAATAAAAATGTTTCTACCAGAACACATCAAGCTATCCTCTACAAACCTACTTACAAAGACATAATACTGCAAACGCTACAATTTCTACACTGCCTCTGACAAAAATAACACACATATGGCAAGTGGATGTATTGGGCAGTCTGCAGTGGGAGGTTTAAATCATAATTCCCTGGTGATAATGGTTAACATCAATGTTATGAATACCTGCTTGCAAGCCTGTAAACTCCAATCACCTCAGACAAAAACATTTTTCAAGCTCTTCTCTATAAATCTCCTATAGGAAAACAATCACAAGCAGCATACGAGCGTGCGCTCTCTCTCATACACGCACGCCTGCGCGCGCGCGCGCACACACACACACACACACACACACACACACACTGGTAGCAGGGGTTTTTCCTATCCCCTCCATAGATGGACGCATGTGCGCTGAAAGGTTAAAGGCCCTGTTCTCCTGACGCTCCGCCTTTGCTTTCTTAACTTCGCTTTCAAGTAGGACGATTTACCTCGTGTTCTTCTACACAATTTTTCAGATTCACAAATATGTTCCTCAAGGTACTTACCGAATCAACAATATCCCTCTTGAGGTCTTTTCGTAAGTTTCCACTCTTTTTCGTTATACTTATTAAAGTATTGAGAGCACTCTCCAGCTGCAGGTTTGCTTCGTCAGCCATCTTGCCTCCGTCCATCCCTTCTTTAGTTCAGTGGCAATTGTTGTTATTGGTATCCTATTGTATACTATGTTTAGTTCACCGTCATCCTCGGCTGCTTCTTTGGCGAGTTTGCCAGCTCATTCCCCTCGATTCCATTATGTGCCATCACCCATCTGAAGCGGAATGACCAATTCTGCATCATGAGTTGTCGAACCTTGTGTCGTTTTTCTTCTATTAAGGGGCTGTGTATAAAATTGTTTCTCGGTGAGGCTAAGGTCACTTTGCTGTTGGTGTAGATGGCTACTGTTCTGGCGTTGTGGTCTGAAAGGGATGTTAGTTTTCCCAGTGACTTCAAAATTGCTATTTGTTCAGCTTGATTGTTTGAACAGCAGTTTTGTAGCTTATATTTGCACCGCTTTTTCAGCACCTGGTCCACATATATGGCTGCTCCTGCTCTGACTTTGCCTCAAATTTTGCTTCCGTCTGTACAGATCTCTACGGAGTATGGTGTTGAGTCACATATTTCCATTATGTTCAGTCGCCGTGCAGGATGAGGCCATTCCTTAATCGGCAATGGTATGTCGTAATCATGTTCACTTCGTTCTGCATTGTGCTTTATTTTGTACAGCCTCGCCTTCTCCTCTATTACAATTCCTATGGGTGGAACTCCATCATACATGAAGCTTCGAAAGAAATAGTTTTGTACGCCTTCGCGATTTTAATATTTATCAGCATCTGTACTCTTTGCAACACGCGTAAGTTTCTTTGTTTTACTACAGCCTCATCCCAAACAGGGGCTCCGTACGTTAATAGAGGAATCAGTGCCCCTTCATAAATGGTTTTAATCTTTACAGTACGTGCGTCCCAGCCAAGGGATGGCATTTAAATTATTTAAAGCCAACTGGGGTATGAGAGTCCTGCAGGTAGGACAGCCACAGCCTCAGCCATTTAAATATTTCGCTCTCGATGCCGTGGGATATTAAGGGAAACTTCACTCATTCTTAGCACCACTCTACAAGTTTTTTTGCAGCTTCATGCTCCGAATGATTTACCCCTTGATTGAAAACCCCCTGTATCCATTTTTTATATGATGCTGTTTGTACCTACAGCCAGTAAGGATACAGTGGTGACGATGCTAAGCTTATTTTTCCTACTCTATTCATTTGGCTTGTGAATGACTGACTGTTTAGTCTGGAGAGTGTATCTATGCAGCACTTAGGTTACAGCGATAATATGGTGACAGGTTGCAATAAGCAGAACTTTATCTGTCATCCTTTTCTTTGAAGGGCCCCATTTAGAGCTCAACAATATTGCGTTTTGTTTCTCAGATTTCTGGCTAAGTTTAGATCCAGTGTTGCATAGACAGCTTGCTTTTCTTCCCAGTAATCATTTGACAGTCGGTGTGAGTGGTGGCATAAAGAGTCGACCATGCAAGAGGCCAAGGTTGCTGCAGCCCCGCAAAATATCTGAACTGATTGTCAACACTGACAGTGACAAAGCGAGAGTATCAAGCATGTTAGTTCAGTTGAGGGAGGTTCTGAAACTGCGCCAGGGTTGTCCCAACCTCAACCTTACCGCCAAACAGCCAGTTGTCACAAGTCCAGCAGTTAAAATTCGTCCAGTGCCTCTGACAAAGTGGATGCTGGTGAGAGTGGGCCAGGTGAACAGCCTCCCAACAGCCAATAACCCTACAATGGACACGTCCCTTGTGCCCTCAGAGCAGTGTAGCACACACATATACAGGGGGCCCCAGAGGAAAGGACAATGAAGCATCCCACATAAATGACGGCTCCAGTCCACTTAGTGTTTTTCTTCTGTATTTTGCAGAAATTATCACTCTGCTGGCGGTGGAGACTAACTGCTACTACCAAGATTACATTGACAGACTTGACGATGGACTCTCTCCTGATCCTGACGTCACTGAAGCCGAAATGTTTGTGTTTCTGGCATTGACAATACAGATGGGACATGGCGTAAGAGACAAACTGACAGATGACTGGTCAACATTGGATCAGCTATACACATCTTTCTACGGCACCATGATGAAATGGGACCGATACCTTCACATCCTTTGTTACTGACATTTTACTGACAACAGGAATGAACCTGATAGGACAGACGAAAATTTTGACAGACTATGGAAGATACGAGACCTGTTTGAAATTCTAAATGACACGTTTTCCAAATTTTACAACCCTTCCGATAATCTGGCTATTGACAAAGTTAATGTTTCCTTCAAGGGAAGGGTGATTTTTAAACAGTACCTACCAAAAAAAAAACGCAAGCGTTTCAGCATCAAAATTGTCAAACTTTGTGACTCAACTGGATACATGTATGACATGAAAGTATGTTTGGGGAAGGACAGACAGCGCACAACACAGCATGTGACAGCAACTCTTGTGACAGTGACAGAACTGACAAGGAAGATAGAAGGACATGGGCACAAATTATACATGGACAATTTCTTTTCTTCCCCTGAATTTTTGGATGATTTGGTGAAGAAACAGATTTACTGTTGTGGCACTGTCAGGCAGAACAGGAAAGGCATGCTACAAGACCTACGACCGAAGACAACAAAACTGAAAAGGGGAGATTTTTGCATAAGGACCAGGGATGGCTTGAAGGCAATACTGTGACGGGACAAGAGAGACATATGCATGTTGACTAATATTCATAGTGCCCCAGTAGAAGGTAATTTCTGCAATGGAGGAGGAAAAGCCATAAAGCCGCAAATTGTGATGGATTATAACCATATGGGCTATGTGGAAAAGGTTGACAGAATGGCTAACAGTTACTCCATCAGCCATCGCACATTCAAGTGGACGAAAAAACTGTTCTTTCATCTGCTAGACCTGGCCATTCTCAATAGCTACATTCTTCATTCCTCGTGTGGGGGTAAGAAAATGTCACATAGAGATTTTCAATATACCCTAGTGAGGAATATGTTGGCACATGCTGGACCAGAATGGAGAATACCAAGGCCATTAGGTAGACCACCTAATGCTGAATCACACGTCGCCAGGCTTGAAGTCTGCAGCAGCAAACACTGGCCTATCCCATCTGAGACACAGCTGAGGTGTCGCATGTGTAAGGCCAGGGGTGTGACACAGAAAATGTTCGTGAAGTGCCGTAAGTGTGAAGTGGGACTGTGCGTTAAAAAAACAGGTTTTGAAGATTATAGCACGTTCGAAACGTGATGGCACACGCACAGAAACCAGATGTGGTCTTTCAGCGAAATGGACGAGTCCATTTAAATTGGCGTGGGGGTCAGTTCAGTCGACTGCTGGCAGCCGAGTTGTGCGCATCAGCAGTAGTAATGGCAGTAATGCTGGATACACCATGTTCTGAGGTAGAGTGCAAGACTACTGGCTACCCATTCCACTTGCATGTTTCACCTTCACTTCCCCTCCCGTGCGTCACCACGTGCCATCAGGATCCGAATGCGCTACACCACACAAAGGCACAGTTCTAACAACATCAGGTGCGACCTTCTTAAGGAAACCTAGGGACTGAAGCCAATATGTAAATAAAAGAAACTGAAATTTTTCCATATTCCATACAATTTGTTTATCTATTCACAAACTAAAATTATTACTGCTTTCTTGAACACACGTAGAAATGTCTCTGTCTTATTTCCCGAAAAATGCCGTTTAATCCATTATTCAATCTTTTTTCGTTCCCGGAATATTAACGTTTTTTGTAAACCATGTGCTAAAATTTAAATGTCTAGCGAAAAGAATGTTGTATGTGAAGGTGGACTGTAGCCATTTAAATGCCGATGCGAAAAGGTTAAGCGATTTGTGGCCTAGACCGCAATGAAGTTTTGCAGATCTGCCTAGCATGTGAATCAGTTTAGTGGAGTTTTCAGCTATATATTTAATGTGACTGTCAAATGTAAGCCAACTGTCGAAGTAGATTCCTAAATATTTCATTTCTTTCACCACTTCCAGTCTTCTATTGTTAAGGTGTATGTTAATATATTTATTGTTCCTCTTCCTAGATAACAGAATTACCTTTGATTTGGTTTCATTGAACTGCATTTTGTTTTCTTTTGCCCATTTTTCTATTTTAGCAAGATCTAAGTTTGCATACCCTTCTGCTTCCGAGAGAGTATTACCTGTCGCCATAATTGCGAGATCATCTGCAAAGGCTATTACTTTAGTGTGACTTGAAAACTCTAAGTTTAAAAGAGCGTTGTACATGAAGTTCCAGAAACCTGGGCCACAGCATGAACCTTGGGGGCAGCCTTTCGTCACGTTCTTCTCACTGTGTGTGTGGTGTTTGCGTAATGGGTTGCTACCCTGTCACTGAAGTAGTTCAGAGACAGGATGTACATATTTTTTGGGAAATGAAGGTTGCGCAAATTACTTGGTATGCTTGGCCGCCAAGCAGCGTCAAATGCCCCCCTAACGTCCAAACTTACCATTCTCACACAATTCTTTTTTTGTAGGGTTTCCCATATAAATCCTTTAGCGGCCAGTGCTGCATCAATTGTGCTTTTCTGAGGGAAGAATCCGTATTGATTTTCATTTAGAAGGCTGTTGGAGAAAACATGGTGGTTGATCCTGTCAATTAGCAGTTTTTCATGAACTTTTTTGCCTACGTTTAATAGACTAATAGGTCGATATTTGGTTATTTCTGTACTTCCTTCTTTCCCTGGCTTAACTATGGGAATTATTATTGAGCGTTTCCATTGTTTAGGGAAGTATCCTTTCCTTAGGCACTCGTTATATATCTCTGTGAAGAAAGTGGGAAAGCGCTTGAAAATCCTCAAGAGTATATCACTGTTCAAGCCGTCCTCTCCCAGTGTTTTGCTTGGATTGAACTTTTCTAACACCACCAGCATTTCCTCCTTTGTGAATTCTACGTCATCGAGCATGTCAAGAGGTTCTACTGCCAGCTGTCTGATGGATTTATGATGTACACTGTCGCTACTCTCACTGTCTTCAGGTATGAAATATTCCATCATGTGTTTCATCGTGCTCACTATGTCTGCCGTATAAATTCCATTTTGGTTTTGAGAGTTGACAATGTAATTTACTTTGCAGTTCCCCAGATGCCCATTTGTGTTCAATGGGTTGGAGTAAGTGGTATGGGAGCAAAATTCTTTCCAAGATTTTAGTTTTTCTTCTTGGAGTTTTGCCTGATAGTGTCTTTTCGCTTTCTGGTACTGCAGCTGTCTCTCTTGTCACAGGTTATCATCATTCCTTGTCCTTTGGTACCTTCTCCTTAGTGGAAGCCCTCGGTTTTAAAGTATTGTGAGGTCACTTGTCCATCAAGGTGCTCTTCTTCCTTTGGTAACGCGATCCCCGGCTCTTGATACCTTGAAGGCTGCATCGCAAATTGCTGTTACAATGGAAGTAAACTTCGACATAAGTTCATCTGTATCGGTGGATTGCTTAACTTTCTCACTCAGTTCTTCATCGCATTTTAGTAGGTCACTATAATTATTCATACAGTTGAGTCTCGAAAGCAAGTTCGATATCAGTTTGTTCTCAAATTTTCCCCAGTCTTCAGTTTTTATTTGATATCGTGTCCCTGCATGATTAATCAGCCATCCAATTTTCAATTAAGTCTGCAGCATCTTCTTTCTCGTCTCTGGGTCGACTTCAATTACCATGTTAATTTCACCCCTTTTGTCCTGAACTTAAATCTGGCTGCAACCTCCCCCGGTTTCAAGCTCAGTTCTGGATTTTGGGCTAGTATAGTCTCCTCTAAATTCTCAACTGTAACATCCTGTGGAGTGTTGCACATGATCAGCCTCGGTTTACGTAATTTTGGAACGTTAACTTCTAGTACCTCTCCACATTTGTCACTAATATTAGTGCTGAGTAAATTTGTTTCATCTATGCTTCTCACTTCAATAAGGATCCGTCCATCCTTCAGTGACTTAAGTATCTTAATACCTACTTTCATTGCAGTTGGATTAATTTTTGTCTTCAAAACATTTTTAATTGTCTCTGGCGATTGGTTGGTCCTAGATTTTAGCATCAGCTTGGATAATTTTTCGATACTCGCGCTCGTCACGTCACAGTACAGTTTTCTAGCGCCGCCGGAAGGTGACTGCACTTGCTTCACACTGAACTAAAGAAGGAAGGGCTCACAAAGTGGCAGAGACAATGCGAAAGGACCGACAAAGGAGCAGTATGCAGATCATTCTTCCCGACAGTAGAACAGAGACTAAAACTGAAAATACCAATAACATCGGAGTTCACAGATATTGTCTCTGGCCATGGGAAAACAAAATCATATCTCAACAGGTTCAAATTAATAGATAATCCAATGTGTCCCTGCGATGAGGGGGCTCAGTCACCAGAACACTTATATATAACTGCAAAATATCAGAATTCCAAAGGAATACTTTGCAGCATCAAATAAAGTCCAGCGGAGGAACCTGGCCCACCAACAACAGCGACTTGACAGCAAAATACTCACACACATTTTCAAGATTTATCAAATCGATAGATTTCAATAAACTACAACAGAATATATAATGGCTCTCAACTGTACATACCGGATACACAACATGCAATGCTTAATTTCGATAAGTTTAAATAAGCATGTTTTAGTGATAGATTACTAGAACTAAAGACACAAACCCAAGCAAACTGGGAAGACAAAACAGTTTTGACCACAAACATTGTAATTACATTATTTAATAAGTAGTAATATCTATGAACAACAGCCAATTGTTAGATGAATCAATTATTAAGTTTACAATTGCTTTTCTCTAAATAATAATGTACTTTAATATACGAACACCAAAATATGTAGTATTACTGTGTAATGGAGCATGTTGTCAATAAAAACTATTAAAAAAAAACACATGCACACACACACACACACACACACACACACACGCACGCGCGCCCACACATGCACCTCTACAGGATACATGAAACTTCTGTCTTACTTAAACAAAGGAATGACATGCGAAGCACTACTTAGGTTCCACAACACACAATAGTAATACCCTCAACATGCTACAAATACCTTTCCTGTGAGGCTAACCAGAGTAAAGATGTCAGAGATATTGTACAAAACAATTCTAATCACCTCATAGGCCTCTGTAAAAAACTCTTCTCCCCCTCCAACATCTGGCCATTGTGCATCTGTAATCCAGTAGTTAACGCTCCTGCAAATACAGACACCTTTCATGTGGATATGAAAGACATGTATTTCACTCCTAAATTATACATGAGCCTCCCAAAAACAAGATAATGTAAAATAAAAATTTCACATTTTCTTGCATAATTATCCACATATTTGTACTTCATGACAATCCAATCTTCCCAGTCAGTACAATGACAAGGCCTCAGGACAGGACAGGAGTTGGGGTTTGATGCTGTCATCCCAATGTCCAGAATGGCTCTCAGGTCTATCTAACCTCATATCAGAGGGCTACTGTGAGCTTTAACCACTGGGGTACAGTGGCCACAGCATGAAACTGACTGTATCTTTATTTACTGCTGATCTTAAGTCTGTGTGGAGCTATACCTCTGCTCCCCTGCATGTCTACAATGAGGTACTGAATGAACAAAGAGGACACCCAACTTTTCATATGCCAACTTACGTTTAACTCTTTGATGAATAAAGATAAGTAAAGTATACTACGTTAGGCACCACAGTGACCCCTTGCACCTCGAAGTCCAATCTTTTGTTCAAACCTTTACAAGAATCAGATTAACTTGAATTATAAATAAAGCTTCAGCTCATACTGCACAGTAAACAAAGCCTGTCTCAGTTGTAAAATACCATTATTTAAAGCAGCACTGGAAAATAACTGTTATTTGATCTGAGATACCTACAAAACTCTTGTAAATGCAATGCGACCACATTATTTTGGAAATGGTGTCTAGTTACATCTTCAAGTGGAACCCTTATCTGCTGGGCCACTTCACAGTGCTACTCTCATAGTGTGGACGTATTTTATTTCTTCACCCACCCAACTAGATTAGATACTGTGTACAAACCAAAGTACGAGGGAAAGTCATTAAATAACAGGAATTTTATTCTAAAGTGTATGGAAAGTATGCACAACGAAAAATCTTATTTCGGGACACAAAATGGCTCCTTAGCAATATGTCATATAGGGGTCATGACGATCAAGCAGTTTGAGCCTGTGCAGTACGCCGTACAACATGGCCACTCCACTGTCAACTTGCACCGTGGAAGAACAACGAAGCATTATTCGTTTTTTGTGGTCAGAGGGTGTGAAACCTTCTGAAATCTGCAGAAGAATGAAGGTTCAGTATGGTGCCATCGGACTTTCACTTGTTTGGACCTATGAAAGAACATCTGCGGGGCCAGAAGTTTGCAGATGACGATGAGGTAATGGAGGTGGTGCAAAGTTGGTTAAAGGCCACGCCAAAAAGCTTTTTTCTAGATGGCATCCGCAAGTGTGTGGACAGGTGGACCAAGTGTGTTGCGAAGCAGGGGGACTATGTCGAAAAATAAGACACAAACAATTCCTGTAAGTACTCTCATAAAAAAGTTATTACGAGTATAAAATTTCCTGTCATTTAAAGACTTACCCTCGTACCAAAGGTTATTAGGCGTATTCACAAAACTGCAAAAAGTGACTATGTGCTTTGTCATGTCTGTCTGTTCAACTGCCCCCATGAACTACTTGGCTTCCAATAGATGGATTTTCATTAAATTTGATATTTGTGTACTTTTTGAAAATGTCACGAAATTTCAAGTTCCATTAAAATCAAACATAAACAACCCAAGGAGACCCACAGCTACAAGCACACACTCAGAATATGTAATACTTATTACTTTTCTGATGCAACAGTTGTTACACGAATACACCTCAATGTTATGTTATGTTATGTTATAGACTACCACCTTGTGTTTGAGGAACAAGCCAGTGTCAGAAACTCACCACAGACCTGCCTTTAACACCAAGGATAAGATAAAACAGAGCTTTACACATCACTGACCCCTACTTGCACTTAGTGACAGTAAGAGATTTACCTTCTACTTTTTAACAAAAATAATGGTCCTTGATTCAAACATATGAGAAAATAGGATTTCTTGAAATGCGTAAAATCTTCTGTGATATGACAATGTCATTGGACAAGCAGTTCCAGATTTTGAAGGCATTATGATCCTTTAAAGGAAGGAACTACTCAATGGGCAGCACTGCATCACATCCCAGAAGACTTAAGGCCTAAGCAATAATCCAGTAAAAACTCAAATTCCACACAGGATTGTTTCCTTAATGACAATGTTACCAGCTCAAGGTATGTAACACTGGATCCATAATGAACAACGAACCAGAAAGGGTGTGGAAAGAAACACTCAGGGCACTATCCTGACATCTGACTGCAAGAACTGAGGAATATAATGGACAACCTTGTTCAGATAGTCTCCAGCTCAAGATTTGTTAGAGGGCCTTCCACAGTGATTGGTAAAATGGAATTTATATTTCTAGAAGTCAGAACTATGCAAAATCGTTTACGTACCGGTAGTTTTCATCATAAAACTCGTTAATGTCTGGAACAGAATTCCAAGTGGCTAGATCAACTTTAATCCTGTCCTTCACTAGCGGACAGCTCTCTCCATCCTCCCTCTCATCCACGTTCCAAGCAGTATTCAGTATAACTGAAATCACAAGAAACTACTGCATTTACCCTGCACATTGACTCTAAGATGACTCCACCCCCCTCCAAAAAAAAAACACGTCTGCCAAGGAAAAACATATTTATCCAAATCTAAGACGAACACCCAAAAATAAAACGTCTGCCAAGAAAAAATATTTTACTAATAATTTCATATACTTAATACCCACAGTATCTCAGATTCTATCTACCTTTAACAATCAGTGTTACTGTCTCCATCTTCACACTCACTCCTAACATTCCCATCCTCTTTACCGTCATTCCACAACTCATCATCATCAGTCTCATCCAATACACTGGATATACAGCACTTCTGAAAACCCTTCACAGTCACTTTCGGCGAGATGCACTGCTATGCTGTTAAGATCAACACTGATTAAATGATACATTTATATTTCTTGGTTTATGAACTTAATTGAACCCATGAAGATTTACACTTTTCTCCCCAGACGGTGTTAATGGTATTCAGAATTTAAATACATGTGTTCTGGATTTTTGTGTTTTGCACATAGTCTAATCAGTCCGAGTTCATGGCCCTTTTTATGGTTCTTAATTGGTGGATTAATCCAGGTTTTATTAATGAGCCTTGTCGTTAATTTTTAATTTTTCAATAGCCATATTCCTGTTACTACCCTTGGACCAGATCTATTCTCTGGTACGTATCTTAACAAGTTAGTGTTGCTACAGAGCTCAGTGACCGACAGTAGCTCAGTCCAAGTGGTCCACCAAGTTAGGTGCTTCTGTTGCCCAAAACAAAAACACAATCAGCTTCCGAAACGCTGTGCTTCTTTAAAAATTTAGAAAATAGACAAAGTCCCAAAAAAGAAGATTGTGTCAGTTAACTTCAGCTGTGTTGTGTTCTCTCTTTGGATTTCTTGACCCTTGAAGATGGGACCCGATAGGTTATCCGAAAACATCCGAAAGGAATTACCACTCTATGCTGCGTAGTATGTTAGAATAGCGCAGACTTCACAAGACAATTTGGTGATGCAGGCTTTGGTTTGGCTCTGCATGGTCTGGTTCAGAGCAACCTGGTTTGGCACTTCGTATGCAAATTTAAGACTGTAAACCTCAAAGATCAAAAACACTCAGTGAGTGGAAAAAACGACCACAAGCGTTGTGGCATTAGAGAAACAGCTACAACGCGAAATTTCGTGTTGTGGATGTTTTTAACCAACCGCGATGCATTGTGGCATGTGAAGATATGTCATGATGTGAAAGTCGTGTCGTGGCTATTAAAGGAAATGCCCACAATGAGTTCAGACTTTATGAAAATACCACAAGGTGTCGTGGTAGTTACCTTTTACAGCCACAACGTGATGTGAGACAAGTTTCAACCCGCCGAAGGGTAAGTTCGCGTCAGTCTTGTCAGTTAGCGAGTGATCGAGCTGCAAGTTCGTGTTTTTACAACCATGTCTGTTGATAGGGTGAAGATGATTTTTAATGACAAAGTGAAAGAGGTGAATGACGTAAGCAGTCATAGGAGCTTGTGTCTTGATAACAAGCGTTACAATAACATTTTACGGGAAGTTAAGGATGCTCAGATACTACAAAAGAATAACCAGCCACTGACTTCAAAACATTACCGGCATCTTAAAAGATACAATGTCATGAAGATCAGTGATATGCAGAAACTTACCGAACGTGGTTCAGGTGAAAATGATGATTCAAACATCTGTTATTACTGCAAGACCGAGGAGCTGTTTGATGTCTTGAAAACAGCACATGTCAACATAGGACACAAAGGGACAAGAGGTAAAAGACAAAGTTTTGTTTGTGATTCACAAAAACATTCTCTTTATCTCATCCTCTCTAAATTTTTGTTTCTTTCTTTCAGTCATAGAAGCTGAACTGAAAAATAAGTTTTGGAACATTACTCGACAAGTGATAGACCTTTATTTGGCACTGTGTGAGCAGTGTCAATTGAAGAAAAAGACACTGAAACGGGGATTAGTTGTACGTCCAATCCTTTCACATTATATGAATTCTTGATGCCAGGTAGACTTGACTGACATGCAGTCTGAACCAGATCGATATCACCAATTCATTATGAACTATCAAGACCATTTGACAAAGATCACAATTCTTTGTCCCCTGAAGAGCAAAACCACCGAGGAAGTAGCCTATCAGCTAATGGACATCTTTTGTACATTCGGTGCCCCATTCATACTGCAGAGCGACAATGGCCGCGAATTTGCGAACAAAATAGTACAAAACTTGGCTGATATGTGGCCAGGAATGAAGCTCATGCATGGAAAGCTGAGACATTCTCAAAGTCAAGGATCAGTTGAAAGATCCAACCAAGATGTTCGAGACATGCTGGTTGCTTGGATGTCCAACAACAACACAAAAACCTGGTCTGAAGGACTACAGTTTATCCAAAGCAAGAAAAACTGAGCTCTTCATTCAGGCATCAAGACAAGCCCTTATGCGGCTATGCTTGGAACAGCGCAGAGGATTGAACTTGGGGATTCTCCGCTCACTGAAGACATATACTCTTCAACAGAAACAGAAGAACTGGAACAGCTCTTTAATGTGGGAATGAATAATGGTCAAGACAAGGAAGAGGTCAACCAACAGGATAGAAAAGATGAAGATGAAAATCACACCAATGACACTTCAAATAAAACAGTAGAGAAGAAAGACAACAAAAAAGTTTACTGTGTGATTTGTGAGGAGTCATCAGGTGCTCACAAGTGTTCAGTGTGTGACCAGTTTGTTCATGCTCTTTGTGGAAGTTACTGTGAAGACAGTGAGGATTTAAGCCTGAAACTTGCAAACTCTGTGTAAGGAAGAATCGAATCAACATTGAGCAAGAAGGTGCAAAATCTGGTCAGGAACAACAAGCTCAAAAAATAGTTTCTCTCTCCAACTCAAGACTTCCAGCAGCTGATACTGGGACAAACGTAGTGGTCAGGGTGCCTGACTTTGATCGAGGACGTCTAGCCCCCAGAAATGTCCTAGCAGTCGTTGATGTCAACTCTATTGGGCTTTAACTGCTGGGCACGAAGGAAGGCCTACTTGAGCAGCCATATGCTTGCAATGAATTCACAACTACTGACGACAACTTCATCGAGGCACATGATGTGCCCTCAAGTTCACTATCTCTTCAGTCAGCCTCAATGATAACGTCTGGAAGTAAGCAGGGATTTGTAAGCTGGCCTTGTAAGAGGTACTGCATCGATAAAAAGTGCAAATGTTGTTCGAAAAATATGAAGTGTAATTCTTGCAAAAATAAATGAGCTTTGCCATGCCTACATTATGTGTATTTTTCATCAATAAATTACTACACTTATAAACAGTTCATTTAAAAGGCATTTCACATTGTGGCTGTTTCTCTCATGCCACAACATGTTGTGGTTGTTTAAAAACAGCCACAACATGCAATTTCGCCTTGTAGCTGTTTCTCTAAAGTCACAATGTGTTGTGGTCGTTTTTTCCGCTCAATCAGCGTTTTCAATCTTTGTGCATAACGCATATACTACATTCATGGCAGCTGCATACAAATAAGGAGTGCTACAAACAGTAACTGACACGGAAAAATCAACCTACTCAGAGTAAACTTATGCCACTGACAATGAAGTTTTCATCATTTTCCCATTTTATATGGTCACACACAGAAAAAGATTCCAGTGCTTACATTTTCCCAACTAAGTATCAATTTCTGTTTCTTGTCAGTACTTTCCGTTCTTCATGGTGCTTCTACAGGGTGCAGCAGAAAGAACTCCCCTAAAGAAAGATACGGCAAATGTTTTTCTATTTCTGGAAAGAACACAGAATGCCGTTTTACATCAACATGTTCTGAACAAAACATCACTCAAGTGGCGGCCTTGAATATTGATACAGACGTAGCCTCTCTCGGTAGTTGTCCACGACCTTGAGAATAATTTCAGGTGTAATGGCAGCAACTTCCTGTCGTATCGCCTCCTTCAGAGCTTCCAAAGTTTGTCCTGTTTGTCTGAAGTTTGATACCCAACGGTAAATAGTTTTCTTATCAGGAACAGCCTCCCGTCGACCAAGTGCAAAGCGGATGCGAAATGCACGCTGTGTTGCTACCGGCGACCCGCCATTTTTTATAAACTCCTCAACAATAAAGGCTCGATGTTCT
>Ga0123355_10006311_pt1 | contig 17528 bp, 11 predicted proteins | sample TergutEmb28metaG_3_FD_89872 | JGI IMG/M metagenome (GOLD analysis project Ga0123355, IMG submission 89872) | Embiratermes neotenicus P1 segment gut microbial communities from Petit-Saut dam, French Guiana - Emb289 P1 | ecosystem: Host-associated > Arthropoda: Insects > Digestive system > Gut ...
ATTGCGCCTCATTGCCGGCGCGGCCAATCATGTTGTCTATCAGGCAAGAGGTTGCCTCCGCAATGTAATCGCGGTTAAGCAGCTGCTTGCCATTCCACTGGCCTCCATTCATGCACAAAAGGGCAAACCGCGCCAAGTCTCTTGAAGTACACATAACCCCAGACCCAGCCCAGGAGCCGCCCTCCGGGGTCTTGATGCAGTACGCATCCTTGGAAAACCCTATTTCATCCAACACAGGCCTCATGTACTCAAGCATGGACTTGCCAGACAGCTTTTCCACTATGGCACAAAGGGTATCCGTACCGGCGGTATCATAGCTAAATATCTGCCCGGGTTTATGCTTTGGCCTGCTGTCTTTGAAGAATGTCTCTACAAAATTGAGGGTATCATAGGAATAGGCGTTTTCTTTGTTGTATGTGGCCATAAGCAAGAGATCCCTAACTGTGGCCTCCAGCACATACGGATGTGGGTCATCAGGCAGATATTCGGGGAAAAACTCCGCAGCCTTGCTGTCAAGGGACATCTTGCCTTCATCAATCATCATGCCCACGGCAACAGAAGTAAAGCTCTTGCTGATAGAATACATGCGATGCTTACGATTTTCATCAAAAGGCGGCCAATATCCCTCAGCAACTACCTTGCCATGACGCAACAGCAAAAACCCATGCAGATTAAGAAGCTTGTCTGCTATTTCATCCAAAAATTCCACTACCGCACTTGACGGTATGCCAAGGCTTTCTGGGGTTGTGTAAGTTAAATCAGTAGCCGGTCTCACAGCTTTGCACAATGACGACATTTGCATAATTACCTCCAATGGCCCGCTAGCAGGCTTATAGACTTTATTGCTTAAAAGAATGAGTGGTGTCGTACCCTAGTTTTCCGCCACACCAGATAAAAACCCTTGATATCCCTCAAAAAACCATTGCCCACACTTAGACATGAAGCCGCAGACTTCATCATCAACAAAGGTAAGCTGAAGCTTAAAAGAGCCCAGATAATCATCCACGATATAGGTAGTCCCTATGAATGTCTTATCCATAGCCCACGCCCCGGCCCCGATGCTTTGGTAATGCGTGTCAATTGTGCCAATGCGGCGACCATAGTGCATCTCCGGAAATGTATGCTGGACGTACCCGTCCATGCCAAAAACAAGCTCGCATTCCCCTGAGCTGTTTTCGTATTGCAGTGTGCACTTGCCATCATTGATATTTAACTGCAACCACTTAAACCCGGCCTCATTTTCTTCCAGTACAAACCTCCGCCCGGATATCTTGTCGGCCAAGGCTGTACTGGTTTTGCCTAAAGGCCGCGGCAGCGTAAGCCCGGCAATCTGCTCCTTAAGCCTAGCCTGTGCCTTATATGCTTGGGCATCCTCTGGCAGTGGGTCAGGCAAAAACTTCTCAACCATCCGGTAAAACATATCAAACAATAAATCCCCGGCACTGCCAGTCCCCAAGGTATCCCCGTTGAGCACGAGAATCGTGCCCTCATGCGGCATACATATGGCATACTGTGCTCCAATCCCATACATGAAAAAGCCGCCCTTGCGCAGGTTCCAGATTTGATAGCCATAGCCATTGCGGCCCTCAATTTCGCCTTCGCTTACAGATACAGAGGTATCTATCTGCCGGGACGTAGCTTCTTTCACATACTCCCGGTTAAGGAGCTGCTTGCCATTCCACTGGCCCTCGTTCATGCACAACAGCGCAAAGCGCGCCAAGTCACGGCTGGTACACATAATGCCAGAGCCTGTCCAAGACCGCCCCTCCGGTGCTTCAATGCAATAGGCATCCTTGGAAAACCCTATCTCATCCAGCACAGGCCGCATATATTCCAGCATGGGCTTGCCAGCAAGCTCCTCCACAATGGCACAAAGCACGGTAGTGGCGGCAGTATCATAATGAAATATCTGCCCTGGCTTATGCTTCTCCAAATTGTCCGTGAAAAATGTCTCAGTAAAATCCGGGGAATCAATGGCGTATGAGTTGCGCTTGTTGTAGGTCGCCATCATTAAAAGATCCCTAACAGTAGCCTCCAACACATACGTATGAGGCTTTTTTGGCACATGCTCTGGAAAAAAGTCCGCAACTTTGCTGTCAAGTGAAATGCGCCCCTCTTCAATCATCATGCCAATGGCAATAGCTGTAAAACTTTTGCTAATAGAGTACATACGGTGCTTGCGGTCTTCACTAAAAGGCGGCCAATATCCCTCGGCTGCTACCTTTCCATGGCGCAACAGCAAAAAACTATGCAGGCATAGTCTCTTATCCTCAATTTCGGCAAGAAACTCGGACACGGCACTTGAGGGTATCCCAAGGCTTTCCGGCGTTGCAAAATCTAAGCTCATATTTATACCCCCACTTTACCGACAATAAAGCCCTGATACTCATCAAAAAAGGCCTCAGCTGCCTTTCTCATATACCCTGTAACCTCGTTGCCGGTAAATGTAAGCTGGAGATGCATATTGCCAAAATAGTCATCAATGGCATAGATTGTCCCAAGGAAGGCCTTATCTTCCGGCCATGCCCCAGCCCCGATGCACTGGTAATGGGTATCCCGTGTACCGATGCGGCGGCCAAAATATTTTTCCGGGAACAACTGAGTTGCGTACCCGTCCATTCCATAAATAAGCTCATGCTGTCCGCTTTCGTTTTCGTATTGAAGAACGCACTTGCCGGCCTCAATATTAAGCTGCAGCCACTTCATCCCACATTTATTTTCGTCCAAAATAAATTTCTTGCCGGATATCTCGCCGGCCAAAGCCGTGGTGGTTTTACCAAGAGGGCGCGGCAGGGAAAGCCTGCTAATGCAATCTTTTAGGCTATTTTGCGCAGCTGCATCTTCCGGCAAGGCATCGGGAGACATTTTATCAAGGAGCCGATAATAGGCATCAAACAAGATATTTCCGGCACTTTCAGTCCCTTGTGTATCCGCGTTGGTTATAAGAATCGTACCATTGTGAGGCATACACAGAGCATATTGGCTGCCCATCCCATACATTGCAAAGCCGCCCTTACGCAGCATCCAAATTTGATAACCATAGCCGCTGCAGTTCTCAATGCCGGTTGCGGACACTGAAGAATCTATCTGCCACGATGTAGCTTCTTTCACATAGTCCCGGTTAAGCAGTTGCTTACCGTTCCACTGGCCCTCATTCATACACAACAAGGCAAAGCGAGCCAAGTCTCTTGAAGTGCACAGTATTCCAGAGCCTGTCCAGGAGCGGCCTTCAGGAGTTTCTACACAATATGCGTCCTTAGAAAACCCTATCTCATCCAATACAGGACGCATATATTCCAGCATTGTCTTACCCGAAAGCTTTTCAACAATAGCACAAAGCACCGTAGTGGCCGCGGTATCATAATGAAAAATCTGCCCTGGCTTATGCTTTGGCCCATCATATGTGAAAAATGTTTCAGTAAAATCTTTTGACTTAAAATTGTAAGAATTCTCCTTATTTGGAGTTGCCATCATCAACAAGTCCCGGACAGAAGCCTCCATGGTAAACCTGTGTGGATTTTCCGGCACATGCTCTGGAAAAAATTCCGCAGCCTTGCTATCAAGAGATATTTTACCCTCTTCAATCATCATGCCGATAGCGATAGCAGTAAAGCTTTTGCTGATGGAGTACATGCGATGCTTGCGATTTTCATCAAAATGGGGCCAATACCCCTCGGCGGCTACCTTGCCATGGCGCAGTATAAGGAAGCTGTGCAAACACAACTGCTTGTCTTCAATCTCGCCTAAAAATGCCTCCACGGCACTTGATGGGATACCTACACTTTCTGGGGTGGTAAAAGTTAAGCTTTCTGGTTTCATGTTATCCTCCTTGGGGTATGATATTAATCGCTTTTATCCAAAAGACCAAAACTTAAGAAGGTTGCCTGGCCAAACATCAAACCGCCCTACAGCGTCGCTTCAATAAATGCCAGCACATCTTCACGCATAGCACGGGTTTCAAGATGCCCACAAGGGTATGTTTTCATCACAAACCCACCTGCCGCACCCATATCAGCATACACCTTGTTAAGCACTTTCTCAATCTTTTCAAGGCCTACAACAGGCGTAAGCCTATCATAAACCCCGGCAGTTGCAAAATGCGGCCTAGGCGCAATAAGGGCATTGATATCCGCCATACTAAAATGATTTAGCAATGACGGCACATAATAATAAATCCCATGGGCATCCAGGCTACCTTCACGTTCAAACTCATCAAAATCTGTGAGGCAACACAAATCCACACAGGTTTTGATACGGGTATCCAAAGCAGCAACCCACACAGACATAGTGCTGCCCATAGAAATCCCGGTAGCCCCAATACGCGTGCTGTCAACATCATCACGGGACACAAGATAATCAACAGCGCGAAGGGAATCATACACCATCATACCCCACATAACCTGCCCCCGCCATAGCATGGACTTAAAGGTCGCAGTCTCTGTACGGCCAAAGCGCTCGCCAAAACACCAGTGGTCTATGGCTAGGCAAGCAATCCCTCGCTCCGCCATGGCCTTGGCATAACATACCGGGTAACCATAATGGGCCGGGGTCAAAAGCTCTGACTTACCCATGCGGTACAGCCCCCCATGGGAATGGGAAAACAGCATCACCGGCAAGGGCCCTTTGGCGTTTTTGGGCCGCGTAAAATAAGCTGGCACTTCCTCAATTCCGTTTAAGGCAAGGACAAGGCTTTCGATAATAAAGTCCTCATTCTCATCAATTGCCACGGTGCGGGCTGATATAGGCAAGTCTGCGGCAGGCAGCTCTCCCATAAGAGAATATAGCTTCTCACGGCTTTTTTCATTCATCATATTTTTCTCCTCCATCCATTATGGTCAATTCCATCACCAGCTTAAGATGAAAAAACTTTTGTCGGCATCATCAAAACTGGATTTTTGCATTATCTACCTTCTTGTAATCACATATTCCAAGGCCCCATTCCCAACAAACACACCGATATTGCCTTCAGTTGTAACAACAAACTCAGCATCTATGCTCTGAGACTCTCCCATTGGCTTATCCTGTGACTTATCATTTGAAGCCGTAGCCACCCATTTCCCAGGCGCAAGGTCAGCAATGTGATACGTAACCTCTTCCTTACAATCGGCTGCCTTTGGCACAACAACAGAGGCTTCAATCAATTTTCCGTTGGTAGAAAACATCGCAACCCGGCCAAAAATCTTGGCTCCCACCATATCCTCAGCCTCGCCGCCAACCATAACAACCGGCAGGCACTCCGTCCCTGCATCAGATACCTGCATAACATTAAGCATCATATCCGTCTGGGCTTTGGCCTTGGGGGAAACCATCAGCATCCATTCCCCGGCCTCTTCCGCAGGCTTGCCTATAGCATGGTTGGGGAACTCTTCACCAAAAACATCATAGCCATTTACCACCTTGAGGCGCAGGTTATCCTTAACTGGCAACAGCGGTGTACACAACATCTGGCCGTTGTATTTTCCCACAACCCTGCCATCTTTTACAGCATCTTCTGTACGCTTGATAAGAAAGCTGTCAACCTTGCCATGCTTATCTCGTATAACATCCGGTGCATTGATGCTGTGCAAAAGAAAGTATTTTTCATAATCCAGATAATCGGGGTAACTGTCTCCAGTCACAATCCGGTCAAAGACAATTAAAGCCCCCGGGTAAGTAGTATCTTCAAAGTTAAGAAATACAAAGGAGCGATTAGCTTCCTTTGCCCTATACCCATACAACTGCGCAAGGTCGCCCTTAAGATAAGTATACCTAGGCGCAAGGGTCTCAGGTTCTATATAATGAGAAAGAATCTGCCCTGTCCACCATTTGGAATCCGGTCCGTGAAGCTCCACACATTGTCCATTGCGTGGGAAATATCTGACGACACCATCGCCACACGGATAGACATCAAGGGGCATGTCCTGGCCCTCTTCGTACGCAAAGCAATATAGCTGACCACCATCGCTTACAACGCGCCGTCCCCAGTAAACAAATTTATCTGGGTGAGGACTATTGTCATCACAAGGCGCAGCCATGTCAAACTTTTTGTCGTAGTCTGGGTCATGTATAAGGAAGCAATTATGAGAAATAGTTCTCTTATTCCAGTTGATATCATGGGGGCCGCCATATGCTCCCATAGTGCCTTCGTACATACCACTGTCTACAGCAAGTGCACCCTTATAGTAAATCTGAAAAGACCCACTGTCCAAGTGTTCGTGATTAAAAGGCTGCACAACCCCAAACCGCATATCCACATGCATTACACTGGAATTGAAGTCCACGCTTTCCTGCCAGCCCGTTGTAGCCAGTATTTCCCCATTGGGATACGGCATGTAGTATACCTGAGGCAAGTTGCCACTATATGGCTTTGGCTCAACCTTATCCCAAAGAATAAAGGCGATAGGAGCCTGTAACTTCCGCACTTTCTCCAACTTTATTAACTCAGTTTGCAGGTAAGGGTCATGATAAATTGCATTAAGATACAAGATACAATTGCACTCGCCAAAAACCCATTCCACCCCAAAGGGGGTAGATGTATTGAAAACATCCCCCATTCGCAAAGTCTGACCATCTGGGCGGCGGTAATAAATCATAGAGTACAAGGCCTTCACAGCATCCTGGGTAAGGAACGACTTGCGGCAACCAGTATCCTGCATCCTATACATAAGCAAGTTGCTATGGGCCAGGTGCTGAAGCCGGCCCGGCCCATATCCCGCCCCCTGCCATACCGTCCCTTGTTGCAGCAAGAAGTTGGAGGTTGGGAACACATGATTAAACATAAAATTGGATATGACTTCCCAGTAGTATGGCTTTTCGTCGTATAGCGCAATACCTAAAGCAGTTACCGCAGCTATCTGATGCTCCATATGATGTCCATTCATGGCACTGCCAGTGAAGCCCTGTTCCCAGCCAAGATATTTGCCATCTATCGTCCTGCTAAACTCCAGATAAGTTAGATAATAGTCAAATTTTTCTATAAAAAATGCCTTATCCCTATCCGTAAGAAGATCATAACACCAGTCGTAGATGCAAGACAAAGCATGGATTATCATGCAGGTATTGTTACCATTTAGATAAATATCTTCAGTCCATGTGCACTCGTAAGTACTCATGAAATGTATAGCCGACTCAAGAGCCTTTTTGCCATGAGATTGATTAGTTTTTCGGTCAACTACATACAAGATTGCGCGAGAAATTGCGGTGTCAAGCACATCCTGGATGATGTGCCTAGGGGCCATGTGCGTAAAATGAACCATATCTGTCTTGTTTGCCAGCGCAAGCTCGTCGTACTTTCCAGCGTTGATAAGTGATTGCATACGTACCAAAAAAATATTATCCTCCAAAGTACGGCGGCCAACAACCTCCAAATCCTCATCCCGCACATACAATCTAGGGTGCACATTTGCTGGTGGCAGTACTGCCTCAAAGGGCTCTGCCAGCTTAACAGAAATGTCGTAATCAACAGGAAACATTCATCATTCCTCCTTAATATGGCGCATAGCACACTAAGCTAAACGCTGTGTAAAGCCCACATAACGCTGTATGTAGCTTGTAAATTATGCCTTGTTACAATAACATCTTCAATAAATCTTGAGCCAATTTGCAAAATAACCAAAAAACCAACCCTTTTTCAAAAAAACCACCTTGTTAACAAAAAACTCATATGATATTCTCTTGTAACGAGATTGTAACATTAAGCAAAATAAACAAGCCGCAAGGCAAAGAATGGTGGAATGCTTGTGAAGTTATTTAAACCAAGTAATCGGCAGTATATACCTTTGTATCTTATGCTGCTGCCTGGGGTTGCCATATTGTTCATTTTTGCCTATATACCCTTTGGTGGGTTGTATATGGCATTCTCAAACTATCGGCTAGGTTTCCCCATCTGGTCTGCGGATTTTGTCGGGTTAAGGCATATCCGGCAGGTTGTTTTGGATAGTGTTGAGGTAAGACACGTCTTACGCAATACACTGGTCATGAATATTGGTGGGATTCTAATTGGTATGCCATCAGCTATGTTTTTTGCAATCGCACTCAATGAAATAAGAGTCAAGTTTGTAAAGAAGACAGTTCAGACTATTTCTTTTATGCCATTCCTTATATCTTGGATTGTTGCATATAACATAATACACGCTTTTCTTGCCACAGAAGAGGGCGTTTTCAATATGGCCCTTAGAAATTGGGGACTGATAGACCGCGGCATTCCCTTCTTGAGTGATCCACGATTCTCTTGGAGACTTATTATTTTCTCTAATCTCTGGAGGTTCTTAGGCTACAATGCCGTGCTTTTCTTATCCGCAATTGCCAGTATAGATCAAGAACTTTATGAGGCTGCCCAAATTGATGGCGCAACCCGCCTACAGCGTGCATGGCACATTACATTGCCATACCTCATGCCAACAGCTGAGATTCTATTAATCCTTAGCGTAGGAACAATTTTCAGTGCAAGCTTCGACCAATTCTACATGTTCCAAAATACAATGAACCGCCCAACCATGGAAGTTTTCGACATGTATATCTTCCGCTTTGGCATAAGATTGCTTAACTACTCTTATGCAACGGCAGTGGGCTTGGTAAGGTCTGCAGTAGGCGTTACATTGTTCCTCATGGTTAATGCTATCTCAAGGAGAATGAACCGTAGCTCGGTTGTTTAGGAGAGGTGTCATATATGGAAAGAAGATCTTTTTTGGGGCGGCTAGAAATAAGCAATAAACTGTACCTTGCAATTGTTTGGATAGTTGTGGTATTTGTCTTTTTTATGACATTTTACCCTCTTTACTATGTCTTTATCTACTCCATAAACGACCCAGCTGCAGTTCAGCCAGGGCTTATGTGGATACCACGGCAATTGACATTTCAGGCTTACAGAAGAATTCTTGAAAACCCTGTAGTTCGCAGCGCGTTCATGATATCAACAGCCCGTGCGGTTATTGGCCCCATTACAAGTCTATTTATAACTATGCTGATTGCTTTCCCATTAAGCATTAGACCTTTACCTGGCCGAAGATTTTTTAACTTTTATTTTGTTATTACAATGTATGTAAGTGCAGGGCTTATCCCAGGGTTTTTGCTTATACACAATCTAGGGCTTACAGATACATTCGCGGTATATATTCTTCCTGGTCTTGTAAATGTATTTGGCATGATTCTGATAAGAACATACATGGAAGGACTCCCCGATTCACTAAGGGAGTCAGCTCAAATAGATGGCGCAGGATACTTTAGGATATTCTTTATAATCATTGCGCCCCTATGCCTTCCAGTTATGGCTGCAATCACCCTTTTTGGTGCTGTAGGTCAGTGGAACGCTTTCCAAGATGTTTTCCTGTTCAATATAAGATCTGAGCATCTTTATACTTTGCAGTTTGTTCTAGCAAGGATGGTGCAAGGCTTAAGAGTATCTGACGCAGCAGCAGCAGATGCACTTGCTCAGCAGATAACTGCTGAAGGAGGTTCATTAGTAACACCTAGGACTATGAGGTTAGCAATTACAGTATTTACAATTGTACCTATCACTTTGGTTTACCCATTCCTTCAGCGCTATTTCGTAAAAGGCCTCATGATCGGCTCTGTAAAAGGGTAAAACTTTGGTACTTACTCCGGTTTTACCGGAATAATGTATATAAAAAGCATGTAAAAAAGAGAGGAGTAACAAAGTATGAAAGCAAGAAAATTATTGGCAATCATTGCTGCTTTAGCTGTTATGCTCGTGATTTTTGCGGCATGTAACAGAAACGGCGAAGGTACTGTAGATCCACCAGCAGCAACCGCAACCCCTCAAGCACAAGATCCTGCACCACCAGATGGTGGTAATGATCCAGTTGATGAACCCACAGGTTCAATCTGGCAAGAAAGAGACCATATTGTATTTACCCAGTTTACAGATCAACCTACATCACCATACAGGGATGATTACTGGCAGTACAGTCATTTTTACAGCCACCTTTATGATTACTTCAATGTGTCAATCCGTTATCTGCAAATAAACGATGCCATTGAAAATCTCTCACTGATGCTTGCATCAAGAACCTTTGAAGATTTCGTATTCCCACGCAATACAGATATGCTACGTGCATACATCGAAGCTGGTGCTCTCCTTGAGCTTAGCGAACTGTTCACAGAACATACACCAAATATTGTGGAGCGTAATTCACAGTTTTGGCCAGTGCTTAGATCCTTCTCTGGCGATGGCGGCATGTGGGTTTTCAACACACATCAACCCAACTTCACCAATGGTTTTGCAACTCCATGGCTTGAGTGGATTGTACGTGTAGACATCCTTGAGCAACAAGGTTGGCCTAACATCTTTGATGAAAACGACTTCTTTGATGTACTTGCTCAAGGTCTTGTCGACAACCCATACACTATTCAGGGCTTCCCTGTAACAGCATATGCCCAACCTCTTGCAGCATGGGGCTACAATGGCTTGTTGTGCTCAACTTATCAGTTTGCCCTTGGCCGCAACAATCACATGTTCTTCAACCGCGGTATGCTTTATGACATCCAATATGGTCACTTCATAGATGCAACCGCAGAACATTCCTATCGCAATGGTCTTGAATTCCTTAACAGACTATGGCGCTATGATATGTATCACAGAGATGCTGTAACCAACGGTTGGGATGAGTTTGAAGAAAAAATGCTTCAAGGCCGCGTGCTTTCTAGCTTCTTCTACACATGGCCAATGGAACAATGGAACACCCGCTTAAGAGTAGAATTTGACCTTCCATATCGCTATGTTCCTGTTCCTTTCATGTTGACATCTCATCATGAAGCAGGCGATAGAAAAATCTACTTCACCAACGCACCCGAAATCTGGACATCTGCTGGTATCACCACAAATGTTCAAGATCTAGAGCGCACACTTGCAATCATGGACTGGCAAGCTTCTGATGAAGGCATGCTTCTAAGAGGCTGGGGTGTAGAAGGCGTTAACTTCGAAGTCATGGAAGATGGATGGCGTACTCCCACCCAGTGGCAAAGAGAAATTGAAGAAATGCCTGAAGGCACAGAGCGTAGGCAACGTGGCTGGACCATGTCTGGAACAGATATGTTTGGGTTCTATGGCGGATTAGACGCCAATGGCCAACACTGGCAACTAGGCAACTGCGCACGCTGGGCTGTTGAAAGAATGGATCCAATCGTTCGCAACTACCTTGAAGTTCATGGCTGGAGCAGCTTCACAGACATGTACACCAACAACCCCAACTTCGACTATGCTATTGAAGCGACAATCGCCTTTAGGCAAGCCGCTCCATCATGGGACGAAGAATGGGATAGAGCTTGGACCCGTATTGAATCTGCAACCCATGCCTTCACTTTAAGGCTAATCACTGCAGAATCTGAAGCAGCTTTTGATGCTATCTTCAACGAAATGCAAGAAAGACGTGATGCATACGGTCTCCAAACAATGCTTGAACTTTGGAATCCTGAATTCCAAGAAATTCTTGAATCAGTTGGTGGTTGATCATACGGAAGCAGACAACTGCAACACAAGTAAATATGTAATACTGTAATGTATGTAGCTTATATGAAGAGCCTGCTTGGTGTATACCAGGCAGGCTCTTTTCATATGCAATATTACAATTTCATTAATTACACATTCTCCTCTATGTATGCTTTATTATCTATGTATGCTGTTCCACTCATGTACGCTTTTACCACTAATTGATTGTAGAAACGTCTTTACATAAACCATTGAAAGTCTCATACATGAGAACTATAATGCTTAAAAACATTTGAGGATGCAGATATGACATTTAAAGTCAGATTGCTTAGCCCTATCCGAAAAGTATGGCGTGGGATTTTTCGCCGAATCCGCTTTTCACAGAAGCTAATCCTGCTTTATTCTATGCTGATAAGTGTGGCTGTTTTGGTTATTGGGATAGTTATAGGCAATTATATGATGACAACAGCATACAACGAAAATATAAGCAACAAGCAACTTAGAATATCAGATGAGGCAACTCTTTTTAACGAGCGCCTTGAGAGAGCCCAACTTTTTTCCCAAACTGTTGAATCTATGCGTACATTGTACTGGTATGCAACAGAAACATTCCGTGATTACACATGGGCCGAGCTATGGCAGCTAAGAACAAGAGACCTGGGAAGGACTTTGTTCCGTATTATATCCACTTATAGTATTGTCGACTCCGCTGTAATGTATGTCCCAAATGATCGGATGCGCCCTATCCCCCCATATATGTTAAACATCGCCAGCCTGCCCCCAGAAAGGGCACAAGTCATTAATCCTGCTGCTCTAGTGCAGTCTTTTCATTTGCGAGATGGTGAGATTGTTGATACTGGCTCTTTTGATGAGTGGGTGTTTTACTTTACTCATTTTGATGATCGCCTCCGGGTAGTTTGGATAATGGAGGTATATCTAGACATAGACCACCTTTTTTGGGGCATACTTGGTGAAGGCGAAAGCGCTTTTGTATCAGACAGCAATATTATTATCCATTCAGAGAATTCTTACGACTTCCTACAACAACTGGCTGCTGGGTCACATACTAGCAGCCAACTATATAACTGGGAATCTAGTGAAAGAATTGCAGTATGGGCATCATTGGCCTTAGACTTTGCACCGGGGATACAGCTTGCAAGAGTCCATTACACAGCTGAAATAAATCAACAAATGTCCAATATAAGGCTCATGATTATTATTAGCCTAGTGCTCTTGATGGTCATTGTAACTGGCTTTATTACCCTTATCACCAACATCATGTTTAAACGCCTAAACGTTGTAGTAAACGCCATGAAACGGGTAGAAGAAGGGGATATTTTCTTTATAGCACCAAGCACTGTAGATGACGAGATATCCATCATGACCGACGGCTTCAACCGGATGATGAACAACCTTCTTTCTCATTTCTCGGTAAGCATAAGGCGGCAGGCCGCGGCCAAGGATGCAGAAATCCAAGCTTTGCTTAACCAGATTAACTCCCACTTCTTATACAATGTCCTTGACTCCTTTAAGTGCATGGCCGAGATCAATTATAATTACGAGCTTGCCGACGCCATAGTAGCCTTTGCCAGAATAACCCGCTACAACGTGGACAAAGTACGGCGGCACACAACCATTGAAGATGAAACCGAATATATTAACAATTACGTCACCCTTGTAAACGTGCGAAAAGAAAATGCTATATGCTATAAATGCGTGGTTGACCCGGCAATCAAAGCGGAAAAAATAATGAAGATGATTATCCAGCCCTTTGTTGAAAATTCCATTACCCACGGATTTATAGATTTTGATGGCGAAAAACGACATACTCTGCTTCTTAAAATAACTAAAGAAAACAATAAAATCCATATTATGATAGCAGACAATGGCGTTGGCATGGGTGAGGAAATGTTGGATAAAATAAGACAGTATTTTAATCAGATAGAGGTAGATAAACATGATGACGACACAATACGCCAAAGTGTAGGCATCCAAAACACATGCTACCGGATTAAGCTAGAGTATGGTGACAACGCCCATTTTGATATCCAAAGCAAAACTGGGTTTTATACCAGAGTTTTGATTACCCTATAGAAATTTCTATAAACAAAAGGAGAGTGTAGGTTGAGGTCTGTATTGATTTTGGATGATGATTCTTTATTACGCAAGGGAGTACGCACTATCATAGAAAGATCTAAGCAGCCCTTTTATGTGGCATATGAGGCCTCCTCTGTGCCCATTGCCTTGCAGTGGCTGGCAATTAACACATGCGATATAGCTGTTGTGGACATGAACATGCCGGTGCACAGCGGGCTGGACTTTTTTGTGGAGCTTGAGCGTATTAACCATCAGATAAAATGCATTGTATTAAGCGGTCATGAGGATTTTAAATACACTTCAGGCAGCATCCGCTTTGGGGTTATTGATTACTTGCTTAAGCCCACAACCCGGGATGTACTAATGGAAGCTTTAATCAAAGCCGATAAAAAAATATCCCAGGATGAGGCCATCCAAAATGCGATTATAAGCAGGATGGAGGCCGAGGGCGACAAGGGACTTTTTCAAAATACCGACTATAAAATCTGGTTTGATAGGTTGGAGACATTGTTTAACCTAATACACAACTCTGTGGAAGAGGTGCGCCAGCAGCAGCTTAATGCCCTTATTGAGTCTTTTTCCGACAGCAAAATCTCTGATGGCAGCAAACAAAGACATATGCAGTTTTTCCATCAGTATACCCTTGACAGGGTTGAGGAGCTGTTTCCCCAGTTTTATTCCGAAAATCAAAAGGAGGCTAACAAGCTAACCATCTATGCCCAAAGCAACGACTATAATGTGTATCTAGAACATTACAAAGCATATTGGAATCATATTTACTCATATGCTGATACCGTAAGAAAAAGAGGCGCCTACCGGGATATCGACAGCGCCCTGGCCTATATTCACGAAAATTATAAGAAAGACATCAACATGGCCTCTGTATCCAATTTTCTAAACATCGACTACAGCAATTTTAGCAAGAAGTTTAAAATGGTAACCGGAGGCAATTTTTCTGAATATATCAAAAACCTACGCATAGAAAGCGCTAAAAATCTCTTGTCCGATACCAACGAGACCATTGCACAGATTGCAAATAATCTGTCATTTGGCAATACGAAACACTTTATTACTACGTTTAAGAAAACCGTGGGAGTCACGCCTACGGAGTATCGGCGGCTTTACGGAGGCGGGAATTAAAGTAAAGTGCAGAGTGGTTTACATCGCCTAGATTTATGCAGGTGTGCAGGCAGAATAGGTGCGGCTGCACGGCTTAAATATGCTCATAAAGCCTGTACAGGCCCGTAACCGGGTCGCGGTCAACGGCATCTATATATACACTTTCTCCTGATGGAAGAAACGCAACTTCTTCCCGGCTTATCTTCCGTTTAAGTATTTTTTCAACAGCCGACACAGCTTCTTTTCGCTTAGGGTCGGGCATCCTTAAAAATTGCGGCATATTTTTGCCTCTTACCATGGTTAGCCAGTCACATATCATGTGTTTTTGCAGCTCTGATTCGTCCACCTTTTCGATATTGCGAAGGCAATCGTATATATAACCCGCGTATATTTCGAGGGAGAGGCCATGGTTTTGGATGCTTTTGCCCAGAGCTTTGTATATTTCAAAGGGGCTTTGGCCGGATACAGACAATACATATTCCAGGGTGGACAAAAACCGGCTTTTATTGTAGGTATGCCGCAAAGGGTTTTCGGCTTGTTTTAGCACATGTATATCGTTTTTGCTTAGCCAGGGGCTAGAGATAATCTCGTATGGCGGGGCTTGGTGGTATTGTATGCCCAATTGGGATGCCTGCTTTCGCAAAGTGCTGCCGTGAAGCAGTTTTAGGAAGCCTAGCTGCAGGTTGTGGGCTCCCAGCATGTATGCCCGGTTGAAGCTTCCACGAAAATCCACCAATGTTTCGTAGGGTAGGCCTGCTATCAGGTCTACGTGTATGTGGATATTTCCGTTTTTGATAAGGGTCAGAAGATTTTCTTCTGCTTTTGGCATGTTCATTTTTCTAGTAACGGCAGCCAAGGCTGGCTCGTGGAAACTCTGCAACCCGGCTTCAAGCTGAATACGCCCCGGGGGTGCTGCGGCAAGCAGCCGAAGGGTCGGCTGGTCAAACAAATCTGCCGCCACCTCGAAGTGGAAGCAGCAGTTGGTTTCAAGCGAAATTACATATTCAAAGATATCATAGGCCCGAGCAGGATTGCAGTTGAAGGTTCTGTCTACAAATTTTATTGTCTTCACACCTGTGTGTGACAGCTTGAGGATTTGGTCTTTTGCTGTTTCGATGGGAGTGAATTCTAGCCCATCATACCCGCCTGATAAGCAGAAAGCACACCTAAATGGGCATCCTCGCGATGTCTCCAGGTAGGCAAGCTTGCCTTTTAAGGTGGATAGGTATGCATGGTTGTATGGATCGATGTGGGTAGTGGGATTGGCTGGGCCTACTGGTTCGATGATGGCAGCAGGATTAGTGAGGCCAGCGGGGGTTATTGGCCCGGCGTCAGAATCACCCGCCAGCGCGTCAAGTAAAGCCGGGAGCTTCCCCTCCCCTTCCCCTTCAATTACATAGTCCGCACCACGCTCCAGCCAAAAATCCACATTGTAGGACGCCTCTGGCCCACCTAGCACAAATACAGCACTAGGCAACATTTCCCGCAAAAGCCGCAAAATCTCCGGCAGCTTGCCCCCATTCCAGATATAAGTAGACACCCCCACAACATCAGGGCAATGGGCCGCCACCAGCCCAGCAATCTCCTCATCAGACTGATGGATTGTAGCCTCAATAACCTCAACCTGGTGAGGTGTGCAAGCATATTTCTCCACAGCTGCCCCAAGCAGCCAAACCGCAAGGGCCGAGTGAACATATTTTGCGTTTATAGCAAGCAAGACAAGTTTTCTCATAGTGAAATTATAACAGTAAGAAATCCCATTCACAAATGCGGAACGGGAAAGGGCAAAAGATTGAATCGCTTTTGTCAAAAGTGAAACAACTTTAAGTAGCCCGATATATGACCCTAACAGTATGCGATCAAAGCCGATAGGGTTTTGCGGTTTTAAGGTTTTATCTCTCCCTAGCAAGTGCAACAAAGCGCAGGCGGGCAAGAGCTGGTTTTGGCGCGTCTGTGTAGGCGTCAGGGAGACTCAGGGGTTGGAAAAACGCCATTTTTGCGGATGATAATCCGCAGAAAAATGGCTTTTTTCCAACCCCTGAGGCTTCCTGACATAAGCCGGAACCTAGCGCCATAACCAGTTCTTGCCCGCCCGCGCGGCCCCCAAGTACAGCCTTCCCCACAATCATTTGACATAATCCCTTAAGATGGTTATCCTCGAAGCAAGAGAGATGGTTTATTCACAAGGATTTTAGGAGGTACACATGAAACACCCAATAAGATGGATTACTTTAGGCGGCATCATTTTGGCACTAGCAGTTATTGCCTTTGTGGTGACCCGCTGCGCCAGTAACAGAGGCCAAGGCAGACATATCACCATCGAGTTCTACAACGACTGGGCCGGCGGACACTCAGGTTATGGTGTAGGATGGTTTGCACAAGTTGTAGAAGAACGGTTTAACATGACTATAGATTACCTAGGCGCTGGCGAGATGGAGGAACTCTTCCAAACCCGTAGGGCGGCAGGTAACTTAGGAGACCTTGTAATAATAGGAACCCACAGGCTACGTGAAACCATCCATGACGGCCTGCTGATGGATATAACAGAGCTGGTAGAAACCAGGATGCACAGCTATAACGCCCTCTTCCCAGGAGCGGTGGATAGGGCCCGTGAGCTTACCCTTACAGATAGTATTTATGCCCTGCCATTGCAGGTTTCTACCCAGCCTGCCAATACCCCTAGGTTTTCCGGCCTTGTGCCGCCAACAGGGGCATTTTTGCGTCAGGATGCCTATGTGGACATTGGGGCCCCTACTATATACACAATAGAAAACTTGCTGACTGTGCTTGCCGATATGCAGATGGCTGTACCGTATACAGACGGTGGCCAGCGGACTTATGGGTTTTCCTTGTTTTCTGGGCCGGAAGACGACACTGTTTTGCATAC
>Ga0123355_10006312_pt1 | contig 17528 bp, 18 predicted proteins | sample TergutEmb28metaG_3_FD_89872 | JGI IMG/M metagenome (GOLD analysis project Ga0123355, IMG submission 89872) | Embiratermes neotenicus P1 segment gut microbial communities from Petit-Saut dam, French Guiana - Emb289 P1 | ecosystem: Host-associated > Arthropoda: Insects > Digestive system > Gut ...
AATCCAGCCTACGTCAATTTCAAAATTTATACTCATCGGCCAACTGGATTGCTTCGGACTTGTACCATGCCATAAATTCAACCATCGTAGTCCTCGCAATGACAATTGTACTATCACGGACTTCCAATTAGCAACGCAACGTCCAACTGTCATTGCGAGGCCAACGGCAGCTGAAAAGCCAATACAGCCCAAGGCCGAAGCAATCCAGCAACCTCAACACCAAAAACTATTGACACAATTTGTAGATTTATTGTATAATAAAATTGTAAAAAAGGTGTGGCAATGTTTGCCAGCATCTTCATACAAGAATAAGGGCAATAAAAAAGTGCGGTTGTCCGTCGCAAGCATCGAAACCTAGTCCGGACAACCGCCAAGAGGCCCTTACAAGCCTGAGAATACTATAACTCACTCAGGCTTATTTGTCAAGCAGCAATGCCGACAAAGAGGGCACAAGAAGGGTGGGTCATTTTTATGTCCGAAAACAAAAACTGTGTTAATGATGCATCTGACATAGATGTAGTAACCGAAAAATACTATCTGGATGCTATCAACTTCTTTATGGAAAGACGGCCTATTTTGTATCAAAACATCAGGCAGATGGTAGAAAATATGTCGGAAGAGCAGCTTGCGGAAGAGAAGAGAAAGATAGTGGAGCGGCTGGATGAAAAGCATTGATAAACAACGACTCAGGATAAACACGAATCTCATGAATTTCTGTGCCCTCAGGAAGGCACCGCCGCTGCCCGTCAATAAGCACGGTAAAATATCCAACACCCTCTATACTTGACGCATTTATCAGCAATATGCGCACAAATTCCCATTCAAAATGCGTGCCCCCATAATTTAGCACCTCAGGCGAAAGATTTATCACCAGATGGGCATACTCTGCATGGAAAAACACATCAAAAACCCTTACATCCAAAGGAACATAATATAAATTATCAGCATTGTCAAAAATCTCAGAGAAAACTAGCAGGGCCCTGGCCTCTATGCAAGGCCCTGCGGCCGCATCCGCCTCTTTTGCGCCAACAACTTGCGGGAAGGTAAAGATGAGGGCCAGCAGCAGCAAAGCAATTATTATTTTCATAGGTATAGTCTCCTTGGCAAAAATTTCCTGTACTTAATTATTGCCCAAGGCTGGCCCTAATTCAACCAAAATCGCGTACAAATATCCTTCAAAAAAAGTTTGGTACTTTTCATTTTCACCAGCATGTGATATATTAAGGGTAAACATGAGCGAAAAGACAAGGAGGCGCAAAAAAATGACAATTGCAAACCCTATTTTAAAAGGCTTTAACCCAGACCCAAGCATTTGCAGGGTTGGTGAGGATTATTACATCGCCACGTCCACATTTGAATGGTTTCCCGGCGTGCAGATACATCATTCTAAGGATTTAAAAAATTGGCGTCTGGTGGCGCGGCCGCTAAACCGCGTGGAGATGCTGGATATGCGTGGCAATCCCGATAGCGGCGGCGTTTGGGCGCCTCAGCTAAGCTACCATGCGGGGCAGTTTTGGCTGATATACAGCGATATGAAGGTGGTTAGCGGGCCTTTTAAAGAGGGCGCAAACTATCTCACAACCTGCACCACCATTGACGGAGACTGGAGCGACCCCGTATATCTCAATTCCTCGGGCTTCGACCCCTCGATGTTTCATGATGACGATGGCAAACAATATTTGGTAAATATGTTTTGGGACCATCGCGAAGGCAACCACCATTTTTACGGCATTGTGCTGCAACAATATTCCAATTTTCGCGAGCGCTTGGTGGGCCAGCCGCAAATTATCTTTAAGGGCACCGATTATAGAGTGACAGAGGCTCCTCATCTTTACAAAATTGGGGATTATTACTATCTCTTAACGGCGGAAGGCGGCACGGGATATGGCCATATGGCTACAATTGCGCGCTCGAAGGATATCCAAGGGCCATATGAGGTGCATCCGGAAAACCCACTGATAACCAGTAGGTTTTACCCAGAAAATACGCTGCAAAAGGCGGGCCATGCGTCTATTGTGCAAGCCCATGACAACCAATGGTATATGGTATATTTGATGGGTCGTCCTGCAAAAGGTGATGGAAAGTATTTGGATAAATATGGGCAATATGCTAAGGAAGAAAACCTTAACCGTGGGTATTGCTCTCTTGGACGTGAGACCTCTATTGCAAAGCTGGAATGGCGGGACGACTGGCCCTATGCTGTGGGCGGGAATCAGCCCTCGGCTACCATTGAGACGGATTTGCCAGAGCATCCTTGGCCGCAAGATTGGCTGGGTGTTGACCATTTTGATGATGATAAGCTAAACATTCATTACCAAACCCTGCGTATTCCCTTGGATGAAGAAGCCGCGAATTTAACTGAAAATCCCGGGCATTTACGGCTTTATGGCAAACAATCTCTCACATCGACCTTTACGCAAGCCCATGTGGCACGACGCTGGGAGAGCCTTAATTTTGATACTGGGTGTGCTGTGGCCTTTGAACCCAAGACGATACAGCAAATGGCGGGTTTGACAAATTATTACAATACGCAAAACTGGACTACACTGTGTGTTGCATGGCATGAGGAAAAGGGCCGCGTGCTGGACGTGATGACGATGGAAAATGGGGCTTTTTCTAATGTATTAAAAGGCAAGGAAATTGTAGTGCCGGAAAGTGCGGAATATGTGCATATGAAAGCAGAAGTGCGCGGAGATGCGTATACATACCACTTTTCCTTTGATGGAAGCAATTGGCAGAGAATTGACGCAGAATTTGACACCTATAAACTTTCTGACGACTTTACCCAGGGCGCGGCATTTACGGGGGCTTTTGCGGGTATGTTTTGCATGGACGGCAGCGGCGTGAAGCTGCCAAGGACATATGCGGACTTTGACTACTTTGTGTATCAAGAAAGATAGAATTTGGGAGGCCTAGAGATGTTTGTGCCAGAAGCGGTTTTTAGCGACGAGACGGCGAACTTTGTAAACCCGCCGGAGCCAAATCCGGGCGATATAATTGAGATAACCTTGCGTTGTGCAAAAGATGGCGCGGATACTGTTTTTCTTCATGCGACAGGCCTTGGGATACCCATGGTAAAGTCCGACAGCAACGATGTGTTTGATTTTTACAGCGTGCATCTGGAAATAAACAGCATCATAAAGTATTGTTTTGCCATTGAATTCAGCGGGGAGAAGCATTTTTACAACAAACGCGGCCTGTCAGATGAAGCTGATGAAAACTACTTTTTCACCATTGTGCCGGGTTTTAAGACGCCTAATTGGGCGAAAAACGCCGTGATGTATCAAATTTTTGTGGACCGCTTTTATAACGGCGATGTGACAAATGATGTAAAAAATTCGGAATATCTTTATATGGGGATGTTGGCGAAAAAGGTGGATGATTGGGCTGCACCCTTGCAAAACATGGATATTTGCAATTTTTACGGCGGGGATTTGGCAGGCGTTATGCAAAAGATGGAATACTTGGCAGACCTTGGCGTGGAAGTAATATACTTTAACCCATTGTTTGTGTCGCCATCTACCCACAAATACGACATACAGGATTATGATTATATTGACCCGCATTTTGGTGTTATTGTAAATGATGGCGGCGAAACCCTTAGTTTTGATGGATTGGACAATCGGTATGCAACTATGTATGTGCAAAGAACTACAGACAAACAGAACCTTGAAGCCAGCAATGAATTGATGATAAAATTGATACAACTTGCCCACAAAAACGGCATAAAAGTCATATTGGATGGGGTTTTCAATCATTGCGGCGCATTCAATAAATGGATGGATACAGAGGGTTTTTATGGCGATGGCTATGAGGTTGGTGCGTATCATTCGCAAAGTAGCCCTTATGTGGACTATTTTCTGTGGCGCGAGGACGGTAAATGGCCGAAAAACAAGCACTATGATGCCTGGTGGGGCCATGATAATCATCCTAAATTGAATTTTGAGGGTAGCCGAGAACTTTATGATGAGATATTGAGGGTAGCGGCAAAATGGGTGTCGCCGCCCTTTAACGCCGATGGTTGGCGACTGGACGTAGCGGCGGACTTGGGCCTTAGCCGCGAATTCAATATAAAATTTTGGGCGGATTTTCGTGACGCGGTGAAAAAGGCTAATCCCGAGGCCATCATCATTGCAGAGCATTACGGCGACCCTTCAGATTGGCTGGATGGCCGCGGCTGGGATAGCGTTATGAACTACGATGCCTTTATGGAGCCTGTTTCATGGTTTTTCACGGGGATGCAAAAGCATAGCGAGGCTTTTTCGCGGGATGCGCTGTGCGATGCGGCCGCACTCGAGGGGGCCATGCTGCATTGGATGGCAAAAATGCCCTATCCTGCGGCACATACAGCAATGAACCAGCTTTCAAACCACGACCACAGCCGCTTTTTAACGCGCACCAATGGCCGCGTTGGCCGCCTGCATACAATAGGTGCTGCCGCAGCGGATGCCGGGGTGCGAAAGGCCATAATGTTGGCGGCTGTTGCTATGCAATTTACCTGGCCCGGCTGCCCTACGGTGTATTACGGCGATGAGGCGGGGCTTTGCGGCTGGACAGATCCTGATAATCGTAGGCCATACCCTTGGGGTAACGAAGATAAAATACTTTTAGAATTTCATAAAAAAATTATAAATATACACAAACAGTATACCGCATTGCGGGGTGGGTCGCTTGTGTTTTTGCTGACGGACTATGGCGTGTTAAGTTATGGCCGATGGGATGCGTACCAAAGCGCGGTTTGCGTATTTAATAACAATGCGCAATGTGCGGACATTGAAATACCCGTTTGGCGGGCAAATGTCGCGCTAAACGGGCAGATGGAAATGATTATTATGACGCGCGATGGCGACTTTTCTGTTGAAACCAAGGCCTTTGTGGTTGATGACGGCATGATGTGCGTGCATATGCCGCCGTTTTCTTCAGCTATATGGGTGGCTTCGTAGGGCTGGGGGTGCCTCGTCGGCTAAAGCCGACAGCGGCTTGCGGCTTGAAAGCCGCCGACGTACGGGCTTGTAGCCATTACTTCCAGTCGGGTTTACCCGACATGACGGACTACTGCTAGGCCCGCTTAATCCTCTCCATCACAGGCCCCATAACATCCGCCCACGCCTTTAGGGCGCCGGCTTCCGCCAAGGTTCTTTGTGCAAGCTCGTTTAAGCCACCCGGCGTCATTTCGGCGGCAAGCTCTGCAAAATCAGCATCATTGACATTATGGCAGAGGGATGCGAAAAATGTCGAAATAAATGAAGTGGATTCTTTGCGGCCAAGCCCTTCGGCTTCCGCAAATATCGTCAGATGGTGCAACATGTCGTAAAATGCGGACATGAGGCCTGTTATGGCCTGCATTGCCCTAATTTCGTCCATGGATTTTGCGAAGACTATCGTGCCCATTGGCATCAGCAAGTTGGCAAGAAAATCGCTTTCGGGATAGGCCGCGATAGGGCCGATGCGATGTTTTATGGCGGGCAGGGGAATGACATGGCTAAACGATTTTGTTTGCCCCACGGCATCAATGATATCTTCCGGCGGTATTGTTGCCACGACATTTATAATGCGTTGACTGGCCCTAAAATTAAGCCCGCGAAGGACATCAAGGCAATTTGTGGCCAGCATGGATATGAAGACAACTTCACATTGGTCCACAACATGTTGGTTAGAATCGCAAACCGTGACATTACCGTATCTCTCTGCAAGCGCGGCACTTTTTTGGGTATTTCGTGGCGAAAGGAAAAATTGATGTTCGTCCCCCAAGTCGCAAAAACCTTCAATCATGCAGCTTGCAATTGTTCCAACGCCCAGAAAACCTATTTTCATTTGACTTACCCCCGAGGTGATTTTATGAATACATTTTTTACGCAAGTTTACGCCATTGTGGAGCAAATTCCCCATGGCAAAGTGATGTCCTACGGCCAAATTGCCCGCGAGCTTGGCCGCCCCCGCGCCGCCCGGGAAGTTGGCTGGGCCATGCGATACTGCCCTGATGGTCTGCCTTGGCAGCGCGTCGTAAAGGCCGATGGCGCAATAACCGGCGGCATATATGCCGAGATGCGAAAGCAGCTGCTAGAGGCCGAAGGTGTACCGTTTTTGCCCGATGGCCGAGTGGACATGAAGCTGTGCAACCATATTTGATTTATAGCTTAAACAATAAATCAGTCTGTTCGCCAATCTTTTTAAATCCATACTTTAGGTACATTTCTTTAGGGGTATCTTCTTCATCTGTCACCAAATAGATGGTTGAAGCACCACTTTTTAAGGCAGCTTCTATTATAGACCCTAATATCAAAGTGCCATAACCTTGACGCTGCTTTGTTAGAGAAACTGCAAAGTCCTCTATTTTCGCAACATCTCCATTTATAAATATGTTGCAACTGCCAACCGCCTCGCCATCATCATAACAAATGTAAGAAGCAACACCTTTGTCTAAGAGACAAACGCTTCCGCGTCTTTTGGCCCTTCTTGTACAAAAATCAACACCCAATCTGTCTCCGTCATGCTCTAAATCCAGGCGCACAATATCATCTATCATACTTGCATCATTTACTCTGGAGATTATGCATTTTGCTTTATCAATTGGCCTGGAATGTCTGTCAATATCAAGCAAATAAAACCCACTAACAGAAACTTGAGGCTTGTACTCAAATTTTTGCAACAAGCAATCGCTTATTGGGACAAATGACACTATGTTGCAGAAATTAGAGCCCTCTCTAAGGGATATCTCGTTCTCTATGAGGCGATATAGCTCATCTTCCGAATTACTGTCCATAATCAAAGTGAAATTGTGATAGTACATATCTTGCAGTAAATCGTCTCTAAAGCGTATTGAGTTTTGTGCTTCAACGGCTTTTGAAAAACATTTGATGTATTCTATTTCACAAGTTAATATTTTTTCATTACGCATTGTTCTTTGCATTAAAACTACACTCCTGCTCTAATATTGGTGCCCGTAAGCTTTTCGTAATACGTGGCTATCACGCTGTGGTCATTTTGCCCCATGCCCTCGTCTCGCAACTTTTTCATAACTTCCATTACGGCCGTGGTAAAAAGCAGAGGAGAATCAACGGCATGGCCTGTGTCCAGCGCGTTTGCAAGGTCTTTTATATGCAAGTCCAGCTTAAAGCCGGGATTAAAATTGCCGTCCAAAATCATGGGGACTTTGGCGTTCATGACGGTAGAGCCCGCCAGGCCGCCCTTTATGGCGTCAAAAACCCGGGCGGGGTCCACGCCGGCGCGGGTGCTAAGCATAAATGCTTCGGACACGGCGGCAATATTAAGGGCCACAATTATTTGGTTTGCCAGCTTGGTGGTGTTTCCGGCACCTATGTCGCCGCAATGCACCACGGAAGCGCCCATTGCGCCCAAAACATCCTTCACTTCGTCAAAAATAGCCCCATCGCCGCCAACCATGATGGAAAGCGTGCCGTCAATAGCCTTAGGCTCGCCGCCGGACACTGGCGCATCCAGCATAGCAATGCCCTTTGCGGCGCACGCGGCGTGTATTTCTTGCGCCACGCCAGGTGCTATTGATGACATGTCCACAATAATGCTGCCCTGGGCCATGCTGCCCAAAAGGCCGCCAAGCACCACTTCTTTAACCTCGGGGCCATTGGGCAGCATGGTGATGACAAGCTTGCAGCCCCGTGCCACATCCGCGATGGACGCAGCGGCCACGGCCCCTGCAGCAACCACATCGTCAACGCTATCTTTTACGATATCATAAGCGCAAACCTCATGCCCTGCACCCAGCAGATTTTTCACCATGGGCTTGCCCATTATCCCAAGTCCTATAAAACCAATTTTCATGATATCCTCCCATGCTTAAACTTTTATTTCATCAGGGTTAGCACCAATTTTCTTAAGATAATATCTGCCAAAGGCAGCATCGCTGGTGGCGATGTGGTTGATAACCCAGCTTACGATAAAGCTGTTAAGCTCTGTTGCAAGCTCTGATGAATATCCGGATTTTTCATATCTTGTTTTAAGCATCTGAAACTTCTCTACAAAGCCGCTATGCTCTCCTTTATGCATATAACACATGGGATAAGAGCAGTTGTTCATATAATCTTCTTCAGTAGAGAAGTGTTTCAACGCATACTGGCCCAAAAAATCCAGCGTTTCTTCGGTTTCTTTCTGGGATTTGCCCTCTTCTTCCAATTTTATTACGGTGTTAATTCTGTTTATCAATTCTTGATGTTGCTCGTCTACTTCTTTTATGCCTGTCATCATGCTTCTTAACAATCTCAGCATATCTTGTCACCTCCAAGCGCACAATGCTGCGTCAATTGTATCATAAACCCAACATTGGCGCAAGGCAAGTTTTAACAAAATCATCTTGACATACCGCGTGGGTTGTGATAAAGTAATTTAGTGCGCAATTGCACCAATTTTCTGCGCACTTCAAATTACCAGCAAAAATTAACAAAAGATTGGAAGTGTAAAAATGGCAAGAAAACCCAGGGCTAACAGCCATGATAAAACCATAAGAAATTTAATTATAGGTTTTGGTGTGGTAATTGCAATTTTGGCAGCCGTATTGATATGGAATAACCGCGACCTTGGCCATGCAGGCACAGTTGACGGTGTAAGGATGCCTTTTCCTCAGCTTCAATTTCATCATAACGAAGCATGGAATATGCTAACCACCCAGTTCTTTATGATGGAAGACCAGGATACCCTAGAATGGGCCTTTCATATTGGCTTTGAAAGCTTAGTGGATCTTTATGTGATAACAGGTCGTGCTGCAGAATTTGACCTGTCCAGAGCTAATGTGGATGCCGAAGCCGTGAATGCTCGTATTGAGAGCTATCGCGAGATGTATAATGACGATGAAGAAGGCTTTGATATAGCTACCAGCTTTGGCTTTACCAACACATCTTTCAGACAATTTGTTGAATTGCGCGAGCTTCATGATTTGGTTTATCAGCATGTTACCAGCTTGGCTGTAATATCAGAGGACGCGCTGGCAGAAGCTTACGAGCAAAACCTGGAAGATAACTTCCTTTTTAACACAGATGTTTTGGTGCATATCATTGAAGTTGCTACCCAAGAAGATGCGGAATATGTGCTTGGGCGGCTAGGCACAGGTGAAGATTTTATAGACCTTATGCGCGCGTTTTCCATCACATATGACCCTAACCAACAAATAGTTCTTGAAGACGGCACAATTGTTGAAGCCAGAAATGTGCGTTTTACCAGCCTAGAACAAGATGATGACCTTATATTGATGGCTTATGATATGGCAGAAGGCGAAATTTCAGGCGTGCTGGACTTGCCTCTCGGCGGCTTTGCCATAATTGAAATAGTAGAAGTAAATGAATTGATAGAAGATTTTGAAGTCCATGAAGCCAACTTCAGAGAGCGTCAAGAAATACAATGGCGGGATGAATATTTCCGCGAATGGGTGGCAACCTGGAGAGAAGAAGCCAATATCGTGCGCAATACCAGAGTAGTAGGAGAAGGTTTTGAATAATTAGAGATACAAAAGAGGTGCAAAAATGCACCTCTTTTTTATTTTGACAAAACACCTAGGATGAAATAAACTTTATATCCGCGCCAAGGGCCTGCAAATCATTATGCATGGCCTCGTAACCCCTCTCAACATACACGGCATCTTTTACGACAGTCTTGCCCTGCGCTGCAAGCCCCGCCAATATCAATGCCGCACCCCCTCGCAGATCTTTGGCATACACCGTTGCCCCATGCAACTGCGCAACGCCCTCTATGTGAAAGATGGAGCCATTGCAATTTTCAATCTGCGCACCCATTTTCACAAGCTCAGACACATGCTTGTCACGAGATTCGAAAACCGCTTCATCAATTGTGCAATTGCCTCGGGCTGTGGCCAAAAGCGCCATAATTTGGGGCTGCATATCTGTAGGAAACGCAGGATGGGGGTTTGTTGCCAGATATCCCAGACCTTTAAGCCTATCGGGCGCCGCCAGACAAATTGCCCCTTCTTCCAGCGTGACAGCCGCGCCCATTTCAGAAAATTTCTCAAAAATTGGCCGTATATCGCCATGCACCACATTTTTAAGGCGCACGCTGCCCCGTGTGATGGCCGCCGCCGCCAAATATGTGCCGGCAACTATCCTATCAGGCATTACAGAATATTCCACATCCCGCAATTCGTCCACGCCCTCTATAACAACGGTGCCGGTGCCCGCCCCCGTAACTTTGGCACCCGCCGCCACAAGGAAATTTTGCAAATCTATAATTTCGGGCTCTTTGGCCGCATTTTTTATTGTCGTCACACCTTGCGTTAAAGTTGCCGCAAGCATGATGTTCTGTGTGGCACCCACGCTTGGAAAGTCAAGGCAAATTTTGCAGCCCTCAAGCCTATCGGCCGTTGCAAAAAACTCTTGCTCTCCTTCCGTCACCTTAGCCCCCAAGCTGCGAAAAGCATTCAAATGCAAATTTATAGGCCTCTTGCCAAGCTCGCAACCACCGGGATTATGTGCCGAAAATTGGCCAAAGCGCGACAACAGCGCACCCGTAAAAAGCATAGAGCTACGCATCTTGGTCATTTGCTCCTTGGGCAGCGCATGGGAAGCCATGCCCCGCGCATCCACCACCACCGTGCGCCCATCATATGACACATCGCAGCCCAAAATTTCAAGTATCTCCAGGGTACACTCCACATCAGATATCTTAGGACAATTATGAATAACACTTCGCCTACCCAGCGCCGCTGCGGCCAATATGGGCAATGCGGCATTTTTGCTGCCGCCAATGACAACCTCACCACAAAGCCGCCTACCGCCTATAATATGATATTCTCCCATAAAATCACCGCCATTTGAAAGATATAACTATCATATGGCTGTAGAAAAAATTGGTTACTGATGTCAAATTTTAAGACATGCGGGAAATTGTTCGTGACTTTGATACTTTGTGTATGGTATAATCATCTGAAAGCGGCTAGTCGATTCCTATGGACACGGCGAGCACCTTTATATTTTGAAGACTTATGGCTAAGCAAATAGGCTTCTGGTTTTGGCTATAATGCAAACCTTAGAATTTACTTTGAGAAGAAGAAAAATTATATGCGATAAACTATGAGGATAAGATATAAAATGGATAAATGTATATACACACTAAAAAATATTGATAGCTCACAATTTTTGGGGAAAGAGCATATAATACCCGCTTGTATAGGAGGGAAGCAAAAACTCCCTCAAGGTTATGTTTCCGATGAGGCAAACAATATGTTTTCCAAGTTTGAACTCGAATTTGCGCGAAACTCAATAATTTCTGCACCGAGAATGATTTGCGGGCCGGGTAAACGTGGAAAAATCGACCCGAAAAAAGCAACTAAATCAAATGTTCACGTTATGTTAAACGAAACAAATGGACAAAAAGTTTTAGGATATATGCAATTGAGTAAACAGTACATCATTAACCAAGTTCATATAAAAGATACCAAGGCACCCTCATTAAATACGCATTTTACGCTTCCATATTCTGATATTATAAGTCCAGAATGCTTGCTGGCTGAATTTCATAATCAAATGAAGCTTTTAGCAAAATTTTCTGTTGTGATAAGAGAGTTAAGCATTAATGATGATGAGTATATTTTGGGATTTTATGATGGGAAATGGCACTTTGCTATCAGCGAAAATTGCACCAATATAAACGAGGAATGTAATAAAGCTATAGATTATGTAAAGTGGTTAGTCGAACAATACGAAAATAAAAATTATGATAATATTAATTCAAACAAAACACGTGTACCACAATACCAATCGCAAATAAAAATATATCAAGACATGGATAAATTTGGGCAAGTTATAGCGAAATCTGCTTTTAATTATCTGGCATTTTTGAAAGGTAACGACTATGTGCTGAATGAATTATTTAACCCTATTAGATTAGCGATTTACACAGGTATAAACATTAACAATTTTGCTAAAATCGTGCCCGCAAGCCCTTTAAAAGATGATTTTATTGGGTTTATTAAGTCATTTGAGAGCTATAACATAGGACGAAACTCGCATTTCATTGTAATAATGAAAGTTCAAAATTATTTGATTGCGGCGGTTAGCTTATATGGTATATTGTGTCATTACTTTGTAGAGCTATCAAATAATTATATTGAAAATGATTTTGACGAAATGAAGGGATTTATTTGTGATTGGGAAAACGGAAGGGAGTTTGATTTGAACGAATTTCATAAAATGTCGAAGAGCAAACATAGTATATGAATTGCACATTATCCATAAAATGCGAAAGACCCTGCTTCCACAGGGTCTTTTTGCTATGCAATTATACGAAACTACTTTTTAAGGCAGAAGAAAGCGTCATTGCCCGGATATTCCGCCACGGCCTCAAGCTCTTCTTCAATCCTAAGAAGCTGGTTGTATTTCGCGACACGGTCGCTTCTTGCGGGCGCACCAGTTTTGATTTGGCCCGCATTTGTGGCCACTGCTATGTCGGCGATGATGGCATCTTCCGTTTCGCCGCTGCGGTGGGAGATTACGCATGTCATCTTATTGCGGTTGGCAAGGGCGATGGCGTCAAAGGTTTCGGTTAGGGTGCCAATTTGGTTAACTTTTATTAGGATAGAGTTGCCCACGCCAAGGTCGATGCCTTTTTGCAGACGCTCTGTGCTGGTAACGAAGAGGTCATCGCCCACAAGCTGTACGCGGTTGCCAAGACGCTCTGTTAGAAGCTTCCAGCCGTCCCAATCGTCCTCATCAAGGCCGTCTTCTATGGAGATAATTGGATATTTGTCAACGAGGCGCTCCCAAAGGTCAACCATTTCTTCCGCGCTGCGGATAACTTCGTGGCCCAGCATCTTGGATTCGCCTTCAAAATGATATTTGCCGTCTTCCTTTTTGAAAAGCTCTGTAGCGGCGGCATCAAAGGCAATTTGGATATCATCGCCTGGCTTGTAGCCGGCTTGTTCTGTGGCTTCAAGGATGAGGTCCAGCACCTCATCGGGGGTTGCAAGGTCCGGTGCAAAGCCGCCTTCGTCGCCAACAGCGGTGGAAAGGCCGCGGGCTTTAAGCACCTTTTTCAGTGTGTGGTAAATCTCGGCGCACATGCGAAGGGCTTCGCTAAAAGTGGCCGCGCCCACAGGCATTATCATAAATTCTTGGAAGTCCACGGTGTTATCGGCGTGCTTGCCGCCGTTTAGTATGTTCATCATGGGCACAGGCAGTTGCTTGCCGTTAAAGCCGCCCAGATATTGGTATAGAGGCATACCAAGCGCCTCAGAAGCTGCTTTAGCTACCGCCATGGACACGCCTAGGATGGCATTTGCGCCAAGCTTCGCCTTATTTGGCGTGCCGTCCAGCGCAATCATTTTCTTATCAATGCCAACTTGGTCAAGGGCGTTTAAGCCGATGATTTCGTTAGCAATTTTCTCGTTTACATTCTTGATGGCCTTGGACACGCCTAGGCCCATGTAACGCTCTCCACCGTCACGAAGCTCTACGGCCTCAAACGCGCCGGTGGATGCGCCGGAAGGCACTGCCGCGCGGCCGATAAAGTCGCCCGCAGGGCCTTTTACTATAACCTCAACCTCAATTGTGGGGTTGCCGCGGCTATCCATAATTTCCCTTGCCAATACATCTACAATCTCAATAAAACCTTTCATTATCTTCCTGCTCCTTCCATTTTTAATATATCTTGTAAAACTTGTTTAACCTTCTCCATATCGCCTGTGGCGTCAGCAATTTTGGGTATCATCCAGACAAAGGCTTCAAAACGGCCTGTGGCGCCAACCCAGCTGCCCCAGCTGCCCCAAACCTTTTGAAATTCTTTAACCTCTCTTGTGGTTTCGGCCAATGTCAAAGCCATCTTGATAAAAGCCCTAAATTGTAAATCTGTCATGCCAAATTCGCCTCCTTCTGTTTCTATGCTGCCATCGTCACTGTCAAACATTCCTAATGTTATCATTGTGCTGATATCCATAAAATCACCCTATTACTGTTCGTATTTTCTAAGCATTTCTTGAATGAGCGTCCTTCTTTCTTTAAGTTCAGCAACCTCAGCTTTAAGCTCGGCTGTCTTTGCCATTTCCTTCTCCATTTCAGCCTGAAGCTCTGCAACTAAAACCGCACTGGCATCAAAGTCTGGATCTCCTTCTTTGCACAAGGCAGTTACATCCAAAATTTCTTGTTTTAAAAGATTGGTTGTTTCTTCCAGCTTCGCAAGCTTGTCTTGACTTTTGAGGACATCGGCTTCAAGCTCTTCAACCATCGCCATTTCTTCGTTTGTCACAATGTTCTACCTCAAATCTTTACTGATAATTCACAATCCTATCAAAATCAGCCTTAATGCTGGCGCCGCCAACAAGGCCGCCGTCGATATTGGGCTGTGCAAAAAGCTCTGCCGCGTTATCTGCCGTTACGCTGCCGCCGTATTGTATGCGGATTTTGTCCGCAATGGGCTGCCCATAAAGCTCCGCCACAACCTGGCGCACGGCGGCGCAGGCTTCCTCGGCTTGCTGTGCCGTGGCGGTAACGCCCGTGCCAATGGCCCAAATAGGTTCGTATGCTATCACAATTTTTTCCGCATCGACGGCAGAAATGCCATCGAAGGCAATTTTTACCTGTATGCGCACATGTTCTATCGTAATGCCGAGATTGCGCTGTTCGAGGGATTCTCCAACACAAAGTATGGGCATCAAGCCATGGACCAGCGCGGCCTTGGCCTTCTTGTTGACAATATCATCGGTTTCGCCAAAATAGGCGCGACGCTCGCTATGGCCAATGATGACGTATTTTACGCCAAGCTCTTTCAACATACCGGGCGAAACTTCGCCTGTGTAGGCTCCTGCGTCCTCAAAATGCATATTTTGCGCGCCGATGGCCACAAATGTGCCTTTTGCGGCATCCAATGCGGCAAGCAATGACACATATGGCACACAAAACACCACATCCGCCGCACCACCGTCAACCTTTGGGGTCATTTCAACAGCAAATTCCCGCGCCGCATCAGGCCCTTTGTTCATTTTCCAATTTCCGGCTATAATTTTTTTACGCATAGTTATCCCGCTTTCTATTATCGGATTATTTATCCTGCACAGCCACAACACCGGGCAACTCCTTGCCTTCCAAAAACTCCAGCGAAGCCCCGCCGCCTGTTGAGATATGCGACATCTTATCGCCAAAGCCCAGCAAATTCACCGCCGCGGCACTATCGCCGCCGCCAATGATGGTGGTGCCATCCACCCGCGTCAACGCCTCGGCCACAGCAATGGTGCCTTTGGCAAAGTTCTCAAATTCAAACACACCCATGGGGCCGTTCCACACAACGGTTTTGGCATCTTTAAGGGAATCTGTAAAGAGCTTGTTAGTCTCTTCACCAATATCCAAACCCATCCATCCCACAGGGATAGCGGAAACAGGCACCGTCTTAAATTCCGTGTCATTTTTAAATTCCTGCGCAATTGCGGTGTCCACAGGCAAAAGCAGGCTAACGCCCTTCGCCTTGGCCTTTTCAATCATTTCCTTGGCGTATTCAATACGGTCGGCTTCAAGCAGAGAATTGCCCACCTCATGGCCCTGGGCCGCTATAAATGTATAAGCCATGCCACCGCCGATGATAAGGGTGTCAACCTTCGTCAGCAAATTGTCAATAACAGCTATTTTATCAGACACTTTCGCGCCGCCTAAGATGGCCACAAAAGGCCGCTCGGGGCTTTCCACAGCATTGCCCAGGAAAGCAATTTCTTTTTCCATAAGATAGCCCACAGCAGATTCGCCCACAAACCGCGTTACACCCACAGTGGAGCAATGGGCCCTATGTGCGCTGCCAAAGGCATCTATCACAAAAATATCGGCGATGGAAGCCAAATCTCTTGAAAAAGCCTCTTCGTTTTTGCTTTCTTCCTTGCGAAAGCGCGTGTTTTCCAGCAAAACCACGTCGCCATCAGCCATGGCCGCCACTGCCGCGCGAGCTTTTTCGCCCACAACAACATCATCCGCCGCAAAAATAACATCTTTGCCCAATAGCTGCGTAAGCCTGTCCGCAACAGGTGCTAACGTAAACTTTGCTTCCGGCCCCTTTGGCTTGCCCAAATGCGAGCATAAAATCAGCCGTCCGCCGTCCGCCATAAGCTTCTTTATCGTAGGCAAAGCCGCCACAATGCGCGCATCATCCGTAATTTTCCCGCCATCCAGCGGCACGTTAAAATCGCAGCGCACCAGCACCCGCTTGCCCTCAACCATCAAATTATCAACATTTTTCTTGTTTAGCATGACAACATACCTCCATCTATAAAAATGCATTGCAAATAAGCGATATCAAGGTTATAATTAATTGCCAAGATTAATTCTACCACGCCAAAAGGCATTGTGCAAGCCTTTTTATGGAAACGCAAGGAGAAAACATGATAAAATTTGACTATCACACCCACAGCAACCACAGCACGGACGGCATGGCAAGCATGGGCGAAATGATTGAAACGGCCATAAAACTGGGCCTGGAAGAATATGCAATTACAGACCATCTGGACTTTTCCTGGCCCGAAAAAGAAATCATCAGCACTTACGGCATCGCCGCCAATGTGAAGGCCATGCAGGCCGCAAAGGCGAAATATGCGGGCCGCATAAAGGTGCTTATTGGCGTAGAGCTTAGCCTGCGCCCCGATGTGGCCGACGAAGCCCGCGAACTTGCCAATGAATACGATTTTGACATCATCATAGGCTCCGGCCACGACATTAAAGGCGTGGATTTTTACCTGCCGGAGCTTTACCGAAACCACACCAAACACCAGGCACACACCATGTATTTTGAAAACTTGCTGGATGTGGTTACAACCTGCGACGCCTACGATGTGGTGGGGCATCTAGACTATGTAGAACGATACGGCAAATATCCCGACAAAACCCTGCATTATACCGACTTTCGCGAGACTATTGACGAGATTTTGAAAACCATAATTGCAAAAGGCAAAGGCATTGAAATTAACACATCAGGCTATGCCTACGGCCTTGGCCACGCCCACCCCCAAACCGATATCTTGCGCAAATACCTACAGCTGGGCGGCGAAATTATCACAGTAGGCTCTGATGCCCATAGGCCCGGCAACATAGCGCAACACTTCGGCGATGCCCATAAAATTTTGCAAAGCCTGGGTGTAAAATACATCACAAGGTTTGATAAAAGGAAGCCATCATTTGTGAAGATATAAGCTGGATTGCTTCGGCCTTGCACCGCATCATAATTCAACTGTCGTAGTCCTCGCAATGACGGTTGGGCTGTCGTAGACATCCCGGCAGAAACACAACGTCCAACTGTCATTGCGAGGCCAACGGTGGTTGAAAGGCCAGTGCAGTACAAGGCCGAAGCAATCCAGCCTACGTCAATTTCAAAATTTATACTCATCGGCCAACTGGATTGCTTCGGACTTGTGCTATATCATAATTCAACTATCGTAGTCCTCGCAATGACAGTTGAACTGTCGTGGACATCCAATTAGCAACGCAACGTCCAATTGTCATTGCGAGGCCAACGGCAGTTGAAAAGCCAATACAGCCCAAGGCCGAAGCAATCCAGCAACCTCAACACCAAAAACTATTGAC
>Ga0123355_10006313_pt1 | contig 17527 bp, 9 predicted proteins | sample TergutEmb28metaG_3_FD_89872 | JGI IMG/M metagenome (GOLD analysis project Ga0123355, IMG submission 89872) | Embiratermes neotenicus P1 segment gut microbial communities from Petit-Saut dam, French Guiana - Emb289 P1 | ecosystem: Host-associated > Arthropoda: Insects > Digestive system > Gut ...
AGGCATTGTGCAAATGGGGCGCGATAGGCGAAATCTAAACTTCCGGCAAACAGTTTTTGATAATTTTGCGGTGTTTGTGCCCGCCGGTACTTGGCATAATATTACCAATGTAGGTAACCGGCCGCTAAGGTTGTACTCAATTTACGCGCCGCCACACCATCCGCCGGGTACGGTTCATGCAACGAAAGCTATTGCGGAGTTGGAAGGGGATTAAAAAGGGGAGACCTTGATAGCAAGACAGCCGCTGTATTTAGGCGGCTGTTTTTGTTTTATGCTAGGAAATATAAAGCGCGCCGAGACCTTATGCCAGGCGGCTTGGAGCGCTTTTGTCAGAAAGAACAAATCATCGTTTTATCTCAATTATATTTACTTTGACGTAAAAGGCACTTTGGTGTAATCTCAGTTAAAACAACTTGAAAGGTGATTAAAATGAACATAACCGTATGGAACGAGTTCGTACACGAACAAACAGAAGAACATATCAAGGCCGTTTACCCTACCGGAATCCACGGGGCAATAGCCGACTTTTTGAAAAAAGAGAGCGGCGTAACCGTAAGAACCGCAACGCTGGACATGCCGGAACACGGGCTAACCGATGAAGTTTTGGAAAATACCGACGTACTTATTTGGTGGGGGCATTGCGCACACAGCAAAGTTGAGGATGAAATCGTAGAAAAAGTAAAAACCAGAGTTTTAAAAGGCATGGGGCTTATTGTTCTGCATTCCGGGCACCATTCTAAAGTGTTTAAATCTCTGATGGGTACAACTTGCAATTTGCTATGGCGCGACGATGACAGAGAGCGCATTTGGTGCATAGAGCCAAACCACCCAATAGCAAAAGGCGTACCGGCACAGTTCGAGCTCCCAAACGAAGAAATGTATGGCGAGCGGTTTGATATTCCTCAGCCGGATGAGGTTATTTTCCTTGGCTGGTTTAAAGGTGGTGAAGTTTTCCGCAGCGGTTGCACGTTTAAGCGTGGCTTAGGCAAGATATTTTATTTCCAACCCGGGCATGAAACATTTCCCATTTACTACAACGAAATAATACAGAGAATAATTACAAACGCCGCACATTGGGCAAAGCCAAATTACTATGCAGAAAAACTGGAATGCCCAAACCCACCACCGCTGGAGAAATGAACGGCTCTATAAGCGGTGCCGATCGCATTTTACAAAAAAAACAAAAAGGGAGCCTGATTACAGCAAAGGTATCTCTGTAGAAAATGTTACGTTCACATACCCGCAGGCAGAAAACGCAAGTTTAAAAATGTGTGTTTAAGCATAAATACGGGAGAAACCATTGCAATTGTGGGCAAAAACGGCGCGGGCAAATCTGCCTTGGTGCGGCTTTTAGTGGGGCTGTACAAACCGAATGAGGGTAGGGTTATGTTTAATGGTTAAGAAAGCCGCATTTACAACAAATTTATAGAATTGTCCCGGGATAAAACAGCGGTTATTGTTACCCGCCGTTTGGGCTCTGCAAAAATTGCGGACAGAATTGTGCTTGCAGACGGCGGCGAAATTGTTGCAACCGGCACGCACGAAGAGTTAATGCGGCAAAACGGGTTGTATGCACAGATGTATAATGCACAGGCCGAGTGGTATTAAAAAACGCCGCAAGCCCGCATGGCAAGCGGCTCCATAAGCTTTCGCCCAAAACGACAAAACTACCGAGTTGCGGTTGAATTTCACATTTTTTCCATTGACGCGGTACCCCTTTTCGATATAATGAGTTTGTAGATTTCCCTCGAAAGGGCGAGATAAAATGTCTAAATTAAGGTCTGCAATAACACCAAGGATTTTGGTTTTATTTGTGGGCTTTTTGTTTTGTGTTGCAGTTGTTTTAACCTCTGGGTTCTTAGGCCAAACCCGTGAAGACGATTCTTTTGTTACCACTCAGCGGGCAAGGGTTTTATCAGTAGATAATGGGGGCATGAGCTCTGACCCAATGGTAGATGGCATGATAATTGGCCGCCAAATATTAGAAGTCGAAATTTTGACAGGCAACCATGTTGGCCGTCATGTGCGTTATGAAAATACAGCAAGCCGTTTTTTTAACATAGTTGGGCAAGAAGGCATGGAGCTGTTGGTGCAAGTGCGTGAAAATAGCGACGGCAGCATTGCATTTGTTGCAACGTTGGGGCATTCTCGTGCACCGTTTATGTACATATTTGTGGGCTTGTTTTTGTTAGTTTTAATTGCGGTTGGGCGCTTGAAAGGGCTCTATTCCGCATTGTCGTTAGTATTTACCATCACAACGGTTGTATTTTTTATGATACCTATGATTTTGCAGGGGCAAAGCCCGGTACTTGCGGCAATTATAACGTCAGTTTTAACTGCCGTTTTTTCAATTTTAATTGTAAGCGATGTTAAACCAAAAGGCTTTGCCGCGATACTAGGCACATTCGCCGGAGTTTTGCTGGCGGGCGTAGTAAGTGTGTTCGCCGGGCGTGTTGCGCACATTTCCGGCATGCATTTAGAGCATGCAGAAGAAGTGTTTTTTCAAGCTCGCGAACTAAGTATTAATATCCCGCAACTGCTTTTTGCCGGAATAATTATTTCGTCCCTTGGTGCAGTTATAGACATTGCTATGAGCATTTCTTCCGTTGTATTTGAAATAAAAGATGTAAATCCGACCATAGGGATAAAAGAATTGTACAAGCGCGGCATGAATGTTGGACGTGACATTATGGGTACGATGAGCAATACATTAATTTTGGCTTTTGCAGGCGGCTCTATCACCGTTATGGTGATAATTGCGCTTTATAGGTTGCCCTATATACATTTTATTAATTTGAATTTGCTGGCACTTGAAGTTGTTCAAGGTATTTCTGCCAGTTTTGGTCTTGTTTTGACCGTGCCCGTTACGGCTGTACTTGCGGCTGTGATGGCGAGCGGATTAAATAAAAAGAAAAATATATAACAAATCATAACGAATCCTGAAAGGGGATTAAAATGAGTAAAGCAAAAGGATTTGCGAGCAAAATAGTTGCACTTGTTTTAGTGCTGGTTTTAGTATTGCAGCCGATTGCTGTGTTTGCGGAGGAATACTTTGCAGATGCAGAGAAAAATGTCGAGGATATTTATGACAGCGAAATGGAAGTTATAGACCTTACGGGCGTTTTGTACGGGCAGGATAATATCCTTACCCAAGAAGAAGTTGACGCAATTCTTGCTGATGCAGTTGATGCAGAAGCGTTGGATGCACAAGAAGAGCAAGCGTTGGCAGTAGACGAATACGATGAACTTGAATATTTCGATGACTTTAGTTTCTCCACATTTCAATTTGTTCCGGCATCAGGAACTACCACTATTGCGGCATGGTCTTTTGCAGATAACCCTGCTGTAAATGCGGCCGCTGTATCCGGGCGCAGGGGAATTAATTCAAGCACAGGCAACGCTGTTTTGGAGTTCTATGTTGGAGGTACAACGCGAGTTTTAAGAGGCGGAAGTAGTGCGATTAATGTTAGAAATGCCCTGGATACCGGTGTGCTTCCTGCAGATGGCGGAGACGGTGGCTTGGATGGGCAAGCTAATAATGCATGGTGGCAGACTCGTATTTCAACAACAGGTTTAACTGGGATTGAGTTGGGCTGGAATATGCGCTCCACAAATGCGGGACCGCAAGACTGGAGACTGGAATACCGTATAGGGGCTACCGGAACATGGACTAGCGTTTATTCTTTTGCGTTAGTTAATGATGGTGGAGCCAATCCGACTATTGATTTTGCGGCAAACCGTAGGAATGGCATTGAATTACCCGCTACTGTGGATAATCAGCCGTTGGTTTATATCCGCTGGATTATGACATCAAATACGCCTGTGGGTACCGGAGCCTCAGTAACCGCTGTCGGCACACATCAGATAAATCATGTTTCAATTGCTGCCACAGATGTCTACGCTTCTATTGTTTCCATTGCAAACGCTAACACTATTGCAAACGCTCCTGTTGCAACGGCGCAAGAAGTAACAGTGCAAGGTTGGGTATCCGGCGTAGGTATGCAACTAAACGGTACTTCCGACAATGCAAATCTTTTCATACAAGACGGCACAGGGGAAACGGATGGTATTCTTGTTTGGGGTTCAGGCAGAAATCTGTCGAGCTATGTTGGTCAGTGGGTAGAAGTAACAGGACTTCGTACTGCATTTCAAACAAATCGGAATCAAATTCAAATTGGAACAACCGCTTCGCCAACCGGTAGCATATCAGTAGTACCGCATGGTAGCAGACCGGAGTATTTCGAGCCTGTAGAAGTAGAAATAGACGACCTGTTTGCAGGTGAGTATTTTGCTATGTTAGTAACTCTTGAGGATGTAGAGTTTGGGCATAATAGCAACCGCGCTGATTTTCTTACTGCTGCAGGCGTAAATACAACTGCGGCACCAAGCGGAACGGGGCATCAATCTCACTTTGTAATTGATGGCAACGGCAGAAGGGTAGAATTACGCCAAAGCGATGAAACAAGCGTTGCAGGTTTAGCAACTGATGACCCAATAAATGTTGTGGCAGTTATATCATGGAATAACGTTAGAGGCGCCGTGCAATTAATTAATGCAGAAGTTGAAGAGCTAACAACCACGCCAACCGTATTACCCGTTACGGCAAGCCCTGCCTCAGGCGCAACCCTACCAACCGCAGGCGGCACAGTAACTCTAACTTCCGCAACAACAGCGGCGGAAATCCGTTACAGCCTAAACGGCGGTACCACATGGAGTACAAGCGCAACTAACACGGCAACGGTAACAATAATAGAATCCGATTTTGTTAGCGGCACAGTCACAATCCAGGCCTATGCACGTGTAGATAGCGATGTTTCTACAACTGCTACTTTCACATATAACCAATACCAACAAACAAATATAACCACAATAGCTGCATGGGAATTTGAAACTAACCCCGCCGTTAACGCAGCACGCACATTAGGTGATACCGCGGTACGAGCAAGCAGTGGTGACCCCAATGCGCTATTACGTTTTTTTGAAAATGGTACCGCAAGAATATTAGTCGGTGGTTCAAGCGCAATTAATGCCGGTGCCGGTTATGATGCCGCATATCTTAACAGGTGGCAAACTCAAGTGAACACAATAGGTTTGGCTGATATAGAAATTTCATGGCGTATGCGCTCCACCACCACCGGGCCGAGAGACTGGCGGTTGGAATACAGTACAAACGGTAGCATTTGGCACAATGTAGAAGATGTTCAGATAACAAACAATGCCGGTGCAAATGTAGATATTGACTTTGCGGCCAATCATTTTAGTGCAACATTGCCGGCCACAGCTAACAACCAGCCGGAATTATTCTTGCGCTGGGTAATGACTTCGGCCATTAACGTTAATGGCGGGACAAGCCTGGCCGGCACACATCAAATAAACGACATCATTATCATCGCGGCGGACGAGGTTTATCCACCTGCAATTCATCCGGTTACCGTTGATATTCCATCCGGCACAATGCTGCCTTTAAGCGGCGGAAATATAACCTTATCTTCTCTCACCACAGGTGCGGAAGTTCGCTACAACATAAACAATGCCGGTTGGCAAACAGCATCATCAAATCCGGCAATAATAACGATTGATACGTTTGCAGGCGGCGTTGCAACCGTGCAAGCTTACGCCATATATAACAGTATCGCCTCTGTTACAAGAACCTTCACCTACCAAGAATTTAGAGCACTAACCGTGCCAGAAGCTCGCCAAGCACCACTAGGCGAAGTGGTAACAGTGCGCGGCATAGTTACAAACATCTACGAAACAACAGCAGGTAACAATAACTCCTTCTTCTTACAAGACCCAACAAGCACTTGCGAGCTAAGCGGCATACATGTACGCCTTGTTGCCGCAAACACAGAAGTTACAGGTGCGGGCGGCGCAAGCAACTTTGTAGGTCATCTCGTTGAAGTTACAGGTGTACGGCAACGCCCAACTGCAACCAATGGTTTCCAAGGTGTAGATAACATTATGACAGCCGGTGTAGGGCATGGCGTAACAATAATTGAACAAAATGTAACATTGCCGGCAGTAGTACCTGTACAACTTGCAGACCTTGTTGCGCCGGCAGGCAGCAGCCGCCCGTATAGCAGCATGATGGTATCTATCGAGCGTGCAGTGGTAAGCCGTGACACATCAGGACCCAGTAACTTCATCCTTTTAGACCCTAATACAGGCAATGCACTAAGCATAGGCGGCAATACATTTATAGTTAACCCGCTACCTGTAGATATTCAAACAGGCGACTTGGTAAGCATCCACCGTGCAAACGTACACTGGTGGGCAGGCCGTAGCGAAATTCAATTACGCTTAATAAATGTTGCTACCGATATAGAAAAACTTGATGCACTAACAGATGTTGTTGCCAATCCACTAACAGGCGCAACACTTCCAATTGGCGGCACGGTAACTCTTTCTGCCCAGCCGGACGATGCACGTATCTACTTCTCTGTTAACGGTGGCATCGAGCAACTTTCTACTTCAAATACAGTGGAAGTAACAATCCCGGCATTTGACCAAGCGGGCGACACTGCTGTTATAGTTGCACATTCTGTTTTGCCTGATGGCCAAGGCGGTTATGAAGATACTACCGCACCTCGCACATTCACCTACACACAGGCACAAGCTGCAGATGTTGTGTCAAGCCATATGTCAGGTACGGTTCGTCCGGGTACGGAAATTACATTGCAAACAGCCACAGAAGCTGCAGATATTTTCTATGTACTAACTACAAACGTTGGTGCAGGTAACCAGCAAATACATGCAGAAGCATTATTCGATGGTAGCATTTTGCTCGCAGACGGCATGTTCCCCGTGCGTGTAGAGGCGTTTGCCCGTGCAGTAAATTACCTGGATAGCGATACACTAACCATTGACTTTACCGCCCGCATAATTGGTGGCGAGCAAATTTTCTTTGGACAGCTTCATGCCCATACAACAATGTCCGATGGCGCAGGTACGCCGGAAATGGCGTTTGCAGAAGCACGTAATGTAGCCGGGCTTGACTTCTTTGCATTGTCCGACCACTCAAACGCATTTTACGCCGGGTTTGTAAGCGGTACCAGCGGAGCACGTGCAAGCAATGCCGATGGTCCCGATGTATTTAACTTGCGAGAGTATCAGCAGTTTGGTAGCTCTCAATGGGACAGAGGCAGAGCCGCCGCACAGGCCGCTACAACACCGGACTTTTTAGCTATAAACGGTTTTGAATTTACTTGGACAGGCAACTCCGGCCATGTTAATACTTTCAACACTACAGGTTGGGTAGGGCGGCAAAATACTTACCTTAACGAACAAACTGGTTTCTTGGGCGTGCAACGATACTATGAATTGTTACGCAACACGCCGGAATCGATAACCATGTTTAACCACCCTGGTCGTACTTTTGGTAACTTTAATAACTTTGCATTTTTCGACCCTCAAGTGGCTTTGCGCATTCCTCTGCTGGAGGTTACCAATGGTGAAGGTGCAATAGGCTCTGGCGGTTTCTTCCCTTCATATGAGCAATTTTCACTTGCGCTGGACCGTGGCTGGCTGGTAGCACCTGTAAGTAGCCAAGATAACCACCGTGGTAGATTTGGCTGGTCAAATGAAGGTCGTGTAGCAATTTACACAAACGACTTTAGTATGGACGGTTTATGGCAAGCATTCCGCGACCGTGCTGTGTATTCTACAGAAATCCGCGATATGGAAATCCGTTTTTACGCAAACGGAATGCCAATGGGTACTGTAGTGCACAACATGCCAAGCGTCGCAAACTTTAACGCAACAGTTTATGTGCCGGCAATACCACGAGTGCGTGGCACAGGCATTAACGAACGTGACACTTATACTATCCGCCGCATTTCTCTTATTACAAACGGCGGAGTAGAGATTCCCGACTCCGTGCAAACATTTAACGCACCTGTTGGTGTGGAGGCTGTGTACGACTTCTCAATTATTAACCCGGTACCTGGCTACTATTATCTATGGGTTCTTGCAGAAAACAGTCGTGGCCAACAACGTATTGGCGTAACCGCACCAATTTGGATGGGGCGTGCACCTGTGGTTGGTGTAACAGAAGTTACAACCGAAACATTTATGCCTGTAACCGGTCGTGAGTTAACAATTACAACAGAATTGTTTAACGACGAAAATGAAGATGTGCGGTTAGTAGCGATACAATATATTTTAGGCGGACAAGTTATACAAACTGTAAGTTATAACAGAATAATACCTGGGGGCAGCAGCTCTTTCGTAAACTTTGATTTTACGCCTAGCGCACAGGGTATTAACAGCTTTGTTGTACGTGCGCTTATAGAAATTGATGGAGTGACACGACAGTCTGATGGTTTTATAGACCTTAATGTGCGTGATATTAACGCCGTAAGTTTTATTGGTATAGATGGTGCTCACTTTAATGACTATGTAACAGGCGGTACCAGCAATTCATTTACAAACTTTGCTATGGTAGCGGCAGAATATAACCTTGTAACAGAAGTGTTGCGCACAGAGCAGGCACTTATCGATGCAGCAAGTGACCCGGACTTTGTTATGTTGCTTATATCTTCACCGGGGCGGCAAGGTAGCATTATTACTGACCCGGCAAGAGGTGAGCATCGCAACTTTAGCCAAGCTACAATAGATGCAGTTGCAGATTTTGTGGAACGTGGCGGCACAGTTGCAATAGCAGGCTTTGGTAACTTTAACGAAACCGGCGGAACTATACCCGGCTTAGAAGGGTCTAACAACTTCCAGCTTAACCGTTTGCTTGCGGCAATAGGCTCAAATATTCGTATTGGTGATACTTCTCACAGTGCTCCGGTAGGCTTTAGAGACCCGGCCGCACATCAACATCTCCTGCGCTACAGAGAAAACTTTAACCTAAGCAACCCATTTATGGCCGGCATTATACCGTTTGAAGATGATGCATTTGGTAATGGGCAATTGTATCGGAACTTCTCCACAGGTGCGTTGTATGTGGTAAATAATCCGACTGCATTGGTAAGAGATGCATCAGATGTAGCAAGTTATGTAGTTTCGGATAGTTTCCCTATTGGGGTCGACCCTATGGTGTTTGCGCATCCGGGTTCATGGACAGTGGACTCTAATGGCGGCGCGGGCGGAAACCAAGGTGCGGGTCGCATTAAATTCCCGACACCTGGTGCTGCTTTCCCACGCTATGCACACCCATTAACAGGTATGGCACCTGCACCGTCAACCGGCACAGGTGATGGACAACGTCCGGCGGCAGGCGGCACAGCTGCAGGGCAACACTTGATTGCCGCGTCTCAAAACCTTGGGGATGGTACTGTATTAGTATTTGCATCCATGTTCTTTAGCAACTTTGATGTACGGGCGGAACTGGATAATGCTGCGCAACTACCAAACGCAAACCTTACCATTTCTCAGAATATTTTTGAGAGCGTTGCAAGAGAAATCGAAATAACCGATATAGCAGATGTTCATGCGGCAAATAATGGCGAGTGGTTTACAATCCAAGGCGTGGTTATGAGTGGCTTGCAGTTAACCGGTGCGGACAGCGCAGAAAACCGCGGGTTTATCAACTCAATTTATATCCAAGACGCAACCGGTGGCATTAACTTATTCCAAATAACAGAAGGCAACGCCGCAGGTTTGCAGGTTGGACAAATTGTACGTGCAACCGGTTATGTTTCGGAGTATCAAGGTGAGAGACAGCTTACTGTGCACCTTGGCGGGCGATTCCAAATAATTGACCCTCGTCCGATACATCCACATAGTATTAATCATTTTGAGATAAATCAGATTGTGCAGGGCATTCGACGCGGCGACTTTGGACGAGTAGTTGGAGTAGTGTCTGACATTATTTACAACCCTGGAACAGATATTTTGTTGCAATTTACAATTACAGACGATACAGGCTCGGTGCCTGTGTATATGCGTAGTTACATTACACCAACAGTTGATATTTCGTTTGTTGAAGAGGGAGCAACTGTCGAGGTTTGGGGCTTTAACTCACATGGCGAACTTGCAGATGGCATTGGACCGCGTGTGCGTGTGCGTGACCGCAATGAGATTGCGCTGATTCAACCGCCGACACCACAATTGCCAAGTGGCTGGGTAACGTTTGAGTATATAAACTTCCCGCTAACACGCACAGCAACCAGAAATGAAGTTGTGCCAATGCATATTCGTGTGCATGTGGGTGAAGAAGCATTTGAAAAAGGAACACATATGACGGTATCTTGGGTAAGAGTGGGGGATGATAATCTTTTCATAAACCAACTTAGAAACAATACTACCGTTATCAGCCTTGACGAAATTGCAGAAAGAGGCTACTTTGACGCACAGACAGAGTTGCCTCGCGGCACGCATGCAGAGCGTGGTGGAGATTGGTATCTTATTGTTCAGATTGAGATTCCACCTCCACTAGGGGAAGACGGCCTTTGGGAATTGCTAGCTGGTGATTTTAGTCGCACATCAAGCCTAACAATAACCACACCTAGCGGTGAAACACCTAGTGGCGGTGGCGGAACACCAACCACACCGCAGCGCCCAGTAGCACCACAACCCGAACCAACTCTGCCAGCGGACAATCACACCTACGTAATCGAACAACTTGAAAACGAAGAAACACAAATTGTATTCGAGTTGCCGGAAGATGTAACAGAACTACGCTTATACGAATCCACATTAGAAACACTAACCGACGCAGAAGCAGTTTTGGTAATCCAAACCGAAAACACAACCGTTACTCTTCCAACAAACGCACTAGATGCCATACGCTACGCCGCTATAAATCTTGAAATGGAATCGGAAGAATATGTAGTAATTATCATTGACACAACCCCGGAAGAAGCTTATGTAGTGGTAGATTTTGCTGTAGCAATTTCAAGAGCAGGCAGCGAGCTTGAGATAATAGAAACGTTTGCCACACCTGTTACAGTTGAAGTAAATGTGGGTGACCTATTCTCCGAAGAAACTAACCCATACCGTTTTATAGCAGTTAACGAAAATGGCGACATCGTTGGCGGCAGCCTAAACCCAGAACCAGGCGTGTTCACATTTGAAACAAATGTGTCCAGCAGTTTTACCATACAGTATGTAGAAGATTTGCGCCGTATTCACATGAACCTGAACTCTTCTGATATTATGGATGTTGCGCAAGGTTACAGCGTAACCATGGATGTACTACCAATTCTGCAAAACGGCAGGACATTAATACCACTGCGCTTTGTAGCAGAAATGCTTGGCGCAAGCGTATCTTGGAGCGATGACACCCAAGAAGTAACCATGGTACTTAATGGTGAAGTTTTAGTATTTGCCATTGGCGAAACTCTACCTGGCATGGATGTTCCTGCACAGTTAATAGATGCACGCACTTACGTACCGCTACGTTTTGTGGTAGAATTCTTTGGCGCATGGGTTGCTTTCGACCCCGAAACACAGGGGATTGAAATAATTCTATAAAACGGGAGGTGTTTACTATGGGAAACAACAAACTTAACAAATTCATTTGGATCGGCTTTGTGCTGGACTTAGTAGGTTTTATGGTTGCACTATTTTTAAGCTATCCTATTGGTATTGTAATGGTTCTCGCTGGTATTGTGTTTACAGTTATAGGGCTGGTAGTTTGCTTAAAGCAAAAAAGCGGTGTTGGCACAGCAATTTTCTATCTTGTGCTTGACATAGCATTTTTGATTTGGTTGCTAGTTATGTAACATGTGACGTTTAAGACAAAAGAGTCATCCCCAGTTTGCTACAATGTAAACAGGGGATGACTTTTTTTATTTTGAAATATCGATACAACCGCTTGCAGAGCCATGTGTGAAGGTTTTCACCAAAAAAACAAACTATACTATTGTGTGCCACATTTGGTATAATCTTATACAAGAAGAATGCCGAGGAGGGTATCAAATGAAAAAAGTAGTAATAACCGGTGCCGCAGGATTGTTAGGCCCCTATGTTGTGCAGCACTTTGTAGACCATGGTTATAAAGTAATGGGTGCAGACCTTAAATGGCCGGAAAAACAAATAGCAGACCACCGCATTGTAGACTTTACCAACATGGGCGAGTGTTACGGCATTTTGCAAGGTGCAGATGCGCTTGTTCACCTTGCGGCCATTCCGCGGCCAATTATCACCACCAACGAGGTTACATTCCGTAACAATGTAGTTAGCACATATAACCTGCTGGAAGCGGCAGATAACTTAGGCATAAAAAAAGCAGTAATCGCCTCCAGCGAGTCTGCTTATGGTTTGGTGTTCTCTAAGAAAAAACTATCTCCGCAATATGCCCCGCTGGACGAGGAACACCCATGTGTACCGGAAGATGCCTACGCAATAGGCAAAATAGTAGAAGAGGAAATAGCGCGAGGCATTCACCGCCGTAACGGCATGCAAATTATTTGCTTCCGTATAGGTAACGTTATCACCGAAAAAATCTACAAAGAAAATTTCGCCTCCTGGTGCGAAGACCCTAACCAGCGCAGTGTAATAATGTGGAGTTATATCGATGCAAGAGACATGGCTGCTGCTTGCCGCTTGGCCATAGAAACAGACGGGCTTGGTGTGGATGTAATGAATGTAGCCGCCGATGATAACTGCACAACTTACACCAGTGCCGAACTGATGAAAATAGGCTACCCTGATATAACAGATATTCGTGCGCCTATTGATGGGCACCAAACGTTGTTTTCCAACGCCAAAATAAAGAAATTATTGGGCTGGAAGCCCGAGCATTTTTGGCGAGATAATGTACCGGGATATGGAAAATAAATGACACTTGGACGACGGAGGCCGTTTTGTTGAAAATAATCTTAGGCGCAGGCAACACTTCGTATGATGGTTGGATTTCAATGCAGGAAAATGAAGTGAATTTGCTTAACAGGGATACTTTCAGAAGTAAATTTGAGGAGCAAAGCATTGATGCGATGCTGGCAGAGCATGTATGGGAGCATATGACAGAGCAAGAAGGTATTATTGCCGCAAAAAACTGTTATGAGTTCCTCAAATACGGCGGGTATATTATATGTGCTGTTCCAGATGCTAACTTTAGAAATGAATGGTATCAAAATCTGGTTCAAGTGGGAGGCCCCGGAGCTGCTGACCATCCGGCATATACACATAAAATTGTATATGATTATAAAAAGCTAAAGGATGTTTTTGAAAAAGCGGGATTTGATGTCGAGTTGCTGGAGTATTGCGATGAGCAAGGTGATTTTCACTATAAACACTGGAATGCCTGTGACGGAAAAATAGGGCGCTCGTTCCGCTTTGACACAAGGAATAGTGGTAGTGCGCTCAAGATGGTTTCTATTATTATTGATGCGAAAAAACCTTTAGTTATAAGAGCATAAGTTTGATAGTGTTTTCCTCCTTCGCTTAGAAATGCGTTCGTATTTATTCACTGATATTATCCATGCATACGAAACCAGAGAGATTGAAACCGAAGCGGAGATTGTATGTGTCGGCACAAAAATTTCTACCCGGTTTGCACCCAATGGGCTAAAGACATTCAAAATTGTTGACAATACATTCTGTGAAGTTGCATTAACGCAAGTATAAAAACATACATCTTCATCTATATTTCGTACGTTGTATGTAGGGGTTTGAAATTCGCACCAAACGTGATAAATACAGGGCATGCGAGCTTTCACCCAAAAAAACAAAACGCAAGAACGGGAGGCACGAATGAACTGGGAAAACTACCGAAACGAAATAATAGAAAAAGGCCACTGCCCGGAAGACTGGTACATCCTTGGCATTGACCTGGGCACAACAAACTCTGTAATAAGCTACTGGGACAACGCCACAAGCAAACCCGAAGCCATAGACGTGTCTAACGGCTTTGGCAAAATCCCCCTGCCTTCTGTGGTGCAGTACCGCAAAGACGACGAAGACGAAGAATGGGTAATTGGCGAAGAAGCATACCGCAGCATGAAAATATATCCGGAAACAACAGTGCGTTCGATAAAGCGCAAAATGGGCACAAACACCACCGTGCGCTTAGGCGGCAAGGATTATCTGCCGGAAGAAATCTCCGCAAAAATCCTAAGCGAGCTTGTTTCTCACGCCCTGTCAATGAACCCCAAGGCCGAAATAGCAGGGCTTGTTGTGTCCGTGCCATACGACTTCGACGATGCGGCACAAAAAGCAACCGTGCGCGCGTGCGAACTTGCCGGCCTTGGAGACAAGTTAATTTGCCTTATAAAAGAGCCAAATGCCGCTGCGCTGGCCTACAACTTTCGCCACATGTTAAACACAGGTGAGCGCATTATGGTGTTCGACTTTGGTGGCGGCACGCTGGACATTACCATTTTCAATGTAGCAGAACGCACTGATTCTGCAATAAAAATTCAAGTAATAAGCCAAGGCGGAGACTTTAAGCACGGCGGAGATGATATTGACGATATTTTAATAGAAACGTGCAGCAACTTCATTCACAAAAAAACTGGGCATACTGCTGCCGAGCTGGCTATAGAAAATCAGGTTGAGCTCGCTACTAGGGCTCGCGAAACCAAAGAACGGCTCAGTGGTGTCAAAAGTTTCCGGATTCCATTCACGTTCTGCATTCCGCCCTTCGTCGAGCAAATGACTAGAGAAAATTTTCATGATTTAATCAAACCTTTCATAGAAAAAACGCGCAAGCTTGTGCTAAAAGCCCTGCGTGAAACTTATACAGGCAGCCTAACCCCGGATAACATCGACCGTGTTCTACTGGAAGGCGGGTCGGCAGGGATGCCGTGGGTTAAAGAAATGCTTTTAGATATTTTTAGCGACGAGAACAAAATTTATTCATCCGAACGGCCGGCACTTGATATATCGTTGGGTGCGACATATTACGCCGCAATGAAAATGGGGCTGCTATCCCACCCGGATATAGAAAGCGAAAAGATTTCTGTCGAGTTTGAAGTTGCCGTTTCGCATGATATTGGGCTTGAAATTGATAATGGAGCGCGCAAGACGTTTTTTCCGATGATACGCCGTGGTACACCGTACCCGCTTGCAAAAAAGAGCCATGTATTCACCCTGTCCGGTAAAACAGCGGAAGAAATGACCGGGCTCGATTTGCGGATTTTAGAACGCCTGCAACTAAACGACCCATTTGAAGAATGTAAATTAATTGGCGAAGTGAGCATAAAAGGTTTGCCCGTGCGCCCCAGCGGTAAAACAAAGTTGCGTATAACCCTTATGGCTGAAGAAGAGGGCGGTTTGATTAAAGGCGTAGTAGAAGATGTAGGAGTAGGGGACGAGTATCCGCCAAGCGGGTACAAGGAAACATTTGACCCGGATAGGTTTAGAAAAGTGATGATATAACGGCAGAGGAGGCGCATGGTATGTATAAGTTCATAGACAAGCACGGTTATGGTAAGCCGTATACTTACGTTCATCCATATAAACAACAAGCGGTAAAGCAATTTGTAAACATCCTGCCTGAGTGGGTAGAAATGGTTATTCTTTTTGGTAGTGCTGTGCAGACTTACTGCAAACCAACCTCTGATATTGATGTTTGCATCATTGGTACGCCGCCAAATAAAGGCAATTATGATATAGACATACACGAACAAACCATTGATTTTTTGCAATATAACACGAAGGAAAATTTTCTTGCGGCTGTGGAGAATAATCCTTACGGAGCAGCAGCAGAAGCCTATCTGAAAGGAGTGGTGGTATATGCAAAGCAAAATCGACTTTCTAAGACGAGCTAAGGTGGATTTATTAGTTTGTAAAAAAACCTTGGAAAATTGGTCAGACGAACTAGAGTTTGATATTGCTGCGTATCATCTGCAACAAGCATTGGAGAAAACATTGAAACATCAGATAACCTTGCTGGGAGAAGACTTTAATTGGACGCATGAAATAAAACACTTGTGGAGCCAGCTTGATAATGTGGGCTATACACCACCGGAATGGATATGGCAGAACCATCAGTTGCTGACTGATTTTGCGACCAAAACAAGATATGGTGAGAGTATGGTCGCGACTAAAAGAGAAGTTGAAGAGTTTATTGTTTTGTTGGATGAGTACATTCAGCAAATAGAGAAACCCGAAACATATGAAGAAGATAGTGTATTTAAACCGGAAAACAACTTTTAGGAGGAAACCACCATGGCATATTTAGGCATAGACCTTGGCACCACTAACTCAGCAGCAATAATCTACAACGACAAAACAGACAGCTTAGATGTTGTAAAAGTAGACGGCGCAGACGAAATTCTGCCATCCGTCGTCTGTTTTTCGGAAGAAGGAACTACAGTCGGCACCGAGGCAAAACAAGGCGCAATTATCTACCCAGAAAATACAGTCATCTCCGTGAAACGCCAAATGGGCAGCGGGGAAATGATTCCACTTTCCACAGGTGACAAAAAGCCGGAAGAAGTGAGTGCAGAAATTTTGCGCACACTAAAAAAAGCCGCCGAAGAACAATCCGGCGAAACTTTTGATGAAGTTGTAATAACACACCCAGCCTATTTTAACGACCGCCAGATATTTGCAACCCAACAAGCAGGCTTTCTAGCAGGGTTTAAAAATGTATTCTTGCTAAGCGAGCCACTAGCCGCAGCAATTGAATACGGCTACCGCCAAAGCTACGCCCAAACGCTTATGGTATATGACCTAGGCGGCGGCACTTTTGATGCTTGTGTATTAAAAGTATCAATAGACGAAAATGGGCAAGAGGTCTTCCAAGAACTCTCCGACGTTGGCGACATGAACCTAGGCGGCGACGATTTCGACGCAGAACTTGTGCGCTGGATGAAGGAGAAATTCACTGAAGAAAATGGTGTGGACTTAGATTCGCTAGACATGGCAGAACGCAAACGCGTAATGCAGAAACTAAAACAAGAGGCCGAGCAAACCAAGAAAAAACTTTCCGGCACAAATAAAGTTTCCGTGCGCATTAACCCCCTTGTAATAGTAGACGGCGTACCCAAAAACCTTAACACCGAACTAACCCGCGAAGAATTTGAAGCAATGATACGCAAATACGTAGACCGCAGCCGCGAAATAGTAGAAGAAGCATTGCGTCGTGCAGGTGTTGGTGCGGACGAGATTTCTAAAGTGGTGTTGGTTGGCGGTTCTACTTTAATTCCAATGGTACGCCGCATGGTTGCCGGCCTGCTTAAAGAGCCTTATCGCGCAACCGACCCTGCAAAATCTGTAGCAATGGGCGCCGCCATTTACAATTATTTAATACACCTGCCGAACAATAATGTAAAAGTTGGACAAGTTACACGCCAAGTATTTGGCACTTTGGCGGTTACAAACCTTGCGACAATGGAGCGTGGCGCAATACCAATTATCCCAATGGGTAGCCCAATCCCAAGTCGGGTTTCCGACAGCAACTTTGCCAGCATGGGCGGTAGCGGCAGTGTAAACGTAGATGTGTATCAATGGGAACACGGGTTCGAGAATGACCGCAAATACATTGGAACTGTTGCGCTTTCCGGCATAACCGGCACTACACAAATAGAAGTAACCTATGCCATAGACGAAAACAACATGTTTGAAGTGTATGTAAAAGACCTTGCATCAGGGCGCACAGAGCGTGCAGAATTCGACCGCACACAAACCA
>Ga0123355_10006314_pt1 | contig 17526 bp, 7 predicted proteins | sample TergutEmb28metaG_3_FD_89872 | JGI IMG/M metagenome (GOLD analysis project Ga0123355, IMG submission 89872) | Embiratermes neotenicus P1 segment gut microbial communities from Petit-Saut dam, French Guiana - Emb289 P1 | ecosystem: Host-associated > Arthropoda: Insects > Digestive system > Gut ...
AACGGCCGTGGGGACTCGTTGCGCTAACCACGTGACACCCCTCTATCCGCAAAAGTTGGCACTAACTTCGCCTACCGGCGGCGGCCGCTCTGTCGGTATGGTTTGCTTGCGGACTAAAGCCACGGAGTTTAGTTTTTAGTACAGAAGGTAAAAACACCCAAGTTTGTGAGATAATGTGGAAAAATATTGTAGAGCGGGGCAGGCCACAGCTGACATTATACGGCGTGTTCGGATTGCATCCCGGCTAAAAAATGCGAGAATACAGACATGCTCATTATATTTATTGCATGTTGCTTTTCCACTGCGACAATGGTTACACGAACGCGCAACAATTTTACACGTACATTGTCTGTCTTTTTATAACGGAAGAGGACGAAAAATCGGTTCAGGTGCGGTAGGAGTGCATTTTCCAAAATATTTCCTCTTTCTTTACTCTTCGTTTGCCCTCTCGTTTTTTATCTTTCGCCTTTTACTCCCATTCGACCCTCCTTATTTCTCACTACTAATTTTATTCTTCAGTTTCTTCCACATCTTCCCTGTGTATCTGTATTCTGGGACGTTTACCGTGCAGTGTCGCAGCTGTGCAGACGTTTAAGACGAACCCTTTGCCTGCCTCAAGAGTAGAGGTGATGTAAAAACCAGTTGAAACGTCGATTTTCAAGTTGAGAGTTGTGTATGATTACATAATTTTATAATATATATATATAGTATACTATAAATATAGTATAAAATTATGGCACGTGACGCCGTGTAGTCTGGAGATAAGCCGACGTTTCAGCTGTATATATATATACAGCTGAAACGTCGGCTTATCTCCAGACTATACGGCGTCACGTGCCATACTATTCGGTGCAGAAACCGAGATCGTACAAGAACAGCGAATTGCAGCCTGGGCACTCAGTTCCCACCCCCCGTGTGGCCTCCCGGTATGCTGTGGTTTTCAAATTCCTTTAGCATGTAACTGCAGCAGGAATCAATGGCTCCCTGTAATCCACACAGCCACACCCATAAATACTGTATATGCAACACGTCTCTTAATGCTTTATTGATTCACCGCTACGCTAATGGATGCGACGCTGTGTTTCAAAAGTGTTGGTCGTCGCGACCCTGCAGGATGTTGTGGTTAGGTTATTCGGCTGTGTTGTCGTTTCGGGCGGTCGGTATTACAGGTATTTTGAATCCTAACTTACAAATAACGCTGAAAATTTAACCTTAATTCCTTCGGTACAGTTGACTCACAACTGAATGTTTGCATGGTTACTTACTTACTTAATTACTTACTTACTCGTGGAGCAGATTCCTTCTTGAGAAGCTAACCCGTTCTCAGCTAGTCAAGAAATTCCCGCATTTTATGGAACCCGAAGTTTCGTTACCGCATTCACAAGTTCCCGCCACCTGTCCCTATCCTAAACCGGCTCGATCCAGTCCATACCACCACATCCCACTTCCAGAAAATCCTTATTAATATTATCCTCCCATCCACGCCTGGGTCTCCCAAGTGGTCTGTTTATCTCAGGTTTCCCCACCAAAATCCTGTATATGCGTCTCCTGGCCCCCATGCGCGCTACATGCCCCGCCTGTCTCATTCTTCTCGATTTGAATACCTGAACAATATTTGGTGAGCAGTACAGATCATTAAGCTCCTCATTATGTAATTTTCTCCACTTCCCTGTTACAACGTCCCTCCTAGGCCCAAATATTCCCCTCAGCACCCTATTCTCAAACACCCTCAGCCTACGTTCCTCCCTCAATGTGAGCGACCAAGTTTCACACCCATACAAATAACAGGCAAAATTATAGTTCTGTATATCTTAATGCATAGTTACATCGTAAAAGCCCTGTAGTTATGGAGCCAGGATAGCTCAGTCATTATAGCAACTCGCTTCTTGCTGGACGGTCCGGGGTTCGAATCCCGTTGGGGGTGGGCGAAATTTTCCTCACCCACCCATACCAGTTCTGGGACCCATGGGTACAGGGCCATCCTCAGGGTTAAAACGGCCGGAACGTGGCTTTGACAACTCATCCACATCTACGGCCAGGGTTAAAGAGTAGAGCTATACCTCTCCTCCCTCTCTGGGAAATCATGGCCTGGTCTGGAGTGAACTGCAACACGCTGCACGTGTCACATTTCTTAAAATGTACTATAGCCGTGCGTTAAATTATAATATATAGTGAACCAAGGAATGCACTTTTGTAAAATGTATTTTTGTTACACAGTGCCAATCACCAACTGTTTCGGTCGTACTCAGTACCATCATCAGGGTGTCTCAAATAATAGTAGCGAAATATACAATAAGCTGTTAATTTGCTTAGGTTAAACCACCAGATGTTAGGTAAATGTCGTCAGTACTGGCTGTTGTAACAGAATGTCAGTTTATATATACCGTTGAAACATATAAAATTGAAATTCTTGTTAAAGCAGGTACAGTATCATTCTCAGAACAAATTACTACAACGCAGTGCGCCTCAGCAATCATTTGGCCTTCTTAATGTTAGATGTAATGTCTTTGATTTGCTTCGACCCGATCCCGGGTCAAGGCCACCCGTTACGGGGCTTCGCGATCACACACACTCGACACACCACACACGGTGAGACTCCTCTGGACGAGTGATCGGCCCGTCGCAGAGATCTCTACCTGACAACACACAACACTCACGGGAGAAAATTTGTTCCCCAGGGCGGGATTCGAACCCGCAATCCCAACAAGCGAGCTGCCGCAGACCCACGTCTCAGACCGCGCGGCCGCTGGTGTCCACAGGGACAACTTTACGTTTCACCTTTTAATTCCCATGTGACAATCGGTATTCCGTTCCAAAGTTCCTCGAAGGAACCGCCATTGACAGTAATGCGTGCTCGAATTATTCCAGACGTCCCGCGTCCCCACCCCCACCCCAGTCGAGTGTTACAAGTATTGTCTGTGTAAGCTAATAGTACGCCTATATTACTGTTTAAAGACTACCGTTTAATTTAAATTGTGTGTAAACATACAGCTCATACCGCGCCGCAAACACGCTCCGTCTCACTTATAACAAGAGAGGCAAATGCATGTATAGCGTAATATTGAGGCGCGTTCGCGTTACCATTCTTTCAGTAGAAAAGCAATAAGTGCTACATATTGTGATTTTGTGTGTGTGTGTGTGTGTCCTTAGTTATCCAGCATGCAAACCGCATTTGCTATATTGTCTGTCATCTGCGGTCTGTCCCGCTGTACCATATTTTTCCACTTTATCTCACAAACGGTACGATTTTCAGAAACAAGTTATGGAGTATAAAACGTGTGAACTGATTTTTCTACAACCTTTTTCTGAAACGTTTATCATTCTAAGAATATTTCAGCGAGATATAATAAGGTACGGGGGTACCGCGGTAGCACATTGGTTAAGGTGCTGTGCTACAAATCGGTGTCATTGGAATTTTTCTTTGACATAATATCCTTCTGATCGCACTGTGGTCCTGGAGTCGACTCAGCCTCTAATAGAAATGAGTACCAGGAGCATTTCCTGGGGGTAAAGGCGGCCGGTGCGTAAGGCTGACAACCTTACCACTATCTTGTGCCGTTGTCATGAAATCTGGGCACCTTAACTTCCTGGAACCCTCTGGGCCACTCCAGGCATGTAACGGGACTGCTTTATCTTGTAATAAGGTAAGGCATTTCATATAATAATTCTTAGTGAAACTTGAATTTACTCGACAAACTTTCGAGAAAAAATACCTAAATGCAAAATTTCATGAAAATCCGTCCAGTGGGGGCCGAATTATTCCATGCGGACCGACAGACAGACATAACTAAGCAAATAGTCGCTTTTCGCTATTTAGCGAACGCGCCCAAAAACAATTCGGTTATCGCTGCATACAGGTAAATAACCGCTGTCCTGGGATCCATACAAAACACATAATTACACTATGTGGGCAGAGCTTAGAATTTCTGAGTGAGAAAGTAACCATTAGGATTTAGAGGGTTTGGAAATTACGTAGTGCAGCTCTGCAGTAATTTCAGATGCGTGGACGAAGTTTTAACGATAAATGCAATGGCGGTCCCCCCTCCCCCCTCCTCCCCATCTGTCCGCTTTGCAGAGGAATACAAAATTAATCCGACAAAATGAAATACCCTGCATTTTATTTGTACTTTGCGATTATGTGATAATTATTTTGCCAGTACGCTGTTAGCATTTTTTCCCCTTATTAAACTTTGCGAAGATTTACATACATTATATATACGTTCAGCTGCCTCCACACAAGCTAACGGAGTCGTTTCTAGTTTCTGAATAACTCTCCGCCTTTCTCTCTGTCTGTGTGTGCTCGAATATTAATCAGGCTCTAAAAGTTACAAACTTGTACGAAACGCAACGCGCGTCGCCTTCGATGCTGAAAGCCCGCGCATCGAATTCCGATGTATGCCGTCACCATCCTGTTTTCTGTAGCTCACCCTGCAAACATTCGCAACAATTTGGATAGCAAAAGTTTTTCTTAGCAGCAATTTCCTTGTGCAACGTGACTTACAGGTCGGATGTGGTTCTTGGAAACATCTCAGATTCTTACCCTGTAACTTGCTAATGTGAAAGTGACGGCGTAAGAGCTTCTAATTGCTGTTGCAAGTGTATCAGGGCCGGGATAGCTCAGTCAGTATAGCGACTTGCTACGGGCTGGACGGTCCGGGGATTGAATCCCGGTAGAGACGAGATTTTCCGCAACCGTCCGGACCGACCCTGTGGCCCAACCAGCCTCCTATACAATGGGCACCGGGTCTTTCTCAGGGGTAAAACGGTCGGGGCATGGTGTTGACCACCCAGCCCCATCTAGTGCCGAGGTTATTGAAAGAGTAGAGCTATACCTCGACTCCACCTCTGAGCCTTCGTGGCCTGTTCTACGGAGAACTTTACCTTTACCTTTACCTTTGGCAGTGTATCGCAAGACAGTTTCGTGCGCTAATGTCTCATCCGTATATCCAAAGTTTAATGTGGTTGGTGTTCCCTGGGGCACTGGGTGTTCGAATGTGTGGTAGGTGTTTTTGATTCACCCTAAAAGTATGAATCTTACTCATAGTGGTAGGGCTATTGTTAGTGTGAGTGTTGGATGTCTTGTTCTAGTGAAGATGTATGGGAACAATCCTAGGAAATCGTTTGTTAAGGTTATAAAGGAATAGTGAGGTTAGAGTAAATGAGTTTCTTTATTTACGTTCCCTCTTCCTAGAATTGTTTTTATTTCTTGTTGTAGTTTGTTTATTAGTAGGCTTACTATTATTCTATTTCGTGAAGGGATTAATGAAATTCTTGTTGGGATCGGTATTACTCCGATGGCTCTTCTTGTTCAGTTTAAAGGGAGATTGTTGATTTCTGTTGTTGAGCCAAAGATGGAAAATAGATTTGTTATAACTTTCATTGTGTTTTTTTAACTTTAATGATGCTTTCTGTCTTCCTTCGTTTGGTTGGTGATTGGATGTAATAATTTGTGATGTTAAATATTATGAATGTTACCAGGAATGTAAAAGGTAAACCAGTTCCGCTATAAATTTGAAGTTTTCCACCCCGAAATGTTATATACAAATAAATACTATACGTCAGTCAATAACACAACTTATATTTTATATACAATGGTATATATATATATATATATATATATATATATATTGACGTTTTTCTGACCGTGCATCTCAATATATTTATCTCAGTAATTAACTAACTTGATGCACAAAGTTTTTGTTTTACAATAAGTTTATTTCATACCTCTACGTGTTTCGAGCACAGCCTCTGGTATCATCACACCTGTAGGTGTGATGATACCAGAGGCTGTGTAATGCAATTTTGACCTCCTGATGATGAGCACATGTGCTCAAAACACGTAGAGGCATGAAATAAACTTATTGTAAGACAAAAATTTTGTGCATCAAGTTGGTTAATTACTGAGGTAAATGGTATATAAGTCAGGGCCTGACATATATACCATTGTATATAAAATAAATGTTGTGTTATTGACTGGCGTATAGTGTTTATTTGTAAATCAGTCCCGTTACAGGCCCCAGGTGCCCAGAGGGTTCCAGAAAGTTAAGGTTCCCAGATTACGTGACAATGGCACAGGATGGTGGTAAGGTTGTCAGCCTTACGCACCGGCCTCTTTTTACCCCCAGGAAATACTCCTGGTACTCATTTCTGTTAGAGGCTGAGTGGACCCCAGGGCCATGTTACTAGGAATGTAATGTAAAGTATTGCTCATTCTGTATGTGTTATTTGAGGTATAAAATTATATGTTTTTTGGTTATTTCAGTTTGACTTTCTGATGTTATATAATTAACTAATCCTTCATCATCAGAGATATTTGCTAGGATATCACGGGCTGGTTCATGAGTTCATTACTTGCTTTCAGTCATCTGATGATTCTCTTACCTTTGAGACTCAGTTAATAAACTGGTTTGTTGATACTCTTTAAGTTACAATTAGTATAAATCCGCAAATTTCTTAACATTGCCCTATACGATACCAGATCGGTTAGTCGCCACATAATAGCGGAAGCCAGTGTTCAATCCCGGGTCAGTCCGTGGCGTATTTGTGGTGCACAAAGTGGCACTGAAACAGGTTTATCTCCGACCACTTCGATGTCCCCTGTCAATATCATTCAGTTTGTGTTCCAAACTCAATCCTTCGTCTGTCACAGACGCTATGTAAACTCATCAACAGACAGCGTCTTTGAATGAAATTTTGTTTGCTTTGTAGCGTAGGTAGAGGGCTCTACCGTCACATTTCTGTTAGAGGCCACAATGCGTCCGGAAGGATTATATCAAAGGCACCACCGGGAATCGAACCCACGACCTTCCGGTTTGTAGCGCAGTACGTTAACCAACTGCGCCACCGCGTACCCCACTGTTATATCATCCTGTATGATCAGCAACATGGTGTAGGACATTCTAGGCTTGTTACATATTTATTGGTATTGCCCTTTCCTTCTTTTACTTGATCGAATTGCGTTTGACTTGGGCATGCACTTACATTTCATGTCTAATACACGTAAATGTAATGTCAACTTACGTCTGTAATATACAACAGTTTTGTTTAAATTGGATGTATTTGATTCTGCCATTATTTCGTCGTTGTTTGCCAGTGTAACCTAGTTAATGCGGTGACTACGCTAGGGGCTGGACGAACCGGAGTTCGTATCCGGCAGCGGCAGTTGATTTTTCTCTTCTCCCAAAGATCCAGAACGACTATGGGGCCCACCGAGCCGTCTGTTGAATGGATACCGCGATCCTTTACGGGGGATAAAACGGCCGGACCGTGAAATTGATATTTCCGTATAGTGCCGACGTTAAGAATAAGCGGGGCTATACTTCCACGCCCCCTATGCTTTCATGGCATAGACAGGGACGGGTATGTGGCCCAACAGCTCAGCTCAGACATTCACCCTTGTTAAAACGTTTCGTTAACAGTGTCTTCTGGTTTATCGTCTGATGTGAGTACGGTACACAGATATTGATTTCACACGACCGCAGCTTGCCGATCAGACTGTACCCCAGGCTTTCAGTGTCAATCAGGATTTTCCTATGTTCGCATTAATATTGATTCAGGGTTCACTTCTTGCTAATTAGGCCCGTAACCTAGTTGCGCCGACTGAAAAAAATTGAACGTGACTGCTGCGTGGTCTTCGTGCTTGCCTAGAGACACTGCGAGCAAATCGGTCCAGCAGCCTTGACCCGAACCCGGTATAATCGAGAAAGATTTCAGATGCGGCGCCATATCGCCATCTCGTCCGGTAGTAAAGTCTGCGACTGACGTGCTGGTCGTTTTGGTAGCGTAATGAGGCCCAGTTATCCTGTCGTGTAGCTACTTTGCTGCTTAGATTAATGATATTTTCTTTAGCTAGCCTGTTAGTAATTAACATACCTGTTTGTTAATTACCTAGTTATATTTTCATCAGTTCACTGGTTGGATCGCGTGTTAACTAATTACTTCCATGTTATGTGTCTTGTTACATACTTTGTTTTCTGTTTCCTGTGACGCAGCAACCCACCTCGTGCCCAGACCAACTCATTGTTCATGTTTCTAGATCACATACAATTAGACACACACACGGCCGGTGGGACTCCTCTGGACAAGTGCTCAGCCCATCGCTACCTTCACAAGAGACGAGCATCCTTGCCCTCAGCGGGATTCGAACCTGCGATCCCATCAATCTAGCGGCTGCAGACCTACACCTTAGACCGCATGGCCACCGGGATCGGTTGTATGTTTGTTAGCTAGCTGATTGTATAGCTGGACAAGTTGATTTGCTAGTTATTTAACCAGCTTTTTGGTTAGTAATTTTGGTGATGTCTGTTGGGGAGGTGGTTGGTTATTCAGTTGGCTGTGAATTGGTGGGGTTCGGCGGTAGAGTTCCCATGGAATGAAACTCGGGTCCCTCTAGCTTCTCATCCCCACGTGAATCATATTATCTGTAGTCATACAATGTCCGCGGCGGACATTCAACTGTCCGACCGATAGGCCTGGTCCAGATATAGCCCCGTGATCCAGACGACGTTGGCGCCGCGTCGCCTTGAGGGACAGACGCCTCTCCTGCTGCTTCCGCCACAGACGTCACAAGGAGAGACTATTTACAGCAGGAAAAAAGAAATAACCTTTCAGACCTTGATTCCACCACATTTCGGGGTGCTGTTGTCACATTATTCATTGCTCCGCTATATACATTTCGGCTGGGTAATCAGACATTAGCCGGGTGCCACTGTCTCTGTGTTTTAAACGGGTATAAAGCCCCTAGAAACGCCAGCTGCAGAGTGTGACCGTTCCCAGATCTAGTTGTCATGTCCACAAAAGACGGTTACCCTCCTCCGTTTTTGTACATCGTAGCCTTTGGGGGATGCTGTGACGTCTCGATTCTGCTGACTGTGAATGGAAGGCGTCTTAATAACGTGAGCAACGCTTCGTACCTAAATGTAACTATCTGGAAAGTTCCAGGCAGCAATACCGACGGAAATAACCACCACCTCGCGGTTTTATCCTTAACCTCTGACATTGGCTGATATCTGGGGACAATAAAAGGTAACGGTAAAGTCATGTCCACACCCTGAAGGCGTATGGGTGGAATAACTCCTCTATTTCTTAACTTCTACATTGGATGAGAGCGGCCAAATTTACGGCCCTGTCGCTCTGCCGACGAGGAAAGAAGCCCTGGCACCCATAAAAATTGTGGGGCGGAACAAGGATAGGTTTTTGAAGCCTTAAGCCCTCGTATTTCTGACAGACATTTGTCGCTTGTGGATGCTCGCCACGTCGTGGGAACTGTCTGTTTGTGCAGGGGCTGGCCATTTGTTCGTTTCCCACCGACTGTCGGTAGGCCAAAGCGTGACACAAGTCGAAGTTATCCCTCTTCGTTTGTTGGCTTGTGAAGTCCATACTTGCTGCGTTCCCATGATTTGTTTGTACTTGACAAGTAGATGAGCCAATGCTGTGTTTGTGTGGACATTCACCGTCATTCGGTACATCGTGTGGCCAAGTATACACGTCGTGGGAACGCGGTCACAATGGCGATTCATATATTTGCCAAGTACGAATATTTTCCAGGTAAACCAGTCGTGGAAACAGTTTTGACAGTTGGCTGCTGGTACATTCCACATTTATAATCTGATTTGCTCAATACATAAGTCATGGGAACGCGGTTTTTTGTAGATATCTGTTTATATATACATTCGATCCCGGTTATAACGACGTCGGTTTATACGAAGCCTCGCCTGTAGAGTCAGACATTCTGTAGTACCAATTAATTCGTCACTGTTAGCCGTAACGTTATATTCCCCGCTTATAACGACACGAAATATTCAGTCTATTTAGTGACGTTATAACCGACTTCTACTGTATGTACATGTAAATGTGGGTTCAGACTCCTGGTTCTGGCATAAAAGTGACATTCTTTAATTCAACGAGGGTGAGCGGCACACAGTACTTCCGGTTCAGAAGTAAGCAAAATCTTCATACGATTATTAACCGTTTAAAGTCCCATGGCTACTATATGTACCACCAGGTTTAGCACTCGAAAATTCCACGTTCTGCCCACGCAGTGTATTTATGTGTTGTATACAGATTTCAGAACAAACAGCGATTATTTCCTTACACTAGTAACTTCCTGTTTTTATAATGAGAACTGTGTTTGCTGCGCGGTACGGACTGAATATTTAAACAGGTCCGGTTAATTAATTTTAGTCTTTAAAGAAATGAAGCATCGTAGACTGACCAACATACCTGTACATTGTAAAGCAAATTATTACAATGCAGATTAGGGGACTTCTTTTTGTATTTAGCGTTAGTACAAAATTATTTTGTCCTTAAGGGAACTGAAAATATCTGTATTAATTACGGTGCTGTGGTATTAAACGAAATGTGTCTGCCGCGGTCTACGCCTACTTCCAACACTGCCCTTCGTGTCCTGTCTGTTAGAATCATTTGACCAGATCAACAACTGTTAACATTACACGAAGGCGCGGATTTGGTCCCAGAGTATTCTGTGTGGGATTTGTGGCAGACAGTGTGGCACTCGGGCACATTTGCCTCCGAGATTTTCGGGTTTTCCCTGCCATCGAACTTTTTCCGATGCTATATATCAGGGGAGTCCAACGCACGCGGCCCACGATTGGGTTTGAAAGTTACGGACAGCCGCACATCATGTCAGCAGAAATAGGTTACTTAAGAATATATAACGCTTTTAGCAGCGACACCGAAGTGTATTACAATTACTGGGTTGTAAGTTACATTTATCTCATCTCTTTGCTGACGTATGCTATAAGGTACAATCCAGGGGTGGAAAATATCTTTAAACTCTTATGGCCCTTGAAGAAGAAAACTTTTGATTCTTTTGCATAAATAGCCTTGGACGCGGTGGTGGGACACGTTCTACAGTTAGAATGAGACCAGTGGGGATGGCCGTATAAAATGAGGCGGCCCGCGGGCCGCGTGTATTAGACACCGCTTCTCTATGTCTGTAATCAAAGATTACACTACGGGGTCAGTAATTTATCTGCCAGCTCTTGGTTGCGACTTCCTGTCGGCTCGTTCATTGTATTAACCTAGTCCACTCACCCGACCGCACACACGCGCGGCGCATTAGTGGCCGTGAGTAACAAACGGTAGTCGTCATATAAAATAAGGACTCTGTATAAACCAATGTAAATTATATTTATCATATATCACTACATGTTTCGACCTATCTCAGGTCATCCTCAGGTTCACTATTTGTCTTGGAAACATACTGAGGAAGAAATATACATTATTTAAGTCCATAAATCTCAGTTCAAATTATTACAATTTTAAAGATTAAGGTCATCAACAAGAATAATAAGTGTGGATAGAAGTTCTAACCACAAGCATGTAGTTCTGTGTGATAAGCAGAATTTTGATATGTTTGGAAAGTTAATGGTTTAAAGTTTCTTGCTGCTAACAACACAACAGAATGGCATTCTTTAAAATTGGCCCTGTATAAACCCATCGCAATCCGCATTATCAAGGGACTAAGGTCTCACGCCTTCCGACGGTAGTAACTTTTCAAGGATGCACAATGAGGCTGTTCGTTTAATGTGTATCCCCCCCCCCCCGGCATTTTCTTGGCACTCCATAAGAACGGGAAGTTGAAACTGTGCTTGTTTACTGTAATAACTGTTCAAGGAGTGTCGTTAATTTTCGCACAGAATGTCGCGCCACGCAGTGGGAAATTTGGTAAACAGCGGTGAATCGCTTGTGCCTGCAACACTAGGGCAAGGGCTGGCGGCTGATAAGCCCCACGTGCTTTTTAATCATGAAACAAAGTGTCTGCTCTATTTTTAGCTTTATCTGTGATACGAAACAGCTTTTGCTACTTAAATAGGAGTGACTGCCAGCGACTGCGTTCCTACACACAAACTAAAGTTGTGTATCGCACTTGGAAGATATCACGGCGACTGAAAATGATAAAACCTCGTCGGGCAGTTTTCCTTGAGAAGCTGACAGTTTCAGATAGTCTTGGAATTACCTGAACCTTTTTCAACCCAAAAATTCATTTCCGTCTTCAAACCAGCCCGTCACTTGTTCCTATCTTGAGCCAGGTTAAACCAGTCCACCCCCTTGCATCCAAATTCAGGTCCGTTTTAATATTACCCTGTTATGTGTGCCTTTGTGCTCAAAATTGTTTATTTACTTTGTTTCCCCACCAGAACTACCTGTGCATTTCTTTCCGCCCACGCCAGTCTAATCCTCCTTGGCTTGAACACCCAAATAATGTTTAGTGAGGAGTATAACGTATTAAGTAAGCAGTCGCGGATAGCCGACAAGGTGTGGTCCTTGATCTGGGTTTGGCGCAAGACTAACAACCCTTAATTGAAAAAAAAAGTCAACGTGTTACGAACTGTCGGGCCAATAGCGCTGTCAATTCGGAACAAAAGTCCAACGTTTCGGGGGCTTCCCTGGCTCCATCGTCATGGTTTGATGTTTCTGGTACCTTGAAATACACCTGCTTGCACTCATCATACAAGTGGAGTAGCAGGTTAAGTAAATAAATCAATATACACGTATTTATTAACCAGGCACACTCACGAGAACACAACGTCAAAACTTACAGTAAACATACATACTTGCAATGAATGCCTGTCTGCTTCACATAGCAAATGAATCATTTTCTTTTTCCTGTGGCGCTTCGGCCTAACGCGGGCCATGGACTCCTAATTATTGATGTTTCTAGATCACGCTCAACGGCGCACCACAGTCGGTGGGACTCCTCTGGACGAGTGATCAGCACTCCGCAGAGACCTCTACGTGACAACACGCAACGCTGACAAGAGACAGACGTCCATGCCTCCAGCGGGATTCGAACCCACGATTTCAGCAGGCGAACGGCCTCGCAATCACGCCTTAGACCGCGAGGACGCTGAGACCGGCACCAAATGCATAATACAAAACCAATAATACGAATGATAGACTCCACATAAAATAGGTACCAGTAGATCGGCAGTGCTGCGCGCTACCGAACGAAGAACCAAATCAAGTTACAACATTGCCAAGGACTACCATAACACACACCGAAACATAGTATTCAACAAGGCCGTAACTGAAGTGAGATGTTGAAGCTACGGAGAACGGTCCCTGAGTGTCCAAAGCCACTCAGCCTGCCAACCTTCTAACCTCCGGAACGTACGTCCAGGAGGTGGGGAAGAAACGGGAAGGAAAGGATAGGTATAGGTCAGGGGCGGCAGATAGCGTTGTGCCTAAATCTGTAGTCCTATTATGACGCAACACGACACAAACCACGGCCGCCTCCTCTGTAGTCCTTCAGATTTTGTCTCCTTAATCATCGTGGGCCGGGATAGGTCAGTCTGTGTAGCGACTGGCTTGACGGTCCGGGAATCGAATCCCAGTGGAGGCGAGATTTTCCGCACCTGTCCAGGCCGGCTCTGAGGCCACCCAGCAAACCTATACAGTGGGTACCGCGTCTTTCCCGGGGGTAAAGCGGCCGGGGCGTGGCGTTGACCACCCACCCCATCTAGCGCCGAGGTTAAGGAAAGAGTAGAGCTATACCTCTGCTCCCCCTCTGGGCCTTCGTGGCCTGTTCTAGTGTGAATTTTACCTTTACCTTTACCTACTTAATCATCTACGTCAGTGTTTCTCAACCTTTGTGAGACCGGGGCCCGGTAAATTCTTTTTTCATAAGACGAGGGCCCGGTCCCAACAAATTTCCAAGTAAATGCCTTTCCATTTTTTTATGTTCATACATTAAACTAACATAAGTATTAATAATCAATTGTGGCATAATCATAAAGAGTATTAGTACACTTATGTATACGGTGTGGCATGTTGACAAATTTAAAATTACATTTAAATTAGTTGTCAATCACTGGACTAATGAACTTTTGTAGCATATTGTAGTTTCCTCAGGGTCTGAGTTTTTCGACACATTCACGAATATTTTTCTCCCCAGAATATTTCGACTATGAAACATTTATGCATGAAAATTACTTAGAAAACTAAAGTAACAAATGCCAGGAGAACCTCTCCCGGCCCGGTATAATTGATGCCAGGGCCCGGTACCGCGGCTCGGCGGTTGAGAAACACTGGTCTATGTGACGTTCTCAGTTTCCGCACGTCATAACTGCAGACCGGTAACCCTCGTATCAGCGACGCGGTAGGCCACCGGACATTACGAGTCGCTCCGTAAATAAAGTCTCAAATTTATGTGGCTGTTTTTTGTTGAATCTTAAGTAATTTTAGAGCAAGCTTGCCACTTGTTACACCACAGGCAGTGTTGTAATTTTTAAAAGCGTTTATGGTCTATAATATAGGGGTGAGTTTTGATATATGAGGGGAAGTCTTTGTAGTTAATGAAGACCTACCATCCGTTGCCGGGGGCTCATGATCATATACCTGTTTCTCAACCCCTTCCCTCAACCCTCGATCTTTCCAGCACAGGTTTTTGAGCACCACACAAGCAGCCCTTTTCAGAGGCCATTAATCATCCTTATCACTGGCAGCCTTACCTGCAGCCGCAGACTCACATTCGGATTACAAGCATGCTATCGTTCTGTTTCAATTACCTGGAGCTCACCTAACGGTTTAAACCTCCTCTCTACCTTGCATTAATTAGCTTCTTCTTAATATTCCAATTTTCCCTTTGAAAGACAACAAGATATTTTGTATTCAGCAGCCATTGGCTCTCCTTTACCCTCATTCGTATTAGCATAGAAGTCCTTTTTTATGCTATACACGTGGTTATTGCCAACTGATGGCATTAGTTAACATATGCAAGTTGGGTTGAAGAATTATAATATAAATATATAATATAGTCGTACACAACTTTATTCTTTATTAGATTATATTAGGTTATAATTCTAGCTACATGTTTCGGCCCAATTGTAGGGTCATCTTCAGGCTGATCTTTGAACAGGTGGAGTGTACAATTGATAATGCTTTCAATTTACGAGGTCTCGTATTACAAGAACTGGTTAAAATAATTATGGTATATGGTATACAAAAACTGCCGGTCCCAGTAGCCGCGCGGTCTAAGGCGTAGGTCTGCGGCCGCTCGCCTGTCGAGATCGTGGGTTCGAATCCCGCCGGGGGCATGGATGTCTGTCTGTTGTGAGTGTTGGATATTGTCAGGTAGAGGTCTCTGCGACGAGCTGATCACTCGTTCAGCGGAGTCCTACCGACTGTGATGCGTCGTTATGTGTAATCTAGAAACCTCAAGAATGAGGTCATGGCCCGCGTTGGGCTGCAGCGTCATAGGAAAAAAATATATACAAAAACTTGGGATTAAGGCTCATATGTTGTAATTTTTATACAATATGCATCAGAAAGTATTAAAAAGTATTAAAAACAAGTAGTAAAATTTACGGGATGGTTTATGGGGGTATACAATGGTGGGGTTGGAAAATATGATGAAAGCATTACTTTCGTGCCAGACCACACTGTGTCATATCTGAACAGCCAGTACTCTTCGTGGTAACCGCCATGGGGATCCCCAGACTCACATACTATTTACATATGTATTTACAGCGGCGTATGGGTGATCATGAGCTTATTACTCCACGTATTCATGAGATTTCGGTTTCATATCGTGAGAAATAATATGAAATTATGTTTTTCCTGACTGACTTGAGACGTTCTGAAACGCAACGTGCTTGATTAAATGGTGCTACCACCCAGAGATAAATTTTCTAATTATAAGTTTCGATGCTGTAGTATCGACAGAATCATAGCTACCTTTTGACCGCTTCATAACATCATATTGCTTGAAGCCTGCCTGACGTGTCCATAGCCGTTAGAATAGCTTGCTACGTGCAGACAGAATAGCGACAGAATTTAACAGACTTTTTTTTTAGATTCCCGGTACGTATTCGTGAGTACGGCGGTATTAACGTTCCCTGCGAGTCTTCAATGCGGCAAATTCAACTAATACCGCGGAAACCTCACAAGTTCTATTATTTCTTACTGTGTAAGGAGTCTGTTACCTTTCAGCGTCATTCTTTGCCATTATGTATTGCATTGGCTTCTTCAACTTTGCCCCTGCTCGGAAACCGTACGCCGACCCGCCTGATACGTGTGTGTTTTCTGAGAAAGACTTCTATTGGAGGTCGTTTGTAATAATGTTAAAAGTGACGAACAGTCAATGGGTAACTTTGGAAAGCGTTCTGAGCGCGCAATATACCTAATATACAGGGTGTGCTGGTGACTCTAGAACCGTAGGGATCGCGTAAATTCAGACAGAGCTGTTACAAAATGTGCGCAGTGCGTCCACCTTTCGCGGCAAAGCACTCGCGCAAAAGTTAGGAGAATGGTATGGATTGTGTCTGGTGTGCTTCATCTGCGTGCTGAGATAAACCGACTTGAAGATGCTCCATACTGCTTACAAGCACGGGTCCTGTCTTGCTGAACACACAACACGTAAGCGTGTGACTTCCCTCTCAGTTTTCTACGAGCGAATAACTCCAATGAGTAGTCTATACACGATCGCCCTTTCGTAACTTGCATGTCCCGACGTGCTGAGTCAGGTAGGAGAACTTCTTTCGGGAGAAGGGTGTGGTTCATCGAATCACATATAGTTTCAGTTATTTTCTTTTTTACTTATTGATTTATTTATTCATTTATTCTTGATATAAAAGGCGTGCTGTTATACAGTTTAATAAGTAGATCATTTTCTAGTAAAATACCACAGTCACTTCACTTGCACTCCCTCACTCACACTCCACTCTTACTACACTGCTGTCTCACTGGACTGCTTGTGTCCGTTATCTGCTGCTAACCGTTTCCTCGTTTAAATCTGTCTGTACACAACCTCTCCTACCTATCACCAACGGTTCTTGAACATACGTTGATAGGTTAAACTAATAACGTATGTCTATGAACTGCCCATAACTGATGCAAGCCAACCTAATAAACCATTATACCAAACATATTCGTCTACAAGCCCTTGAGACGCTAACAGTTCCTCATCTTGTCAGGTATTCCCCACATTTTATGTAACCCGAAGGTTAATTACCGCGTTCACGTGAGCCAGCCACCTGTCCCTATCCTGAGTTCGATTAATCCAGTTTATTCCCCCATTTCACTTCCTAAAGAACAATTTTAATATTATTTTCCCATTTACGCCCAGGTCTTCTGGGTAGTCTCTTTCCATCAGGTCTCCCCACCAAAACATTTTAGACACCTCTTCTGTTTCTTGTTCTTGCCACATGCTCCGCCCATCTGATTCTTGATTTGATTACCCGAATAAGCTGTACTGATCGTAAAGCTCCTCGCTATGTAGTCTTCTCCACTCCACTGTTACCTCGTCCCTCTTTCGCCCAAATAAATTCTTCGGTACCCTATTTTCGACCAACCTCAACCTATGTTTCGCCTTCAATGTGACAGACAAATTTTCACACCCATACAAAATAAAGGCAAAAATTATAGTTCTCTGTATCTTAATCTATACAGGGTGTCCCAGGAGGAATGTGCCAGACTTCGGGAGGGTGTTCCTTATGCTAAACTATACCGATATAACCCAAAACACCTAAGTCCAAAGTGGAACGGTTACGGAGATAATGGCCA
>Ga0123355_10006315_pt1 | contig 17525 bp, 11 predicted proteins | sample TergutEmb28metaG_3_FD_89872 | JGI IMG/M metagenome (GOLD analysis project Ga0123355, IMG submission 89872) | Embiratermes neotenicus P1 segment gut microbial communities from Petit-Saut dam, French Guiana - Emb289 P1 | ecosystem: Host-associated > Arthropoda: Insects > Digestive system > Gut ...
GCAGTATATAACACAATTAGGCACGCGTGCAGTACGCAGTATATAACACAATTCGGCACACGTGCAATACGCAGTATATAACACAATTAGGCATACGTGCAGTACGCAGTATATAACACAATTAGGCACATGTGTAGTACACAGTATATAACACAATTAGGCACACGTGCAGTACACAGTATTTAACACAATTCGGCGCACGTGCAATACACAGTATTTAACACAATTCGGCGCACGTGCAATACACAGTATTTAACACAATTCGCATTCACAAGTTAGAAAACGCGCCGTGGTCCACAGCTTACACGAAGTTTAGCATTAAGTACAATCTTATTTGCAAACAACGAAACGTCGTAAGGTTTCGCGCTGCAAAGAAGAAACATGGGAGATTACAGATAAACTGACGAGGGCGTCTGCTGGGCTAGATCCGTGCATTTAACGGGTACGACGCTGCAGACGAAAGACAGACAACCACCCCTCTGTGCGACCCGCTCTGGTCAGTGCCAACTGGAGACGCGTGACCCACATGCCAGCGCCAGACATGACCCCCTCCGACGCAAATTGTGAGGGGCAATCCTGTGGTCACGTAATGACATAACTGAAACTACCACCAGCGCCAATAGTTGTCACAATGGAAACCCACTGTCGTGTGTAATTCGTGCTCAGGTGTTAATTTCGAACGTACATACGTAATTACAAGGTCGAGAGAAATGTCGAGATGTCTGGTTCAAGTGACAATTGCCTACACGGACGTGACTGAGCTGTTGAAGCCATGTAAATTCCGAAACGTTCGGAAAACAAACAAAAATTCAGTCAGCCCTAGTGCCGAACATTCAAAATGCATAACAGTGCTGTGTATGTCCTTGAAGTAATTACTGTGTACTCATGGAGCAACAAGACTACCTTTGGGATCTAAAGAAAATATCTGTATGAACAACAACAGTAATACTAGTAACAACAATAACAATAACAACAGTAGTAATACCGGTAACAAAATTAGGAAATTCTGTGCTCCGACATTCACCAAGTTCGGCGAATTTTTCACACACCGCACCTCATAAAAATCGGACAATAAATGTTGGACGGGCGGATGTGCCTATAAATTCCTTTACGCCCGTAAGTAAAACATAGCTTTCACTACAACGATTTTCAAGAAACTGACGACAACTCCATAAAGTTTCGTGGACTCCTCCTATAGTGAATGGTAATAGAAACTTTAAAAAAAAAAACTAAAAATATACTTCATTCACCTGCCTATGAAGATGGAACCGATAGTGAGTTCCGAAACGTCGGCAATTAGAACTCAGACGCCGGGGAATTACCCAAAAAGGAATAATTTGCATAAAAATATGGTTGTCACTCGGCTTAGTTGCACGACATTCACAGTCTGTGGACAAAGTTTTGTTGACTTCTCAGTTTCCTGAACTTTATATAAGTATCGGGCAAAACACCCCTTGGGACAGATTTTTGGAAGACAATTTCCTAATGGGTGGAAACCGGGGGATCAAGTCACTGACAACCTACGTCTAGTAGGAACGTAAATGTGTGGATGCTGACCTCCAATCCGCCATGCGAACATCAGAACATATAACACACATAAGACAACAGAGATCCTTCCCTCATTTGCAAGGACTTTACTTTCATTGTCTGTTAACCGTGACATTATACCGTGTACGCTTAACATGGCTGCTTGACGCACCGAATGGAACAGGGAGTAGTAATAAAGATCCGCGAACCGAACTTTGCGGTCAGCGGGTGTGAATACAGCTTAAATGCACGGTAGAGCGGGCAACCAGTTATGCATCACGACTAACGACTTCTGTGTGAGCCACAGTAACATTCGCGAATAACTGAAAATACTTTAAGAAAGGAAATGCATTCTTGATTACGCACGTTCTGTGCGACCATTGTAAGACAAAATGGCGACTATGTACTGCGTATACATATTTAGTTTACAGCCTGATGGTAACAAACTAACAAATTGGATAACCCATGTGAGGGCCTATAATCTGCATAAATTCAACCTGAAAGAGCACCAAGCAATAATACAAATATGAGGAAGGTACGAAAACGTCGTAGTTTCCAAATTATACAACATACGTACGACCTTCGTAAGTTCTTCTACGTACAGAGTGCTGTTCATGATGGTGATGGTGATGATGATGATGATGATGATGATGATGACGACGACGACGACGAAGACGTCATCGAAAGTCGCGATAAAGGGAGGAACACGACTGCCTCGCATTCGGGAGACAACGGGTCGAAGTCTCTGCCCGAAACTATTACCTGACAGGTTGTTCAGTGATCTTCCTAAGATCCTCCAGAAAGTGTTCGGCGAGTAGGCTTACCAAAAACTAGCCCACCACCGCATCCCCTTCCACGTCCCTTCAAGCACATTCCTCACCAAACACTCTATCACTCGCAGCTAACCGCGTCATCAAACAGGCATTGAATAAACGAAATATCTAAAAACATATTTAAAACTCAATCAAGAAAAACCTGATCCGACTACGATTTCACCTTATGAAAAGCTGAACGTGAGCTCCGAACGCAGGGCCGTGAGACGAATCTGGACCAACAATTTACGTCATCTAAACAAGACACTAACACACGATTCGTAGAACTGAAGTCTCTAAATGGCTAACAGAGAAGCTGTTTGCTTAGTTCTACCTGGAACTCGTGTAATTTCTCTTTGTCTAGTTACAAATGGAAATTTCACTCCTTCCTTACTTACTCCTTAACCAGCAAAACTTACTAAAGCCTGAGACATTAAAATTAAAAATCATTTTATGACTGAAAACAGCACAGTAACACAATTTGATTCAGCCCGCCACGTCGGGCCCGCAAAATGACAATAACTGTAACAAGTATTAAAAACACTAGTCGGGGATTCCGAAGGGTGGTGTGGGTCATATACAGCGCTGAAAACAGTGACCAAAAACAGTAATTACATAATAGCAACTACTGTACAGCTACATAGTTATTTACATTCACACAAAAAAAAAAAAAAAAGTGGTCAATATCAGGACAATCCAAAGATCATCACGTTACGAGCAGTACTGGCATAAGACTTCTGCAAAATACAACGAAGTGCGCTTTGTGAAGACAAGGCATATAACAAGCCGCATTAAAATGCGCATTTCGTAACGGTTTCCGGCACTGTCGCAACACAGCACACACGAGACACACCAGCGTAATTTGTGTGACAGGTGACAATTGTGAAACGCTCTTATCATTTCCCTTACACTCTTCTAAGTATGCAGTGTCTGGAAATCTACGAACGTCAGCTGTAAGAACTACCAGTTGATGCTACAACTGACCGCGTTACCACAGAGTCTAATTGAATATAAAAATTCAGGCCACAAATGAAATCCTGGCTAAAAGATATGCCGCGACATTCAGTACAACTATTCAAACACAATAAAAAAATTAAAAATGAAAGCGTTTACGAACTTTAGTAACAATACGTCTCTACGGAATGTGTGGATAATCTCAGCAAATGAAACTTCTAATTCTTATGAAAACATTAGAATAGAAGAGTTTAGAAAATTCCCGTCCTCCAACACACCACTACCACTGCAGGACTCATTGCCACTGATAATTACAGGCTCTGGTGGTTCTCCGTGCACGGATGTCAGACTTTCTTCGGTCCTTCTCTACTCGCACCTGGCTACTGTACTAGTATTCCGCAGCTGCCCACATTATACGTGCTAAGGGTTGAGCAGTTCTACAGTTTCTGTATTAGTGTCCGGTGAACACCCAAATGCAACTTCGGGCTCAATTAAAGGAGAGGAATTTCTTGGCCAACTCTGACCAACTATACGCGTCACAAGGTCCCTCAAAAAGGTACGAGGCAGGTAAATTCACGAATTACAATACACTACGTGGTATCCGGCTAATATTTACAATATATGGTAAGGTGGTACAATTCCGAAAATTTCAGGCAAAACATACTTTACCGTGTAAAATGCATGAACAAGACAAAGTATCGGTGATAAAACATGTTCTGTGTAGCTTGATGTCATTTTTTTTCGTATAGAAGTGTTTAATAGTGTAATTAATTAAAGACCTGGAAAACTCATTACACTTGATCGAAAATGTACCTCCGTAAGTACAATTCCGATCACTTGGTGATACAATTCCAGTAAGTGGCATCTACCAGAAGTAAATTGGCTCTTGCCTTTCGGAGCAACGCACATTTCGTGGTACCAGACATTACGTTTCTGGCAACACACCCACTCATCTTTTTTCGTGGATTTGGCAGTATAATAGTTTAAGAAGCAACGATGACGCCCGTCATCCTTGTCTGGCAATTTTTTTTAACGAGTCTCTCTTCTGCTCTTGAACCTACAAGATTAGGACTACTTTACGCATTGGTTGCTCCTTTTGTCCATGTTGGATAGACGTATTTCGGGTTTCTTCAAGACTTCGATCCTCGGTGAGGAGGACCGATGATTTTGTTTTTCATTTCCTTGGTCGAAAAAGTACCCGAGGTACAATAGAAGAAATGACCAAGTAACACCAACTACGTCAAGAGGAGGAGGCACTAACTGTCACAAAGACCAACCGTAAGGGGATATTTGGAAGCGCGCACACAAAAAGTTTCGCTCTGACCTAACACTAACAACCTCGATTACTACTGAAACACTAGACACAAGTCTTATAACAGGGCAAATGGCGAAGCAGCAGTGCTCAACTTCCCTCGAGAAAAAAAATTGCAGCACTGAAACACAAACTGCTCCGTGGAAAAAAATTAACACAGATGATTCAACAAGCTGTCCGCATCACGCCACCAGTCAGGTTAGTGCTGCCAACATTATGAAACAAGAAAAAAATCGTTAATCCTTAGACTGACCATCACTGTACCAGTATCGAAAATGTACCGCCTTACCATATGATATGGTTACTTGCTACTGCCTGGAATAGCGTAGTCGGTATAGTGACGCGCTTCGGGCTGGACGGTCCGATGATCGGATCCCGGTGGAGGCGAGATTTTCTGCACCCGTCAAGGCCGGCCCTGGCTAGAACCCCGCCACCCATAAAGTGCGCACCGGGTCTTCCCCGGGGGTAAAGCGGACGGAGCGTGGCGTTGACCACCCACCCCATCTAGCGCCGAGGTTGAAGAAAGAGTACAGCTATACCTCTACTCCCCCTCTAGGCCTTCGTAACCTGTTCTAGGGTAGACTTTACCTTCACCTTTAATTTAACTTGCTACTGCCTACAATATGTGCTCGTAACAAGCTATTATATGAAAATTCAGGTTGCAATGAAGATCCGGCAAATATCTAAAATGTGTGTTAGTAGTCCCAACCCGCTACAACATCAGATGATACCATTACTTTACCCTCGATGCAGTTAATTTAATGTTTACCACACTTCAGTAAACGGAAGCAGGTTAAAACAAACTCCTGTACAAGCTACAAACGTATCAGAATGTTCCAGGCTGAAATATTTAGGAAAACCAGGAAATCACAAACACGGGAATAGCTCCACCCCTCACCCAAACGGCAAAACCCAAGCTGCACAGCAGTACAGTTGGCATACGGCATTTTGAAAATCGGCTTATAAAAATGAGACAAACTGCACGCACAGATTTTGTCACCGTCAGAACCAATAAACGCGCATTTCGTTGAGCCCTACAATTAAATTGTGTCCAAAGCGTATTACAAGAATCGGTAAAAATAAGCCTAAGCATGTCGCAGAAACAACTGCATTTCTCGAAAGTAGATTTCTTCAGACTTAAAATTATATCCATTGCGTGACAAACTGGGATCCTTCTGAACCACACAGCCCACCCAACGACTGCCATATACACGTAGAAGAAAACTGCCCGTAAATACGCGTGAGGCCTAACAAACGCTCTCTGCGGTAAATCACTGAGACTTATAAGAACCAATAAATCAGACTAATAATTCAACGAAAATCTCGCATAACGACAAGCAGATAACCACAATGCTTGGCCCATAGATCGTATTTGAGAAATAGGGTGTTTGTTTCTTCAACTGATCATCCGAATCTGACATGTCATGTTCATCTCTTGAACTTGGTGTACACACAAAACTTCTCCAATCACAACGGTTATATAGTGATGAAGGAGATGTAAAAATCGCCAACATTTAATACAGAAGGTAACCTGATGGCTTGAAAGGAAACTGTTGCATTCAACTTGAATGAACAGAAGGGCGGGGTATTGAGCTAATGTATCCAGCACGGCCTTGGTGGCGATCCCGGCTCTTTCTCCTACCTACCCAGGCCACAACGCTGAGAACAATACACCCACATTACACAGATGGTTATCACCGCACACGACTACAAATGTGACGCAAGAAAGCTGCTCAGAATGGCAAACCTACGAAAAGAACATCAAGCAAGTGCGTGGATTCCGCTAGCCACTTGCAAGTTGTTGTACGGAACAATCTTTCGTCCCCACGTTCGGTTCCAGGTAACAGCTACATCGATTGCCTCGCTGCGCGGCACCGAAATGAAATGATTCTCTAGGCTAATTCTGACCAGGCACTTCAGTTCGATGTAATTTCAGATAATAAAGCCGTGGAATTTCAGCATTCGAGTGTGCCAACCACTGAACATTTCGTGGGAACCGTCGCAGAATTCCAAGCACTACACAAACTAGTGTATATCATTTTCTGTGTCTAGTCGGTCACGCGACAAAACAAAGCACTTGCAATACGCGCCACAAATCGATATACCCAAAGCCATCAAGCAAGCAACTGACGAACCAAAGTGAAGTGAGACGTACCCTGCAGTTCATGGGGGCATAAGCAGCACAACGCCACGTTATCAGAGCAACAATTCGACTACATCGCCCCGTGAGCCAGTGTCCTTCCGGATACGGTCGCGCAATTCTTTGAACTTCCTGCTTCAGTGGGCCGGCCACTGGCCCCTCACCTGAGCTAGATGGGACTAGTCCATATGCTCCATCTATATTTCCGTAAGATTTATTTTCAAATCACGCAACTAAATATACCTAAATTTCCTAAGCGTCTTCTCCGCCCCCCCCCCTTTCTATTCCTTTGGGGCTTCTGCCCAAAATTAGGTATGAATTTCTGACGGCAATAAGACCCGTATACGAAATACCCAACAACCGTACAAGTAACAAAGCCTTCTTACTACGGAATATCGTGAATTTGAACATCCCAAAACTTTGGTCTTTGTAATTTGCAAGTTGTTTCGTGGTTGTGTTACAGTACGGTGAGGTTTAAAATGAAAAACAGATTATGAAGCACGAATACCTTCACAATTAGATTACGCACGTCTCTATCGCAGTCACAATTTGTCACCAACTTCGACCATACTACGCCTAGGTTTTAAATGCGCTCGTAAAGCTGAGAAAAGCGACTACCAGCTTCGTCATGTTAGTTTGTCCGTCCTCATGGAACAACTCCGCTCTAACTTGGCGGCTTTTCATGAAATTTGATATCTGGGTATTTTTCGAAAATCTTCCGAGAAAATTCAAGTCTCATTAAAATGTGACAAATAACGGTATCTTTGAACGACGACCAATACACTTTTTGTGATCACATCATACTCAGGTTTTCTTGGAATGGGAAATTTTTCAGACAAAACTTGTAGAGAAAATAAAAACACACATTTTATGTTCCATAACTTCTTTTCGAAAATCGTGCCGTTTATGAGATAATGTGGAAAAATACTGCAGAGCAGGAGAGGTCACAGACGACAATATGGCGTATGTGCATTGCATGCCTGATAAGTAAGGCTACAAACACACACTCAAAATATTAATTGTTTCTCCATGGCAGCAATGGTTGCACGAACGCGCCTCAAAGTTACGTTATACGTACACTGCCATGTAAGCCAGCAGACCGTCTCTCTCAACAATGTCGGAAAAAAACATTCGATGTCACAAGAAACGAACTCAATTGTAAAGGCAACAAACAACATTTAAGCAACGCGCGCGTAAATTTGCAAAGAAGCCGCCTGTGAAAACAAATGTTCACGTTTCCTACAAGGAAAGCTGATTGATTGATATAAATGTTCGGCCACTTTTTCGAAGTGACCCTATACTGCCGTGAAGCTGATGTACCTTCCTTAACAATTGGAACCTGCAGTGTCAGAACGAACGGTATTTGTATCTCCAGTGACTTACAACACGCAAACTTAACAAGCTGCAGAAGTTTGGCCTTGATCTATTTACGTATTTTATGGAACTTTAGATAACCTCTAAAAACTGAGAGGATCTTAAAACCCAACGGAATTCTCTTAGTGGCTTCGTATTATAAATAATCTCTTACATTACCGATAATCCAATCCAAGAATAAACATCGTGGAATATCCACGAGTTTAACATTTCCAACTATCACGGAAACAAGAGTGGGAAGGGTAGCTCAGTCCGTATAGCGACTGACTACGGGCTGGACGGTCCGGGATCGAATCCCGGTGGGGACGAGATTTTGCGCCTGTCCAGACCGGCCCTGGGGCCCACCCAGCCTCCTGTAAAATGGGTACCGGGTCTTTCCTGGGAGTAAAGTGCGGCCGAGGCGTGCTGCTGACCACTCATACCTTCTAGCGCCGCGGTCATGGAAGAGTCGAGCTATACCTCTACCCACCCTCTGGGCCACGCCGGGCCTGTAACGGGATCACTTTACCTTTTACGGAAACAAGACACACTCTCCAGACAGCCACACGCATAATTTATTAGACTAGCACCTCTCACCAGCTACACAACTACACACCTTACAATTAAATATTGGCGTTTAAATATCGGTAACTACTAGAGCTGTTACCACTTCGCTTCAGCCGATCGCGGTAGCCGCGCGGTCAGAGGCGTGGGTCTGCGACCGCTCGCTTGCTGTGACTGCGGGTTCGAATCCCGCCGGTGGCATGGATGTCTGTTTCTTGTGCGTGTTGTGTGTTGTCATGTAGAGGTCTCTGCGACTCGTCCACAGGAGTGTGAGTGTGATTTCAAAACCTCAACAATGAGGCGCCCTGGAGCACTAGGGCTGTCCAGCCATGGGAGGAACAAAACTATTTCGATTCACGGCCACTATAAAAATAACATCTGTATTAGTATATAATCAGGATTTGCGCTTCGACTTAAGCGCATGGGAAGACCAGGAAACACAAGTTAAATGAGTCATGTGACAATGAAAGGCGGCTTTAAGAGTCGGGAATGTTCCTTATCGATGCTGGGCGAACTGCAAGATTAGCCCTTGTAACGCAAATGCAAAATGTAAATTGTCGATCGAAGACAGTGCGGGGTTTGTGCATTCTGTAGTACCACTGTGTTATTAGAACGGGATGGAAATGAAACAAGCAAAAACGTCGCACAGAAAGGCAGGTGGGCACGTCCACCATTGGATCCGGCACTACGAACCGAAATTAACTGTATCAATCCCACGTGTTCTGAGTCATAACAAAACGCCGTCAAAAAGACAACAGGAACTAGTTCCTTGTCACGATTGTGTAAATCTGACTCATTTCACACTCACCACAGTATTTGTTTTGTTGCCATAAGCAGATACGCTGTACAAACATGTGGCACAAGTACACTCATTTACATGTCATAAAGCTAACGGCTTGCAACTAAATCAAACAATGAGAATAAATAAAGAACTTCAATGAAACACGTTAGTGTAACGGAACTGGTGTAACCGCTGGCGCGTGATTTCGAATTTCCCTGGACCCATAATGTCTGACTTCGCTGCATTCCCGCTAAAGGCATTAAAGAGTCTCAGTGTTTCAACCAAAACAAGACTGGGCGACGCGCTAATGGACCTCCAGCGCCAGGAAATAACATAACATCGGGAAACTGAACACTTCGAAACTGCCTGGCCGAAATAACTACTTGCCTGGGGCATAAATTCATCGCTGTAAACGCGTTTGCTCGGGGGCCAACAACTAACCCTACAAAACCAGCAGGTTATGCAGAAACACAGAAAGCCTCAGACTCGTAACGACCATACTTTAACGCCACGCAGCAATCCTCGACAAGACAATCAAACATTTTGTCGTGCCAGGGGGTATACTACCGTATCCACAACCACCTTACTTCCATATACCGAGGCAGGTGAATCGAGAGCACACCATATACCATTCATTTAAGATTAAGTTTAATATTATCCTGCCCCTTATACATCGCTCTTCCGCGCGGTTCGTTCCTTCGGGTATACCCAACAAAATTGTGTTTGCACTCATTTTATATACCATGCGTGCCACGTGCCACGTGCCACGCCGGTCTCTTCCTGCTTCATTTCATCGGCATTAACATTTGGCGAGTATATCACAAACTTCTGTCTCACGTACACGTCGAAGCTACCCCACACTGCCGCTACAAAAAATGGAAAAACCCACCCCCTGCTACCGTAATAACACAAAAGCATCAATACCAGGAGCTCGGCTAACCTCTACACATTCTATAGCAGGTCTTTATGATGTCTGACGAAGCCACCCGGTCTTCCAGCCGTGCCTGATATAGTTTATAGACCCCATTAAGTTAAAACAACAGTGTTATAGGTATAGGAAAGAAATGGCACCCACTTACAACGAAGCAGTTACACAGCTGTACCACTCCTCGTACTTTTCGTCTGTAAACGACGCACAGACTTACCTGAAAAGGGAAAAACAAGAAACCTTGATGATAGTGCAAACTTTGACATACTACCAACATAAACACTTATACTATGTTGTTACACGTTTACTAGAGCTATTTTCCGCTACTTACGTGCAATAATATACTCTATATCGTGTAACTCCAAAAGGAAATTAAACGAAACATTACTTGCACCCTGTTTCGACTTACGCCCTCGTCAAAGCTTGTGTGGAAGGGATTAATTTTTTTTCTCATGAAAGAACGGACCAAACTGCAGGCCAATTGCACAGCAGGTTTGTATCATTATACAATCCAGCACTTGCTGTGAGCGCAACAATAAGCATGTGTGGTGGCAACGCTCTGCACTTCATTTCAGAAAATGTCCAGTTCGAATCGCTGATGGAACACTGGCTATCATGACCAGGGTGTTTCGTTCTTCGACGCAAGAAATGACGGTAGAGTACTCCGCTTATTCCCAAGTGTTTTCCAAACCAACAATCAATCTTTACTGAATGCCATCAGTGTACTGTCAGTTTTTCACAGAGTGCCATCAAATGTTCAACACATAAAAATGTGACACATAAAACTTGAGGATTTTATGTCACGTACCTACTAGCGTTTTGGAAGATGAATTGTCTTGCAGAAAATCGATACAAACGTTGACGTCAGCTTCATGTACAAGCCTAGACTATATATTCCTGATACGAGCCAACATTAAAATACGTTCGATAATATCAGGTGGAGAACCACAACACTGAATTTCGTACAATATGATCGGTGCGTTACGAGATAACGCGTAGGCCTGTTGACAAGTGTAGTCGGTACAGCGACTGCACGGGGCTGGACGGAGCGAAGATTATCCGCACCCGTCCAGGCCGGCCCTGGGACCCACCCAGCCTCCTGTACAATGCATACCGGGCCATTCCTGAGGGTAAAGCGGCCGGGCGTGCCATTGGACACTCACCTCATCTACCGTCGAGGTTAAAGAAAGAGTAAAGCTATACTTCTACTCATCCCCTGGGCTTTCGTGGCATGTTCTAGGGTTAAATTTACCTTAGCTTACCTGTGGGCTAGTAGTTCCACCAACCTCCCATAAGCGTTAGTTTTACTAATTGCGCACAAAAAAACTCGCAAAAAACGTGGATACGAAAACGGTGAATGTAACTTGGGGCAGTCTTAATTCACAATGAAGAGGGTTCAAAGACCAATGATAAAATATAAACTTTAAAGAGAGAGCCAGGTGACGCCGCACAAAAATGGACGCAGTCGTGCAAGTACAAACGTCCGTTATTCTCTGCAAGTTACGTTGTAATCTCAGGCAGGATGCTGCCTGCAGAATCGTCATTTATATACAATGGTCTACGAAAGGCTCGTGGGCAATGTAGGGTACACGTCTGTAACGGAAGTACCGGAACGTTTACCTTGTTGACGACTGCAGAACATCGTCTACAAGTTCAGCGCGTATTATGCTGCTAATGACCCTAACCATATTTGCACTTCCTTCTCGCATAACTGTTGGCAAATAGCATAAACCGATGAGCGCAAACCCCTCAACGGATAACATTTGTAAGACATTTAGAAGTGTGCGTGTTGTTTCGCTGCCCTGTCTCTTCTAAACATCTTCTTCCTAAGACCTACTTCACACAACCTGAACTGTGCCTGTAACATGCTGCATAAACAGCCATACAACAAATACCTCTGCTTTCATCGAACCCCAAAGGACCATCACAGGCGTCTCAAAATGCCACCACTGGACACTATCGCGGGTCAGTTCTATCGAGTCCAGACCCTGGAGCGTTATTTCTTATGCTGTTTTAATATTATCCCGCTTCGTGACACTTCATATGTTAATTCCTATTACTCCAAGTCGACGGCGCTAGTACGGTCAACCCCAAACGAAGCACACATGCCCTTCGCCGGACAATAGCTCATCCTTTAATTTTGTTTCCCCAACATTTATACTCTTCGCTGTTCACTGAAGAACAATTCCGTCCCAGTGGGCCCAAATATCTTGTTTTTATAAAATCTCTACCACCATTCTGTCTATACGTCTTTTGGTAGTATCATTAATCCCAACGCCTCAATTTTTTTTGTCAGTTTGACAGAGTAGCTTCTCATACCAGCTAAATTCAAACAACTTACGCAGCACCGTGCACAGCAGTAACAGAATAACAGTAGGCCTATGTACTATCGTACTCACAACTCGTGAGATATACAATGGGGCGCATAATGCAACAAGACAGCACGATCGGTGCGTTCTCGTAAAAACCATAAATTTAAAGCATAACGAGGTTATCGAGTTATCGAATTAATCCGTCCACATGCTTTTCGACGAAAGTATAAAACGTGCAGGCTACGTATTTCGATTGAAATCGGTAAAGAGACTATACACTCGTCCGTCATAACTGACGTTAGACCTCATTGGTCAAAACAAACAAAACTTCGCATAAAGATCAAATCGATATCAACTCTCATAACAATGGCTCACTACATAAGCAGTATTAGCCTATTATGAGTAGAACACCTCACAGTTGACGTACATATATATTCTTCGATGTGTGCGTGTGTGTGTGGTGTATGTGATGTGGTTTTTGTGGTGTGTGTGTGTGTGTGTGTGATGTGTGGCTATGTGGTGTGGTGTGGTGTAGTGTGTGTGTGTGTGTGGGGGGGGGGTGAACGATTCTGTCTGAATACAGTGTATCTGGCGCAAAATCCCGAGGAGAAAACATAAGAAAAATAATTCGCCTTTCCACTAGTGCCTCGTCAATCAATAGGGATGGCGTTAGTCACATGACGTGTGATCAAGGGAAATAAATTCTACTCTACCTACAAATAACAAAAACAATATCACTCCCATGCGCTCTCATATAATGGCCAGGTATTATAATACTTGAAAGTAACGAGGCAATATTGCAGGGTGACTTACGTCACGCAACAGACACCCTACATCCCACACAAGCCCCTCGCATTCATTCCCACCTGTGCTGCTTTCTTTGTATCACATACGGCCAAGCTTTTACGGTGCACAAAGGAGATACGAGGTCGAAATTTAATCCAAATGCAATATGTCCTTTATGTATACGATGTGGCATCCTCTCTTCTTCTTGAAGAAAAGGTGAGGTTCTACAAAACCACGCGACATCTATAGCCGATATAAATGGTCTCCTAACATACCACAAGCGACCTCAAAGCAAGAGTGGCGGCCAGCGTTTTGCTTCCCTCGTCCGTAGGACCAACAAAAACGAACCCCGCATAAAGAAGAAAAACGTCCTAACCATACTAAAATGCATATATTACCCCAAGGTCAACAGCACTTAGCGCACACTTGGTGTCTCTTTGGGAAGCAGGGATCATTAATTTAATTAAGCAGTATCACCTGCAGTGGTTACTTAGCGTCGAATGGCGGCAGTCAAGAGATCGCGTTCGTTAAACTGAAGAGCAATATTCTGGACGAGATCGTGGCCAATTTCAGTAATCTCTTTATTCATATGTTACACGACACGACAAAAACCACTAAAATCCCGAAACGAACATCCTATACTGCCAAATTCGACACGTGGCACTGTAACAAAATTTAACACACAGTTTCCATACGACAAAACACCAAATGCCACGGCGACCACAGACTAGCACTTACGCACAGATTTCGCTTCCCAAGCTGGCAGGAGAACAGCCGTCTTGACGTTTTGCGCACTTTCTTCACACCACGATCGGCACCGCCCTCCAGTTTTCGACGTCAGTACTCGTAATCAACCTCGCAAGCACCGCTGCACGGTTTATGCCCTCGAGAACGCGATAAACTAAAAAATGACATATCAAAGCCATAACAGAAAGCATACAGAGTCTATCTACCACACAAGCAATGAATCCACGTCAAAGGCAGAACTAGTATGTAGTGGAGAACTGCGCTATTCTGGCCTGATACGCAGCGAACAGTGGTAATTTCTTACCAATGTTTCAGGACAACCTATCGGGCCTATCCTCAGGGTTCACGAATCAAAACTAGGACCCTGAGGAAGGGACCGACAGGTAGTCCAAAAACGTCGGTAAGAAATTACCATTACTCGCCACGTAATAACACAGAAGAGGGCAGTTCGCAGCTACTTCGCGGCGGAAGCCTGGAATCACGTATGGTGTGGTAATTAAAGAATGCTACATTCTTGAGAGCGCACAACAAGAAAGGCTTGTCAGAACTGCAACTCGGGACTTGCGGACTGTACTGCGACACTTAACAATCAACCGTTCTAGAAATCCTCCAGACGATCAGTCGTTACGAATCAGCATGACAGACAAGCGTTTCCTATGCCCTGGCTTCTTCCACGGAAAATAAGTACGGCGCAAAAATAATAAACAATACGTTTGGGTATTGGTACACAAAATTTTCCATAAATCCAGGAGCAACATTAGGATTCTAACTGCCAGAAGGTGACATAAAGCAAGTTCTATACTGTGGAACCAAAAATATAAGGCACCCGGACTGTGGACCTCTGAGTTTGGTCATCGCGGTAGAAGGAATATGATCCATCGAAACGTCGGGAACGACTCACCCAAACTGTAACACTCGTTCATTCAGAAACACGACTCTGAGAACCGCTAACTCTACAAAACACATGCATTTTCCAGTAAAGCAAATCCACAACAGTAACCGTATCATATGAAATCAGGTGTCAGCAACTTCATACGTCGACTTAGACGCTTTCGAATGCTAAAACAGTGACGGCAGGAAACCTGACAAGTTTACAGGGTCGGAACCGATCAGTGATGACCATTCAATTTTATTTTTCCAAGTCGACTGCCTTTGTAAATGTTCTAGAAAATCCTCCCACTTCTCTCATGACAAATCGAAAAATTTCAGCAATGAACGAGGGTTAAAATGCTCTGTAGTTTCAGCGAGAAGAAATGCGGCTTCAAAACCCTTCTGCCAGCATTGCAACCTAATACTTGTACCCGATTATCGGAGATACACGTGGTGCGGTCAATCCGCTCACGCCGCTGCTTGGTACACATTAAATATTGAAATGATTCACCACAGAATTACGTAGTTCACAGTACCATAAGATTATCCTCATTAGCTGTACAAACTACAAGTTAGTAGGGCCCAGAATGGCTACTAGTAGATATCTTTAACTGTCAGCATGTAGTACACTTCACATGTCAAGTTAAAATGACAAATCAGCAAACGCCGCCAAGGCAAGACATACAACGATACTACCTTGTCGCGGCTCTTTAAACTACCTTAATAAAAACTGAATTCTCTCCAAATACCAAATACCAATCACCGGACAAAAATTCCAGACTCTAACTTATTATGAACGAACGTACTGTCGTACATTCAATGGAGCTGGTGTAGTTCCTACAACACCGCAATATTGATGGTATTATCATTATTATTATTATTATTATTATTATCATGTTGCTGTTGCTGCTGCTGCTGCTGCTACTGCTGCTGCTGCTGCTGCTGCTGCTGCTGCTGCTGCTGCTGTTGTCGTCCCTTGTCAGGGACTTTTCTCCCTGGTGCTTCCCTTGAACCAACAGTCAGCCCACCGCTCAGGGTTCAAGTTTCAGACTGCAGTACTTTCCACATTGTGTGTGATGTGCGTAAACGTTTTCCTGGTATGGTCTCCAAATGTTTCGTCAAGCCTATTGTTACTATTCCGGTGGCTCCAGTTATGACCGGTATAATCCTACATTTAAAGTTTCACGTTCGTAGTATCTCTATACATAAACTCCTGTATTTTAGCGTCGTTTCTGCTTCCTTGTGCAAGACATTTCTGTTCGCTGGTATTTCCACATCTACCATTATGCATGTTTTCTATTTTTTGTTCTTAATTATTATACCTTAGTATATTAAAGTAATGATTATATTATTATTAGTAGTAGTAGTAGTGGTAGTAGTAGTAGTAGTAGTAGTAGTAGTAGTAGTAGTAGTAGTAGTAGTAGTAGTAGTAGTAGTAGTAGTAGTAGTAGTAGTAAACGGTGACAACACGAAAACGAACAGGTCTGTAGAGACATAAGGTTCGTATCGAATTTCACAAAAATGGGTGGAATGGTATGAACAATATTCGCATCGCGATTATGCGCCTGGACGAACGCGTGCACACAACGATCGGCTTCGAAAAATGAGCACTAAGAACTAAATGCATGATACGTATCGTGGCCGGGAGTTGAGTGAATTTACTTAGAGCACTGTTACACACACCGAATCCCATGTTCTATTGAAAGCGTCACCGTGTTGTGTAGCTTCGCTGCTTCACAACATTTGTCACCCTGATGCGGCACGAACCAAGAATATTCCACCAGCAGCAGCAGGAAGTTAGCTACATGTAATATCGCTCTGATATTGTTGCGAGTGATCTTGTTGCTAAGTTAAGATTGATGATCCTAGGAACAGGCGTCACAGTTCCCACCGCGTCTCGCTTACATTGCCAAGTGACGAAAATACACATAACAGCGCTGAAGGTGAGAAACGAAACAGCAACACGGATGAGAGTGGAGGTGGAGAAACAAACTGTGAGAATACAACACTTTGCTAACTGGACTTCGAAACTGTCTCTACCTATGTTGTAGGCTATGTGCCTAACATACGGCAGTGTTCCTTAAAGCCGCATTGGCGAAAGCTATAAAGCGGGTTATATTAATTCCTTTCGCTAACGAAATACGACAGGAGTAGTTGGACCAAAGGATTAGGATAACAACGATCACTGCCAATACCAGTCAAAGTTCAATGACGAAGCTTCACTACAAAAAAATAATAATAATAAAAAATTTTAAATAAATTAAAATATAAAGATAATATTTTTATTTACTGCAATTGGGTTGTTACCCGGTGGCAGTGGTTATTTTACATGTAAACAAAACATGAAATTGGTTACTACTAAATTTAAGTCGGAGGGCTACATGAGAAGCATGTGGTGGCAACTTGGAATCTTGAGAACCATCTCAGCATTTGTTTTTA
>Ga0123355_10006316_pt1 | contig 17525 bp, 19 predicted proteins | sample TergutEmb28metaG_3_FD_89872 | JGI IMG/M metagenome (GOLD analysis project Ga0123355, IMG submission 89872) | Embiratermes neotenicus P1 segment gut microbial communities from Petit-Saut dam, French Guiana - Emb289 P1 | ecosystem: Host-associated > Arthropoda: Insects > Digestive system > Gut ...
GTGTCGATGCGCCTGCCAGCCAGCCAGAGCTCACCGGCAGACGCGCGATCAAGCCCTCCGAGCAGGTGCAGCAGCGTGGACTTGCCACAGCCGCTCGGTCCCATCACCGCCAGCGTCTCGCCGTGGGCGACATCGAGGTCCACGTCGTCCACCGCGCGTACCAGCGCGGCATCCTTGCCGTACTGCTTGCGCAGCCCCCGGGCGCGCACCATCGACTGCACTTCGGTGGTCATGCTCTCGCCTTCCTGCCGCTCCAGCGTCGCTCGCACGCCTCAAGCCAGCGCAGGTCGGCCTGCAGCCGGAGCACGACACCCTCCAGCAGCAGCGCCGCCTCCGACCCGTCTGGTTCCGCCATCGCGGCCCGCTGCGCGTCACGCAGCCGCCGCAGCAGCTCGCGGCGCTGCGCGTCGATGATGGCGATGGGATCCGCAAGCCGCGCCGCCGCGGCGGCCAGCAGCTTGAGGTGAAACTCAGCCAGATCTGGCTTCGGCCAGGTGACCTCAGCGAACCAGTCCGCGACCCGCTGCTGGCCGTGCGGGGTCAGTGCGTACGTCTTGCGATCGGGCCGGTCGGGCATGCCCGCGGCTCGCTCGCTGACGACCTCGCCCGCCTTCTCGAGCCTTGTGAGCGTGACGTAGACCTGTCCGTCGTTCATGGACTCGCCAAGCGGGCCGAGCGCCTGCCGGAGCCGGGCACGCAGCTGGTAGCCGTGCGACGGCTCCTTGGCCAGCAGCGCGAGTACAACCTCCTGCTGCACGACGCCACCCTCCCCAACCGTTAGGGTAGAAGATAACGGTTAGCTAGAGGATAACGGTTAGCCGTCGTGAGTCAAGGCCTTTACGGTTAGGTCAGGGGATCTCGAGGACGACCTTGCCGACGGCGCCAGCCTCGACTGCCTCGTGCGCCGCGGCGCACTGGTCCAGGCCGAACCTTGTCACCGGCAGCTCGGTCATCGCGCCGGCCTGCAGGGCCCGGCTGATCTCGGCGACAGCGTCGTCGGCCGCCGCCGCCGAAATCCCGTAGAGGAGGATGAACCGGATGGTCACGTTGGCACCCATGCACCGGCGCACCGGCAGCACGGGGTCGACCGGCTCGGCTGCGTAGTCGACGATGTAGGTGTCTGGTCCGGAGACAGCCAGATCGAGGTCGAGGTTGGCACCGAGCGCCAGCTCGACGATCCGGTCCATCTGCGGCGCGAACGCGCGAAGCTGGTCAGCTGCGTCGGCGTCGCGGTAGTTCACCACCAGGTCCGCGCCCGCCTTGACGGCCAGCTCCGCTTTCGCCGGACCGCTGACAGTCGTGGCGACCCTGGCTCCGGCGAACTTGGCCAGCTCGATGGCGTAGTGGCCGACCGCCCCGGCCCCGCCCGCGACGAGCACGTTCCTGCCCTCGACGGGGCCGTCCGCGAACAGCGCTCGGTGCGCGGTCATGGCCGGGACGCCGAGGCTGGCGCCCAGCTCCGCGGACGCGCCGTCCGGAAGGTGCACGGCCGCGCGCGCGGGCAGCACCGACCACTGGGCAGCTGTCCCCCACTGATTGCTCGCTGCGGCCAGCCAGGTCCAGACCCGCTCCCCCACCCGGCCTGCGTCGACGCCGGGGCCGACCGCGTCGATGACGCCAGCGCCGTCGTGATGCGGCACCTGGAAGCCCTCGATCGGCCGCGGGGTCGCTCCGCTCCGCGACTTCCAGTCCGTCGGGTTCACACCGGACAGCTGCATCCTGACCCGGACCTGGCCGTGACCCGGCTCAGGCCGGTCGATCTCCTCGACCCGCAGCGTGTCTGCTGCCGATCCGTATGCCCGGTAAAGCGCTGCCTTCATCAGCCTGCCTCCTGTCGGCCGGCAGCTCAGCCGGTCCTGGTGGTGATCTTGTCTATTTCCGCCAGCTCGCTGGCCTCGGGCACCCACTCGCCGGCCGCGACGTTCGCGCGCACCTGGTCGGCCGACGTCGCTCCGGCTATTACGGACGTGCAGCCGGGCTGCGCGGCTAGGGCCCCGATCGCGACGTCGAGCATCGTCCTGCCGTGCTGTGCAGACCATTCCGCTATGGCCTCGACGATGTCGAGCTTCTCGTCGGTGATGTAGCCATCCCGTCCGGCCAGCCTCGTGCCCTCAGCAGGCGGCACGCCTCGGCGGATCTTGCCCGCGAGCAAGCCGTTGGCGAGCGGGAAAAACGGCAGCACGCCGAGACCAAGCTGCCGTGCGGCCGGGACAACGTTACGCTCGACCGCCCGCTCGAGCAGCGACCAGTGATTCTGGGCCGAGATGAACGGCACCGCGCCGTGCTCGCGCGCCGCATTCGCGGCCGCCGCGATCTGCAGGACGGAGAAGTTCGAGTGACCGATGTACCGGACGAGGCCTGCCTGCACGAGCTCCGTCAGCGCCGCGATCGTCTCCTCGATCGGCGTCACCGGATCGGGCCGGTGCATCTGGAACAGGTCGATGTAGTCGGTACGCAGCCGGCGCAGCGAATGCTCGGCGGCGCGCCTGATGTAAGACCGGCCGCCCTTGGCACCCGCCGCCGGGCCATAGCCCATGTCGCCGCCGCCGCCGAACTTAGTGGCGAGCACGACCTGGTCGCGACGGCCCGCCAGCACCTCACCGAGGATCTCCTCAGACCGCCCGCCGCTGTAGTTCTCGGCGGTATCGAGCAGCGTCACGCCCGCTTCGATGGCGGCGTCGACGACGGCCCTGGCCCGTGACACATCTAGCGGCGTGCCGAAGTTGTTACAGCCGAGTCCGACGACCGAGACGACGAGTCCGGAGTTCCCGAGTGGTCTGTAGCGCATGGCCGCTGCTTTCCGGCGAGGCGAGTTGGTGGCTCCCCGCGATGGTATCGAGCGCCCGGCCTGCCGGGACAGGCGTCCCTCGCGGCATGCCGAGTCCAGCCCTTACGGTTAGTTCGTAGTGCGATAGCATCCTGCCAGCGCATGCCGGCCGGCTGGTCAGGCAGCGCGGACGGCGCAGACGTCCCGATCCGGGAAGGGCGCCAGCCCTTGGCGCGGACGACGTTGACGCGGTACCTGATCTACCCCCCGCCCGACGAGAAGGGAGCCTGCGGATGTCCGCCGCGACCAGCGGTGACTCCGTACGCCCGGAGGCACCGAACGCGCCGACCGTGCTCCGCATCCTGCTCGGCGCGCAGTTACGCCGTCTCCGCGAATCGCGCGGCATATCCGCTACGGAGGCCGCCAAAGCGATCAACGGGTCGGAGTCGAAGATCAGCCGGATCGAGCTCGGCCGGAACTCCGTTCGGGAGGTCGATGTTGCTGACCTGCTTGATCGCTACGGGGTCACGGACCGTGCCGAGCGTGAGCAACTACTGAATCTCGCCAGTCAGTCCAATGAGCACGGCTGGTGGCGTCACTACCACGACGTGCTGCCGACCTGGTTTCAGGCCTACCTGGGCCTGGAGGAGTCGGCCCAGTTCATTCGCAGCTACGAGGTCCAGTTCGTGCCGGGCCTGCTGCAGACCGAGGAATACTCCCAGGCCGTCATCGAGCTAGCCGCCTTTCCGCACGAGAGCACCGAGCGGAGGGTGCAGCTGCGCCAGGAGCGGCAGCGACGCTTCGCTGCTGGCGGCGTCCGCCTACACGCGGTCATCGACGAGGGCGCGCTGCGCCGTCCGGTGGGCTCGCCAGACGTGATGCGCCTCCAGCTTCGGCACCTGATGGATCTCGCGGACGAGCCCGGAGTGACGATCCAGATATCACCACTCCGCACGGGTGCATCTCATGCCGCCCCGGGCGGCTTCAGCATCCTTAGCTTCGCTGCGGAGGACCTGGCTGACGTCGTCTACGTCGAGCTTCTCACCAGCGCCCTGTACCTCGACAAGCCGTCAGACGTCGAGCTCTACAGCGAGGCGATGGAGCTGATCAGGTCCACCAGCACCAAGCCCGAGGAGACCAGGCGGTTCCTCTGGTCCATGCTCACGGAGCACGAGGAGTTAGACAGCGCTGTCCCGGTAATCGCCAGTCGTCCGTGAGCTCTGGCGGCTGCTATTCGGCCGCCAGAGCTCACGGCAGACAGAAGACAGCTAATCGGGCAGGTCGAAGTCGCCCGCCTTGACACCGTCGATGAACGCCGCCCACTCCTCACTGTCGAAGACGTGCGCGGGCACCGAGGTGTTCTTGGAGTCCCGGACTGCAACCATGCCGCCGGGCAGATGGGCGACCTGGACGCACGCCGAGTTGTTGCAGAAGCGGCTGGTGATCCACACTGCGCTGGAGACGTCATATGCCGTCATGCAGGTTCCTTTCGGGCGGATCGCTGGGAAATGGAGCGGATAAGCAGTCTCGACTCGGTCGGCGGAAGGGCGCTTGCTCTCAGCAAGTCGAACACCTCTGCCTGGGCGCGAACTTCGCGGTCGCGCTCCTCGATATATGCCTGTCCGGCGCCAATCTCTGTATAGACCACATCCGGATCGAGCCGCTCTGGAAATTCGATAATCTCGAACGATCCGCCGAGCGCCGGGTGGAGCCCGCTGGAGAGCCTGAGGACCTGCAGGGTCACGTTGGGCCACTGGCTCGCCTCGTAGAGGTGGTCCAGCTGCTGGCACATGACTACCGATGGCGCGGACATCCGCCACAGAACGGCCTCGTCCAGGATGAGCCAGAGCTCGAGCGGATCAGCCCGGTGCAGGACATCCTGCCGCTGCATGCGCAGCCGGACGAGCCGCTCGATTTCGTCAGCGGTCTGCTGCCTGCGGACTGTGGTCATGACCGCCCTGGCGTAGTCCTCGGTCTGCAGCAGCCCGTGCACGACCTGCGCCTCATAGACGCGTAGCGAGGCGGCCTCGGACTCAAGCCCGACGAAGATAGTGAAACCCGTCGGCAGCACGCCGTCCCAGACGGCCCACCAGCCCTTGCGGTGCCCCGCCCTGGCCATGTCCACTAGCGCCTGCCGCTGGGGCACGTCGCCGACGCCGTAGAGGTCGAGCAGTGTATTCAGGTAGGCGGTCCGGGTCGGCGCCTTACCGGTCTCGATCCGGGAGAGGGTGGACGGCGCGATTCCGAGTATCTCGGCTACAGCTTCGAGCTTGATCGACTGTGATTCGCGCAGTCTGCGTAACTCGCTGCCGAGCCGCCGACGCCGAACCGTGGGTCCCTCTGGCATTGCCACTCCCCCCGGCCGGAAGCCATCGTTGCCTATTGCCGAGCCGTAAATAATAGCCGCGATTGATCGGTCAGGGTGCATACGATACCCGGACACTAACGGCGAGGACGTGCGATTCCATCTTTGCCATGTGCGTCACGCACTTGCGTGGCGTGCATCGTCACTTCATCATGGTCAGCAATGGACTCCTCTGCTGCAAGTTCGCCGGAGGGCAGCCATACCGGCGCGGCCGTCCTGGGGCGGCTCACGCTGCCCGGCCGCCCTGACCACGTCCGCGAGGCGCGCAGTCTCGTCGCGAAGGTGCTCGACGACTTACCCGGCAGGCGCGACGACGCCGTGCTCATGACGTCGGAGCTGGTCACCAACGCCGTACTGCACACCAATTCCCGCCGGGCCGGCGGGACGGTGATGATCACGGTGCTGGAGTCGGCCGGCGGCGTCCGCGTGGAGGTCGCGGACTCGGGCTCGGAGCTGACCGCTCCGGTTGTCCGGCCGGAGGCGTTTGCCGCCGACGGGTACGGGCTGTTCCTGGTGCAGAGCCTGGCCGACCAGTGGGGCTACCTGCGCGACGAGTCCGGCACCACAGTCTGGTTCTGGCTGGCCCCCGCCTAGCCACGACCCGTTCCCGACCCAGACCCGGTCCCCTGCGCCCGTCAGCGCGCGCGGCGCCCTGGCGGCCGTCGCGGGGTGTCGCCACGCATCCGCATGGATACATGCACCGGCGTGCCCTCGAAGCCGAATTCCTCGCGCAGCTTGCGCTCGATGAAGCGGCGGTAGCCGGCCTGCAGGAAGCCGCTCGTGAAGAGCACGATATGCGGCGGTCGGGTGCCGGCCTGGGTCGCGAACATGATCTTCGGCTGCTTGCCGCCGCGTACCGGCGGGGGCGTGGCCGCCACCAGCGCCGTCAGCCACGCGTTCAGCCGGCCGGTCTGCACGCGCGTCTCCCAGCCATGGAGCGCCAGCTCGAGCGCGGGCACCAGCCTGTCGGTGTGCCAGCCGGTTCGCGCCGAGATGTTGATCCGCGGCGCCCACCGTGCGTTGTGAAGCTGCCTGTCGATCTCCCGGTCCAGCGACTCCCGCCGGTAGGTGTCGACAAGGTCCCACTTGTTGTACGCGATGACGAGCGCCCGCCCTGCGTCGATCACCATCGAGATAATCCGCAGATCCTGCTCGGCCAGCGGCTCGCTCGCGTCCACGATGACGACGGCAACCTCGGCCCGTTCCAGCGCGCGCTCCGTGCGCCGTGCCGCGAAGAAGTCGGCGCCCTGCGTCTGATGAACGCGCCGCCGGATACCCGCGGTGTCGACGAACCGCCACGTCTTCCCGCCGAGATCCACGAGCTCGTCGACGGGATCCCGGGTCGTGCCTGCCTCCGCGTCGACGAGCACCCGCTCGGCACCCGCCAGCTTGTTAAGCAGGCTCGACTTGCCGACGTTCGGCCGGCCTATCAGCGCGACCCGCCGCGGTCCGCCGGCGGCCTCATCCCGCTCGGCCGGCGCCTCGGGCAGCGCGGCCAGTACGGCGTCCAGCAGGTCCCCGCTACCGCGGCCGTGCAGCGCGCTCACAGCCATGGGCTCACCGAGGCCGAGCGACCACAGCGAGTGCACCTCGGGCTCCCCCGGCGCGTCGTCCACCTTGTTGGCGGCGAGCACAACCGGCTTGCCGGACCGGCGCAGTACCGCGGCGACCGCGTCATCGGCATCCGTCGCGCCGACCACCGCGTCGACGACGAATAGCACGGCGTCGGCTGCGTCGACCGCGATCCGGGCCTGGGCGGCGACCCTTGCCGCCAGCGACGGGGTACCTTCGACAGCCGGTTCCCAGCCGCCGGTGTCCACGAGCGTGAACGCGCGGCCTCGCCAGGTCGCGTCGTAGCTGACGCGGTCCCTGGTGACACCGGGCGTGTCCTCGACGACTGCCTGACGGCTGCCGAGAATCCGGTTCACGAGCGTGGACTTGCCGACGTTCGGGCGGCCGACCACGGCGAGCACCGGGGCGGCCGGGGCCGGACCGGCAGAGTCGGCCGGCTCAGCCATGCGGTACCGCCTGCCGGGACCGGACCAGGCGCACGACCCGGCTGACGACCTCCTCCAGCGTGAGACCCGTCGTGTCGATCTGCACGGCGTCGGGAGCAACGACCATCTGGGCTGCATCGCGCTGATCCCGCCGGGCCTGCTCGTGCTGCACCGCCGCTACGGTCGCCGCCGGGTCGCCGTCAGCCAGGTCGGCGCTGCGCCGCTGGGCGCGCACCTCCTCGCTGGCGGTCAGGTAGATCTTGACGGCTGCGCCGGGCGCGACGACCGTGCCGATGTCGCGGCCCTCGGCGACGATTCCGGCGTTGGCCGCCGCGATGATGTCGCGCTGCCTGCCAATCAGCAGCGCGCGCACCTGCGGGACGGCGGCAACCGTGCTGACCGAGTTCGACACCTGCCGGGTGCGGATCGGCCCGGCGACATCGAGCCCGTCGACGGTGATCCGCGGCCGCTCGGGGTCGGTGCCCACCTCGATCCGGGGCTCGGCGATTTTCGCCACGACCGCCGCGGTGTCGGTCAGGTCTACCTGCTGCTCCTGCAGCCACCAGGTCAGTGCCCGGTACATGGCCCCGGTGTCGAGATAGCGCAGTCCCAGTGTGGCGGCCACCAGGCGGGCCGCCGACGACTTGCCCGACCCGGCTGGCCCGTCCACGGCAATGACCAGGCTGGGCCTTCCGGGATAACCCTTCATTTGGTCCATGCCCGTCGATACCGTCCCCGTGGCTGATTCCGTCACGAGGCGATGCTACCGGCGGCTGGGCCCGCGACCGGCCAGCCGGCGGCGGCCAGCGCCGACGCGAGCGCTGGGGCAGCATCCGGCCGCACCCAGAGCTCCGCGACGCCGACTGGCAGGCCCGGCGAGTGCTCGATGCTGATGTCCTCGACGTTGACCCCCGCCTCGCCGGCGGCAGCCAGCAGCCGCGCGAGCTCACCCGGCCGGTCCGGGATGACCACCTGCACTGGCGAGAACTCCCTGGTCGGACCGCCGTGCTTGCCGGGAATGCGACCGACGCCGGTGCTGCCCCTCGCCAGCAGATCCGTGAGCACCCTGGCCGCCGTCGCGTCCCCTGCGGCCAGGCTGCCCAGCGCATCGGCGGCCACGGCGAGGTCGGCGGCGACCAGGCGCAGGACATCGCTCGCGGGTCCCGCGTTCGCCGCCAGGATCTGCAGCCACATGGCGGTACCCGAGCCCGCGATCCTCGTCACATCGCGCAGGCCCTGGCCCGCCAGTGCGAGGGCGGCTGCTGGCGCGTCCTCGAGCCGGGCGGCCATCGCCGCCGCCACAGCGTGGGGTGCGTGCGACACCAGCGCCACCCACTGGTCGTGCTCAGCTGCTGGCACCGACAGCGGCAGCGCACCGCAGGCGGCAGCGAGGCCCGTGACCAGCCGGACGTCAGCCTCCGCATTGCCCGGCTGCGGGCACACGACCCACGGGCGGCCGGTGAACAGGTCCGCGCGCGCCGCCGCGGGCCCGGATCGCTCACGGCCGGACAGCGGATGGCCTGGCACGTAGCTAGCCAGATCGCAGCCAAGCTCGCGAGCGCCAGCCAGCGGCAGCTCCTTCACGCTCGCAACGTCGGTATAGCAGCGGGCCAGGTGCCGTTCCTGAGCTGCGAGCAGCTCGGCCGCGACCGCGACCGGCGGGACGGCCAGCACGGCCAGCTCCGCCGGACCACCGGGCACGCCGCCGGGCGGCAGGGGCTGGCCCGCGCCGAGGCTGGCCGCGAGGCGCAGCGCGTCGTCGTCATGGTCCGCCAGCCAGACCACCACGCCGCGGGCGCGCAGCGCCAGTGCCACCGAGGTGCCGATCAGCCCGGTTCCGATCACCACCGTGCTGGCCGGAACGGGGCCGGCCGGCACAAGGCCGGCAGCTGCAGGACCCGATTCGGTCACTGGGCGATATCCAGCCGCAGCGCCGCGGCCCCGCGGAGGTAGACGTGCTGCAGCGCCGACCTCGGCTTGCTCGTCTCGACGTGCATCATCAGCCGCACGACCCGCGGCATCGCGCCCGGCCGGTCGATCTCGGCCGCGCACAGCAGCGGGACCTCCTGAAACCCGACCTTGCGGGCGGCGAGGGCGGGAAACTCCGCTGTCAGGTCCGGTGTCGCGGTGAACAGCACACTGATCACGTCGTCGGTGCTGAGCTCGTTGCGGCCCATCACTTCCATGACCAGCTCGGTGGTACCGGCCAGGATCTCGTCCCGGTCGTTGCCGCTGATCTGCACGGCGCCGCGGACTGCACGGACTGCCACGTTTCCTCCCAGTGGGCCGGCGCTCCAGGTAAACCTGCGGCGCCGGTCGGCGCGAGCAGGTGCGACGGCAGGTTACAGGCCGACGGCCGCATACAACTCGCCGACTTCCTTCGTCGACAGCTTCCGGGTCTTGCCGGGTGGCAGCGAGCCGAGCGCTATGGGACCGACCTGGGTCCGGACCAGGCGGGTCACCGGATGCCCCGCCGCCGCGAGCATTCTGCGGACGATGTGCTTGCGGCCCTCGTGCAGGGTGACCTCGACCAGCGCACGGGCGCCCACCTGCTCGATCACCCGGAACTTGTCCGCGCCGGCGATGCCGTCGTCCAGTTCGATGCCGGTAAGGAGCTGCCGGCCCAGACCGCGCGGCACCGGCCCGGCCACCTCAGCGAGGTAGGTCTTGGGCACGCCGAACCGCGGGTGGGCGAGCCGGTGCGCCAGCTCCCCGTCGTTGGTCAGCAGCATGAGACCCTCGGTGTCGTAGTCGAGCCTGCCGACGTGGAACAGCCGCTCGGAGACATCGGGCAGCAGGTCGGCCATCGTCTTGCGACCGCGGCTGTCGGACATCGATGTGAGTACCCCGGTCGGCTTGTTGACCGCCAGGTACACCAGGTCCTCGCTGGCCGGGATCCGGCGCCCGTCCACCCGGATGACCTGATGCTGCGGATCCACCCGGGCGCCGAACCTGCGCACGATCTCGCCGTCGACCTCCACCCGGCCCTCGCCGATCAGCTCCTCGCAGTGCCGCCTGCTGCCGACACCGGCTGCGGCCAGTACCTTCTGCAGGCGGACGCCACCCGGCACGTCCGTGAGCGAATCGCGGTCGCCTGGCCCGGAGAGCTCCTCCCACTCGTCGGAGTCGTCGGCGAACTCCTCGTGCAGCTGCGCCGCTGCCGCCCTGGCCCTGGCCAGCTCCGCCGGGCTCAGCCGGGCCGGCCGGCCTGGCCCTGATCCCGGCCGGGCCCCGGACTCGCTAGGTGGCCGGGTCATGAGCTGGATCCAGCTCCTCGTCGAGGTCGTCCGGCAGGAACTGCGCCAGGTCCGGCAGGTCAGACAGCTGCGCCAGGCCGAGCCGCTCCAGGAAGTAGCCGGTCGTCCGGAACAGCGTTGCGCCCGTCTCGCCCTCCGTGCCTGCCTCCTCCACAAGCCCGCGCAGCATCAGGGTGCGCATAACGCCGTCACAGTTGACGCCACGGACCGCCGACACCCGCGCGCGGCTCACCGGCTGCCGGTAGGCGACGACCGCGAGCGTCTCCAGCGCCGCCTGGGTGAGCCTGATTTCCTGACTGTCGCCGACGAACCGCTCGACGACACCCGCGCACTCATCCCTGGTGTACAAGCGCCAGCCGCCCGCCACTTCGCGCAGGTCAAACCCGCGCCGCTCGGCGGTATAGGCGGCCGCCAGCTCGTGCAGCGCCGCCGTCACGTCGGCCGCGGGCTGCCGGGTGACGTCCGCCAGCACGCCGGCCGGAACCGGCTCATCGGCGACCAGAAGCACCGCCTCCAGGCTCATCCGCAGGCCCGGATCTGGCAGCAGGGCGCCTTGCCCGTTATCCATCGTATTCCTCAACATCAAGATGATGTGCGTCGCCGTGGTCGATCCAGGTGACGATGAGGTCGCCCAGCGGGGCCGCCTGATCCAGGCTGATCTGCCCGTCCCGGTACAGCTCAAGCACGGCCAGGAAGCGGGCCACCACCTCATATGTCCCGGCACAGTCCGCCACCAGCTGCCGGAAGGTGGCCCTGTGCAGCGACCGGAGCCGTGCTAGCAGTATCTCAGCCTGTTCCCTGACCGAGGTCCGCGGGACGTGCAGATGCGTAGTCGACACCCTCGGCGGCTCGCGCGGCGCCAGCACCCGCGCGGCGACGGCGGCGAACTCCGCCGCGCCGATGCCGATCAGCACTTCCGGCAGCACCTCGGCGAACCGCGGCTCCATGGGCACCTGCCGCGGATACCGGCGGCCCTCGGCAGCGATCCGGCCGGCGAGCAGTCCGGCCACCTCCTTGTAAGCGCGGTATTGCAGCAGCCGCGCGAACAGCAGGTCCCTCGCCTCCAGTAGCGCCAGGTCCTCCTCGTCGTCGACCTCGCCAGCAGGGAGCAGCCGGGCTGCCTTGAGGTCCACGAGCGTCGCCGCGACGACGAGAAAGTAGCTGGCCTGGTCCAGATCCCAGCCGCCAGCCAGATCCCGGATATAGCCGATGAACTCGTCGGTCACCCGGGACAGCGCGATCTCGGTGATGTCCAGCTTGTGCTGGGCGATCAGCGCGAGCAGCAGGTCGAACGGCCCCTCGAAGACATCAAGGTGGACCTGGAAACCGCCGGGCTCAGCCGGGCCCTCTGGTCCGGGACCTGCCGCACCGCTGACGGCAGTGTCGCTCACCTGTTCTCGCGCAGTCGCTGCGCCACCAGGCTGCTCTCGCGCGCCGAGTCCAGATCGGCCAGCAGCACCGCTAGCGCCTCCCGCACGATCCGGCCGCGGTCGACCGAGATCCCATACGACCGCAGCGCCAGCCTGGCCCGCTCCAGCTCCATCAGCTCGGTCCCGGAGAGGTACACGGTGATCTTCTGCGGGTGGCTTTCCCGGCCGCTCGCCTGTCGCTCAGCCTCGGTGACGGGCCGGTGCGCCTTCGGCCGCAGCAGCTCGGAGACGCCCGGCAGGCTTACCCGGCGCGGACGGGACCCACCGGAACGCGCTGGCGCCACCTCTCCAGTACCTCCTTGGCCAGCTGTCGGTAGGCGTGAGCGCCGGCGCACGCAGGATCGAACCTGGTGATCGGCTCTCCGGCCACCGTCGCGTCCGGGAAGCGCACCGTCCGGCTGATGACGGTGTGGTAGACGCGGTCGCCAAACCCCTCGACGACTCCGGCGAGGACTTCCCTGGTATGCAGGGTACGGGAGTCGTACATGGTGGCAAGGACCCCGTCGATGGCCAGCTTCGGGCTGAGCCGGCTCGACACCTTGTCGATGGTCTCCATGAGCAGCGCCACGCCGCGCAGCGCAAAGTACTCGCACTCGAGCGGCACGATCACGCCGTCGGCGCAGGCAAGCGCGTTGACGGTGAGCAGGCCGAGCGATGGCTGGCAGTCGATCAGGATGACGTCGTAGTCACCGAGTACCGGCTGCAGGGCCCGGCCGAGAATGAACTCGCGGCCCACCTCGTGCACGAGCTGAACCTCGGCACCCGACAGGTCGATGTTGCTGGGCAGCAGGTCCATGCCGTCGACGCGGGTCTTGATGATGATGTCGTGCGCGGTCAGGCTGCGCTCCATCAGCAGGTTGTAGACGGTCGCGTCCAGCTCGTGCGGCTGGATGCCGAGGCCCACCGACAGCGCGCCCTGCGGATCGAAGTCAACAAGCAGCACCCGGCGCCCGTGCTCGGCGAGCGCCGCACCCAGGTTGATGGTCGTGGTGGTCTTGCCGACGCCGCCCTTCTGGTTGCAGACGGCCTCGATCCTGGCAGGCCCGTGCACGAGCAGCGGCTGGGGATCGGGAAAGTCCGGCAGCGGCCGCCCCGTGAGTCCCCGTTGCCCGGGCCTCACATCGAGGATTTGGGATGCTGCCACAGCTACCGCACCTCCCGGCGGCTAGCGCACTCCATCACCTGATCTGCCTCTGGCACTCCGGCAGAATGCGCCTACTGGGACGCGACTCTAGGCCCCGGCACTGGGCACCGGCAAGCCGACGCTCCGAGGAGCGACCAAATGAACCCGATGCGAAGACTGACCGTTAGACGCCGCCTTATGCCCGCAGCGGGGAACGGGGCCGATCCGCCTGCTGCCGCCCGCCGGGTCGCGGCCGCATCGGCCCCGGGCAGGGCCTAGCCAACCGCGCGCGGGTGTGCCGACGCGTACACCTCGCGCAGCTTGTCGACGGTGACCAGGGTGTACACCTGAGTCGTCGTCACCGACGCATGCCCGAGCAGCTCCTGCACGACCCGGACGTCCGCACCGCCGTCGAGCAGATGCGTGGCGAACGAGTGCCGCAGCACGTGCGGCGACACCTCGTCCAGTCCGGCCCGGCCCGCCGCGGCGCGCAGCGCCATCCACGCTCCCTGCCGGGTCAGCCGGCCGCCCCGGGCATTCAGGAACAGGGCCGGGCTCGGCTGGCCCCGGCCGGAGGCAGCCGCCAGTGCCGGGCGCGCCCGCACCAGGTACGCGTCGATCGCCTCGCGGGCGAAGCTGCCGACCGGAACCAGTCGTTCCTTGCCCCCCTTGCCACGCAGCCGGATGGTTGGCTGGACCCCGGCCTGCCCGGCGCGATGCTCCGCGGCCAGTTCTAGGTCGTCCACATCGAGGCCGACCGCCTCGGAGATGCGCGCGCCCGTTGCGTACAGCAGCTCGAGCAGTGCCCGGTCGCGCAGCGCGGCGGGACCCGTGCCAGCCGCGTCGAGCAGCCGCTCGACGTCGGGGATGGAGATGGCCTTCGGCAGTCGGCGCGGTGGGGCCGGCGGCCTGATCGCGGCGGCAGGATCGTCCGCCGTCAGGCCCTCCGCGCGGGCAAAGGCGTGCAGCCCGCGCACGGCAACCACGGCGCGGCCTGCCGAGCTGGCCTGAAGGGGCGGGTGCTCGGCGTCGCCTTCGCGCAGCCCGGCCAGGTAGTCGGCGACGTCCGCCGTCGTCACAGCCGCTATCTCGGTCCGCCCGGCACTCGCCAGGGTGGCCGAGTAGCGCCGCAGATCGCGCCGGTAGGCCTGGAGCGTGTGCTCGGCGAGGCCGCGCTCGACGGCCAGATGGTCGAGATAGCGGCCGATCGCGCGGGCCACCGTTGTCAGCTGAGCACCTCCGCTACGGTAACGGCGGGCAGGCCATGGGCCTCAGCAACCGGTGCAATGGTCAGCTTGCCCGCGTGCGTGTTCAGGCCCGGCGCCAGCGAGGCATCGCCGGACAGTGCTGCCCGCCAGCCCAGGTTCGCGATCTCCAGCGCGTACGGCAGCGTCACGTTGGTCAGCGCGTAGGTCGAGGTGTGCGGAACGGCGCCAGGCATGTTCGCTACGCAGTAAAAGATCGACTCGTGGACCAGGTACGTCGGGCTGGCGTGCGTCGTCGGTCGGCTGCTCTCGAAGCAGCCGCCCTGATCGATGGAGATGTCGACCAGCACCGAGCCCGGCTTCATCCGGGCGACCAGGTCATCGCTGATGAGCATGGGCGCCTTCGCTCCGGGCACGAGCACCGCACCGATGACCAGGTCTGCGTCGACGCACGCTCGCTCGATCTCGTAGGCGTTGGACGCGACGGTCTGGCAGTGACCCTGATAGATGGCATCGGCCTGGCGCAGCTTGCCAACGTTCTTGTCGACCAGCAGCACCTCGGCCTGCATGCCCAGGGCGATGGCGGCGGCGTTCATGCCGGAAACCCCGGCGCCGAGCACGACCACCTTCGCCGCGTATACACCCGAGACGCCGCCCATGAGCACGCCCCGGCCGCCGCCGTCGCGCTGCAGGTGGTGAGACCCCACCTGCGGTGCCATCCGGCCGGCCACCTCCGACATGGGCGCGAGCAGCGGCAGCGATCCGTCCGGCAGCTGGACGGTCTCGTAAGCGATCGCGGTGATGCCTGACTTCAGCAGCGCGTCCGTGCACTCGCGGCTGGCCGCCAGGTGCAGGTAGGTGAACAGCACCTGGTCGAAGCGCATCCGGTGGTACTCCTCGGCCACCGGATCCTTGACCTTGAGGATCAGGTCGCCCGCCTGCCAGACATCGTCGGCCGTCGGCAGGATCTTCGCTCCCGCGGCGAGGTAGTCGGCATCCGTGATTGCCGATCCGACGCCCGCATCCTGCTGGACGTACACCTCGTGGCCGGCCCGCACGAGTTCGTGCGCACCAGACGGGGTCATCGCGACCCTGTATTCCTGATCCTTGACTTCTGTCGGGACGCCTATCCGCATCGGAGCCGTGTCCTTCCTCGCCCGTGTTTCCGCCACACGTGATCAGAGGTCCTCAGGCTCACCGACCTGGCGCAGCGTGCGGAAGTCATCCGCGCGCGCCGCATACGCGGACAAGACACCCACCATAGCCACGCCGTTGTGCAAGTCGCCCGAGAGAATCCCCCGGACAACCTCGTCCAGGGGAACCCAGGCCACCGTCAGGTAGGCCTCCTCATGCTGCCGAACATACTCGTGTCCGTCCGCCGGGACCACGCTCAGGCCCCTCGCCAGGAACACGCGCAACCGCTCGGTGCTGATTCCCGGCGAGGACAGGTAGTCGGCCAGTACCCGCCAGTCCGCCGCCTGGTACCCGGCCTCCTCGGCGAGCTCCCGGCGCGCAGTTTCGACCAGCGGCTCACCGTCGACGTCGCGCAGCCCGGCCGGGATCTCCCACAGGGTCGCTGCTACCGGATGCCGGTACTGCCGGATCATCAGCACCCGGTCGAGCTCATCCAGCGCTACCACCCCGACGGCGCCGGGATGCTCGACCAGCTCGCGGCCGACCACCTCGCCATCGGGCAGCCGCACCATGTCCTCGCGTACGGTCACGATCCGGCCGCTCGCCAGAATCGAGGACTCGGTGACCGGCCAGCTGCCGGCCTCGTCCCTGATACGGGGCGGCTGCAAGCCGGGGGGACGACCCCCCGAAGCCCCCCGCACGGACCGGCCCGGCACTCCGGTCAGGTCAGGCACTGGCAACCGGGCGGGCAGCGCCCGCGGCGACGGCCTCCTGGGTCGGGCGCCCGGCCCGGCTGCGCTCCAGCGCCGCCGCCACCAGGCCCTTGAAGAGCGGGTGCGGGCTGGTCGGCCGGGACAGCAGCTCCGGGTGCGCCTGGGTGGCCACGAAATACGGGTGCACGCTGCGCGGGAGCTCGACGAACTCCACCAGCCGGCCGTCCGGCGACAGGCCAGGGCAGGCAAGGCCGGCGCGCTCCAGCTGATCGCGGAACGCATTGTTGACCTCGTACCGGTGCCGGTGCCGCTCTTCCACCACGGACTCGCCGTAGAGCTCCCTGACCATGCTGCCCTCGGCGAGGACCGCCGGGTACAGCCCCAGCCGCATAGTGCCGCCCATGTCCCGGTGTCCGGCGATCACGTCCTCCTGGTCGGCCATCGTGGCGATGACCGGGTACGCCGTCTGCGGGTCGAACTCGGTGCTGTTGGCACCCGGCAGGCCAGCCACGTTCCGGGCGACTTCAATCGCCATGCACTGCAAGCCGAGGCACAGCCCGAGAACCGGGATGCCGTTCTCCCGCGCATGGCGTACCGCGCCGATCTTGCCCTCGATGCCCCGCACGCCGAAACCGCCGGGAATGAGGACGCCGTCGACATCGGCCAGATGCCGTGCCGCTCCTTCCGGCGTCTGGCAGTCGTCACTGACCACCCACCGGATGTTGACCCGGACGTCGTGGGCGAAGCCGCCTGCCCGCAGTGCCTCCGCCGGAGACAGGTACGCATCGGGCAGGTCGACGTACTTGCCGACCAGCGCGATGGTGACAGTCCGCGCGGGCCGGTGGACCCGGCGCAGCAGCTCGTCCCAGTCGCTCCAGTCGACATCACGGAACGCCAGCCCGAGCCGGCGGACCACGTAGGCGTCGAGTCCCTCCGCGTGCAGCACCTTGGGAATGTCGTAGATCGATTGCGCGTCGGGCGCCGAGACGACGGCCTCCTCGTCCACGTCGCACATCATGCTGATCTTGCGCTTGAGCCCGTCGCTGATAGCCCGGTCCGACCGGCAGACGATCGCGTCCGGCTGGATGCCGATGCTGCGCAGCGCCGCCACCGAGTGCTGCGTCGGCTTGGTCTTCAGCTCGCCGGAGGGCCCGATGTAGGGCAGCAGCGAGACGTGCAGGAAGAAGCAGCGGTCCCGGCCGATCTCATGCCTGATCTGCCGGATGGCCTCCAGGAACGGCTGCGACTCGATGTCACCGACGGTTCCGCCGACCTCGGTAATGACGACATCGGTCTCCGGCCCCGCCATGGCCCGGATCCGGGCCTTGATCTCATTCGTGATGTGCGGGATGACCTGGACGGTGTCCCCGAGGTAGTCGCCGCGGCGCTCCTTGGCAATGACGCTCGAGTAGATCTGGCCGGTGGTGACGTTCGCCGATCCGGGCAGCCGGATGTCGAGGAAGCGCTCGTAGTGCCCGACATCCAGGTCGGTCTCGGTACCGTCGTCGGTGACGAAGACCTCGCCGTGCTGGAA